>Ga0181537_10003862_pt1 | contig 12636 bp, 6 predicted proteins | sample PEATcosm2014_Bin_39_FD_119765 | JGI IMG/M metagenome (GOLD analysis project Ga0181537, IMG submission 119765) | Peatland microbial communities from MTU Mesocosm Facility, Houghton, MI, USA - PEATcosm2014_Bin23_10_metaG | ecosystem: Environmental > Terrestrial > Soil > Wetlands > Peat | place...
CTCGCTGATCAATAGGACCCGCACCCCGATGAAAACCATTACGGAACCCGCACGCCCGGTGGACGTGATTCTGGAGACGGACGTGCTGGTCGTCGGCAGCGGACCGGGTGGTCTCGCCGCGGCACTCGCCGCCGCGCGCGCCGGTGCGAGGACGGCGTTGATCGACCGCAACGGCTGCTTTGGCGGCAACATCACCCAAGTCGGGGTCGAGGGCTTCGCCTGGTACCGCCACGAACACACCGTGGACTGCGAAGGGATCGGCATCGAGTTCGAGACCCGCGCCAAGCAGATGGGGGCGGCCATGCCCGAGCCCCAGTCCCTGAGCCATGCGCTCGATGCCGAGATGTTCAAGTGGGTGGCCGACACCCTGGTCCAGGAAGCCGGGGTCACGCCGCTGCTGCATCGACTCGGTGTCCTGCCGATAATGGAGAATGGCACGATTCGCGGCGTCATCACGGAGAGCAAGGCGGGCCGCGAAGCAATCCTCGCCGGGCGCGTGATCGATGCCACCGGCGATGCCGACATCGCCGCCCGTGCCGGCGCCCCGGTGCGCAAGTCGCCCAAGCGGGAGATGATGGCGGTCTCCGTCATGTTCTCCATGAGCGGCGTCAACAAAAAGCAGTTCATCGATGCGGTGAAGGCCGATCCGCAGACCTACGCCGACTGGTCGGGCAACGGGGAATGGGACTACGAAACCACGGGGAAGGAGGATCAGCTGTTCTCGCCTTTTCTGCGCAAGCCATTCCAACGGGCGCTCGAGGCGGGCATCATTCCCCCGAGTCTGAAAACCATCGCCGGCACCTGGGGCACCGTCTCGGATCAGGGGGACCTGACGTACTTGAACCTCGTGCACGTGCCCGAAATCGACGGAACCGACCCGCACGACCTGACCCTGGGCGAGATGCGAGGCAGGCGCGAGGCCATTTATGCCCTCGAAGCGCTGCGCGGCTACATGCCGGGTTGCGAGCACGCCAAGCTGCGCAACTTCGGCATGACGCTCGGTATCCGCGATACCCGAAAGATCGACGCGCTCTACAACCTGACCGGCACCGATGTGCGCGAACAGGCCCGTTTCGACGATGCCATCGGCATATTTCCGGAGTTCATCGACGGGTATGGGATTCTGATTCTGCCGACCACCGGACGCTATTGGCACGTACCCTACCGCGCTCTGGTGCCCAAAGGCGTCGCCAATCTGCTGGTCGCCGGACGCTGTATCGGCGGTGATAAGATCTCGCATGCCTCGGCGCGCAACATGATGTGCTGCGCGGTGAGCGGCCAGGGCGCAGGGGTCGCCGCGGCGGTTTCGCTCAAGCGTGGCGAGGCCTTGGATAAGCTCAATATCGCTGCCGTGCACCAAGAGCTGACGCGTCAAGGAGCTCGCTTCCAGTGATCCGCGCAAGTGCATCCGTGGGGCTGCTTATGCTCGTGACGCTCGTGACTTCCGCGCGTGCCGAAGACTCGCTCAAAGTCATCGACAACCCAGGCGGCGGCCAGGTGGTGTACGGGCAGGTCTACGAAAGCACACCGCAAACGGCGATGGCGGCGGTGCTGCGCTACGTGCACACTCGTTTCGGCGACCCGCCGGTCATCGGCACCGTATTTCAATCCCGCGACGGTCAGAGTTTCGGCACCTTCTTTACCCTCACCGCGAAAACTCCTGCCAATCGGCGACTCGCCGGTCTCGTCATCGTGTCTTTGGCGCGCGGCGTCGCCCCGGCAGGCGCGGTGCTCTACGATGACTCCAATCGCTTTGCCAAGACCGAACCGGCCCTGATGCGCGCACTGACGGATGCGTGGCGGGCAGCCTCGGCGCCGGCGGCGACAGCCGCGCCGGCGGGATCCGCGGCCGCTCCCTCCTCCGTCCCACCGCTCACGCCCACACGTTTTCCGGATGGCAGCGGCGCCGTCGATCTGCCGAGCGGTTGGCGAGTCGTCTTCTCGTCGCATGGCGCGGCGAAGATCGAGGGTCCGCGCGGCGAGACCGTGCTGCTCAGCAACTCAGTGGGCCCGATCTATGACCCCGAGAATCCGCAAGTCAGGGCCCGGCTGCGCTACGCCGCCAAGAGACCTCTTCTCTGCCCCACCAGCGATGCGCTGCACACCTATCTATGCGTGTTGCAGCTGAACAACGCGCAGCCCGAGTTTCATCTGCGAAATTCCCGGCCGATTCCGCCGCAACGGCGGGCCGTGGAGGCCGTGCTCATCGACGCCGACCTCGACCTGCACGACGGTCGTGGCACCATGTCATGCGAACTTGGCCTCGCCGTGACCGCGGTCAGCCCACAGGGCGATCGTACGCTCGGGATCAACGGTACCTGCGCCCCCAAGGCATCAGCCGCGCAGGAGCAGCCGACACTCAAGGCGATTTACGACAGTTACACCATGAATGGGCAGGTGGTTGCGCAGGAGTACGCCGGCGACGAACGGCGCAGCCGCGAAGCCGGGAACAAGGCTCGCATGCAGGCCAATAATGCTCACGCCGCCGAGGACGCGCGCAGCGCCGCTTTTCAAGCCCATATGGACAACATCGACCGCTTCAGTAAAAGCTTTCAAAACTATCAGTTGGACCAGACGGAGCTGCAGGATAACGGGCAAAACGCGCGTGGAGCCGTCCCGAACTCGCTTGCCGACGCCTTGATCAAAGCCAATCCCGATCGATTCCAATCGGTGCCGACGCAGAATTTCCTGAAGGGGGCGGACTTCTAGGGCGAACCTGTGAATTCGCCGATGATAGGGAATTCCTTTGCCGCTATGCTGTCCGAGGCAGACAGGTCCCCACGACTGCGCGCTCAGGCGGCGAAAAACAAGGCGGAAACCAGCATCACGCGGCGCTTCCTAAAATTGTCCGTATGAAGAATCCGGTGGGTAATTCCCCCGTGCTGCGCCTCGCAGCGTGCGCCGCCTTGGTGCTCGGCGGCTGCGCCGTGGGACCCAACTTCAAGCGGCCCCCCGCCCCGGAGGTGAGCGACTACACCCCGAATCCGGTCGCAGTCACGGCCGCCGCGCCCGATGCATTCGCGGGCGCGCCGCAACACTTCAGCAAGGGCGGCGATATTTCAGCAGATTGGTGGACATTGTTCCGCTCCCGGCCGCTCAGCGCTCTCATCGATGAGTCGCTCGCCAACAATCACGACCTCAAGTCGGCACAGGCGGCGCTGCTGGCGGCTCACGAGAACGTCCTCGCCCAGCGCGGTGCTTATTACCCGAGCGTCACCGGGAGCTTTGCGGCGAGCCGCCAGCGCCAATCCGGGCAAATCGCACCCACGCTCAACTCGAATGCCTTTCTCTACAACCTCTACACGCCGCAGGTCAGCATTTCCTACGTGCCCGACGTCTTCGGCCTGAACCGGCGCACCGTCGAATCGCTGCAGGCCCAGGAGCAGGAAGCTCGGTTCCAAATGATCGCGACCTATACCACCTTGACCGCGAACGTGGTCGTCGCCGCGATCCAGGAAAGCGCCGTGCAGACACAGGTGGACGTGACCCGGCAGCTGATCGACAGCAACGCCAACACGGTGAGGATCCTGCAATATCAATTCGCCAAGGGCTATGCGAGCCGGCTCGATCTCGCGGCGCAGGAGTCGCAGCTCGCACAAATCACCGCGACGCTGCCGCCGCTGCTCAAGCAACTGGCGCAGCTGCACGACCAGCTGGCCGTTCTCGCGGGCCGGTTTCCGAGCGAGACGAGCCCCGAGAAATTTGAACTCTCGACTTTGCAGCTGCCCGAGGAGCTGCCGCAGAGCCTGCCGGCGGCGCTGGTGGCGCAACGTCCGGACGTGTTGCAGGCCGAGGCCAATTTGCACGATGCCAGCGCCAAGATCGGGATCGCGATCGCAAATCGTTTGCCCAACATCGTTTTGACGGCGAACGCCGGCAGTTCGGCAGCGGCCATCGATCAGCTGTTCACGGCCGGCACGGGATTTTGGGGCGTGGGCGCCGAGGTGACCGCGCCGATCTTTCAAGGAGGCACGCTGCTGCACGCAGAGCGCGCTGCGAAGGCGGCCTATACGCAAGCGGCGGAACAGTATCGCAGCACGGTGTTGACCGCCTTGCAAAATGTTGCCGACACCTTGACGGCGCTCGAACAGGATGCGGAGGCGGTGAAGGCTGCGGCCGCCGCGGCGGATGCCGCGAAGATCACCCTGGACTTGGCCAAGCGCCAATGGCAGGACGGCTATAGCGGCTATCTTGCGCTGCTCGCCGCCGAACAGGCGGATCAGCAAAGCCGGATCAGCCTGGTGCAGGCCCAGGGCAACCGCTTTGCCGACACGGCGGCGCTGTTCCAAGCACTCGGCGGCGGTTGGTGGCATCGCACCGACCTGGCGGCGGAAAAACATGCTCAATAGATTGCCGGCGGCGGCGCTGCTCGCCTGTCTCGTCGCCTGTTCACCCGCTGTCGACAACCATCCCGAAAGTCCGGGCAGCACCGGCGCCAACGTGACCTTGAGCAGCGCGCAACGCCGGAATATTCGCACCTACAGCGTCGCGAGCGGCACGTTTCACAAGACCATCGAAGCCACCGGAGTGGTCGATTTCGACAACGATCAGGCCACCAGCGTATTGGCACCTTTCTCCGGTCCCGTATCCCGGCTACTGGTCTCTCTCGGTGCAGCGGTCAAGCAGGGTGATCCGCTGGCGGCCGTCGATTCGCCCGACTTCGCGGCGGCGTTGAGCGCGTACCAAAAGGCGCTCGCCACGGCCAAGACAAATCGGCATCTTGCCGACCTCGACAAGGATCTTCTCGAGCACAGCGGCGTTGCGCAGCGCGAGGCCGCGCAAGCGGAGACCGACGCGGTCAATGCCGAGGCGGACCGCGACGCCGCACTGCAAGAATTGCAGTCCCTGAACGTGCCCGCTCAGGTTATCAAGGATATCCAGCAGGGGCGCCCGCCCGCCCGCCTCGAGGCAATCATTCGCGCACCGGTCGCAGGCACCGTGGTGGAGAAGCTGATCACGCCGGGCGAATTGTTGCAGGCGGGCACCACGCCCTGTTTTACCGTCGCCAACCTGTCGCGCGTCTGGGTCATCGCGCAGCTCTTCGGCGCCGATTTGGCCGCCATCAGTCTCGGCGACTCCGCCGAGATACTGGCCGACGATGGCACGCCGGGTCTTCGCGGCAAAGTGGACAATATCGGCGCCCTGGTCAACCCCGATACGCGCTCGGTGGCGGTGCGCGTGGTGACCGACAATCCGCGGGGCACTCTCAGGAAGCAGATGTACGTGCGGGTGCGGATTCGCGCCGGCCAGGAGAGCACCGGCGTGCTGGTGCCCGTGTCGTCGATATTGCGGGACGACGAAAATCTGCCGTTCGTCTACGTGGCCAAATCCGACGGCAGCTTCGCGCGGCAGCCCGTGACTTTGAACGAGCGCACGGGCGATCAATACGACATCGGCGCCGGGCTCAAGGCGGGCGATGAAATCGTGGTCGACGGCGGCATTTTTGTGCAGTTCATGCAGAATCAATGAGCGCGCCCTCGCCCGCCGACGGTTCTACACCGCGCAGCCGCTCCCTCATGAACCGCATCGTGGTCTCCTCGTTGCGTCAGTCGTTTTTGGTGGTGCTCATGACGGCGATTCTCATCGTCGCAGGCACTCGTTCACTCGAGCGGTTGCCGGTCGATGCGTACCCCGATCTGGCGCCTCCCATGGTCGAGATCATCACGCAATGGCCCGGCCGCGCCGCGGAAGAAGTGGAGCGTCTGATCACCGTGCCTGTCGAGAAGGAGATGAACGGCATCCCACGGCTGGTCACCGCCCGCTCGATTTCGCTGTACGGGCTCTCGGACGTCATTCTTACCTTTCAAAACAAGACCGACAATTACTTCGCGCGCCAGGAGGTATTCAACCGGTTGGGCGATCTGACACTGCCCGCCGGCGTGGCGCCCTCGGTCGCGCCGATGTCCGCGCCCTCGGGACTCATCTATCGCTACGTGCTGCAAAGCCCCGATCGCTCGCCGATGGAACTGAAGACATTCGAGGACTGGATCGTCGAGCCGGCCTACAAATCCGTTCCCGGCGTCGCCGATGATTCCGGATTCGGAGGCGGCACCATGCAGTATCAGGTGCTGCTCGATCCCGCAAAGATCGCCGCGGTGGGCTTATCGGCCTCGCAGGTGGAAAGCGCACTCGCCGCCAACAATGACAACTCGGGCGGCGGGTTCTATTCGCAAGGCGGCCAGTTCTATTACGTGCGCGGCCTCGGCCGCCTCACGACCCTCGAGGACATCGGCAACGTGGTGCTCGCGGTACACGACGGCACCCCGGTGCTGGTCAAGGATGTCGGCCGCGTCGTCATCGGCATTGCTCCGCGGCTCGGCGAGTTCGGATTCCAAAAGCAGGATGACGCGGTCGAGGGTGTGATCCTGCTGCGCACGGGCGAGAAAACCCAGGATGTTCTCAAGGGGGTGGAAGCCAAGACCGCGGAGCTCAATCAGCAGATCCTGCCCAAGGACGTGAAGGTCCTGCCGTTCTACGACCGCAGCGACTTGGTGGCCTTGACCACGGACACGGTGCAACGAAACTTGTTGCGCGGCATGGTGCTGGTCGTCATCGTCCTGATCTTCTTCCTTTACAACTTTCGGGCCGGATTGATTGTCGCCGTCAGCATTCCGCTGGCTTTGTTGTTCGCGTTCATCTGCCTGGATCTACAGAACGCCTCCGCCAATCTCTTGTCGATCGGCGCCGTGGACTTCGGCATCCTGGTGGACGGTGCGGTGGTCATGGTCGAGAACATCTACCGCCAAATCGTGGCGCGCAATGGAACTCCGGCCACCGTCGGGCAGATCATCGTGGATGCGGCTGCGGAAGTGGATCGGCCCTTGTTCTACGCAGTGGCGGTGATCGTTGCCGGCTTCCTGCCCATCTACGCGCTGTCCGGGCCTTCCGGCACGCTGTTCAAACCGATGGCGGACACCATGGTATTCGCGCTCATCGGCGCACTCGTCGTGACGCTCACATTGCTGCCCGTGCTGTGCGCGTGGTTCATGCGCGATGGCGTACGCGAGCGCCGCAACGCAGCCTTTGACGCCATCCGATCGGTCTACACCCGCGGCCTCGACCTATGCCTGGCTCATCCGTGGATTACGACGATCGGATCCGCCCTGCTCCTCGCCGCTTCGCTGCTGCTGATTCCACGTATCGGCGCCGAGTTCATGCCGCATCTGGATGAGGGTGCCTTATGGGTGCGGGCAACCATGCCCTACACCATATCCTTCGACGAATCGGCGAAGATCGCACCCAAGGTGCGCGACATCCTGCATTCGTTTCCCGAAGTCACCACGGTGGCGTCGGAGCTCGGCCGGCCCGACGACGGCACCGATCCGACCGGATTTTTCAATGTCGAGTTTTACGTCGACCTCAAGCCCTACTCGCAATGGACCGGCGCGTATCGCACCAAGGCCGGTCTGATCGAAGCCATCAACAAAAAGCTCGAACCCTTTCCCGGCATCAATTTCAACTACACGCAACCGGCGGAAGACGCGGTCGATGAGGCGGAGACCGGTCTGAAGAGCGCGCTGGCGGTGAAGGTGTTCGGTGCCGATCTGCAGACGCTGCAAAAAAAGGGCAAGGCGATCAAACAGGTTTTGCAGCAGGTACGCGGGATTCGCGAAGTCACGCTGGTGCAGGAACTCGGGCAACCCAGCCTCTCGATCAACATCGATCGCGCAAAGATCGCCCGCTACGGATTGAATGTCGCCGACGTCAACTCTTTGATCCAAACCGCCATCGGCGGCGACGTCGCGACGCAAGTGGTGCAGGAAGAGAAGCAATTCGATCTGATCGTGCGCCTCGATCAGCAATACCGCGACAATCCGCAAGAAATCGGCAACATTTTGCTGGCGACTCCGGGCGGCCAGCAAATACCGCTCAAGGAGTTTGCGGACATCAAGGTGGCGAGCGGCGCTTCGTTCATCTACCGCCAGGACAATTCGCGCTACATCGGGGTGCAGTTCTCGGTGGCGGGACGCGATTTGGCCGGTGCCGTCAGCGATGCGATTCGACAGGTCGACAAACAGGTGAGCTTGCCGCAGGGCTATCGCCTGGACTGGGGCGGCGAGTACACGGAATATACCGCCTCGCGCCGGCAGTTGAGCGTCATCCTGCCGCTGACCTTGTTTCTTATATTCCTGCTGCTATTCGCGCTCTACAGCAATTTCAAATTTCCGTTCATCACCGTGCTCGGCGTGGTGCTGTCCGCGCCGGTGGGCGGCATCGTTGCGCTATGGCTCACGGGCACCCCGTTCTCGGTTTCGTCGGGAATCGGCTTCCTCGCCCTGTTCGGCGTGTCGGTGCAGACTGCGGTCGTGTACATATCCTATGTCAACGAACTGCGCCGTGACGGAACCGGCCTCGCCGAGGCCGTGCGTCAGGCCGCGATCCTGCGGCTGCGTCCCATCATGATGACCGCGTTGGTGGCGGCGCTGGGCCTGCTGCCGGTCGCGCTCGCCACCGGCGTCGGCACCGACTCGCAGCGCCCATTCGCGCTGGTCATCGTCAGCGGGCTGTTTACGCGGCTCCTGATCAGCGTCTATCTGATGCCGGCACTCTATCTACTGGTGGCCCGTCCGGCGGATCGGCTGGAAGTATGAGCGGCCGGCGCGTCAATCGTCGTCGATGGGCGGGATGTTGGCGATCACCTCGTCGGCGATTTTCGCAGCATCGGCGCCGGCCGCCGGGTACGACTTCGACCACAGCGCGGTACCGTCCGCAACGGTGACGATCTTGACCGTCAATTCCTCGGAGCCCTGCGAATCGACCATGCCGTATAGAATGTAGGTTGCGTGGCTGTCGCGGCCGCGCTGCAAGGCGCTTGCCAGATCATGTGTCGCCAAGGGTTGCCGGCTCAAGCCGACGTGGCCGTGGCGCGCCACGGCCACTCTCCCGTACACCAGAGCGAAAGTCGAGTCGGCCAGTTTCTCCCCGGCCGCATCGCCCCTGGAGGCGGCGAAGGGGATCGCGAGCAGCGGCTCGCGCTGCGTTGACTCTTCGGAGTCGTCCGAGAATTCACGGGCGATTTGCGCACCGAGCCTCGCGATGTCCGCGGGATTCGAACTGCCCTGATAATTGTCCGAAATGGCCTTGAGCTTCTGCGCCGCCACCGGCGAGATTTTCGCCGACTCATGGTGGCGTGGGGTGTCGCTGCAGCCGCGCGACACGACCGTGATGATGAGCCACGCAATCACGAGGGCGCGCAGCCAGCGCGGCCAGCGCTTGAAAAATATCCAGCCCGATCGGCCGAGCCAGCCGATCACGTGCGCCCAAAAGCGCACTCTCTGCCCGGGCTCCTCGCGCGGGAATTCGGGATAGACGAGCAGCGCCGCCCGGCCGGGCGGCCGCGGGCGGACGGGCGCCGCGCGTGCGGCCGAGGATCCAGCGAACTCGCCCGCCGCAATCCGCCGGCAAAGCGCCTCGAGCGCCGCAGTCGGCCTGCCGCCCGGGACCCGCAGCCACTGCACCGTCAAAAACTTGTCGGGAACGCGCGCGCCGGCTTCCGCCGTGTCGTCGATGACGATGGGCAGGAGGAAGGCGTGATCATCCGCCATGTCGAGCGTCCTCTCGACAGCGAAGCGCCACTCCCTGCGGAAATAACCTTCGGGCCGCGCTTCTGTTTGCGCGGACACGAGTGCCATGAAATAGTCGCAGTCGCGTATCTGCCGACGGATCTTCTGATCCCAGACTTCTCCGCCGCCGAGATCGCTCTCGTCGTACCAAACCTCGATCCCATAGGCCGGCAACGCCTCTTTGATCAAGCGCGCGGCCTCCCGATCCTCCGAGGCGTAGCTCAGGAAGACCGAAGGGGCCCGCGAGTGTGCCTCGTTGGCGCCATCGCTAGTCAATGTATTAATGTCTCCGGCGGCCCAAAAGATTCAGCCCCTGTTTGTGCAATGGCGGAGAGGGCGAGATTCGAACTCGCGATCGGATTGCTCCGACGCCGGTTTTCAAGACCGGTGCATTCAACCGCTCTGCCACCTCTCCAGGTATTATTATCAATTACTTACAATACTTATCTCCATCCGGCTTTCATACTCAGGTGAGAATTTTACCTGAGCAGGAACACCTGTGCGCGCTGTTGCACCCTCTTATACTCCCGCATCGAAAATCGAATCGAGGCTGGCAATGAAGATCGTCAATGTCTGTGTGGTCATCTGTATGGCGGCGTTCTCGGCGAGCGCCGGCGCGCAGGATTTACTCGAGACACAACCACCGTTGTGGAGCAGCAAACCCGACGTCGCCGCGTTTGACAAGATCGAGAACGCGAGGCTCGAGGCGGCACAACGTTCAATTGCGCAAATCGAAGACCTCAAGGGATCCAAGACCGTCGCCAACACATTGGCGAGCCTCGATGAAGCGACCCGTCAAATCGATGCGGCACTTTACTTCTCCTCGCTGATGGAGGCCGTGCATCCCGACGCGGCATTTCGCGATCGCGCGACCGCAATGACCCGTAAAGTCAGCGCGCTGCAGACGGCGCTGTCGCTGAACCGCGCGGTGTATCAAGCGCTCTCGGCCGTACCCGTCGCGCAAGCGGATCCGGTCACGCAGTACTACGTGCGCCGTCAACTGCTCGAATTTCGTCTCGCCGGCGTCGACAAGGATGACGCGGCGCGGGCGCGTCTCAAGATGTTGAACGATCAGCTCACGGAAGAGCAATCGGCGTTCGAACGCAACATCAACGATGGGCAGAAAACCATCGATGTGCGAAGCGCCGCCGAGCTTGCGGGACTGCCCCAAGACTACATCGACAACCACAAGCCCGATAAGAACGGCGTCATTCATATCAGCACGGATTATCCGGATTCGATCCCGGTGATGAGTTTTGCGGTGAGCGGTGCGCTGCGCAACCGGATGTATCTGGCATCGAATACCCGCGCCTATCCGCAGAACCGCGATGTCTTGATGAAAATGCTCCGCACGCGCCACGAAATCGCCACCTTGCTCGGCTATAAATCCTGGGCCGATTACAACGCGGCCGACAAAATGATCGTGAATGGCGCGCGGATCGCAGCGTTCATCCACGATCTGGATGCCGCCGTGCGCCCGGTTGCCGACAAGGAATTTCAAATGTTGCTCGCCGAGAAGAGGAAGACCGATCCGCGTGCAACCACCGTGGGACTCGATGAGAGAAGCTACTACCAAGAGCAGGTGCGGCGCACGAGCTACGATTTCGATTCGCAATCGGTCCGCCCATATCTTCCGTACCAACGCGTCAAACAAGGAATACTCGACACCGCCGCGACGCTCTTCCATGTGAGTTTTCAGCGCGAAGAAGGCGTGCCGGCCTGGGATCCGTCCGTGGAGACCTGGCTGGTCTCCGATGGCGGCAAAAACATCGGCCGCTTATACCTCGATATGCACCCGCGGCCCGGCAAGTACTCGCACGCCGAAATGATGCCGGTGCTCGACGGCATTCGCGGCAAGCAGCTGCCGGAAGGGGTGTTGATTTGCAATTTCCCCCGGCCGACCGCCACGGACCCGGGCCTGATGGAGATTGACGATGTGCAGACGTTCTTTCATGAGTTCGGGCATCTCATGCATCAGATCCTCGGTGGGCAGCAGCCGTGGGCGGGAATCAGCGGAATCACGATGGAATCGGATTTCGTCGAAGCGCCCTCGCAAATGCTCGAAGAATGGGTGCAAAGTCCCCAGGTGCTCACCTCGTTTGCCCGCGACTTCCAGTCCGGGAAGCCGATTCCTGCGGAGCTCGTGCTGCGCATGAATCGCGCAGCGGCGTTTGGGCGCGCGAGCTACGTGGGCCAACAATTGAGCTATACGGCACTGTCCTATGAAATCTACGCCGCCGCCCCCGAGAGCGTGAATCTCGATGCGTTCTTCGATCGCGCCACCCGGAAATACACGCCCTACACCCTGCCGGCGGGCACGCACATGTATGCCTCTTTCGGGCACCTGGCCGGGTATTCATCGGCTTATTACACTTACATGTGGGACAAGGTCATCGCCGAGGATTTCTTCGAGCAATTCGACGCCAAGGATCTGCTCGCCGGGGATGCGCCGCTGCGCTATCGGCGCACGGTATTGGAGCCGGGGGGCTCGGAGTCAGCCAATGATCTGGTCAAGAACTTCCTGGGCCGCCCCCAGTCGGTGGGGGCCCTGCAACGCTGGATGAGCGCAGAATTCGCTCCCCCGCCGCGTTGAAAGGCGGCGGTTTCACCCCCAATATGGGGCAGTCGGGCTAAACCGGCACCTGCCTGGCGGGGGTGCTAAAATACCCTATCGGATCACTGGAGACATGCATATGGCCAATTTCCCAACCAGCAACGCTTTTCCGGGTGTGGACAGCCGCGCTGCATTCATTACTCGCACCTACACCCATCTGGTTGGCGGAATCCTCGGCTTCATCCTGGTGGAGCTGGCGCTGTTCGAATCCGGGTTCGCCGCGCAAATCGCCCGGTTCATGCTGGGCTTCAACTGGTTCCTGATACTCGGCGCCTTCATGTTGACCGGGTGGCTGGCTTCGCGCACCGCGCAGACCAGTTCCTCGATCGGCATGCAGTATTTCGCGTACGGGGCCTACGTCGTCGCCGAAGCCCTGATCTTCGTGCCTCTGCTGTACATCGCGGACGCAAAGGCTCCCGGCGCAATCGATAGCGCCACCTTGGTGACGGCGCTCGGTGC
>Ga0181537_10003863_pt1 | contig 12635 bp, 9 predicted proteins | sample PEATcosm2014_Bin_39_FD_119765 | JGI IMG/M metagenome (GOLD analysis project Ga0181537, IMG submission 119765) | Peatland microbial communities from MTU Mesocosm Facility, Houghton, MI, USA - PEATcosm2014_Bin23_10_metaG | ecosystem: Environmental > Terrestrial > Soil > Wetlands > Peat | place...
GCTTGTGCCACAAAATGATCGCTCCCTGCTCGAAAACTTCCAGGTGCGTGCCCGGTTGCGCGCCGGTCAGGACGATCAACGGAAGGTTGGGCCGAAGCCGGTGCATTTCCTTGAGCAAAGAATTACCCGACACATGCGGCAATTGAAGATCAACCAGCACCGCCGACCATTGATCGGGATCTTGATTAAAGGCCAGCAGACCGGAAAGTCCATCGGCGGCGTTTGTGACTTCGTAGCCGTTGGTTTCCAACAATTCGCTTACCGCGCCGGCGACCTCCGGGTCATCCTCGATATGCAGAATGTGTTTTTTGGCATCGCGTGGTATGACCTGAGTCTGGTAATCGAAACTATCCATGCGGGCCTTCTTAGCCGATACATCTCCGGAACGCAAGACACGCCTCTGGATGGTAGTGACCTAATTGGGTTAATTACAAAATTTCACTTTAGATTGCAAAATCCAACGACCGCTCGTTATGATTCGCGCATGCAATGCGTCATTCCGGGATGTCAAGCACGGGACGCCACGTCTTACTTGGCCGTGAGGCAGCGCAAACAAGACACGAATGCCGTTTTTGCCCCCAACTCTGAAGCCTATATTTGCGATGCGCACGCTGTCAGCGGAATGAGAATAACCGTCCTAGCAGAAGCGACGGACACACGTAATGTTGAGGTAACGATCAACGGATCGATGAGAGTGACTCCGATCAGCCAAGGTGCATAGTGCCCATGCAAACGGAAATTATCCAAGGAGATTGCCTCACAGCCCTCTCTCAATTTGAGCGGGATACCTTCGACCTCATCGTTACATCTCCTCCTTACGCAGACCAGCGCAAAAATACCTATGGCGGCATCAAGCCCGATCAGTACGTGAAATGGTTTTTGGAGCGCAGCGCAGAGTTTAGACGCGTCTTAAAACCAAGCGGCACATTTATTCTCAACATCAAAGAGAAAGCAGAAAACGGTGAGCGCCATGTTTACGTTCTCGAACTGATTCTTGCGCTTCGTGAGCAAGGATGGCTTTGGACGGAGGAATACATCTGGCACAAGCGTAACTGCCATCCGGGTAAATGGCCCAATCGTTTCCGTGATGCGTGGGAGAGATGTTTGCAATTTAATAAGACTCGCGATTTTAAAATGTTCCAAGAAAACGTGATGGTCCCAATGGGCGACTGGCGACATTCCCGGCTGAAAAATCTAAGCGAAACAGACAAGAGGCGAGACAATTCCAAAGTGGAAAGCGGCTTTGGCAAGAAGATAGCCAACTGGATTGGCCGGGATATGGCCTATCCTTCCAACGTGCTCCACTTCGCCACTGAATGTGGAAATAAAAAACACTCAGCAACCTTCCCGCGAGCATTGCCCGAATGGTTCATTAAGCTCTTTACAGAGCGGGGCGACTGGGTTCTTGATCCTTTCAGCGGCTCTGGCACAACCAATCTTGTGGCACGAGACTTAGGCCGCAACTCAGTTGGCATTGACAGGTCGTCGGAATACGTCACGCTGGCCGAGCAGCTTCTCGCTGAAATCCAAGGGAAACCTCATGCCAATGGTAAGCCAAGACGACATCAGGCGGTACGTGGAAATGAACATCCCGAATTTTCATTCCGCGAAGCTGGAAAGTCTTACAAAACTAAAATTGCTCGAAATTCTTACGCGAAAAAATCCCTATCTGTTCCGAGCTAAAGGTCTGACCGCACCGCGTGACTTGGTTAAGGCGATTCTCGACGCCTATCTCTCCTCCTCTGAAGAAACACTTCTCGGAGGCTTCTTGGAAGACTTCGCGATTTATGTCTGTCGTAAAACTTACAGAGGGGACAAATCGGCGGTAAATGGTCTCGACCTCGAATTTATCCGCGACAAAACCAAATATTTTGTCTCCATAAAATCAGGCCCGAATTGGGCCAACAGCGAGCAAATTAAAAAGCTTCGATCCGCCTTCAACGAAGCGCGGAAGATTTATGCCCAGCACAAAGGCGGCCTCAAGGCGGAATGCATCAATGGTTGCTGCTACGGAAAGCAGCCAAGAAAAGGCGAGCATAAGGGAGATTATATCAAGCTTTGCGGACAGCGATTTTGGGAACTTATCTCTGGCGATACCGACCTGTATCTTAAAATCGTCGAGCCGATAGGACACCAAGCCAAGGAGCGAAATGCGGAGTTTCTGGCCAAGTACGAGTTGGTGATTGACAGCTTCACTAACATTTTCAGGAGACATTTCTGCGATGCCGACAACCTCATCATTTGGGATAAGCTAACTAAAGCATCCTGCGAGGCCCCCTGATTTCAAATTAGGGCACTACCATCTGAAGTTCACTTCACGTGCGCGCCGGCGGGTGCCGGGGCCACGATCGATAAAAAGTGCCAGTCGTTCGTCGTCAGGCAGTAGAGCGCCAAAAGCAGATTCGTCACGCCGTGGGCCAGCATGACATTGCCCAGATTTTTCGTGCGCACAAACCATGCCCCATAGAGCACGCCGACCACCACGCCCAATGGCCACTCCGATCCGTGCACCGCGGCGAAACAGCCCGTCGTCAGCCAGAAGGACAACGGCCGATAGGTCCCCAGCGGTACCGAGGCAAAATCGTCCTTGATCAGCCAGCGCATCAGAAATCCTCGCCAAAATAATTCCTCCATGACCGGCACGCAGAGGCTTATCCCGAGCAGGCGAAAGCCAAAGAGCGCCCAGGCCTCATCCGTCGGGTAAAGCTGGAAGGGATTACGCCCCACCAGCGGTTGGTCATAGTGGACCAGGTAGGGATCAAGCCCGACCCAAAGCACCACCCCGGCCACACCAACCCAAATACTCTGCCACGGAAGGTCGGGCCGCAAGGAGGGCAGCGCCCGCCAATACCAGGCCAGGACCGCCGCCACCAACGCCGTCTTGATCGGGTAGAGCACATAATGCTGGTCCGGGAAATAACCCTCCACGCTCAGGAAAGCCATGTAGATAAAAAGCGGCGCCACGAACGGCGCGGCTCGATACGACCAACTCTTCTCACCCTCGGCATGGCTCTTCATCACGGCGCGATCACTATGCTCACATCAAAGGCGCGGACAAGAAAATCAGCGCGCTTTCGCTCTCAGCCGATTCTCAACCCAAAACCCGACTTTGTTTTATCGATTCAAAAATTAACCTTCCCTTGCCACCACCTGTCGAATCTCCTATACAATACCCGCTCCATGTCTAATGAGCGTGTGGTTATTATCGGCGCCGGGCCGGCTGGACTCACGGCTGCCTACATGCTGGCCACCCGATACAACATCGCCTCCACGATACTGGAATCCGATTCGATCGTCGGCGGCATCAGCCGGACGGTGGAACGCGACGGCTGGCGGTTCGACATCGGCGGCCATCGCTTTTTCACCAAGGTCAGGGAAGTTGAGGCCCTCTGGCACGAAATCCTGCCCGATGAAGACTTCATGCTGCGCCCGCGCATGAGCCGGATTTACTACAAGGGCAAGTACTACGACTATCCGCTCAAGGCCTGGAACGCCCTGACCAATCTCGGCCTGTGGGAGGCATTTCTCTGCGTGATGTCCTACGCCTGGGTGCGCCTCAATCCGCCCAGGGACGAATCGACGCTCGAAGGCTGGATCGTCTCGCGCTTCGGCTGGCGGCTCTACCATCATTTCTTCAAGACCTACAACGAGAAGCTCTGGGGCGTGCCGGTCAACAAACTCCCCTCCGACTTCGCCGCGCAGCGCATCAAGAACCTTTCGCTTTCCAACGCCGTGTTGAACGCCCTGCTGCCCAAGCGCAACCAGAAAAAAATCACCTCGCTCATCGAGGAATTCCAGTATCCGAAGTTCGGCCCCGGCATGATGTGGGAGCGGTGCCGCGACCTGGTCGAGAAGCGCGGCTGCCAGGTCGTCATGAACAGCCGGGTCGTCGGCATCAAACACGAAAAAGGCAGGGCCGTCGCGGTGATCTCCCAGAACAAGGAGGGCGTCCGCACCGAACATCCGTGCGACCACGTCATCTCCTCCATGCCGATCTCGCAATTGTTGAAGGCGATGAACCCGCCCGCGCCGAAGGAGATTTTTCAGGCCGCCGACGATCTGCGTTACCGCGACTTCATCACGGTCGCCCTCGTCGTGCCGGAAAAATACAGCTTCCCGGACAACTGGATCTACGTTCACTCCAAGGATGTCCAGGTGGGCCGCATCCAGAATTTTGGCTCGTGGTCGCCTTACCTCGTCAAGGAGGGCCGCACCTGTCTCGGCCTCGAATTCTTCGTCTTCGAGGGCGACAAAACCTGGACCAAGCCCGACGCGGAACTCATCGAACAGGGCAAACGCGAACTCGAAATTCTCGGCCTGGTCGCGGCCTCGAAGGTCGAAGCCGGTTACGTCGTGCGCATGCCGAAGGCCTATCCATTCTACGACGAACATTACAAGGCCAACGTGGCGACGATTGTCCAATGGATGAAGACCGCCGTTCCCAATGTCCATCCCGTGGGCCGCAACGGCATGCACCGCTACAACAACCAGGACCATTCCATGTACACCGCGATGCTCACCGCGGAAAACATCGCCACCGGCAGCAAGCATGATGTCTGGAGCGTCAACGTCGAGGAGGTCTATCACGAAGAGGCGAAGAAAAAATCGGACGACTCCACGACAAACGGCACGCGCGGCACCGGCCGCGACGCCCCCGTCATTCGCCGCGAGCACTACGGCCCCGACCATCCCGTCAACAAGCCCGTCTCAAAATAGGTAGAGGCAGTCCCTTCGCGTCCGGGCATTTTCAATCATAGGGAACCGCGCCGCGGTGAATTTTGGTCAGGGTGAATCCGTATCCCTGCTCATCGATCTGCGCCTTCAGCCGTTCGTTCATCCCCCAGTCATCCGCTTTGGCCTTGGGTCGCCTATCAACAATTTGCGCCAGAAAAAGATTTCGATTGGATAGAACCTCCGCCAGCAATTGTTCCGGTTCCCGCCGCAAAACTGGGCAAATAAAAATGCCAAAAAAGTCGGGATGCTTCTCCTCCCCTTCTTCAAATCGAGTGGTATGGGCGTGGAACGTAATCCAATTAAAAGCTTCAGCCATTTTCCGACATTGAAGGGGAGACTCGCGAAGGCCAGTCCAATTTCGTTCGCCCCCCCTCGCCATCCATCTGATTTTGCGCTAGGCTCTTTCTTTGCGCCCATGACTGTGCTTCCCCATCCCCAAGCGCCCGTTTCCAAGCGCGAACTCTACACCGTTTTTGCCGGGCTCATGCTGGCGCTCACCCTCGCCTCGCTCGATCAAAACATCGTCAGCACTGCGTTGCCGCGCATCGTCAGCGACCTCGGCGGCCTCGCCCATCTCCCCTGGGTCGTCACCGCCTTCATGGTCGCCTCGACCATCAGCACGCCGCTCTACGGCAAGCTCAGCGACATGTACGGGCGCAGGCCGCTCTACTTCACCGCCATCATCATCTTCCTCATCGGCTCGATCCTCTGCGGCGTGGCGCAGACCATGTTCGAGCTCATTCTTTTTCGCGCCCTCCAGGGCCTCGGCGCGGGCGGACTCGTCACCCTTGCCCAAACCACCGTCGGCGACCTGATCGTCCCGCGCGAGCGCGGAAAATACCAGGGCCTGTTCGGCGCCGTCTTCGCCTCGTGCAGCGTGGCGGGGCCTCTCCTCGGCGGCATCATCACCGACACGCTTTCCTGGCGCTGGATTTTTTACGTCAACCTGCCCGTCGGCGCGGCGGCGCTTTTTCTCATCGCCATCGGCTTGCGCACCAAATGCAACACCATCCGCCATCACATCGACTACACCGGCGCGGCCTTCCTCACCTGCGCCACCGTCTGCCTGCTTCTGCTCCTCAGTTGGGGCGGATCGATTTATCCCTGGCTCTCGCCGGTCATCTTCGTCCTGGCCGCCGGGGCGTCCCTTTTTTACGGACTCCTCATCCGGCAGGAACGGCGCGCGGCTGAACCGATCCTGCCGCCGCATCTCTTCAAAAATCGCATCTTTGTCGTCGCCGTCAGCGTCATTGGTCTCAACGCCATGGCCCTCTTCGGCAGCCTCGTTTTTTTGCCTCTTTATTTCCAGGTCATTCTCGGCGCTTCCCCTTCCCGCGCGGGCCTGATGCTCGCCCCCATGATGGGCGGTGTGATCGTCGCTTCGGTCACAGGCGGACGGCTCGTTTCGGCTTTCGGCCGCTACAAGATTTTTCCCGTCATCGGACTCATCATGGGTACTTGCAGTTTCCTGACGCTGGCCTGGTCGGCTTTAACGGGCCAGCCCCTCTGGCTGATCGAAACGGCGCTCGTCACCCTGGGCGGCGGACTGGGACTCGTCATGCCCAACCTCACCGTCGCCCTGCAAAACTCGGTCGAGCGGACCGACATGGGCTCGGCGACCTCGGTCTCGTCGTTCATCCGCTCGCTCGGCGGCGCGCTCGGCGTGGCCGTGGCCGGCACGGTCGTCGCGATTCGTCTGCGCCAATTTCTCCCGGCCTCATGGACGCAGAGCATGGGCTCGGGCACCAGCCTGCTCGAACTCGGCGTGCAGCAGATCGCCACGCTTCCCGCTGCTCAACACGCCCTTTTGATCAATGCCTACCGGCACGCCATCGCGACCACGTTCCTGACCGGCGCGGGCGTCGCGGCGCTCGCCTTCACCATCGTCCTCTTCCTGCCCGAACGCCCGCTCCGCTCCACGCCCCGGCCGGAAACGGAACCCGTTTCGCGCCAAGAAGCTTCCGAAGCCGCGACGTATTAGTATTCGTGATATAATTCCATCGCTTCAATTCGGGTGGCCCGGGCTACTTGTTGCCCGGGTGCGCGAGCGCGGCATCGCGAGCGCACAGGAGGTCGCCGAGATATTCGCGAATTAACCGGCGACCTCCTGTGGCCTTCGGCCACCCGGACAACGAGTTGTCCGGGCCACCAAAAAAAATTGCCGGATTGAGAAATCCCCAACTTGGCGCATGCTTAAGACGTGGAGATGGCTTTTTGTCCTTCCATTAAAGTATGACCCTCCGCCGCGCGCCGACCCTCAACCTCCCGAACCAGCTCACCGTCCTGCGGCTGGGCATGTGCGGCCTGCTGCTCATCTCCATGTCCTTCACCTGGCCTTACGCGGCGACGACGGCTTTCTTCATCTTCACCCTCGCCAGCCTCACCGACTGGATCGATGGCGCCATCGCCCGCGCCTACAATCTTGTCACCGACCTCGGCAAGCTCCTCGATCCGCTCGCCGACAAGGTTCTGGTCATCAGCGCGCTGGCCGCCCTCCTTGAGCGTCATATCGCCCCGATGTGGATGGTCGTCATCATCATCACCCGCGAACTTCTGATCATGGGCCTGCGCCAGATCGCCGCCGCCAAGCAGAAAATCCTCGCCGCCGAAAAAATCGGCAAGCACAAGACCATCTCCCAGATCGTCGCCATCCTTGTCTCGCTCGCCTGGCTCAGCCTCGGCGAGTTCGGGCTGCAAAACACGCTGCTCGCCCGCTTTCTCGATGCATCGCAAATCTGGTTTTATTGGATCGCCCTCATCATCACCGTTGTCTCCGGCGCGTTTTATTTCTGGAAAAATGCCGCCATCGTCAACGAATCGCTCGAAGCTGATCTCGTCCCCGAAAAAAGCGTCGTCATGCCGAAAGCGCCCGAACCCATGCCCGAGCCGGTTTCGCTCCCGGTCAAAATCGCCACGCCCGCCTTCAAGGAATGGGAAGCCATCGTCGAGGCGCTCGGCCAGGGCGCGCAAATCATCATTCTCCGCAAGGGCGGCATCGCGGAGGGCCGGACCGGATTCCAGGCTAGGCATCCGAAATTCTGGCTCTTCCCGACCGCCTATCATCAGCAATGGGAAAAGACCAAGCCCGAGTTGCGCCGCTTCCTCACGCCCACCGCCGCCGAGGCCGGGAAGGAAATTGCGCTCCACTATTTCGCCGAGGTGACCGACGCCATTTATCTTTCATCATGGGACCAGGTCGCCCGCCTCGACGACGCCCATTTCTGGAGAGAGGAAATCGTGCGCGAACGCTTCGACTACCAGGCCCGGCCCGGCATGGACGCGGGACTCCATCTCCTCATCGTCCGCGTCTCGCGCATCAACCTGCCGCACAAACTGGCGCCCTCGCCCGACTACGACGGCTGCAAGTCGTGGATCGAAGTGCCCGTCGATTGGGAGCACGACATCGCCGCCCACGTCGTCCGCACGGAGGAATTCGCCACGCGCCGCAGCCGGATCCTCGCCGCCATCGCCACCGTTTCCGTTTCCTCCACGACCGCCCATCTGCCCAAGGTCAACCTCACGCCCCGCACCGCATGAGCGCGCTCGTCTTCCTCGCCCCCGGCTTCGAGGACATCGAAGGCATAACCGTCATCGACATCCTTCGCCGCGCTGAAATCGAAACCGTCGTCGCCGGGATCGTCACCAATCCGATCACCGCGGCCCGACTCACCCGCCATGTCGCCGACATCCACCTCGCCGACGTCGATCCCGCGCGCGACTTTGAAATCGTTGTCCTGCCCGGCGGCGCCGAGGGCGCGAAGCACCTCGCCGAAAGCCCGCTCGTTCATGACTGGCTGGTGCGCCAGCGCGAACGCCACCAGTGGGTCGCCGCCATTTGCGCCGCGCCCACCGCGCTCCTCGCCCACGGCTGGCTGCGCCCGGAACAAAAAATCATCGCCCATCCCTCCGTCCACGCCCGTTTCCCAGCCGGACAAATCCAGGCGGCGAGCCGGGTCGTCGTCGACGGCAGGCTCATCACCAGCCTCGCCGCCGGCAGCGCGATGGAATTCGCCTACGAGATCGTCCGCCAACTGCGCGGCCCCGACGCCGTCACCAAGATCAACCAGGGCGTCCTTGCGGTGGTGTGACCTCGACTTTCCCATTTGACGATATAAGGTAAATCCATGGCGCTTCTTAAAGACATCCCTCTTGCTGAAGTAATCTGGGTCGATCCCGAGCGAATGAGCGGTATTCCGTGCTTTACCGGAACCCGCGTACCCGTTCAAGCCCTGCTGGATCATTTGGAAGGCGGCTCAACTTTGGACGACTTTCTCGACGGCTTTCCCTCCGTTAAACGTGAACAGGCTGTCGCGTTTCTCGAAATGGCCAAGGATCAGCTCGTCCGATGCGTATCCTCCTAGACGAATGCGTTCATGCCGGGATCAAGAGAGCCTTTCCCGGACATAGTGTGCAAACCGTTCCGGAAGCGGGTTGGAGCGGAATTAAGAACGGTCGACTACTGGCCCTAATCGCAGGAAATTTTGATCTCTTTCTGACCGTCGATCAAAATATCCGACACCAGCAAAATCTCACCAACCTGCCATTCGCAATCTTGTTCGTCTCAGTGCCAAACAACATGCTCGATTCCTATCTCCCCCTCTTTGCCCTAATGAGGTTGACCGCAGAGAAGCTGCTACCAGGTGAAATCAGGCTAATCCCGTAAGTTCTACCTGCCCCGCGCCAGCAACCGCTCCGCCTCGTCGATGGCCTCCTGGCCGCCCTTCACGTCGCCCAATTCCTGCCGGATCGCGCCGAGATTATGCCAGGCGCGCGCCAGCTCGGGATCGAGTTCCACCGCCTGCTCGTAATGACGCCGCGCCTGGTCGAGCTCGCCCAGTTGCTGGTGGGCCACGCCCGCGTCGAGCCAGATCACGGCCCGTTCCGGCGTGAACGTCAGCGCCTTCTCGTAAGCGCGAATCGCCTCGGCATACTCGCCCCGTTCGTAGCGGTGAAAGGCCATTTCATTCCACGCCAGCGAGGGCAGTTCCGTTTCGCCGGGCGGCGTCGCGGCCATCTCGCAAACTTCGAGCGCGTTCTCCAGCCGGTTGGTCCGCGCCAGCACCATGGCGAGATAATGCCCCGCCAGCGGATAACCGGGATTGATCTCCAGCACCTTGCGGAACGCCTTTTCCGCCTCCTCCATGCGGCCTTCCTGGAAAAAGATCGTCCCGAGCTTGAACGAAGGGTCGGCGTAATCGGGCTTGAAATTAAGCGCCCGATGGCAGCACCGTTCCGCCTCGGCCAACTGGTCCAGCGCGCAAAGCGAACCGGCCAGGTTGTCCCACGCCCGCGCGTAATCGGGTTTCAGCCCCACCGCGCGGTTGAGCGAATCAACCGAATGCTGGAATTCTCCGAGTTGAAATTGCAGCGCGCCCAGGTTGCACCAAATTTTCGACTGCTCCGGGTCCAGCTCAATCGCGCGCAGATAGCATTGCAGCGCCGGACGCAACATGCCTTCTTCATGCTGAATCATCCCGCCATTAAACCACGCCTGGAGATTTTGCGGATTGAGTTCGCGCGCGCGCTGATAAGCCACCATCGCCCGCTTGCTGTCATGATTATTCTGGAAAGCCAACCCCAGGTGCGACCAGACCTCGCTGATCTGCTCCTTCTGGAACGCCTCCGCATCGAGGTCCTGCAGGTAAGTCTCGGCCTCGTTGAGCGACCCCGCCTCGATCCACTCGAAGACATCCTCCAGTTGCGCCGGGGCGGCCTTGGCCGGCGGCTTCGCGGGCGGCGTGGGCGGGGGGGCTTTGGCGGTCGGTGCCAGGCGGCTCATCGAATCGCCAATCTCGTCCATCAGCGCCGTGACCATCCGCGTGCGCTCGGTAATATCGTTTCTCGGCGCGTCCTCCAGGTTCACCGAAGTGCGGATGTTGATGCCCTGCGCCTCCAGCGTCGCCAGAAAAAGCGTGAGGTGGCTTTCGAGGAATTCGAGCCACTGCGACGGCGCGATGGAGCGCGGCAGGCGCATGGGCCGCGGTGCCGTTTCGCAGATGCCCGCCGCCTGCGCCAGCAACTGGGCCATCCTTTCGTCGAGCTTCTTTTGAATCTCCGGCCAATTCTGGTTGATCGCCGAAGTCGTGCTCGCCTTGATGCGCCCCCGGTCCACCGAAAGTCGTCCACTGCGCTTGATCAGCGCGGCGGCGCTCGGGCGATGGTGGGACGGGCTTTTGACGCCCATCGTTTCCGGCGTAATCACCGCCGCCAGTTCGGCCGATTCGTGCTTCTTTTCCGGAGCCGTCTCGCGGTTGAGATCGTTCACCCGCTTAAGCCCGTCGATGATCTTTTGCTCGACCTGGCTGTCGTCGGGATCAAGCGCCAGCGCCCGCTCATAGATCGCCCGGGCCGATTGCGGCAGCTCAAAATCTTCCTCGAGATAAAGTCCAAACCGATAAAGCAACGCGGACGATTGCGGCGCTTTCGCCAGCTTGATGAACATCTCCTTTTGCCGGACGTTCAACGGGATCGTATGGATCGTGGACGACGGCAACGCATCCTTGCTGCCGGTGGCCCGTTGTTTCAGCCGAGCCTCCTCGTAAGCGTCCTTCGCCTTCTGCCGCTTGCTCGTCCATATCTGCTCGATCGCGGCAAGGATCACCTGCAACGTCTGGAGCGTCTCGATCGATTTCTGGTCAAAACAAAGAATGAGAAGCTGGCGCCAGTGTCTTACCTCCGCCGGATCGCGCTCAATTTTACCGAGAATGTCCTCGGCTGCTTGCGTGGTGAAATTCATGGATACTACAGTCCAAGGCTATCCTGCTCGATTAAACTGCCGACTGCAAGTGTGCTTAACTTTACTTGGCACAAATTTTTATTCAGCCGCTTAATTCATCTCAGGGCTTCAGTATTATCAACCGTCTTACGCTCAAAAACCTCCAACAGTCCCATAAAAATTATTCTGCTCAAGCTCGGTCAAGCTCGCTACGCTTTGCCTTCATGTCCGACGCCCTCACCCCCATGATGCAGCAGTATCATCGGCTCAAGCGCGAAATCCCGCCCGACGCCATCCTGCTCTTCCGCCTGGGCGATTTCTACGAGATGTTCTTCGCCGACGCCGAGGAAGGCTCGCGCCTGCTCGACCTCACCCTCACCCAGCGCCAGGGAATGCCGATGTGCGGCATGCCCTACCATGCGGCGGAAGGTTATATCGCCCAAATCCTCAAGGCCGGCCGCCGCGTCGCCATTTGCGACCAGATGGAAGCGCCCCGCCCCGGCCAGGTCGTGCGGCGCGAAATCACCCAAATCCTCACGCCGGGCAGCATCCTCGACGCGGGCCAGCTCGAACCGAAGCAGAATAATTTTCTCGCCGCCATCGCTCCTGCGGAGGGCAGATCTGTGCCGGGCGGCTACGGCGTCGCCGCGCTCGACCTGACCACGGGCGAATTTTTCGCCGGCGATTTTCCCACCCCGGAAGCCTTGCGCGATGCCCTCGGCCGGCTCAGCCCGGCGGAGGTCGTCGTGGCCCAGGGTCATCGCCTCGATCTCGAAACCTCGGCCCTTGCCAACGGCGAACGCCTGACCTATCTGCTCGTCGAGCACGACGCCTGGAGTTTTTCCCCCGAGGCGGCCGAGCACACCCTGCGCGATCACTTCAAGACCGCGTCGCTCGACGGCTTCGGCCTGACCGGCTCCGCGGGCAAGGAAGCTTCCGGCGCGCTCAGCGCCGCCGGCGGCCTGCTCCATTATCTCGGGCACGAACTGCGCCGCTCGCTCGGTCATGTCCACACCCTGCGCCTCTGGCAGCGCGACGACGTGCTCATCCTGGACGCCGCCACGCGCCGCAATCTCGAACTCGTCGATCCGCTTCGATCCAACACCGGCCCCGGCGCGGCCCAGACCACGCTTCTTTCCGCCGTCGATCGCACCGTAACCTCGGGCGGCGGACGGCTCTTGCGCCA
>Ga0181537_10003864_pt1 | contig 12627 bp, 12 predicted proteins | sample PEATcosm2014_Bin_39_FD_119765 | JGI IMG/M metagenome (GOLD analysis project Ga0181537, IMG submission 119765) | Peatland microbial communities from MTU Mesocosm Facility, Houghton, MI, USA - PEATcosm2014_Bin23_10_metaG | ecosystem: Environmental > Terrestrial > Soil > Wetlands > Peat | place...
CAATGACTGAATAATTTATGGCTGACGAAAACAATCCGAACGGCGGCAACGGCAGTAGCAACGGCGGCGCGAAGAACGGGAAAGTCGGGCTGGTCGAGCGCGTAACTACCGGCGTGAAAGAAGACATTCACGCGCTCAAGACCGAAATACCGGCTAAGGCCAAGGAGCAAATCGAGGGTCTGAAAGATCCGACCAAGACGCAAGTCTACACCTCGATCTTCCGCCACAAGCACGACGACACGCCGCGCAACCGGGCGCTGGGCGTGCTCTCCAACGTGTTCCTGCATCTGCATCCAGCGAAGATCAACCGCGACGCGGTGCGCTACAGCTACACCTGGGGTATGGGCGGCATCACGTTCTACCTGTTCATCATCCTGACTTACACCGGGGTGCTGCTGATGTTTTATTACCACCCCAGCAAGGTGCAGGCATTTCGCGACGTGCTTTATCTCGAGCACGACGTGCCCTTCGGCAAGATTTTGCGCAACATGCATCGCTGGGCCGCTCACCTGATGGTGATCGGCGTCTGGCTGCACATGTTCCGAGTGTTTCTGACCGGCTCGTACAAAAAGCCCCGCGAGTTTAACTGGAACATCGGCGTACTGCTTCTGGTCTTTACTCTGCTGCTGTCGTTCACCGGATATTTACTGCCCGACGATCAGCTCGGTTTCTGGGCGGTCACGGTCGGCACGAACATGGCGCGCGCCACGCCGCTGCTGGGGCACGAAGGCCCGTTCGGGTCAATGCTGGGAATGACTCCCTACAACGACGTGCGCTTTGGATTGCTGGGCGGATCAATCGTGGATGCCAACGCCCTGCTGCGGTCCTACATCTGGCACTGCATCGGGATTCCGATCGTGGCTTCGGTGCTGATGATTGTGCATTTCTGGCGCGTACGCAAAGACGGCGGAATCTCAGGCCCGGCTCCCGTGATGCTGGAAGCGGAAGCGGACAAGCCGCGCCGAGGTCCGAAGGCAGCAGGAGAGTAGGAAGATTTATGTGGCGACAGCCGCCCCCGGCTGTCGGCCGAGCGCAGCTCGGCGGTTTTGCTGGGGGCTGGCAAATGCCCGTCGAGCTTAGCTCGACCGGACGGCCGGGGGCGGCCGTCCCCACATGGTGCGTGGAGACATTATGGACTGGCGACAACTCTGGGAGATCTGTTCGGCGCCGGACAACGTGCCGATCGTGGGCTTAATCCCGCTGCTGGCCTTCTACATTTATCTGGCGGTGAAGCAGGCGCGGGCCAACGACGTTTTGATCGCGCAACTTGAAGCCGATCCGGCGATGGCCAAGACTCATCATCGCAAGACCTGGCCCTTCAAGCCCGGCTGGGCCAAGGAAGTGCACGTCTGGCCATTTCTGCTGCGGATTGAATTCCTGGCCGCCATCATCATCACCATCATTCTAATGATCTGGTCGATCACCCTGAACGCGCCGCTGGAAGAGCCGGCAAACCCGAACCTGACGATGAATCCCGCGAAGGCTCCGTGGTATTTCCTTGGGCTGCAGGAGATGCTCGTCTACTTCGATCCGTGGATTGCAGGCGTGGTCATGCCGACCATGATCATCGTCGGCCTCATGGTGATTCCCTACATCGATACCAACCCGCTGGGCAGCGGCTATTACACCTGGAAGCAGCGCAAGTTTTCCATATCCACTTTTCTGTTCGGCTTCATCATTCTCTGGGTCGCGATGATCATTATCGGCACGTTCATTCGCGGCCCCGGCTGGCAATGGTTCTGGCCAGGGCAAACCTGGGACCACAACCGTCTGATCTACGAAGTGAATCGCGATCTGCCCGACCTGTTTAACATCACGTCAAACGTGGGCAAGGCGATCTTTGGCGCGATCGTGGTCGGCGGCTTCTATGTGATCGGCGGCGGCGCGGTGTATTCGCTCTTCCGTCGAAAAATGCCGAAGGATTTCCAGCGCATGAGCCTGCTGCAATTTTCGCTGATGGCGTTCTTGTGGCTGACCATGATTGCGCTGCCCTTGAAGATGGCTCTGCGGCTGCTGTGGCACATCAAGTATGTGTGGATCACGCCGTGGTTCAACGTGTAGTGGTTCGTTTTGTCATGCTGAGCGGAGCTTGAATCCCGCGAAGCGGAATTCAGGCGGAGTCGAAGCATCCCTACCGGATGCGGTGACGGTTATAGAGATTCTTCGCGCCAGAAACAAGGCGCTCAGAATGACAAAAACTTAGCAGAGACTTCAGTCGGAGGAACTGGTGCCTGAGAAACCGATTCCCGAAGATGATCCGATAACCGGAAAATCCTACGCGCTCCATTACATGGTCGCGACGGTGATTCTGATTGGCACGCTGTTCTGGGCTTTGTACGACGAGGCCTGGGGACAGCGCCCGTGGAAGGCCTTCCAGGATCAATGGAAGGATCGCTACGGCGCGTTCCTGAACACCGCGAAGTCCAAGTCGGCGAAGTCCGAGCAATCCGTTGAACAGGATCCGCAATACGCTGCTCTGAAACAGGCCTACGAAAAGGCCTATCAGGATTCCAAAGCGCAAAGCGATGAGGCTCGCAAGAAGCTCGACGACGCTAGCGCTCGGCTGCTGGCAGTACAAAGCGTATTCACCGACCGCCGCGCCTATGTCAACGCGCTCACCTACGAGTGGGAGACGAGCACCAGCGCTTCCGCCAAGGCCAGCAAGCAGAAGGAAATCGACGCCTACAAAAGCGAGCAGGCTACAGTCGAGTTCCCTGACGGTTCGAAGAAGAAGTTCACCTTCAAAGAGCTCGAAGAGACCTACAACGAAATCCGTGACGAGCGCACCAAGCTGAGTCTCGAACTCGGCAACGCGCTGAAGCCAGTCACCGCGGCGAAAGCCAAGATGGACGATTACGTCTCCGACCACATGGTCGACTTGACGCCGGCGCAAATCGAAGGACTGAAGCGGAAGACCGCCGACTGGGATCCGAAGATTGTGCAGATCAACGTGGCCGACGCCAACATCGTAGACCGCTGCGAATCCTGCCACATGGGCGCGCGCGAGCCGCTGAAAATTACCGAAGCCGCGATGACAGCCAAGGGCGAGAAGAAGCCCGACGAATATGCGGCAGCATTCGTGAGCCATCCGGAGCCGGAGTTGCTGCAGATTCATGATCCTGACAAGTTCGGCTGCTCGCCTTGCCATCAGGGCAACGGCCGCGCCACCACCAGCGTCGAAAAGGCGCACGGCAATTACGAACACTGGCTGTGGCCGCTTTATCCCAAGGAAAATTCGCAGGCGGGCTGCCAGACCTGCCACGCGGCCGACATGGTGCTGGCCAGCGGCGACCTGCAGTTCCTCACCATCAACAACGGCAAGGATTTGTACCGCCAGCGCGGCTGCATGGGCTGCCATCGCTATGAGGGCTACGACAAAGAGCCGGAAGACCTGAACAATATCGGCCAGCAGATCAAGCAGATCGAGACCGAGAAGAAAGAGAACATAAAGAATACGGCGGACTTGATGAAGCAGGCCGATGCCGCCGAATCGAACGACGTGGCCAACGCGCTGAACACCAAAGCCACCGATCTAAAAGTCGCCAACAGCAAGCTGGACGGGCGTCTGCAGCAGCTCGACTTCCAGTCGCACAGCCTGATGCAGGATCAGAAGAAGGTCGGCCCGAATCTCAAAGACGTGCGTCTGAAGCTGAACAAGAACTGGATTCCGGTGTGGTTGAAGAAGCCGTCCGATTTCCGGCCAACCACGAAGATGCCCAACTTCCGCCTGACCGATCATCAGATTCAGGCCATCTCCGCGTACATCTGGCAATCCGGATTCACTGACGAACTGCCCAAGCACAAGCCCGGAAACGCAGCGCACGGCAAGGAACTCTTCGAAGAACGCGGATGTCTGGCCTGCCATTCGATCGGCGAAGGCGATCAACTGCAGGGCGGAACCTTCGCTGCGAACCTGACGCGCGTGGGCGAGAAGGCGAATTACGACTACCTCGTTCGCTGGATTCACAACGCGCGCCAGCGCACCCGGCCCTACTGTCCGTACGAAAAGAAAGATATTGGTCCCGAAGATTACGCCAAGAAGGGACTGCCCTACGTCTTCGATCTGGATCACAGCAAGTGCCCGAACGACGGACACGAACTGCAAGTGCAGAATATGACGGTGATGCCCAGCCTGCGCCTCAGTCCCGAAGACGCGGAAGATATCGCCACGTATCTGATGACGCAGAAAAAGCAGGAACCGTCGTCCTACGCGGCTGCGCCGTTCATGGACGATCCCGCGCTGAAAGATGAAGGCAAGAAGTGGGTGCGGTTCTATGGTTGCGGCGGATGCCACGAAATTTCTGGCATGGAAGACGAAGGCCGCATCGGCACGGAACTGACCTATGAAGGCAGCAAACCGATCGAGCGCCTCGACTTCGCGCTATTCACGGAAGTCGCGCAGCGCGGCGGCAAAGACTCCGAACCAATCAAAGACAAAGAAGATCTGGCGCGCCTGCCCGACGGTCCGGCCACTGAGCCCTGGTACGACCACAAAGGATTTTTTGAACACAAACTGGCCGAACCGAACATCTACGATCAAGGCAAGGACTGGAATGTAAAGAGCGAGACCGAAGCTCTGCGCATGCCGAACCTGCACCTCACCAAGGAGCAGGTGCTCGACCTCACGACCTTCCTGCTGGGCAGCCAGGAGACTTCCCTGCCCCAGAGTTATCAGTACAAGCCCGGCGATGCGCGGCACGACATTCAGGAAGGCTGGTGGGTCATCAAGAAGTACAACTGCATGGGATGCCACCAGTTCATCCCCGGACAACAGACGATTCTGATGGGCCTGAAGCAATATCAGGATGTGCAGGAGCAACTGCCGCCCAAATTGCTGACCGAAGGCGCGCGCGTCGATCCCGAGTGGCTGCGGAAATTCCTTTCGAACCCGGCGCTCAGCACGACCGACACCAATCGGAACGGCGTCCGGCCCTACTTGAAAGTCCGCATGCCGACTTTCTCCTTCTCGGATAACGAACTGCGAAAGCTGGTGCGCTTCTTTGAAGCGTTGTCGCAGCAGCCGCTGCCCTACATTCCGGAAGAAGTTCCCGTGCTCACGACCAAGGAAACCGACATGGCGCGTAGCTTATTCTCAAGCACGGCCGCGCCTTGCCTGAAATGTCACACCACGGGCGATCCAGCGCACGACAAGATCGCGACCGCCCCGAACTTCCTGCTGGCAAAAGAGCGGCTCAAACCGGATTGGGTTCAGCGCTGGATCACCGATCCGGCAGCGATCAGTCCGGGGACGTCGATGCCCTCTGGCCTGTTCAAGCCGGACGGCGATCGATACGTGTTCGCCGGACCGACGCCGCCGACGTTCAACGGCTATGCCGGCGATCATCGCAAGCTGTTGACCGACTATATCTTCCAGTTAACGGCGGAAGAACAACGGCGGGTGGCGGCATCCATGCCCCATGCGCGAGCGGCGGTGCAACCTTCCGGCAATCGAAAACAGGCTGCGGCGGAATCGCCGCATGCGGCGAGTGGGGGTTCGCGGTAGAATTTCTTGCGGCATCGGAAAGCAGATTCCTCGGGTCGCCGTCGCGTTCGCTTCGGCTCGCTCGGAATGGCAAAGCTCTTTAATGGTTCACAGCAGATTTCAAGCAGACTTCAGCGAAAGGACGACATCATGAATAAGAAAACAGGTTGGATTGAAATAACAGTTGGCATGCTGGCATTGTGTGCATTGCTCGCCCTGGCCGCGTGCAGCAAGAAAGAGGAAGCTCCGGCTGCGAGTCCCATGGCCGATCAACCGGCCATGGCTCCGGCCGCGACTCCCATCGATCCCGCAACCGTGGCCACGATCAATGGCACGGTCAAGTTTGACGGCCCCGCTCCCAAGGCCTCAAAGATTGACATGAGCCAGGATCCCGGCTGCAAGGGCATGAACGAAGCTGAGAACGTGGTCGTGAACGGCGGCGACCTGGCCAACGTCTTCGTCTACGTCAAGGACGGCCTCGGCAACCGCACCTTCGATGTTCCGAAAGATCCGGTCGTGCTCGACCAGAGCGGATGCAAGTATCATCCGCACATTTTGGGTGTGATGGCTGGACAGACGGTTCAAATCAAGAACGACGATCCCACGACGCACAATATCCATCCCACGCCGAAGGACAATCGCGAGTGGAACGAGTCGCAGCCGCCATCCTCGCCGGCGATCGAAAAGAGTTTCGCGCGCGAAGAAATCATGCTGCCGGTAAAGTGCAACCAGCACCCGTGGATGAAGATGTACATCAATGTGGTCAAGACCCCCTTCTACGCCGTCACCGGCAAAGATGGGAAGTATGAGATCAAGGGGCTGCCTCCAGGCGACTACACCATCGCATTCGTGCAGGAAAAACTTGGTGAGCAGGACCAGAAAGTCACGGTCGCCGCCAAAGACACGAAGACCGTGGACCAGAGCTTCAAGCCAGCCGCCGAGTAGCTGCTCCGGTGGTAAAATGCCGGGTTGGACCGGGCAGGTTGCGCGCGTTGCGCAACCCGCCCAGACACCCAAGGGGCACTACTCTGAAAGCCATCGCCACAACTTACAACCGCGGGCACCATCGGCTCGCGGTCATTCTCGCCTGCTGGACCTTTCTTCTCATCATTGCGGGCGCTCTGGTCACCAGCAACGATGCCGGACTGTCTGTCCCCGACTGGCCCACGTCGTTCGGTTCCTGGTACAAAATTCCGAAACTCGTCGGCGGCGTAAAGTTTGAGCACACTCACCGCATGATCGCGCAGGGCGCAGGTCTGCTCACCATCATCTTCACAGTGTGGACATGGCGCGTCGAAAAGCGGCGGTGGCTGCGCGTCCTAGCGCTCGCAGCGCTCGGAACCGTGATTGCCCAGGGAATTCTTGGCGGACTGACCGTGCTGTTTTTTCTGCCTCCGCCAGTCTCTTCGGCGCATGCGGCGCTGGCGCAGACGTTTTTCTGCATCGCCGTCGCGATGGCCTTGTTCACCGGCAGGAAGTGGGTGGAAGAGCAACCGCGGGTTGAGTTCGACCAGCGGCGTCCCAGCTTATTCACCCTGACCCTGCTGTCCATCTTCGTGCTTTATGTGCAGCTGATCCTCGGCGCCCTCTTCCGTCATCACGGTTTGAGTTGGTGGCCGCATGTGTTGAACGCAGTGGTGGTGTCCTTCGTCCTGGCCTGGACAGCCGTTCGGGCGTTAACCGCCTATCCTCAAATTGAAGCGGTTCGCCGCCCCGCCATTCTGATGTTGTCGCTGGTCATCGCACAGCTGTGCCTGGGCTTTACCGCATTTCTCACGCGCATAGCCTGGGGCCAAAACGCCGTGCAGCCCGAGCTTCCCATGGTGGTCTCGACGGTGGCGCACGTCGCTGTGGGAGCGCTCTTGCTCGCGACCACGGTAATCCTGGCCATTCAGGTCTGGAGGCATGTTCCGGTTGCCCTCGAAGAAAGACTGCCGCAGGCGCAGCGGGATCCCGCCGCAGCCTGACCGCCTTCCATTGCCGAAGCATTCGATGCAACCGCGGCGGTTCCGCAGCCCTTCGATTTCGATGGCGGGTAATGGTGGAGTTTGAATTTTGCGATCACAAAAGCGGCGGCGTCATCCCGAGCGGAGCCGTTCTTCAGGCGAAGAGAGGGATCTCCCGCGGATCGACTCTCGCGTCTGGACCAGACTGCACCACTTCCGGATTACGGGTCTTGTCAACGAATCATGAGCCTGATGTCGTAAACTGTTAGCGTCTCCGGAGTCGCCCTTGGTATCGAAAGTCTCTGCGCTCGCTGAAGCCGGCCCTGAACTTGAGCAAGCACCGCTGCCCGTAATTTCCGTGCAGAATCTGGTGCATCGCTACGACAATCGCACGGCGCTGAATGGAGTTTCTTTCGACGTCCGGCCGGCGGAATTATTTGGACTGCTCGGTCCCAATGGCAGCGGCAAGACCACTCTGTTTCGCATTCTCTCGACCCTGATGATCCCAAGCGGCGGCCGCGCCGTGGTCATGGGCTACGACGCCGCGAGTGATCCGGCCAGCCTGCGGCGGCAGATCGGCGTCGTCTTTCAGGAGCAGAGCGTCGACGCGAAGCTCACAGCTTACGAAAACCTGTGGCACCAGGGACATCTCTACGGCCTGCGCGGCTCGTTGCTCCACCAGCGCATCGGTGAGATGCTGGCGCGTGTTGGCCTGGCCGATCGGGCCAAAGAGCGAGTGGAAACATTTTCCGGCGGCATGCAGCGCCGCATCGAACTGGCGAAGGGCCTGCTGCATCATCCAGGAGTTTTGCTGCTCGACGAACCCACCACCGGCCTCGACCCCGGGGCGCGCCGCGATGTGTGGCAGTACCTGCAAATGCTGCGCGATGAAGAGCATGTCTCCGTGCTGGTCACGACTCACCTGATGGAAGAAGCCGAACGCTGCGACCGGCTGGCGATTATGAATGAAGGAAATCTGGTCGCGTTAGGCACGCCCGCGGAATTGAAAAGCGAAATCGGCGGAGACATCATTCTGCTCGATGCCGCCCACGACGCCGCCCTGCTGGCGGAGCACATTGGCGCGCGCTTCGATGTCGAAACCGCTGTGCTCGGAAACCAGGTCCGCATCGAACGCGAAGAGGGCCACCGCTTCGTCCCCGACCTGGTCGAAGCATTTCCCGGCGAGATTCAGGCGATTTCCGTCAGCAAGCCCGCGCTGGAAGATGTGTTCATCCGCCGCACCGGGCACAAGTTCTGGAGCGAAGAACGCGAAGCAGTTTCCGAAAGCAAGAAGACCGAAAATAAACACAAAAAGAGGAGGTAACTTGCGTCCAATGATTCTGGTGCTTTCTCTCGTGCTGGGCATAGTTCCCCTAGCGGGCATTGTATGGATTTTCCTGAGCGGCATGATCGTACTCTGGCCGCCATCGGCCACCGTGGATGGACTTTTCATGACCCTCATCCTGCTGACGCTTTCCGGCTGCATGCTGTTGAATGCGTACTGGGAAATGCGCGACCGCGGAATGCTCGGCAAGAAAGACGCTACGCCGGCGAAAGCTCCCGAGGCGAAAGCGAGCTAACGCGTGGCGACCCAGTCAACAACCCTGGCGCGGCCGCTTGAGCCCTCAGTTCCGGGCATCGTGCTGCCCGCCTTCACGCTCTGGTGGCGGGAGATCGTGCGCTTCTACCGCCAACCGACGCGCGTCGTGGGCGTGCTGGCCTCTCCTCTGGTGTTCTGGCTGGTCATTGGCTCAGGATTCGGAACGTCGTTCCGTTCCGGCGGCGGGCCCGGGCAGCAGCATTACCTGGATTATTTTTATCCCGGCGCGCTGATCATGATCGTGCTGTTCACTTCCATCTTCACCATGATGTCGGTCATCGAAGACCGCAAGGAAGGCTTTTTGCTGTCGGTGCTGGTCGCCCCGGTGTCACGCACCGCCATTGTGCTGGGCAAGGTGCTCGGCGGTACGACCCTGGCCGCGCTCCAGGGCATGATTTTTCTGATCTTCGCGCCCTTCGCCGGCGTGCATCTCGACGCGGTGCAGGTGCTGCTAGTCGCGGTGGTAGTATTCCTGGTTTCGTTCTCTCTCACCGCGCTCGGCTTCGCCATCGCCTGGCCCATGGATTCCTCGCAGGCCTTTCACGGCATCGTCAACCTGTTTCTGATTCCGTTGTGGCTGGTCTCGGGTGCGCTGTTCCCCATCACCGGCGCTTCAGGATGGATCCAGGTGATCATGCGACTGAACCCCCTCACTTATGGCGTGGCCGCCCTGCGTGCACTCATGTATCCCGGCGCTGACTCCGGCTTTCCCTTGTCTTCCGATATCGCAACCCTGCTCCTGTTTTCGCTGGTCATGTTTGGACTGGCGTTCCTGGTGGTAAATCGCAGAAGCACGAGGCCCGCCGCTTGATGGTCGAACCCTTGATTATCCAAACTTCAATCCCTGAACAATACGCGTACTTCCCTGCCCTGATCGCAGGCCTAAACGGAGCTAGCGCCGCTCTGCTGTTGGCCGGCCGACTCCTGATTGCCCGCGGACGCATCGCCGCGCACCGAGCATGTATGATCGGCGCGGTCGTCGCATCGGCAGTGTTTCTCGCCTGCTACCTTTATTTTCACTGGCAGGTTGGGGAGATCCGTTTCTTGGGCCAAGGCCGTTGGCGCACTATTTACTTCTTAGTCCTGTATCCGCACGTCACGCTGGCCATTGTGATTGTCCCCATGGTCATCATCACGCTGAGCCGCGGACTGAAGGCGCGCTACCCGCAGCATCGCGCCATCGCCCGCTGGACGTGGCCGCTGTGGATGTATGTTTCCGTCACCGGTGTGATCGTGTATTTCATGCTCTACCAGTGGTTCCCGCACAGCTGAACCGGTTGTTGGTCGCTAGTCGTTGGTCGTTGGTCGTTGGCCAACGTCGCGCGGCCGCTGGTTCTAGCCAACGACGAACGACCAGCGGCTAACGACAGAATCTTCATGTCCGTCCTGAAGCTCAAAATCGATGTATCCGGCACGGTCGGCGACGCCGCCTGGCGCGAGATCAACCAGTTCGATCAGATTCAAAGCGCCGACTTCGGTCCGCAGTTCGGCAGCGGCGGACGCTGCAACCATCCCCCCGACGCTCCGCACGCCAAAGGCGAGTGGATTGGCGCTGAAATCCGGCTCCAGACGCCGCTTCTAGCCCAGTACGCCATGTCGCACTACCTGGAGCAGGAACGCGTGCTCGACGCCGACGTTGAGTAGCACCGCCCGGCCCGCCGGCGAAATTCTTTCCCCGTGCTGTTAACCAACCGCCCTGCCAAACGTTTTGGTGAGGTGAGGGCCGACGGAATTCCACCGTTGACGAAATCCGGGCCGACCCAGAAAAGCAGCTTCCGATGCAACCCGCACTATTCTGGCCTTCTGCTATAGTTCCTCTCTTGGAATCTATGTCTGTACCATCCGAAAGTCCCGAAGGATGCGCCGTTCTCGAACCACGCCCCAAGCGCGGCATGACCCGCGCTCAGAAAATCCTGTTCTTTACCATCGGCTGGCTGATCGTACTCATGCCATTTCTGTTTTGGTGGAACACCTGGTTTGGGCGGCATCTTTCCGATCGGCAGTTGACCGAATACCTTCACGACGACAAGAAGCCGCGCCACATTCAGCAGGCGCTGGTGCAGATTAGCGAGCGCATCTCGCATCATGACGCCGCCGTTGCGCAATGGTTTCCCGAGCTGGTGACGCTGGCGTCCAATCCGGTGGAGGAAGTGCGCAACACCGACGCCTGGGTCATGGGCCAGGACACCGCCGCCGCGGGCTTTCACGAAACCCTGCTGAAAATGCTGTCCGACTCTTCACCGATGGTGCGGGGAAACGCCGCGCTATCGCTGGTCCGCTTCGGCGACGCCAGCGGGCGTCCGCAGATTGTGGCGCTGCTGCAACCGGCTCACATCACGGCTCCCGCCGATGGTCATGTCGTTGATTCCGACCGTCCCGGCACCGCGATCCACCAAGGCGGATTGCTGGCGAAATTGGCGACCGCCGGTTCTACGTCGCCGGCCGAAATTCGCTCGCCGATTCCCGGACGCATACGGTCGGTCGCACAACCCGGCGCCAACGTTGCCGCCGGCACCGAAATGGCAGTGGTCGACCCCGGAACCGAGCAGGTGTGGGAAGCGCTGCGGGCGCTGTATATCGTGGGGCAACTCGATGATCTCGCAGCGATTCGTCCCTACGAACGCGATCTGCCAGACATTTCCAACGACGTACGCCAGCAGGCCGTGGAAACCGAAAAGGCGATCGTCGCGCGAGCCGGATCGAACTGATAGCGCAGGCGAGCCCGGCTACGGTCTCCACCGCATTGTCATCCTGAGGCTTGCGGTTTTTGCGGGCCGAAGGATCTCTGCACTTTGCGTGCAGTTGATGTGATGCTGGCAGATATGCAGAGGTCCCGCGCAGGAAAAGCCTCGGCGGCCTCAAGATGACAACGGAACGCAGGGCGCGGGTAGCGTAGGGTTCAAGCTTAGAGCCAATGGCTAGCAGCTAGAAGCTGCTCATCAAATCGCCATCGGCCCAACTTCTTTTTCCACTTCAGCCGTGTCCACCATCACAATGGCATCCCAGGGGCAGCCGTCGAGGAAGCAGCCGTCGGGGCCCTTGCTCAGGCATTTCTTGCATCCGATGCAGAGGATGGGATCGATCTGGATGCGGCCGAACGGCGGATTGTCTTCGTCGGGCACCCAGAACATGCAGTCTTCCACCGGACAATATTCCACGCAGGCCGGCGAGCCGGCGCATCCCGTGCAGCACTCGGTAATGACCGCCAATTCCTTCGGCTTCTTTTTCCGAGGCGTGGCGAGACCTTTGGATCGCGGTTCAAACTTCTGATCGTCGGGAACCATCCCAACCGCTCTAGTGGCGCCGGGTGCAGGAGGCATGGCCGAGATTATACCCCGGATTGCGTCGGCTTTGGATATACTTGCGGCCTGATGTTTCAGGAGATTCCAGGCCCTCGCCAGTCCCACCCGCCGAGCGCGGGGGTAGCCGCTGCAGCCTTTGGCACCTTCTTTGTGTCGTTCCTGGTTGCCTCAGTCATCATTTGGCTCCGCTGGTCAGGCCCTATGTCGCTTATTCACAAAATCAGGGCAATGGAGTATATCGCGGGCAGCATAGCTTCCGCCGCGTTTCTGCTCTCCGTTAGGTCGGTCTCGCCCGAG
>Ga0181537_10003865_pt1 | contig 12627 bp, 12 predicted proteins | sample PEATcosm2014_Bin_39_FD_119765 | JGI IMG/M metagenome (GOLD analysis project Ga0181537, IMG submission 119765) | Peatland microbial communities from MTU Mesocosm Facility, Houghton, MI, USA - PEATcosm2014_Bin23_10_metaG | ecosystem: Environmental > Terrestrial > Soil > Wetlands > Peat | place...
ATCGCCATCGGCACCCACGCGCTGTTCCAAGAGGGCGTCGAGTTCCATGATCTGCGTCTGGCGGTGATCGACGAACAGCACCGCTTCGGCGTCGAGCAGCGCATTGCCTTGTCCGAGAAAGGCCGCGGCGTCGATATTCTGGTGATGACCGCCACGCCCATTCCGCGCACGCTGGAAATGACCGCCTATGGCGATCTCGATTCCTCGCATCTCGACGAGAAACCCGCCGGGCGACCGAAGATCGTCACGGCCATTGTCCCCACGGATCGTTATGGCGAGGTCATCGGCGGCATCGAGCGCGCGCTCTCCAAGGGCGACAAGATTTACTGGATTTGCCCGCTGATCGAGGAATCCGAGGACAGCGATCTCGCCGCTGCGGAAGAACGCTTTGCCGAATTAAAAAAACTGTTCGGATCGCGGGTCGGGCTGGTGCATGGCCGCATGAAAGGGCCGGAGCGCGACAAGGCTATGGGCGAATTCGCGGCGGGCTCGGTCGATCTTTTGGTCGCGACCACGGTGATCGAGGTGGGTGTGGATGTTCGCGAGGCCACCATCATGGTGGTGGAACATGCCGAGCGTTTCGGCTTGGCCCAGCTCCATCAATTACGCGGGCGCATCGGGCGCGGCGACAAGCCTTCCTCCTGCCTGCTGCTTTACGCGCCGCCCTTGGGAGATGCCGCCAAGGCGCGGCTTTCGATCCTGCGCGAAAGCGAGGACGGATTCCGCATCGCCGAGGAAGATCTGCGTTTGCGCGGCGCCGGCGAAGTATTGGGCACCCGCCAGAGCGGGTTGGAACAATTCCGCCTCGCCGATCCTCTGGTCCATCTCGACCTGCTGGCGGCGGCGCGGGACGAGGCGCGCCTCGTGCTGTCGCGCGATCCCGATCTCGAAACCCCGCGCGGCAATGCCCTGCGGACTCTGCTCTATCTCTTCGCGCGCGACGCGGCGGTGCGTTATCTGCGTTCCGGCTAAGGCTTTTTCGGAACTACTGGCGATACCTCGGCGGCACCACGATGCCGATCGACACCACCAGCTTCAACCCCTCCTCCACGCTCATGTCCAGCGACTTGACCTTCGCCCGCGGCAGATAAATCAGGTATCCCGAGGTCGGGTTCGGCGTCGTCGGCACATAAACCCCGATCATTTCCTCGCCGACCTGATCCGCCATTTCGCCTTCGGCGCGCGAGGTCACGAAAGCCACCGTCCACATTCCCGGGCTCGGCCATTCCACCATCACCACCTCGCGGAAGCTGTTGGAACGGTTGGCGAGAACCGTCTCGAATAATTGCTTCAAGGCGACGTAGATGCCGCTGACCACCGGCATGTGGACCATGATCATGTCCGACAGGCGCAGCAAGCCGCGGCCGGCATAACTCGCGGCCAGCCAGCCGAGCAGCGTCAGCACGATCACCGCCACGATCAGCCCCAAACCGGGAAACTGGAAGATCAGGTCCAGCGGATCCGGCAGCATTTTTGCCACCGCGCGATCGATGAAATCGACGAAGGTCCAAGTGATCCACAGGGTGAAGACGATCGGCCCGACAACCAGGATGCCGGCGATGAAATAGGCCCGGATACGGCCGTTGAAGCGCGAAAGGGGCGTCGGCGCCGGTTCCGGCGGCGTGGGCTGGCCGGTTTCGCTCATCCCTGGCCCCGGCGCGGCATGCAGCACTCGAACATGTGACCCCCAGGCCCCCCATTTTGGGCGTAGCCTCTATGTAGTATCGAAGACAACATAGCCCGCATCCTAGCGGCGCCAGGAGCAAGCCGCCAGTGATGCAAACGCAACCCCGCCTTCTCGCTTTGACCACCGCGGTGCCACCCTACCGCCTCGCCCAAAGCGAAATTCAGAGCCGGGCGCGCGGATTCTTCGCCGGCACCAATGCGCTCGATATCGACCATCTGCTGCCGGTCTTCGCCAATGCCGGGATCGATGCGCGCTATTCCTGCGTGCCGATGGAATGGTACGACCGGAATCACGGCTGGGCCGAGCGCAACACGCTCTATCTGGAAAACGCGCTCGAACTTTTGGAAACGGCCTCGCGCAATGCCCTGGCCCAGGCCGGTCTTGAAGCCGATCAGATCGACGCCGTCGTAGCGGTGTCGACCACCGGCATCGCCACCCCCAGCCTCGACGCCATGCTGATGGGCCGGCTGGGACTGCGCGCGGATGTCAAACGCTTGCCGGTATTCGGTCTGGGTTGTGCCGGCGGTGTGTTGGGATTGGCGCGGGCGGCGGATTTCGCCCGCGCCTGGCCAGGAGCCCGAATTCTTTTTCTCGTGGTCGAACTCTGCGCTCTGTCATTCCGACGCAGCGATTCGTCCAAGAGCAACGTGGTTGCGACGGCGCTGTTCGGCGATGGCGCCGCGGCCGCAATCGTCGGCGGCGCCGGCGAAGGGCCGGCGATAGGATCTTCCGGCGAACACACCTGGCCCAATACCCTGGGCATCATGGGTTGGGACGTGGCCGAGGACGGGCTGAAGGCGATATTCTCGCGCGATATTCCGGCGCTGGTGCGGCGCGATCTGCGTGCCGCCGCACTGCGCTTTCTCGATGACGCGGGCGTGGAGCTTTCCGACATCAGTCATTTTGTCTGTCATCCCGGCGGCGCCAAAGTTCTGACCGCGCTGGAAGAAACCTTCGGCCTTGACGACGGCGCGATGGTGATCGCCCGCAAGGTGTTGCGCGATTACGGCAACATGTCGGCGGCAACCGCGCTGTTCGTGCTGGAACGCACCTTGGCCTCGGGCGCCAAGGGAAAGATGCTGATGTCTGCGCTCGGCCCGGGCTTCACCGCCGGGTTTTTGCTGCTCGACCAATCGTGAATATTCTTCCCATCGCCATAGCATTGATCGCGCTAGAACGTTTGATCGAACTGGCCTATGCCGCGCGCAACACCAGGGCGCTGATCGCCCGTGGCGGGATCGAGGCGGGAGCATCGCATTATCCTTTGTTCGTTTTTCTTCACGCTTGTTGGCTTGGTGCGTTGCTCGTCCTGGTGCCCTGGAACACGCCGCCCAACTGGTTCTGGCTCGGGCTGATGGCAGCACTGCAAGGCATGCGCCTATGGGTAATCGCCAGCTTGGGGCCTTTTTGGACGACGCGTATTATCACCTTGCCCAATACGGCGCTGGTGCGGCGCGGGCCTTACCGTTACCTGAAACACCCGAATTACGCGGTGGTGATTGCCGAGATCGCGGCGTTACCCCTGGCCTTCGGCGCCTGGAGCCTCGCCCTGGTCTTTTCCGTGCTTAATGCCGCGCTTATCGCCTGGCGTATCCGCGTCGAGGATCGCGTTTTGGATCCAAGACGCGGAATCGCCGAGCCGCCTATTGCCTGACCCGCGCGGTTGACCAGACTCCGGACGCAGCCTATTGTCCGCGCGATCCCACGAGCCCGTAGCTCAGTTGGTAGAGCACATGACTTTTAATCATGGGGTCGCGGGTTCGACTCCCGCCGGGCTCACCATTCTTTTCATTGCCGCCGTGGCGGAGGATCAATCCTCCGAATGATGCTCGGCGTGCAGCTTGCCCGCTTCCGAGGCGTGATGCGTGGCATGGAGATGGTGCCCATGCGCGGTATGCGCATGATGCGCCGCCTTGTGAGTGTCACCGCTCTTGTGGTGTTCGGCGGCGTGACGGTGATGCTCGGCCGCCTGGGCGTGATGATGGGCGGCCTTTTCGTGATGCTCCGCGAGTTCATGCGACATGGTGGAATCCTCCTGTTTGCATTGGCGTGACGATCACGCCGGGCAAAGCTAGGAGCGGCGGGTTGCAGGAAGTTGGTGCTTTGGTGACGCTTAAATGACCGCCGAAACGACATGAATACGCGGCCTCACGCCGTCGGGATCACCAATCCGGCGTCGAAACTGGCGGAATTCGCCATTCCCCACAGGCGCGCATAATTGGCATTGCTGCTGCCCGCCAACAACTCATCCGTCTTGAGGAAATGATAGACCTCGTCGAAGCGCTTGATCGCGCCCGGGCTGGTGCGTTTCAGGATATGCATCGGCTTCAGATCTTTCGGGTGTTCCAGCCCGGCGGCGCCGATCAGCTCGCCCAACGCCTCAAGCGTGTTGCGGTGAAAATGAAACACGCGCTCGGCTTTGTCGGGCACCACCAGCGCGCGCTGGCGCAAGGCGTTTTGGGTGGTGACGCCGGTCGGGCAACGGTCGGTGTGGCAGGATTGCGACTGGACGCAGCCGAGGGCAAACATGAACCCGCGCGCGGCGTTGCACCAATCGGCGCCCAGCGCCAGCGTCCGCGCCATGTCGAAAGCGGTGATGATGCGGCCCGCCGCGGCGAGCCGGATCCGGTTTCGCAATCCCGTGCCGACCAGGCAGTTATGCGCGAAGACCAGGCCTTCGCGCATCGGTGTGCCCACATGATCGACGAATTCCAACGGTGCGGCGCCGGTGCCGCCTTCCTTGCCGTCGATGACCACGAAATCGGCCAAGATCTTGGTTTCCAGCATCGCCTTGCAGATGCCCATGAATTCCCAAGGATGGCCGATGCACAGCTTGAAGCCCACCGGCTTGCCCCCCGACAACTCGCGCAGCTGGGCGATGAAACGAACCATCTCCAGCGGATTTCCGAAAGCAGGATGCCGCGCCGGCGATACGCAATCCACGCCGACGGGCACGCCGCGCGCCGCCGCGATCTCCGGCGACACTTTAACCCCCGGCAGAATGCCGCCATGGCCGGGCTTCGCCCCTTGCGACAGCTTGATCTCGATCATCTTGACCTGCGGATTTATGGCGCTTTCCGCGAAGCGTTCGGGCGAGAACGAGCCGTCGGGATTGCGGCAGCCGAAATAGCCACTGCCGATTTCCCAGATGATGTCGCCGCCGAATTCGCGGTGATGCCGGCAATATCCCCCTTCGCCGGTGTCGTGGGCAAAGCCGCCAAGTTTGGCGCCTTTGTTCAGCGCGCGGATGGCGTTGGCGCTCAAGGAGCCGAAGCTCATCGCCGAGATGTTGAACAGCGAGATCGAATAAGGCTGGCGGCATAACGGGCCACCCACGGTGACGCGAAAATCGTGTTCCTTGACCGTGCGCGCCGCGATCGAATGATTGAGCCATTCGTAATCGCCGCCATAAACGTCCTGCACCGTGCCGAAGGGCCGCTTGTCGAGCACGCCCTTGGCGCGTTGATAGACGATGGAACGCTTGGAGCGATTGAAGGGGCGCCCGTCGGTTTCGCTTTCGAGAAAATACTGCCGGATTTCCGGCCGCACGGTTTCGAGCAAAAACCGGAGATTGGCGAGTATGGGATAATTGCGGCGCAGGCTGTGCTTGCGCTGGAGCATGTCCCATATCCCGAGCAGACTCAGCAGCAGGAACAAAACCGCCGGACCGATGAAAATCCGGTGCCAGGAAATGAGCAGGTAGCAGACCAGGGCTGCAACGCAGCACAACCAGAACGCCAGATACCTCTTCACGGCCCCTCGTCTCCCCGGATTCGATCCATCCCGTTCAAGCCGCGCAGCGTAGTTTGACGCCCCGGATTAACCCCGGCGCTTCGCCTTACGATGACACAAATAAAGCGCGGCGCGCCATCGCGAATGCGATGGCGCGCCTGCTCGTTCGGTGGGCCCGTCCGGTTGGAAGACTCTGGAAACCGCCTAGCCAGAACCGTCTAGAAGGTGTTGCGGAACACCCAGTACAGCGTGCCGGAGATCACGATCGCGGCCGGCAGAGTCAGTATCCACGCGCTGGCAATGTTGCGAATGGTCGACCACTGCAGGCCCGAGCCATTGGCCACCATCGTGCCGGCGACGCCCGAGGAGAGGATATGGGTCGTGCTCACCGGCAGACCCCAGGCATCGGCGGCCATGATGGTGCCCATCGCCACGATTTCGGCCGAGGCGCCCTGGCCATAGGTCAGATGCGTCTTGCCGATCCGTTCGCCCACGGTCACCACGATCCGCTTCCAGCCGACCATGGTGCCGATGCCGAGCGCCAGCGCCACCGCCACCTTCACCCAGCTCGGGATGAATTTGGTGGCGTTGTCGAGCACGCCTTTGTAGCTCTTCAAATCGTTCTGCTCGACCGCCGAGAACTCCGGCTGGTTGCTCTTTTTCATCAGGTTGAGCAATTCGCTGGAGAGATACATGTCGTTGCGGATGTTTTTGGTCTGGTCGAAAGGCATCTTGGCCAGCGCGCCGTAGGTTGAAACGTCGTTGGCAACGGAGCCGATCAGCTGATGGAGGCCCGAGATGGATTCCGGCGTCACGGTGCGAGAACGCAAGGCCGCTGTCACGGCGGCACGCGGATCGGCAACGTTCTGGTCGCCGCCATGCTGAGCGATGATGTCGGCGGCGCGTTGACTGGCGCTGACGAAGACCTGAGCCTGGTCCGCGCCGACGGCGTGGTTCAGCGCGTAGGCGGTCGGCACCGTGCCGATGAGGATCAGCATGATCAGGCCCATGCCCTTTTGTCCGTCATTCGAGCCATGGGCGAAGCTGACGCCGGTGCAGGTGAGGATCAAAAGCAGGCGAATCCACCAGGGCGGCGGCGCGCTGCTTTCCGGCGACTTATAGAGCTTGGGGAAAGGCAGCACGAATTTCGCGGCGAGCAGCAACAGAGCCGAAAGGACAAATCCCATGATCGGAGAGAACAACAGCGATTTGCCGACGCCCAGCGCCTGATTCCAATCGACGCCGCTGGTGCCGTTCGGGCCGCCCATGATCTGGTTCATCAACCCCACACCGAGGATCGAACCGATCAGCGCATGCGAACTGGAATTGGGAATGCCGAAATACCAGGTGCCGACATTCCAGATGATCGCCGCGAGCAGCAACGCGAACACCATGGCAAAACCGGCCGCGCTGCCGACCTGAAGGATCAATTCGACGGGCAGCAAGGAGATGATGCCGAAGGCGACCGCGCCGCTCGATGCCATGACGCCGAGGAAATTGAAGATACCCGACCATACCACCGCAATATAGGCGGGCATGGAATGGGTATAGATCACGGTGGCGACCGCGTTGGCGGTGTCGTGGAAGCCGTTGCAGCATTCGAAACCGAGCGCGATCACCAATGCCACGCCGAGCAGGATCCAGACCAGCACGCTGGTAGCCGGCACATTGGCGACATCGGCCAGCAATTGCGAACCAGCATAGGTAACACCGACCGCAAAAACGGCGAACACGCCGAACATGCCGGCGCGATTGCTCCAACTGGGCACGCGGCTTTCATGCAGTGGATGATGGTGATGACCGGCGGTCGCTTCGCTCATGGTTTTAGCCCCCTGATGATTTATGGCCACATGTGAGTTATGGCCTGTGACTTGCGCCGAATTTATTCGGTAAGCCGTTACAACCGCGTGACTCCTGGATGACAACTTGACAAGCGCGCGGGATACGCGGAAATCCATCCATGGGGGCCACAGGGGGGAGAAAAACGTCATGCCTTATGCCACCGCCGAAGACGGCGTGAAGCTCTATTACGAGGAAGCCGGAAGCGGATTCCCGCTGATCTTCGTTCACGAATTCGCCGGCGATCACCGCAGTTGGGAACCGCAGATCCGGTTCTTTTCGCGCTTTTATCGCTGCATCGTTTATGCCGCGCGGGGATATCCGCCCTCTGACGTGCCCGAGAACAAGGAGCAATATTCGCAAGACCGCGCGGCCGACGATATCGCCGCGGTGCTGAATCATTTGGGTATCGGCCAGGCGCATGTCTGCGGCCTGTCGATGGGCGGCTTCGCCACGCTGCATTTCGGCCTGCGCCACGCCAAGCTCGCGCGTTCGCTGGTCATTTGCGGCTGCGGCTACGGCGCCGAGCCCGGCCAAGGCGAAACCTTCCGCCAGGAGAGCGAGGATCTTGCCCGAATTTTCGACACCGCGGGCAGCGTCAAGGCCGCATCGCGCTACGCGCTGGGCGCGGCGCGGATTCCATTCCTGATCAAGGACCAGCGCGGCTGGCAGGAATTCTCCGACCGCCTGGCCGAGCATTCGGCCAAGGGTTCGGCCAACACGCTGCGCGGCGTGCAGAAGGAACGGCCCTCACTGTGGGATATCGAATCCGAGATCAAGCGCATTGTACTTCCGGTTCTGATCGTCGCCGGCGACGAGGATGATGCCTGTCTGGCGCCGGGAATTTTCCTGAAGCGCAGTATTTCCGCATCGGGGCTGGTGTTGCTGCCCAAGACCGGTCACACCGTCAATCTCGAGGAACCGGAGGCGTTCAACCGCGTGTTGCTGGAATTCCTGCATGCGGTCGAATCCGGACGCTGGAATGCGCGCGATCCGCGCGGGCTTGTAAAAGGCGTCCACGGCATGCGTTGAGACGGATTAGGCATTTCTTAACCATACCCGCGCCGTGAAAACGCCGCGCAAATGTATCGTTAAGTATTGTGCAGCAAGTGCCGCCTAGATTATCGGCATCGCGCAATTCCGCGCCCTCCGGACGGCCACACGCATTTTCGATGCCCAATAGCGATCCAATCATTAGACCACTTCCGGCGGCCGATACGCCTGCGCGCTCTTATGGCGCCAAAAGCCGTCTGGTCAAGCTTCTCGCCGCCTGCAGTTTCATCATGGCCTTGGCCATTATCCTCGGCGCCGGAATTCTGATCTTGCATCTCAGGCAGAGCGCGACGAAGCAGACCGAACGTACCCTGACCAGCCTCGACCTCGTCGTCACTGAACAGACCGAGCGGACCCTGCAAACCGCCAATCTGATCCTGAAAGACACGCAGAAATATCTCGAAGCCAAGGGACCGTTCTCCGCCGCGACTTTCGACCGGGATTTCGGCACGCGCGCGACATTCGATCTGCTGAGCACCGAAGCGGGCGGCGTGCCGCAAATCGACGCGATGGGGCTGATCGACGCCAATGGCAAGCTGATCATCAACACGCGTACCTGGCCGGCCCCCAAGTCCGATCTCTCGGGCAGGGATTACTTCACCGAACTACGCGACAATCCATCGATCGATTCAATCGTCTCCGAACCGCATGAAAGCCTGACCCAGAAAATTCCGGTTATCATCATCGCGCACCGGTTGCAGGCGCCGGACGGCAGTTTTGCCGGCTTGCTCACCACCGTTATCCGGACCGATTATTTCACCAGCTTGTACAAGGACATCTATCTTGGTCCCGGCACCGCCATCGCGTTATTCCGGCGCGACGGCTTGCTGCTCGCCCGTTATCCCGAGACCGATAAAATCGGCCAGCAGATGCCCGCCATTCAAGCCGTGCTCTCGCAAATGCTGGAACACGGCAATGCCGGCGTCATTCGCGGCCCGGGCTATCTGCAGAAAGAGCCGGATATCATCGCCTCGCGTCTGCTCAAGGATTATCCGCTGGTGGTCAGCGTCCTCATGACCGACGAACTGGCTTTCGCCGAATGGCGCAATGAGCGCAACCTGATCGCCGGCGCCGCCGCCTTCATGGTCATCTTGCTGCTGCTGATCACCCTTATTCTCAACCGCCATCTCGCCTCCTACGCCAAATTGGAAGAAGCGCACATCGAGACTTTCCGCGCCGCCGAGGGCCGCGCCCGCGCCGAGGCGATGAGCCAGGCGAAATCGCGATTCCTCGCCAATATGAGCCATGAACTGCGCACGCCGCTCAATGCCGTCATCGGCTTCTCCGAGATGATCGAAGGCCGGATCGCTGGGCCGCTGAACGAGCGTTACCGGGAATACGCCACCGATATTCGCATGGCCGGATCGCATCTGCTGGCGGTGGTCAACGACATCCTCGATTTGAGCAAGGCCGAGGCCAACGCCTTGAAGCTCAACCGCGAGAGCCTCGACATCGCTTCCATCGTCGCCGAGGTCGATCACCTGATGCGCGACCAAGCCGACCAGGCCCGAATTGCGTTCTCCACCGCCCTGCCCGCCGATCTGCCGAAATGCCTGGGCGACCGCATGCGGCTCAAGCAGATTCTGATCAACCTGGTTTCGAACGGCTTGAAGTTTACTCCGGCCGGTGGCGCGGTCACGGTTTCGGCGCATCGCAATTTGGACAGGCTGGTGATCGAAGTAACCGATACCGGCATCGGCATGGAAGAGAAGGACATTCCCGCGGCGTTGCGGCCCTTCGAGCAGATCGACAGCAGCCTGTCGCGAAAATACGACGGCACCGGGCTGGGTCTGCCGCTGACCAAGCATCTGGTGGAATTGCTCGGCGGCTCGCTCACCATCAAGAGCCGCGTCAACCAGGGCACCACCGTCGCGGTGGAATTGAAGCGCGCGGCCTGACGAAGGCGCGGCTCAGGCGGCTTTTCTTGCCTCGGCCGGGGATTCGTCCGGCTTCACCAACTCGAAATAAATCCAGCCCTGCAGGCAATGAAGCGGGGGGAAGCGTTCGATCAGCTTCTGATAGAGCGTGGCGAAGAAGAACAGCGCGCCGTTGAACATGAAATAGCTTGGATACTGGCCAAGATAACTGAATTCCGCGACTTCCAGCCCGTGACGCGCGGCATAACGCGCAACGTCGCGCCGCGTATTCACCCGATAGACGGTGGGGAAGACATCCTGTTCCTCGCGGCCCTCGGTGCGTCGCACGATCCAGGGATGGAAACGGTTGGGAACCATCCTTGCGATCAACGAGGCGTAATCCCATTTATTCGCGGTCAAAGCGAGGCAAGCGCCTTGCGGCTTCAGCACGCGCGCGATTTCGGCGAAAACCGCGTCGGGCTCGGCGATATGTTCCATCACCGCCTGGCTGTACATCAGATCGATGCTGGATCCGGCGAGGCCGGTATCGGTGAGGTCGCGGCGGTGCAACTCGACGCCGTCAAGAGGAACGGGTTCGAATTTGACCAGATCGATGCCGATGAGATGTTTGGCTTTGCCCTGGAACTTCGCCAGCGTGGGTGCCGTGCGACCGCAGCCGGCATCGAGCAGCACGGAATCCCGCGTCAGCCGGCGTTCGATCGCCGCAATCAACGCGGCATAGGGATGGACATACCATCCGAAATGACGCTGCTTCAGACGTTGCGACAGGGACGACATAAGCCGAATCCGATCCTGCATCTCGCTGCCCGTTTCCGGGCGGGATCGGCGTTCTGCCGGGCGTTCTGGCTTGAAGAAGATGAAAAAATCTAAATCAAATATTTGGCGGTTTCAATGCAAATACAGGGTAAATGTATGATTTATATGGTTAATTGGCGTTATCCGTCGGCCGGTTTTACGGGATTCAAGGAATGCCGCGTGGATGAAGGCGCGGCGGGCGGCGTATGATCACCCAGTAACCAAGATTCTTCGGGAAAAAAACCAACATGCGCAAACTGCTCATCCCCGCCTTAGCCTCCGCCGCCCTCGCCCTGACATTGAACGCGCCCGCGGCGTTGGCGCAGTATCACGACCACTGGCACGACCACGACATCCATCATTTCAACGATCACGATTACGGCGTTTGGCGCGGCGGACACTGGTTCCATGGCCCTTATGGCGGCCGAGCCGGCTGGTGGTGGATCGTCGGCGGGGTTTATTATTATTATCCGGCGCCGGTCTATCCCTACCCCGATCCCTATGTGCCGCCGGTGGTGGCGCCCGCGCCGTCACCGCCCCCGGCCAACTGGTTCTATTGCAGCAACCCGCCGGGTTATTACCCCTATGTGCCGCAATGCGCGGCGCCGTGGCAGCCGGTGCCGCCGCAATAATCGTTCGACGATCGGAAACGGGAATGGACCGCGCCGGCCGCTATCTCGCGCTGCTGCGGCGGGAGTTGGTCCGTGCCCAGGCGCGGCTGAAACGCGCCGAAATCCTCCGCGACGAACTTGAAGCCGAGAATGCGATTCTAAAAAACCGGCTCAAGCGGCCCCAGGTTAAGCGCCAGACTAAGCGACAACCGCGATCGTCCCGCTCCGGGAAGAAGTGACGATCGCTTCGAGTGCCGCGACGGTGGCGATCATCTCCTGATGCGTCATCGGATAAGGGGCATTTCCCATGGCCGCATCGGCGAAGGCTTCGAGATTGGCCTTGACCGAGGAAGCAGGCGGGAAATTCCGCTCCACCGCCTCGCCGCCGCGCAGATGCGTCGTCAACACCCAGCCTTGGGGATTTTCCGGATGGGTGCGGTCGCGCAGTTCCACCCAACCCTTATTGCCGTAAAGCGTGAAGCGTCCGGCAAAGGGCGTCGCCAGGATCGCGTTGAGCAATAAAGCGGCGCCGCTCTTGAACGTCACCAACGCCGCCAGCGTGTCGCCATTGACGAGATCGCTCCCCAATTTGCGGTTGCGGGCCAGCACGCTTTCCGCCGGGCCGAACAGGCTCACCGCCAGATCGAGAAGATGGATGCCGGTCGCGGTCATCGGGCCGGCCGGCGCCTCGTTTGGCGACAACCGCCAATTCTCCGCTGGCAAGGCGAGGAATTTGTCCTGGCAGAAACTGGCTTCGATCTGCAGCAGAGTCCCGAGCGCGCCGGATTTGGCCAGGCGGGTCAATTCGATCATGGGTGGCTCGAAACGCCGCTCATGACCAACCCCCAGGACAACGCCGTTCTCCCGGCACAAGGATATCGCCTGTTCCGCATCCACGCGTTTCAGGCACAGCGGCTTCTCGCAGAAGACGTGCTTCTTGGCTTTGGCGGCGCGCACGATCTGCGCGGCGTGGAGCGAATGCGGCGTACACAGGATCACCGCCTGCACCGCCTTGTCGCCGAGCGCGGCATCG
>Ga0181537_10003867_pt1 | contig 12625 bp, 10 predicted proteins | sample PEATcosm2014_Bin_39_FD_119765 | JGI IMG/M metagenome (GOLD analysis project Ga0181537, IMG submission 119765) | Peatland microbial communities from MTU Mesocosm Facility, Houghton, MI, USA - PEATcosm2014_Bin23_10_metaG | ecosystem: Environmental > Terrestrial > Soil > Wetlands > Peat | place...
GAAAAAACCCTCGCGGTCCCGACCGCGGGCGGTGTGGCGGCGGATCACCTCGCGCTCCCCGATGAGGCGCGAGGCGAACTGCGAAGTGCCGCCGTGCTCACTCCCCGAGCAGCGCAGGATCAGAATGTTCGTCTGCAGGGCGTTGGCACCCGTCATGAACGGGGAGGTTGCCTGCGCCACCGCCAACGCGGGGCTGAGGCAGAGCAGGGTTGCCGGCGCGAGGCGCGCGGCCTGGCCAGGAAACCGGGAGGAAATGCCGGCGCGGATGCTCATGCGCGATCTCCGTGAGTTGTCGATGTTGGTTTCGTGGAAGCGGGGGACGGAAGTCTAGGCAAATGCCGGGTGATTGGAATTCGCATAGCCGCGCTCTTCGTGCAGAAAAGCGCGAGCCCGCGGGCATCCCGGCATCAGCTGCGCGCGGCTTTGTGTATCGTGCCTGCTCCTCTGACAGGAACCGGAGACACCGATGTCATTCACGCACGCACAGCATGAGGAGCATGCGGTCGAGGCATGTGTTGATCAGCTCGGGGAGGCGCTGCGCGGACTCGATGCGTATGCGCCGACGCTGATCGCCGTCGCCCTGCGTGTGCACCTGGAGACGCTGCTGCAGACGCTGCTCGAAGCGGAGGTTTGCAGCCATGCAGAGGTGCGCGCCTACCTCAAGGAGCTCGAGCGCGAGGTGCTGCAGTACGAGTGAGGCCGGTCGTGGTGCGCCGTTGCCCGCGCGCCGTCCCCACTGCCGCCAGCCTCAGGCGGGGGATGGCTCTTCAGCGCACCGCATCGGCGTGCACGGAACTGGCGTGCGCCGGTGCCGCGGCCGGCGCCCCGCGCGTGGGCGGCGGTGCGGGCGGCCCCGGGTGGGAAAGGGGCGGCGGCGCAGCTGGCGAGCCGGACGCGCGGTACCGCTCCCCGCCCGGTGCAGGCTGGCGCACAGTGTTGCGGGAAGGCGAGCCGCCGCTCCCCGCCGCGATCGACCCCGGAGGTGGGCGGTCGGTGCGCACTGCCCTGCCGGCCGTCCCGCCCTGCGGCGGCGTCGGGGTCTGCCCCTGGCCGGCCGCGGAGTCCTGCGGGAGTACCCGGTAGCTGTAATTCGGCGGCGGACCCCCGAGCGTGCTCGTCTGGAGCGCGTGCTCGCGCTCAGCGAGCGTCGGCATGGGGATCGCCCCGCTCACCGCCGCCTGCAAAGGCTGCGCACTGCGGGGCAGTACCCGCACTGGCGCAGCGGCCGCCGGCGGCTGCAGCCGCGCGAGCGCGGCCGGCGAGAGCGCCTCACCACCGGCCGTCTGCATCGCACTCAGCTGACGATCGAAGGAGGCGGGAGCGCGCGGCGGCTCGGTACGCACCAGCACCGGCCGGTTCAGGTACGCCGCGGGCGGATGCGACGCGGCGTGCGCGCCCGCACCGAACACGCTCTGCGGCAGCGGCATGATGGGCGGCGCGCTCGCCGCCACGGTGGCGCCGGCGAGCGCTGAGCTGCTCAGCGGCACCGCGCGGCCACGCACCCGCTCGCCGGCGGCGAAGAGCGCCTGGGGGACCACGGTGACCGCACCTACCCGCGCATTGAGGTAGCGCACGTCGGCGGCGTTGTTCTGGTACACGCTCGCGACCTGCGTGCCGCTGACAGTGGTGTTGGTCAGGTTGAGCGCACGCGCGTAGCTGGCGCTCACGCGGTACGGCGGCACGTAGACTTCATGTGGGGCGAGCGGGAACCAGCCGACGTTGGGGCCGAGCGCTCCGGCACGCCGGCCCGGGCCCCCGACCCAGCCGACCACGGCCGGCGCGTACACCGGGTGCAGGCGCCGCGGACCCGGCACCCAGCACCAGGCGCTGTTCCATACCACCCAGCGACCATAATGGTAGGGAGCGAAACCCCAGGGCGCGTCGTCAATCCAGGTCCAGCCCCAGGGTGCGATGAACACCCAGTGCCCGAAGCGGTAGGGGGCCCAGTCCACCGCGACCACCACCGGCGCCCAGACGTAGCCGTATTCGGGCGTGAGTTCCCAGGTGCCATTGTCGTCGAGGTCCTGAGTACCGGGCACGCCTTCGGGTACGTAATCTCCCGAGGGTGAATTCATGAGCCCGCGCTCGCGCGCCGCCGACCAGGCGTCGAAGTCATCCGGCACACCGAAGGGGCCGGCCTCCAAGGCAAGCGTGTCGCGGCCGTTGAACCGCGCCATCTGCTGCATGCCAAGCGTGACGCTCTGTCCCCCGCCCTCAACATGCGCACGCCCCTCGCTCACCCGCACCACGGTGCTGTCACCCGCATCGTTGACCTCGACCCGGTACTCGCCGGGCTCCAGCAGCGCGACCGCAAGATTGGGTGTGTCGATTTCGTAGAGCTGGTTGGGGAAGATCTCGCGCACGTGCACGATGAGCGTGCCGGCCGTCAGCTGCATCTGCACGGCGCGCTCATCGAGGTTGAAAAACGAGAAGGCCGTGGCGCTGCCGAGGCGCACGGCAGCGCTGCCGAGGTCGAGCTCTGCGCGCGAATCCTGATCACTCCACAGGCGATCGCCCGTGGTCACAGGGCGGTTCAGTTGTGCCGCGCCCCAGCTGGCGACCCCGGCCGGCTGCAGCGCCACCGACCCTTCCGCATCACTCAGGCGCGCGATGCGTCCGGGCGGATCGGCGTCCTGCGCGAACGCCGCGCCGGGTGCCAAGAGCAGCCACGTCAGCAGCGGCCAGGCCGCGCGGCGCGTTATGGAAAGTAGGCTTGCGGTGCGCACAAACATGCCGGTTCGTCCACACTCTTATATACCGCGAATGCCCCTTAGCGCGCGACGAATCGCCGCGCGCACCACGGCGCTCACCGCAAGTTCTCCTACGCTAGAGCGTTCCCGGGAGGCGTTCCGCCAGGAAGTCGATGAAGACACGCAGCGCCGGCAGCATGCCGCGGCGGCTGGGGAAGACGACGTGCAGGATTCCCTGCGGCGTATTCCACTCGGGCAGCACGCGCGCGAGCGCCCCGCTCTGCAGATCTTCACGCACCACGCTCGCGGGCAGCCGCGCGATCCCAAGGCCGGCGCGCACCGCCGCGTGCAGCAGCACGAAGTCGCGGCACACCATGCGGGGCGTGAGCGCGGTGCGCACGCTCTCACCCTGCGGGCCGATCAGTTCCCAGGCGCGGTGCTCGAGGTCGGCCGCATGGTCGAGGGTCGCATGCCCGGCAAGCTGCGCCGGCGTGGTCAGGGGCCCTGCAGCGGCAAGATAGTGAGGCGTCGCCACCAGCAATTCGTCCAGCTGGCGGAAGGCGCGCATCACGAGGCCGTCCTCCCCGCTCGGACGCGTGCGCACGCGCAGCGCGACGTCGAAGCCCTCGTTGAGCACATCGACGCGGCGATCGCTCACGTCCACTTGCAGGCGCACGTCCGGGAAGATCCTGAGGAACTCCGGCAGCACCCGGCTCAAGGACCACTGGGCGAGCGCCACCGGTGAGCTCACCTTGAGGTTGCCGCGCGGCGCGGCGCGCGCGAACTCGACCGCCTCGCGCGCCGCATCGGCCTCGGCACGCATGGCGCGGGCATGGCGGTAGACCTCCTGGCCAACCTCGGTGACCACGAAGCGGCGCGTGGAGCGGTTGAGGAGGCGCACGTTGAGTTCGGTCTCGAGCGCGGTGACATGGCGGGAGAGGCGCGACTTCGGGATGCCCAGGGCCCGGGCCGCCCTGGCGAATCCGCCGTGGTCGACGACTTCGGTGAAGTAGTAGAAGCCTTCGAGGGGCTGCATCGATCTCCCCATTAGTACCAAAAGCAGGACGATATGTTCCGGAATGGCCAGATTATCACCTGACGTCCCAAAATGTAGCTTACTCCCACGCCATCCCTGGCCGAAGGAGCCCACCATGAACCTCTTGCACATCGATTCGAGCATCCTCGGAGACGCTTCTGCGAGCCGGGAGCTGACCCGCGCGATCGTCAAGCGCCTGAAGTCCGAGGAGCCGGGCCTGCGGGTGACCTACCGCGACCTGGCAGCCGATCCGCTGCCCCACTACTCCGCGGAGTCGCTCTCCGGACAGGCACCCGCCGCGGCCGCCCGGGATGCCGCCGCGCTCGAGGAGTTCCTGGCAGCCGACGTCATCGTCATCGGTGCGCCGCTCTATAACTTCGCCCTGCCCTCGCAGCTGAAGGCGTGGATCGATCGCATCAGCATCAAGGGACGCACCTTCCGTTATGGCCCGCAGGGCCCGCAGGGCCTGGCCGGGGGACGGCGCGTCATCGTCGCCCTGTCGCGCGGCGGGGTATACGAAGCGGGCGCCGGCACGGAGTTCGCAGAGTCGTACCTGAAGTTCCTGTTCGGCTTCCTCGGTATCACCGACCTGAGCTTCGTGCGTGCGGAGGGACTGAACATTTCCCCGGACGAGCGCGCCCGCAGCCTCAGCGGTGCGCACGCAGCGATTGCCGCGCTCGGTCGCGGCCGCAGCGCCCTTGCCGCCTGAGCGGCGAGCCCCCATGTTGGCAACCTCTCCAGATTCAAGTCACAGGAGCACTTCCATGACACAGACATCGGCCGCGACGCGCTCAGTGCAGCGCGTGGTGCGCGGCATGCCGACTTCCGATGGCGCCGGCGTGAAGCTGCGCCGCGTGATCGGCCAGCCGCAGCTGCCGGACCTCGATCCGTTCCTGATGCTCGATGAGTTCGGCACCGACCGCGCCGAAGACTACATCGCTGGCTTCCCCGACCACCCACACCGCGGCTTCGAGACCGTGACCTATATGCTCGATGGGCGCATGCGCCACCGCGACAACCACGGCAATGAGGGCGTGCTCGTGCCCGGGAGCGTGCAGTGGATGACAGCGGGGCGCGGGCTGGTGCACTCGGAGATGCCCGAACAGGAGGCTGGCCGCATGCGCGGCTTCCAGCTGTGGCTGAACCTGCCGGCGCGCGACAAGATGAGCGCCCCGAAGTACCAGGAGTTCGGGCCCGAGCGCATCCCCACGGCCGCCCCGGCGAAGGGCGTGACGGTCAAGGTCATCGCTGGCAGCGTCGCGGGCATCGTCGGCCCGATCCTGCAGCCGGCCACGGACCCGACCTACCTGGATCTCGCGCTCGAGCCGGGTGCGCAGTTCGTGCAGGCCCTGCCGAAGGACTATGCGGCCTTCCTCTACGTGTTTGAAGGCTCACTGCGCGTCGGCGATGAAGCCCAGGCGATCGGCACGCACGAGCTCGCGGTTCTGAGCGAGGGCGAGGACATCCGTCTCACGGGCCTCACCGCCGGTGCGGGTCTCACGGCGGCGCGCGCGATCCTGGTGGCAGGCAGGCCGCTTCGCGAGCCGGTCGCCAAGTACGGGCCGTTCGTCATGAACACACGCGCTGAACTGCAGCAGGCCTTCGAGGATTTCCAGAACGGCAGGTTCTGATGGCCCTCGGGCTGATGATCTGCAGTCCTCGTGCCGCTGCCGCCGCCGCTCAGTGATCGAGCAGCAGCTGCAGCGGCCCCTCGAGGAGCTCCACCGGGTAACGCGTAGTGCACCCCTGCCCCGGCGGTGCGCTCTTGCGGCCGGCGAATACGTCCAGCACGTTGGCGGTGAGCTGCTGTAGGGGCGCGCTGGTGTAATCCTGTTCGAGCATGAACGAGGGGGCGAGCGTATTGCCCCACATGATGTCGCCGGCGGCAAACACCCAGGCGCCGCTGCAGGCCTGGAATACGACGGAATTGACGGGCGCAAGCGTGCGCTGCGCCACCGCCGCCGGCGGCCGCCACACGACGTTTTCGAACGGACTGCTGGCGATGAGCGTAAAAGTGTTGCCGAGATACGAGGGGGTACGCGCCGGTGGATCGGCGGGACTGCGCCCGCATGGCGGGTCCGCACTGGGCTCGAGTGCGTCGGACTCCTGGCCATAGACATGGGGAATCGAGTCTCCGGCGTGCAGGCCGGTGCCCTCGAACACCCAGGAAGCCGTGCTCGCGACGACCAGCGGCTGGGGCGCGCTGCGCAGCACCGGTGCGACATCCGCAGTCCCGGCGCTCGCCCAGGCCGCAACGTGCTCGGTGCAGTTGAGCGGGTGCGTGAAGTGCACGCCCACCAGTGCCTCCTCGTCACGCATCAGTGGAAAGTCACGCCAGTAGATGGTCTGCAACGCAGGGTCCGGATTGGGGTCGCCGAGCCCGTTGGCCTGGGGTGGATAAGGACTGCGGAACACCACCATCACCCGGTCATGGCCGTTGTGCGTGCCGTCCCCGGGCTGGGCGGTCTCATCCTCGAGTCGCATCTGCCAGTAGAGAGTATCGCCACCGAAGAAGCCCAGGTGCACGCCGCTGTCGCGCGCAGCCTGCACTGCGTCGTACATCGGCCGCGACCAGTACTCGCTGTGCCCGGAGAGTATGAAGGCGCGATAGTTTGCCGCGATGGGCGCCGTGCGCTCGTGAGTGTCAATGTCGGTGGTGTAGGCGACGTCGTAGCCGCTGCGCTCGAGCCAGAAAATGAATGGCAGCTCGAAGCGGTAGAACTGCAGGTTGTCGAGCGCATCGAATGGGCGCTCGAACGTGGCCTTGGCGACCGGCACGTTGTTGCCATCGACGGTCTGGCGCGCGTAGAGCCCCGGTCCATAGGCATAACTGTTGTAGGCCTGCTCAGTGGCAATCGCCTGCTGGTAGACAAAGGCCGCATGGCGGGCATCGTCGCGCACCACGAACAGCACATCGTGGGCGTAGGCCTGTGGCGCACTGCTGCCCCCGCTGCCGGGCTTCTGCAGTGAGCGGATCGCAGCCACGTACACCCCTGAGGTCCAGCTGGCAGGGACGTCGAGCGCGTAAGAACGGTGCCAGTTGTTGCACGTGAAGTAGCCGTTGACCGTACCACCGTGCTCCCAGCGGCACGGCGGCTGCGCCGCGGAGGTCAGCTCGCCGATGTGCTGCACCAGGCGGCCGCCCAAGCCGCCGTAGTAACCCAGCCGGTAGATGTCAATGGTGAAACCGGGGGTCTTCTGCGGGGACTGGATGTAGAAATTCAACGAGCCGCCGCGGTTGATGCTCGAGCGCGACGCGTAGCCCGCGAGCACCGAAGGGTCGTACACGAACTTGGCGCGGTTGGCCTGCCAGTCGCTGCTCCAGCTGCTCGGGTCGCTACTGCAGTTCTCTGTCACAACGGGGTTGCTGAAACCCCCACCGCAGGCTGCGGCGTGGGTCATTGCCGGCAGCAAACCCAGCAGCGCCAACCCAGCGGCGCTTCGCACCAACCTAAAGGGCCGCATGGTCCTTGGCACCGTCGCGGTTCACAGCGTGATGTAGAGGATGGTACAGGCCGACTGCGAAGGGTCTGAGACTATCGTGACCGGGGCACCGGCGATGCGGGCGCTGAGGAGCGCGGCGTAGATCTGCTTGAAGTTCGCATTGCTGGGACTGAGCAGAAAGTACGCTCCGGACACCGGAGTGCAGGCAAAGCCGGCCGGCAGCGGCGAAAGCGGGCTGCTGGGGCGCACATACACTGCACCGGAGCTGTCGACATCCAGCAGGCTGATCAACTCCGGCCCGCAGTAATCGTTGCCGGTCCCCGAATGCACGCACGCGCTCCAAACCGCGGCGGGGGGCCACAGAAAGAGCATCACAAACACGAGCCTTCTGATGAGCATTGGGTTCTCCCAGGTGGAGCGATTTTCCAGGCGCCACTGACCTTGGTGATGTGAGTTACTGTACGCCACTTGGTCTCGCGACACAGGGGCGCGAGGACCTCTCACCCCTGATCGACCTGCGCTCCCGAGAGTCCCGGGGACGCCGCGGCATGAGCGGACAGGCGGGCGTGCCGTAACCCCCGAAGCTTCGCAGCCACCCTGGGCCGTGCGGGCCTGTCAGCCAATGCGGGACGCCTCTCGCGCCGACGGCGCAGGCCGGGTGGCGGGCCGCGCGCAGGGCCGCCCGGGGCAGCCCGCGCCCACGCCCAAGCGCCGGGCCTCGGTCAACCATCGGACACATCCACGCGTTGAACCAAACAGGGATTCACAGGTAGAGTCGCTGCGCCGCGCCAAAATCGATCAGGGCCCGTGCCCGGGCTACCCCCCTCCCATCCTCCCGAAAGCGAACCGCTTCACGGCCGGGGCACGGTGCGGGCGGTAGCCTGCCAGACGTCAGGAATCGGGGTCAGGTTGAGGAACTCATGTCCTATTCGTTAGATCGCAGAGCCTTCCTGCGCGGCGCACTCGGCTCCCTGGGCTTGCCCACCCTGGCAGGGTGCGGGGGCGGGGGAGCCGGTGGCGGCAGCAGCGGGGACGGGACCTCCAGCGAAGTCATCCAGGAACCCTCGCAGTTCGCCGAGCAGCTGCTGGCTGCGCCTGCCAGCCTGGTCACGAGCATCAAGAGCCAGCCGCTGAACTTCCTGAGCGCCTATGCGGCCTTGAACGGCGGCGCGTCCCCGAGCGCTTTCGTACAGTCGAAGCTCGGAACTGCGTTCGCAGGTCTGAGCGATGCGGGCAGCATGGCGGCCTATGCGAGCCTCGTCGCCTTCAGTTGTGCACAGCTCGGCAGCACCACGCTCGCCCCGCTGCCTGCAACGATGAGCGAGCTTTTGAGCGCGCCTGCGATGGCCTGCGGTCATTTCTGCAAGCTGACGACGATGCTGACCTTGCTCGGCCACCCCGAGGTGGTACCGCCGGATACCGGTGCCGACGCCCCAACACTTCATTTCCTCGTGTGGCTGCAAAACGTGCCACTGCAGACCGGCGTCCATTCGCAGCTCATCATCACCAACGTGCTCGAGAACGCCTATCTGCTGCTCGACCCGACTTACGGCTATGCGCTGCGCATCCCGTATCCGGCCGCCGGTCCCAGTGCCAGCCTCACGGCGATCGAAAACGCCGCCACCATGCTCGCAACTCCGATCGCTGCGCAGAACCTCGCCGTCCTCGATCCGGCTGGCACTGCCAACGTGCCCGCCATGACTCAGACGGTGTTGAGTGGCGCGCTCGGCCCGCAGTACGTCTATCACGATTCGATCTACGGCTCCGAGGGCTGGGACACCCGGATCTCGCAGATCTTCCAGAATATGAGCTGAAACACCCCGCGCCGGCACGCGCCCTTCGGCTTCAGCCCGGGCGCCCGCCGACGATCTGCGCCGGCGACAACGGCGCGCCGCCGTGGCCCGCGTACTGGCGCACCCGCGCCGAGCGGAAATCATTACCTTCAATGACGTAGGGAGCATCGGCCGCGGAATTGATGTACAAGCCATACATGGCGCCCCCGGCGGGGACGACGTGGCGGTTACCCAGGATGCGCAGTCCGCCGCCAACCGCGACGAAGATGCAGGAGGTCCCGGCCGGATCGGCCACCGGTCCGAAATCATTGTTGCTGATCACCCCGTCCGAATAGGCGCTATAGCAGCCCGCGCCGCGCCAGTTGGTGACCTGGTTGTTGCTGATCTCGGCCGCGGACGTATACGTGTGCTGCAGCGAAAACGACGTATTGCGGCTGTCACCATAGCCATCGATCACGTTGTCACGCACCACGATCGTGCGGTGGCGGACCACCTTGCCCCCGTTGACGCTGATGCCGAGGCGCGGCACTGAGGTGATGGTGGTCGGCTCCCCGCCCATGCGGCTGGTGGTGACCTTGTTACTCACCACCGCATTGTGCTCGCCGGCGAAGTCCACACCGGCTCCCGAGCTTCCCTGCAGGAGCACCCCGTTGCGGCAGTTGTACACACTGTTGTGATGCGCCTGACACTCGTAGGCGCCGTGAAAATCGATACCGCTCCACAAGGGAATGTCGTACACGGTGTTGCCCGAGACCTCGAAGCCTGTGCAGAACGGGTTGACCGCCTGGCGGCCGTTGCTGGCGGCGTTCGGGTCGTCGCCATAGTTGAGCGAATCGTGCGTGCACGATATGCCATAGGCATTGCCGGAAGCCCCGGGGCCGATCTCGCCCACCACGTTCGAGGTGATCTGGCCGCTCTGGCAGGACAGGAACTGCATTCCCGCGTAGCCGCAGCGGCTCACCTTGATGTGGGTGACACGCACGTCGCGCACGAACTGCACCGCGATCGCGTGTGACCCCCAGTCGAGAAACTCGACGCCCTCGCTGATCTGGAAGCCGCGGCGCGGATTCGCGGCCCCGGCCCCGATGCACAGAATGCCGACCTCGCGTGGCACGTAGGCACCGCGCGAAGGCCCGATGATCTGCCCCTTGCCGCTCAAGCGAAAGTCATCGCCGGCAACTTCCAGCGCCGAGTTCGTGGGTGCGCGCAGGAAAGCGCTTCCGCCCGGCTGGGTCGACACCCAGCGCAGGCGGGCACCGTCGCCCAGCACGATGGACGTGCCCGCCGGTGCAACGATGCGGCCACTGAGCTGATAGTCGGCATCCGCGCCGGGAATGGTGATGGTGGTACCGGCGCTCGCGCTCAGACAGCGTTGCAACGCCGCGGCGTTCGCCTCAGGTGGGGCGTCGGGGCGCAGTCCAAAGCTGCGCGCGTCGCCGGCCGCACCGGCAAAGGCGCGGCCAAGGGGCGCTGCGGTCGCGGCAGCCAGCAGCGCGAGGGCATCGCGGCGATTCATGCGGGACCTCACGGTGTCTCGGGCGGGGCCGCAAGCCTACCGGCTATGCACGGTCGTCACCAGCGTGCTCAGGGCATGGCGCTAATTTGGTTACAAGTCGCTCACGGCAGGGCCGCGAAGCCATAGCGCAGGAAGATCTGCCGCGCACGCTCGCTGCGCAGAAAATCAAGGTAGCGAGCGCTCTCGGGCACCGCCGCGCTGGTGGCGGCGGCCGGGTAGATGATCGGGGGGTGCGTACCGGCGGGGAACACATCGACCACACGAACGTGCTTGTCGGCCAGCGCATCGGTCTGGTAGACGATCCCGAGCGGGGTTTCCCCGCGCGCCACGTAGGCGAGCGCGGCTCGCACATTCTCGGCCCGAGCCAGCCGGGGCGCCACCGCATCCCACACCCCAAGCGCGGTGAGCGCGGCGCGCGCGTAGAGGCCTGCCGGCACCGAGTCGGGGTCGGCGCACGCGAGGCGCCCGTCGCCGAGCGCTGCGGCAAGCGCGAAGTGCGGGGCGATCTTCAGCTGCGCGTCGCTGTCGGCAGGTGCGATCAGCACCAGGGCGTTGCCGAGCATGTCGCGGCGGGTTCCGGCCCGCAGCAGCCCGTGCTTATCCAGATAATCCATCCATTCGCGGTCCGCGGAGAAGAACACGTCCGCGCGCGCCCCCGCCTCGATCTGCCTGGCGAGGACCGAACTGCCTGCGTACGAGGTCTTGACGCCGATGTGCGTCTCGGCGGTGAAGGCGCGATCCGCCTCCTCGAGGGCATCCGTGAGGGAGGCGGCGGCGAAGACCAGAAGCGAGGGCTGGGGCAGCGCCGCGGAGCCGGGCGCGGCTTCCCGGGCAGGCGCGGCTCCTGCAGCCAGCAGGCACAGGAGTCCTGTCAGAAACCGCAACCCCCATCGCAGTGTTTGTCTGATTGCCATCAACCGGCGCCTTCGCTAATACGTTATGTCAGATCATAGTAACGGATGTCGCATCCGTGGCACTCCTGCGGCCGCCCGCTGTCGGCACCGCACGAACTGCTACCTGCCGCACCGGGCGCCGCAAGGATGGCGCGCACAATGCCTCGATGTACACACTGGCGCACTGACGGATCCAGGTGCTGACGGCCATGGCCGGCCGCTTCCCCTCCCCCTGCACGTCCGCAAAGCGCCATCGCGGGCCGCCGCGCGGCCTCGGGCTGTGCCCGTGGCTGCTGCTGGCCAGCCTCGCCGGCGCCCAGACCCCGCCGCCGGCGGCGCCGCAGTTTACCGCGGCCAACGTGGGCGGGCTCCAGCAGGATGAGCCCGGCAGTGATGCGGATGAGGACGTGAAGTCGGTGCGGCCCCGCTACGGGCCGCCGGGGGAGACTCCCGGCATCCCCTCGGATGCAGTGCTGGAAAAGGAGCAGGCGGTCATCGGCGCAGTGCTGATCGACAACCAGAACATCTTCAACCTCGATGACCCGGCGGAGGACCACAAGATCTTTCGCCTCGCGGACAAGCTGCACTTCAAGACCCGGGCCAGCGTCATACGCGCGCAGCTGCTGTTCAAGCCCGGTGACCACTACTCGCACCGCCTGCTGGAGGAGTCCGAGCGGCTGCTAAGAGCGGACACCTATTTCTACGACGCCTGGATCCGCCCGGTCGCCTATCACGACGGCAAGGTCGACCTGAAGATCACCACCAAGGACGTCTGGACGCTCGACCCGGGGTTCAACTACGGCCGCAGTGGCGGCACCAACTCCACCGGCGCCAAGCTGGAGGATGCGAACTTCCTCGGCACCGGCTCCTCCATCAACCTCGGCTACCAGAGCACGGTCGACCGCTCCGGCTACTCGATCGATCTGTCCGACAAGACGGCTTTCGGCACCTTCACGGCGGTGGACCTCAACTACGGCAACTTCACCGACGGCGACATGCGCGGCATCAGCATCACGCGGCCGTTCTACGCGCTCGACACGCGCTGGGCGGCCTCCGTGGCGGCCCTGGACGATACGCAGACCGACCCGCTTTACGACCGTGGCAACCTCGTGGATCAGTTCCAGGATCGGCATGAGCTGGTGCAGACCTACTATGGCTGGTCGGCGGGCCTGCAGAACGGCTGGGTGCAGCGCTGGACCGCAGGCATGACCTACGATGAGCACCGCTTCGCCTCCGTCACCAACTCCAACGGC
>Ga0181537_10003868_pt1 | contig 12622 bp, 11 predicted proteins | sample PEATcosm2014_Bin_39_FD_119765 | JGI IMG/M metagenome (GOLD analysis project Ga0181537, IMG submission 119765) | Peatland microbial communities from MTU Mesocosm Facility, Houghton, MI, USA - PEATcosm2014_Bin23_10_metaG | ecosystem: Environmental > Terrestrial > Soil > Wetlands > Peat | place...
CGTGAGATCGAGCCCGCGCAGCACTTGTTTTTCGCCGAAGCCCTTCTTGACGCCGGTGAGCTTGATTTTCGGCGTGGCGGCCATCTTATTTCCCGGAAAAGAAAATGCCCGTCATCAGATAATCACTGACGAGGATGAGGATTGAGGCGGTCACCACCGCGTTGGTGGTTGCGGCGCCGACGCCCTGCGCGCCGCCTTTCGAATTAAACCCGTTGTAGCAGCCCATGAGCGCGATGATGAATCCGAACGCACCGGCCTTCCACAAGCCCGAGGCCACGTCGCGTGTTTCCAGATGCTCCCAGGTTTGGGAGATGTAATCGGCGGCGTTGAACTGAAGGCGATAGACGCTGACCAGAAACCCACCGAAAACGCCGATGATATCGCCCACTAAAACCAGAATCGGCAAGGCAATCGTTGCCGCCAGAAGACGCGGTACAATCAGATACTTAATCGGGTTCGTTGAGAGGGTGGTTAAGGCATCGATCTGCTCCGTCACTCGCATGGTGCCAAGCTCAGCCGCCATCGCGGCACCAATGCGCCCGGCCACCATCAGGCCCGCCATAACCGGCCCCAATTCGCGCGTCACCGACAGCACAACCACGGTCGCAATGGCTCCTTCGGCTTCGAAACGCGCAAAACCGGTATAGCTTTGCAGCGCCAGCACCATGCCGGTGAAAAGCGCCGTGAGGCCGACCACCGGCAGCGAGAAATAGCCGATATCGATCATCTGCCGCAGGAACTGGCCGAGAAAGAATGGCGGCCGCAGGCAATGGCTCACCGCGCTTAGGGCGAAGGCCGCAAGTCGTCCCATCGCGGCGAGAAATTCCAGAAATGTGTGGCCGATGAGGCGAAGGGGATTCATGATTTGGGGCGGCTGAGGAGGGGCTGCAAACGCGCAGAAACAGCAACGTATATAAGGGATTCGACAGTGTCAATTGGTCTTGGGCTTTGCGGCGCCTTTAGGCGCGGCCCATGGGAAGATAGCGGCGTTGAAAGCGTGCGCCGAGGCCGGTCAGAATTTCATAGCCGATGGTGCCGGCTTCGGCGGCGACGGTATCGACCGGCCGATGCGCGCCTATGACAATCGCCATTGCGCCCGGATGCGCAACAGTCTCGGGAACCCCGCCGACATCGACGGTCAGAAGGTCCATCGAAACGCGGCCGACAACGGGAGCGAGACAATCGCCGATTTTCACCTGCCCCTTGCCGCTCAGGCTGCGCGGATAGCCGTCGGCATAACCGAGCGCCAGCGTGGCGATGCGGGTTTTGCCGGTGACGCGATGGGTGGCGTCATAGCCGATCGTCATCGGTGCCTCGGCCTCGCGAATTTGCAGGATGGGCGCTTTGAGCTCGATTACGCCTTGCATAGGATTGGGCTTTTGGGGGGTGGGGTTGACGCCGTAGAGCGCCACGCCCGGCCGCACGAGATCGAACACATAGTCTTTGCCCCAAAAAATGCCGGATGAATTGCATAAGGATGCCGGTGCTGGTGGTAGGTGCCTGAGCAGGGATTTGAAACGATCGCGCTGAACGGTCGTCATGGGATTGTCGAATTCTTCGGAACAGGCGAGATGACTGATCCAAGCCTTGATCTCGATCCCATCCAGCCGGTGCGGATCGGCGATCAACCGCTCCTGTTCATCGGGCGGCAGGCCGAGCCGGTTCATGCCGGTATCGAGATGGATGAAGGCCGGCAGCTTTGTGGCTTTTGTGCGCGCCAGTTTGGCCCAGTCTTCGATCGCGCCGAGCGAATTGAGCACCGGCGTTATTGTGTGGGCGAGGGCTTCGGCGCCTTCGGATTCCGTAACCCCGTGCATACAAGCGATGGTCACCCCGGCGACAGCCTTGCGGGCGTGCAAAACCTCGCTGAAATGGGCGGCGAAGAAGGTGTTGCAGCCGGCTTCATGCAGCGCTGTCGCAATCGCAGCCGTACCGAGACCATAGCCGTTTGCCTTGATCCCTGCGCCAGCCTCGGCCGGTTTTGCCTTGTCCCGCAGCAGCCGGTAATTCGCCTGCAGGGCGGCGAGGTCGATGGTGAGTTGGGGAACGGCGAGCATGAACGCGGCGACGGTATCGGACGCCCGAAAACCTGTCAACGCGACCGCTTAATCGGCGGCGCTAGTCCGGCAACCGTTGAGAAAGAGGCGAACGGTATCCTTGACCCATGCCTTCATGTCATCCTCCGTCATCGGCGTGCCGGCGACGAGCGTGCGGCGCTGAGGGCCTGCGGTGAGCATCATCAGAAATTGCTCGGCGGCGAAAGCGGCTTCGGCGGCGTTTAACGTCAGGTGGCCTGATTTGGATTCCTGTTCCAGCAATCCTTTGATGCGATGCACGGCTTCGTCGCGCGCGCCGACTTTATGGACCGTCGCGGCCAGTTCCGGAAAACGCGCCGCTTCGGCAAGAATGAGGCGCTGCAGCGCCAGCGCATCCGGTGACAGGGAGGCACGCAGGATCAGCTGCCCGAGTTTATGCAAGGTTTCTTCGAGATTTTTTCCCTTGAAAAAATCCTCCGTATTGGCCGGGCGCAAACGGTCGACCACATGGCGCACGACGGCGAGGAATAAATCCGCCTTGTCGCGATAGCGCAGATAAAGTGTGCGTTTGGCGATGCCGGCGCGTTTGGCGATCGCTTCCATGCCGGTGACGCCGTAACCATCGGCGAGAAAAAGCTTGGTCGCGGCCTCGAGCAGATGCCGTTCGATCTGGGCAGCCCGGGCCTGATTGGGCCGCCCGCCGCGCAGGCGGCGCGTTTTGGCGGAGGAAGGGTTTTTCGGTGAATTTTTCATTGTTGTTATCTCACCTTTGGGCCGGAACATGGCCCCTCTCTTTTGAAAAGAGGAGGGCGGATACGTCTCTCTGTATCCGCCCCCACGGCTGTCTCCGTCAAATTTTCTCTAGTAGGGGGCGTAGTAACCCGCCGGATATCCTGCCGGCGCCGCATAGACCGGAGCCGGGTAGCTATACACAACGCGGCGCGGATATCCGTAGTAGTAGCCCGGTGGTGCTGCATAGATGGCCGGAGCCGGTGCTGCATAGACGGGAGCCGGCGGCGGCGCAACGACGGCGCCGGCGATCGCGAACGGCGCGGTTGCCAGAGCGACGGCGGCACCTACAACGGCGGCGCCCGCGCCAACGATGAGACCGGGACCACCCCAGCCGCCGCGATGATGCCCGCCCCATTCGTGGGCGGATGCGGATGCAAGCGGAGCCGAAGCAAGAGCAACAGTGGTGACAAGAGCGAGTGCAACAGATGGGACTTTCATGTTCGCCTCCTTCGATGGCGTTGATGTCGGCTTCTTCTGCAGACGACTCATACGCTATCACATCCATAAATGAAACGCAACGGTCTAGTATAGTTAATTATATAATGTTATCAGTTATTTATATGTATGTTTTTTGTTAGACAAAAGCGGCTTTTGAAGGAAAACTTGCCTTGGATTTGATCGATTGACGTTGGGAGCCGTCCTAAATTCGCCTTAATCCACGGCTAAAAAAGAACACGATATCATTGCGTTACGCTCTACGAGCCTAGGCGTGATACAAGCCTAGACGTACATTGCGATGACGCAACATATTGTCACACGAGATCATCCTTTTGGGAGCGTGGCCATGAAAAAAGTTCTTTTGCTATCCGCGGCTTTTCTTCTGGCGCTTGGCGTTGCCCATCCGCCGGCGGCCGAAGCCCGTGTTTTTGTCGGCGTCGGACTTGGCTGTTGCGGTTATTATCCTTATCCCTATCCGGCCTATGCGCCTTATTACGTGGCACCCCCGCCGGTCGTTTATGCCGTGCCGCCGCCGTCACCGGTGGTCTATGCGGCGCCGCCGGCGCAGGCTACCTACTATTCGGCGCCGCCAGCTCCAGTTTCGGTTCCTGCGCCGATCGCAGCACCGGCTGCCAGCGCTCAGACATCGTCGCCGACTTTTATCGATAGCCAGGGCCGCACCTGCCGTCAGGTTCAGACGACGACCAGCAGCGGTTCGCCGGCCTATGATACGGCGTGTTTGATGCCCGATGGCAGCTGGCGCACGCTGCAATAACGCGGCGCAATGATCGAGGCGACGATCCCATCAAGGTATCTGGATAAATACTATTGAAAGAAACGAAACGTTACTTGCCCAAATCTTGGAAAGATAAGTTCTCTTTTTCCATCCATGCATTGATATAGATATTCTTTCATAATTTGATCACGCGTCGAAACTGTTATTGTATCTTCATTTTCAATATCCACTTTAATATCGGCCGGCCGATAGGGATCAGAGAATAAGGAATCGGGCTTACACAGACCGAGGCGTAATAAATGAAAGTCCACTCGGGTCGGAATGTTTTGAGCCATTTCCGGGATCATAATTGTAAATTCTTCCCATTCTGACTCCGGTTTTTCCGCCGGTTCGACGGAGTAGCGGGCATCTATACTACTCGTCTCATCCGTTTCTTCTTCTATGTAATTCTTTTCTGATTTCCATAGAACCGCGCCTATCTTGAATTTCTCAAAATAACTGTTAATCCTTCCAAAAACATCAGCCATGCTTTTGTATAATTGGGGAACAACTTTTGCACCATGATGCAGCATGGATTGTAATTCTTTAGATTGTTTATGTTTCTCTTCCGGGCCAATGCTGTCGTCTTGGTCGATCGAAGAGAGAAGGCCGGGCAGAAAGTCTATCATACGCTGACTAATGGCCGCGTGAACTTCACCGATAGTATTAAATCCCATTGATTGCAGTCTTGTTACTTCAGCTAGACATTCCGTCAAATCTCTTGCGGGGGAACCCGAAAGTTTCTTTGCTGTAAGAAGGTTCTGTTCGGTTATATCGGAAAGTCTTAGATACGCCAGACCATCAAGATCTGTGGTCTTCCCACTCAAATTTCCTAAAACGATGGAAGGAAAGACAGTCGACCATACCCTTGCCGGACTCCAACCGTTGTCTTCAAACACGAAATAAGATCTTGAACCCTTTATGGCTTCGGCAAAAGGCGTATCTGTATTTGTGCCGACGATTCTGGACATATCCAAAAGTTGGTAAAGTCTCGAGTTTTTGCCTGAGACAACGGCAACGGCCAAAGGGACGACCTTCGCAGAAGCCGTTAGGACTCCTGCGGCAGCTGCAACCGAAGCACGAGGAGTGCCACTGGCCGCGGCGGTTAAGGCTTGAATGAGTACGCGCCGATTCAACATGATTTATCCAATCGGATTTTGCGAACCGATCTTACTCGCTGGCCGGCCGTACGGATGCGTTCGATGTGATGAAGGTATGGAACGGCAGGCGCACCACATGGCGCGTCATCATGAAGCCGGCCACCAGGAACGTGAAGAAGGTCGCGAGGAAATAGCCGAAGCCATAATAGGAAAACCCCGCTTTGATGCTGATCCAGGTGAAAAGTACGTTGGTCACAAGAAAGACGGTTTGAATGACAAGGCAGGCCTTGCGGTTGTCGAAATAGGTCAGCAGTACGATCAGGAACAAGGTGAGAATCTGAAAAAACGCGCCCAGAAGGCCGTAGCGCAGCATGCCCACTTGCAGATAATTTCCTTTCAGCAAAGAAATGATTTCCGGCGCCATCAGCATGCTGAGGAAAGCGATACTGCCTTGGAGGACGAAAAACTGCCCGGCGCTGCCGAAAATGGCGTGCATGATGGCGTGATGGTTCTTTTGGATTTTGGCGAAACTCGCCTTCTGCTCGATGTCGCGATAAAAGCGCATATAGGTTTCGAAAAAGCGCGTTTCGGTGCTGAAGAGGAAGAGCGCCATGGCCGGCACCGTCGTCAGGTAGGCGATGAACATGGTGCTGTCGTAGAGCGGATAGATCAGCAGATGATTGCTCATCCGCGTCGCTTCGGGTGCGAACCACATGATCCATTTATCGGCCCAGATCGCCGTGTTGTAGACGAAGCCGCTGAGCGCGATTTCCCAATAGCTGCGGAAATAAGGCAGGAACGCAAAAGGCCGGCGGACCGGATAAGGATATTCGGCCATGACGTTGCCGAGCAAAAGCGCCACGATGAGGGAAAGGCCGAAGGAAAAACCGTTGAGAATACCGGTCGTTCCGTAAGAACCGGCCAGAGCTAGGCTGACCCCGACGGTTGCCGTCATGCCGATGAGGAACGCGCGCGTGATCAGGCGGTAGTTGCGCAAGGCCGAGACGAAAATGCCGATGAGCCATACGGCACTGAGCAGCAGAAAATTGACGGTCGCGCTGAGCGCGAGCGGAAAGCCAAGCTGCGCATACAAGAAATAAAATCCGCCGGCGATGACAAGCTCGATCGCCCACAAAAGAACCAAAGAGCCGAACAACATGCCGATGGCGTTGCTGATATCGCGTTTGTAGATGCTGTCCGAGAGATAGCGGGTCACGATCATGAAGATCGGCCCGGCGATGACCAGAGAGAACGAGAAATTATAAATCAAAATCACGCGAAAGCCGAACAGCACGTCGACACCGACCATCATTTTACCGAAAATCGCGATGGCGCCGAGCGCGAGAACAGTGAAAAGCCATGGGCCCGCCGAAGCAAAGGCCGAATGCATGCAGGCGCTGACGAGACCGGATAGGTCATCCCGCCGATACAGTTTACGAAGAACAAAGCCAATGCCAGCCATCGATCGTTTCCTTCATGCGTTCAAAAATTAGGCGGCGCTCTTGCGCCCGGTTTTTTTCGTGTCGGATTTGGTGTCGGATTTGGTGGATTCGGCCTGCGCCTGGATAAGATTCCGGTAAAGATCGGCATAGGCCTTGCGCTGATCGGCCTTGCTGTAATAACGATGCACGCGCTTGCGAATGGCCTCGCAGCAGCGTTCGCGATGCGTGGGTTCGGTCAAAAGGCGCAAAAGTGCGTTGGCGACCGCAAGGGGACTGCCCAGCGCGACCACGGCGCCGCCGGCGCCCAAAGCCGGTTTTTCGCTGCGGCTGCCCATGATCATTTCCCGGCAGGCGCCGACATCGGTGGCAACGGTCGGAATGCCGGCCGCGCCCGCTTCGAGGATCACGAGCGGTTGTGCCTCGCTAATGCTGGTCAGCGCGAGCGCGTCGACAATCCCGAAATAATCCTTGATGTTCACGGTGCCGGTAAACACGAACGTGTCCTCGAGCTGCAGATGCTCGACCAAAGCCCGGCACTCGTTGGCATAGGCCGGATCTTCGTCAGTCGGACCCATCATATAGGCGCGCAAATCGGGTATCGATTGCTTGAGGATCTGAACGGCCTTGATATACGTCTTGATGTCCTTGATTGGCACCACGCGGCCGATCAAAGCGACGGTGGGCGGATGGGGCTTGCGCTCGATGTTGTCGTACAGTTCGAAATCGATGCCGTTGGGAATGACGCGCAGCTTTTTGGGATGCGCGCCATCCATGCGCTGAAATTCCTGATTGCCTTCGTAGAGCGTGACGATGTCGCTCGCGGCCTCGTAGCAGAAACGGGAATAATTGCCGAACGTATCGATCCATAGATCCTTAAGATCGCGCTCGTGGTCATGCGAGGCTACGGCGAGATTGAAATCGTGGGGATCGTTGATCCAGTCGGCACTGGCGATTTCGATCCGGCGTTCGTTGGTGTAGATACCGTGCTCGGTCACGAGGCAGGGCCGCCCGGTTTCCAGATGCGCGCGCGCCAGCAAAAGGCCCGCATAGCCGGTGCAGAGCGCGTGATAGACTTTCGCGTCCGGCAATTCGGCTAGCAAGATACTGAACAAGCCGCCGAACAGGCCGCGCCACGACCAGAAATAGTCGAGAAACGAGGTTTTTGGCATCGTCGTCTGATAGATATGGAGCATGAGATCCCAGGCGGCCGGGGAGTCGAGCAACTGACGGCCGCCGAGCCTGGCGCGCCAGGGTGCGAGGGCCTCGATCACGCCGGCCAGATCTTTAAGATCGGCGCGCGATTGCAGTTTGCGTAAGGATGCCTCCAGCTTGGTGAAGAGAATTTTTTCTTCGCTTTGCGCAAGTTTTTTGCCTTCCGGCAGACATTGCAGGCGCAGGGTTTGCACATTCACGACGTTGGGCGGCAGCTCGTAAACAAGTTTGGCCGGCGAATCGATGCTAACCAGCGTGATCAGCGAAAATGTCAGGTGATCGTGCATCCGGATCAATTCATGCGTCCAGGCGGATACGCCGCCCTTCACATAAGGGTAGGTGCCTTCGAGAATGAGGCAGACATCGGCCGGTTTGGATTGAGAGCTCATGACGAGGCCTCAGCCATGCGGGCGGCTTTTGCGTTTTCGTGCCATAGGCCAAGGAAATCCTCGGTGTCCCCCAGGGGCTGAAGATCGCCGAATTTTTTGGCATAGCGTCCCGAAAAGTGCCGCACGGCGTCGAATTTTTTCATCCGGAACAGGGCTTCCATGTACCAGAGCATGGCACCTCGCGGCGGGGTTTCCATAGTCACGACCGGTTCCAGCCAGACAAGGGTTTTATCGGGCTGATTTTGGCGCAGATAAAGCCGAGCGAGGCGGACGCGCCAATCCGTGTTGTCGCGCTCCTTCAGGCAGGCTTCATAAATGCCGATCGCTTTTTGGCGCAGATCGTTGCGATTGCCTTCATCGAGCAGGCCGGCATGCGCGTAGTCGTCGTAAAGTTGGGCAAGCTCGAGTTTTGCCGGGTCCTGATCCGGAACGTTTTTGAGCTCAGTTTCGAGCCGCATATAGCGCGCCATGAAATCACGCTCGATTTTCGCCAGCGCCGTTGCGGCTTGCACGCGGACGGCAGCATTTGGGTCGCGGGCGGATTGCAGCAAGAGAGGGGCGAAGGCCGGCCGGAAGTAACGGGCGATTTTGGCGATCGCCATTTGTTTTTGTAGGACCGTGCCGCTGGAAAGAATATCGGCAAACGGCTCGACGCCGGAAACGGCTTCGAAATCGTCGAGACCGAAGATAATACGTTCGTAAAGACGATCGCTTTCCCGAACGGCCGTGCGCTCGAACAGGCTTTCGATCCACTCGGCCGGCGAAAGCGCGTTTGGCGCGCACCGGTCGTGGACGAGCGCGGCCAGAAAACAAAGGCCAGCGCCGAAAGGCCCGGCCAGAAGCGTCGCAAGACATAAAAACTGGCTGAGCTGATGGTCGCTGTTTTGGCGGTCGAGGCGAGCCCATAAGCCGGTGAGCGCGACCGACCCTATATATAAAATCCCGGCGATGAAGAGGCCTGGGACAGGCTGGCCAAGCATGATGGCACCGGCGCCATCGGCCAACAGCGCCGCCATGGCGACGCCATAAAACAGCGCGGGAGACTTTTCTTGCGTCGGCATAACGAAATCCTGCGTGAAATATTTTATCTTTAGGCGACGTTTTCTTTGTGGGCTTCGTCGGCGTAATCGATTTTGGTCTTTATCGGGACGGCACCAAGGCTTGTTTTCTCGCTTTTAACGGGAAGCGGCGGGTATTTCTTGAAGGTGGTTTCGTAGGTTTCGATGTTGATGTGAACGCGGGCGATCCACGCGCAAATGACGCGGAAAAGCTCGTAGGTGCGGGCGTTCAAATCCATAAACTCGATATCTTCGATCTTGAGCATGCCGATCACGTCCTGCATCCGCTCGTCGATGATGGGACCGGCCAGCATGCCCTGGCCGTTGAGCGCTTTTTCGCCGTCCTGTTTGGCGACGCTCAGAATGCGCTTCTTTTTCGCAATCTGGCGCACAAGGGATGAATGGGTATTAAAGCGGGACATATAAGCGTCCGGCGTTTCCCACCCATAGGCCGCTTCGAGCACGAAGCCATTGTTTTGCCAGCGGAAAATGGAGAATTTTTTCGGGTTGAGGGCGGTGCGCACTAATTTTTCGACCCCCGCCAGCGCTTCGGCAGGGTCGAGCGTTTCAAGCGATTTTGCCACCTCATAGATGGTGAGGACACTGCAGCGTTCTTCCGCCAAGCGCAATTCGAGCCGCTCTTTCGATTGCTTCATGGCCTTATAGTTGTCGACAATGGCGCCAGCCGCTTCCTCGGATTTCCAAAGCTGTTCGAAAAGGCTTTTGCGCTCTTCCAGCTGGCGCGCCCGGATGCTGCCGAGCACAAGCGCTGTGACGATCCAAAGGAAAGGAGACATCGTGATGCGAAGAATATATTCGTACATCGTCTCTTCCAGGGTTTGCTCCGGAAGATTGCCGACCAAAAGGAAGGCGCTGGCGAGGAGGGCGGCGATCAGCGATTCGGCCGGCCCATACTGAACGGTAATCAGCAACACGATGACCCAGAAGGGATGCATCGGCATATCGATGAAACGGGTGCCGTCGCCGAAAAACTGATTGAGGAGGGTGACCGCGGTCAGGAAAACGAGCGTTTCTAGAATGGCGGCGCGACGCAGATGCGGAAATATGGATATGCCCGACGGGCTGGCGGCCGGAACAGAATCATCTTTAAGAGCTTGGTCAGGCGAAGGATTTTTCGGGGCTTTGCTTGGCGCCGAGACGGACACGTCTTCTTGCTGCGAAGAAACGAACGGGTTCGCAACCGCGCGTACCATTCTTCGAATTAATACCGACATTTTATAAACGCCCATTATCGTCTAGTTAATAGAATAGAATATAGATAGCCGTTACGGCTTAAAAGTAAAAGGACTGTTTTGTACTTTAACCAGTTCTAATTGCCGCAGCCTGGGCCGTGACGTTTACCAAGTCCATTTCAGGCTGGTCCCAACGACATCTTCCTTTTCGCTGAGGTTTTGACCGCCAACCATATCGCGTGAGCCATGGATATCAATTCCAAGGCGCTGCCAGGGCGTATAGGTCAGAGAGCCGCCATAAATCGGGCCGCTCGTTCCGCTGATGCGATCGACACCATAGCCGCCGCTCAATTGGCCATCGAGGTTGGGCAAAATGGTCTTCTCGGCGGAGGCCGTAAAGGTATGAACCTCATAGGATGTCATCGGCAGAGGATGATAAAGATCCGCGCCGTTGAATTCATGATTCACATAAGTGAGGTACTCGGCTTCCACGGCGTAGTGGGCGCCGAGCGTAACTTCGTCATTCATCCAGCTCGGGCTATTCGGCCCTTGTTCGGAGAAGGAGAAGGGATGATCGTAATCGAGGTTAAAGTTCAATCCCGGACCATCGGCAGCATCCTCATCGTACTGGATCGAATAATGATTATACTGTCCATTCAGAACGGCTTGTAAGTCGGGCGTGAAAACCTGCTTGCGTTCGATGATCACATTATCTTTGGTCCCGTATTCAACCGTCGATTCGACGTAATCCCAATCCGGCTTATTGAAGTTGCCCTGCACCGACGTGCCGCCCCAACGATCATACCAAGCATATTGAGCGCCGCCGCCGGCATTATTGCCGATGCCATAAAGCATAAGAGCGCCTTGCTGCGAACTGCCAAACGCTTTGCTGGCCATGACCGTGCCTTGCTGGCGATCGCCATAGAAGCTAATGGTCCTGCCTCTGGCCAGATCAAACTGCTCAGCCGTATTCAGATGATCGTTTTCGAAATCCGCATTAATCGTGACACCACCGGCATAGGGTAGTGCCACCTGACCGCCAAGATTTTCAATCTGCTCGACGGCCTGCGGCGTGATGCGGCGGTTATAGCCACCACACAAGAAATTTTCCTTCATCCCGCTGCGATCATGCTGGAGAAGGTCCGTGTTGTTGGACTCGAGGCTGTTGGGCATGCACACATCCGAAACCTCGGCGGCATTGCTCTTCTGGGACAGATGATCGTTCAGATCGGCTTCGGCCGCCAGAACGTCCGGATTGTTCGGATATTTTGCTTTCAGTTTTTTGATCAGGGTCGCCGCGGCATCATATTTGCCGGTGTCGAGGTCGAGATCGACTTGATCGAGCATGAGACGTAAATTGTCGCTGCTCGGTGCCTTGGTGGATGTGGATGTGTTGGCCGCGGCGACCTGCATCGGCTCTTCGGCCGAGGCGGAGAGGGGCAAGAATGTCGCAAGACCCGCGAAGGCAACGGTCGCGAGAAGATATTTCACATATCCGTTCTTCATGATTGCGCGGTTCATTTTTTCATCCATCCAAGGTTTGTGGCAAGATCACAATGATTTGCCGGGACATGTTCGATCATTCAGACTTTAACTAGCATCGTCATCACATCTCAGCGTGACAACAATGATGACGCTTCATCAAACTTGCCTGCCTCCATCAGAACTTCGGCGAAGCCGGCGCGTACATCCTTATCGTCCGGATTTTGGTCCAGCAGTCGACGGTAGTGCGCTATCGACTCTGTTATATTGCCGGATAGATAAAGTAAATACGCTTCGTCTTCTTCGATCATCAAGTCGGGGCCTTTTATATCAGAGACTTGCTTCAAGGCGCGCTCGAAATAAGCCTTCGCATCCGAATTTTCTTCATCCTGTTGCAAAATCTCTCCATAGGCCATGTTGACTCGATAATCGCCTTCGTTGTGGTGCTGAAGATATTGATTTAACAAAGGCTTAGCATCATCGTAATTCTCTTGATCGAAATCGATCAGGCCGATTTCCTTGGCCGCTTCATCGTCACTGGAATCAAGCGAATAAGCCTTGCGCCAGGCTTTTTCCGCGGCCTCTTTGGCGTCTTCATCCTGGGCCATCACGGCCAGATTTTTAAGTCTGGTAACATTCGTTTCGGAATCGATAGATTCTTCGAGGGCTGTTGCAAGCTGGTCCTTATCATGCAAATCGGCAAGC
>Ga0181537_10003869_pt1 | contig 12618 bp, 8 predicted proteins | sample PEATcosm2014_Bin_39_FD_119765 | JGI IMG/M metagenome (GOLD analysis project Ga0181537, IMG submission 119765) | Peatland microbial communities from MTU Mesocosm Facility, Houghton, MI, USA - PEATcosm2014_Bin23_10_metaG | ecosystem: Environmental > Terrestrial > Soil > Wetlands > Peat | place...
CCCAACATCGGCGAGGCCATGCGCGCCGCCCCCGCCGCCGCGCCCGATCTGTGGCCGCTCTGGAAGGCGCTGCGCGACCTGCCGACGCTCGCCATCCGCGGCGCGCACTCCGACATCTTGAGCGCCGCCACGTTCGCGCGTATGAAGAGCGAGAATCCCGCCTTGCGCACATTGCTGGTCGCCAATCGCGGCCATGTACCGCTGCTCGATGAGCCCGAGTGCCTCCTCGCGATCGACGATTTTCTGACACAGGTACGATGAACGGTCAGCGCGGCGCACTTGCGCCAATCGCGCACGCGGACGACGCGGCCGCCTCTTTTGCTTACCGCTCTTACGTGCTCGCGATCCTGGTTCTGGTCTACACCTTCAACTTCATCGACCGCCAGATCGTCGGCATTCTCGCGGTTCCGATCAAAGCCGAGCTTCGCTTGAGCGACTCCCAATTGGGTCTGATGGGCGGTCTCGCCTTTGCGCTTTTCTACACCTTCCTCGGAATCCCCATCGCCCGGCTGGCCGATCGGGTCAGCCGAACCACGATCATGACCGTGGCGCTCGCGCTATGGAGCCTGATGACGGCGCTGTGCGGGATGACGCAGAGCTTCGCGCAACTGTTCCTGGCACGGGTGGGGGTCGGCGTCGGCGAGGCGGGCGGCGTCGCGCCTGCCTATTCGCTGATCTGCGATTACTTCCCGAGCTCGGAGCGTGCGCGTGCTTTGAGTGCGTATTCCTTCGGCATTCCCGTCGGCAGCGCGGTCGGCATCGTGCTCGGCGGGTTCATCACCAGTCTCATGAGCTGGCGCATGGCGTTTTTCATCGTGGGACTGTCGGGCCTGCTGATCACGCCGCTGTTGAAATTGACGGTGCGCGAACCTGTGCGCGGCGCGCTCGATTCCCCGCTCGGCGATCAAGAGGGCATCGCTCCGAAGCACGGGCCGCCGCGCGGCCCTTCCTTACTCGAAGTCATCGCGGTGCTCCTGCGCAAACCGAGTTTCTGGGGATTGTCCTTCGGCGCCTCGTCCGCCTCGATGATGGGCTATGGGCTATTCTTCTGGGCGCCGTCGTTCCTGGTGCGAAGCTTTCACTTGAGCCTGTTGCAGGCCTCACTGACCTACGGGTCTTTGATTCTCGTCGGCGGACTGACCGGCATCTGGGTTGGCGGCGTACTCGCTGATCGATACGGCGAGAAACGACGCGCAATGTACGCCCTGATTCCGGCGATCGCGTTTCTCGCCACCTTGCCCTTCTATCTGGTCGGCGTGCTGTCCACGACGTTATGGATCAGCTTCGCAGTGCTGCTGGTGCCCACCGCTCTCGGGCTCGCGTGGCTCGGTCCCGTGCTCGCGGCGGTCCAGCACCTTGTCCCCGCGAACATGCGCGCCACGGCCTCGGCGCTGTTCTTGTTCATCAATAATCTCATCGGCATCGGACTCGGCAGCACGCTGATCGGGATCGTCTCTGACTCGATGCGTGTGCGTTTCGGCAGCGAGTCGCTGCGCTATGCCATTTTGGCAGGCACGGGGTTCTATTTGATTGCGGCGGGCTTCTTGCTGTACGCGTCGCGGCATTTGCGGTCGGATTGGCAGGAATGAGTTCCCAACGATCGTCGCCTGCGTGTCAGCTGTACGGCGATCGAACCACGAGTGAGGAACGGATATCCGCGATCGTCGGCGTGCCAGCTTGCCGCATGATGGCCGAAAGCTCGCGGTTAAGGATGTCGATCACCGCCTCGACGCCGGGCCGACCAAACGCAGCCAATCCCCACGCCTGCGGGCGACCAAGTCCGACGGCGGTTGCGCCGAGCGCCAGCGCCTTGAACACGTCCGTACCCCTACGGACTCCGCCGTCAAGGAATACAGGGATGCGACCGCGCGCGCCGGCCGCAACTTCCGGCAGGCAATCCACCGTGGCACGCAAGGTATCCTCGTTGCGACCGCCATGGTTTGAAACGATGATCGCATCAGCGCCATGCTCTACGGCAAGAACGGCGTCCTCCTCCGTGACCACCCCTTTGATCAGCAGTCGCCCCTTCACCTCTACTCGTAGCCTGTCGAGAAACGCGGGACTCAAATCGGGAGGCGCAAGTGTCGTGACTCGCGAGACATCCAAGCCCGCGAACATCGGGCCGCGGCGCCACATGTCGTGGGAGTTGCCCACGTGGCAATCCGTGCAACGCCGGCTATCGGCGAGCATTGCCCGCTTCAGAGTCTCATTGTTCCGCGCGCCACGGGAGTCCGCGGTAAGAACGATATCGGGACAGCCTGCATCGCGTGCCCGCCGAATGATGCCGGTCGTCACGGACCAATCGTCGGTGGGGTAGAGCTGCTGCAGGACAGCTTCACCACGGGCGGTCACTACCGCCTCGATCGGTGAGGAAGATCCCGTCGAGAGCATCATCTGCACAGATCGGCTGGCCGCCGCGCCCGCTACTGCGATCTCGCCCTCAGGATGAAAGGCGCGCATCGCAGACACCGCAGAGAGATAGATCGGAGTGGACCATGCCGCGCCAAAGACCCGGGTTGCGGTCGTCAGATGTGTCAAGTCGCTGAAGCGGTGGGCACGGATCTCGTAATGTGAAAACGCATCGTGATTTCGCACGACAGTGCGGTCGTCGTCTGCTCCCGTGGCGATATAGCCGAAGTGGGCCGGCGGCAGGGCGGCTCGCGCCAGCGCCTCAAAATCCTGGACATTCAGCAACTGATCGGCTGACGTGACGGCCGGCGGGTCGCGGCGGAACTTATCCGAGGGGGATTGCGCCGGCGCTTCCGATGCCGCAATGCCTGGGGCAGTCCCGAACATTGCGGCCACGGAGCTTATGAACATCCGCCGGCTCAGGAATTTTCGTTGTGGCACGCTCGCCCCCGCAGTCCCTTCTTCACTCGGCCACCTCTGGCTGTCGCATAGCTGACGCTCGCCTCGTCGGGTAATCTAACGGTTTCAAACGAAGAAACCAGTGCGTGACAGATAACACCCAGCCCGAAATTCTGCAGGGACCCGCCGCTGCCTCGCAGAATGCGGTTTTCGCAGATTTAGGATCAGGTGAAACCCCGGAGATTTCAGCGCCTATGCTCGACGTTCACGCACCGCACGAACCAATTAATTCCTGGAAAGGTTTCGTCCTTCATATTGCAACCATCGTCATTGGGCTGTTGATAGCCGTAGGATTGGAACAAACCGTGGAGTACTTCCACCATCGGCACCAGATTCGGGAAGCGCGAGAAGCGCTCGCGGCGGAGCATGAGGAAAACATTCGCCGCTATCAGGACAATGTCCATGGCCACCTGCTGCGCCTGGCCAACCACAACAGTGACCAGCGAGTGCTCCGCTATCTGCTCGCTCACCCAGGCACACCCCAGGACAGGCTTCCCGGCGTCATGACCTTCGGTGAGATCACCCTTGGGGAACCCGTGGAAGCAGCATGGTCTACTGTCGAACACTCCGAGGTGGCATCGCTCCTGCCGCCGGCCGAACTGCGTGATCTCGCCACCGAGTACAAAGAGCTCGAACGTGAATCGCAAGCCTTTCACGAATTCCTGCAACCCTACCTCTCCGACTGTGCCGGATATCTCACCCACACCGCCGACATCACATCCACCGCGGTTCAGGAGCAGCAGCAGACGCTCAGCTGCATCGTCACTATGCAGGTCCGCGAATCCGTATTCGGCGATCAACTTTCCGTCATCGGTAATCTAAAGGGATACGGGCCCCCCCTCGATTGGTGGCAAATGATCCCGTACTTTCACATGGCCGAGCAGCATGACTTCGCAAGGGAGCACCCTGAAACAAACGCGCCTACGCTTCACGACCAACAACAGGCGATCTCTGTACTCCCCGGTTCGAGGGGAACCGATGTCTCGTTGGACGCCGACCGTTACCGCAATCGGAAACAATAGCCAAGGGGCTTGCCCGTGCCGCCGGTGGCTGACAGAGCCTAGTATTTACCGTAAATGATAAATAAATTCCCTTCCGGCGAGTATCTGGTGCAATTCCTGATATAGGAATCCCACTTTTTTCCAAGTAACTAAAAAGTGGAATAATATAGATACAAAATAATCATTTCCGCCACAAAGTGGGAGTAAATAACACCAATATCGTAAAAATCTCCAGCCGACCTAGCAGCATCGCCGCCGAGCACACCCAAGTCTGAAAATCGTTGAGCACGCCATAGTTGCTTCCCGGCCCCACCAACCCCAAACCCGGACCTGCATTATTGATGCAGGCAATGATTGAGGACAGCGCGGTAAGGAAATCGAGGCCGCTCGCCAATTGCACGAAAATGAGCGTCACGATGCTCATGAAATAGAGGAACACGAAGGCCAGCACCGCGAACACCACGCGGTTCTGAATCACCGTTCCGCCCACCTTCAGCGGCCGCACCATGTTCGGGTGCACCAGCTGATTGAGTTCCCGATGCGCCTGCTTGGCGAGCACCAGGGTGCGGATCATCTTGATGCCGCCCCCGGTCGACCCCGAGCTCGCCACGATGCAGCTCAAGAACATCATCCACATCGGCGCAAATATCGGCCACCGCGCATAGTCGACGGTGTGCAAACCGCTGTCGGTCGCGATCGAGACCACATTGAAGGTCGCGTGTCGCAGCGCCGTCGGATAATCGGGGTAGCTGCCCTTGAAGTACAGGAACAAGGAGATGCCGATGCAGCTCCCCGCAAGCACGCTCAAAATCGCCTTCGCCTCCGCGTCCCGAAAATAGGCCCACACCCCGCGCTGGCTCCACGCCAAATAGTGCGTCGCGAAATTCAGCGCCGCCAGGATCTGAAACACCGTCATCACCATTTCGATGGACAGCGAATTAAAATGTCCGATGCTCGCGTCATAGGTCGAGAAGCCGCCGAGGGCGAGAGCTGAAAATCCATGACAGACCGCATCGAACCAATTCATGCCGGCAAACCGCAAGCACACGATGCAGGCGGCCGTGAGGCCCGCATACACCGCCCACAGCAGTTTCGCGGTCTGTCCGATGCGCGGCGTGAGTTTGCTGTCCTTCATCGGGCCCGGCATTTCCGCCCGATAGATTTGCATGCCGCCGACGCCGAGCATGGGCAGGATCGCCACGGCAAGCACGATGATGCCCATGCCGCCGAGCCAGCTCAGCAAGTGCCGCCATAGGTTGATCGAGCGCGGCAGAAATTCGAGCCCGGAGAGCACCGTGCCCCCGGTCGTCGTGAGGCCGGACGCCGCCTCGAAGTATGCGTCGGTGAAATTGATCGGCAGGAAATCCCACAGTGGAAATCCGGCGACCGCCGGCAGCGCCACCCACGTGAGCGCCACCAGCATCAGGCCGTCGCGGGTCTTGAGCTCGCGCTTGAAGCGCCGGGTCGCGAGCCAGAGCAGCGCCCCGAGGACGAAAGTCGCCACTGCCGAGATGACGAAGGAAGACAGAGCGGGGTCGCGTCCCCACACCGCCATCACCAAGGGTGCGAGCATGGTGCCGGCGAATACCATCATGACGAGGGCGAAGACGTGGGCAACCGGCAGTAAGGTGGCTTTCACAAGAAGGAGGCGGAGCCTTGGAATAGCTTCTCGACGGCTTCGATGTGGCGCCGATCCGTCAAGAACAGGATCAAATGGTCGTCCGGCTGTACGGTGGTGTCGTGGTGCGCGATGATGACGTCCTCGCCGCGGACCACGGCGCCCAAGGTGGTGCCTTCCGGCAACGCAATATCCTCGATCCGCTTGCCGATGACTTTCGAGCTGTCGGCATCGCCATGCACCACGATTTCGAGCGCCTCGGCCGCACCGCGGCGCAGCGAGTGCACCCGAACGACATCGCCGCGGCGCACGTGCGCGAGCAGGGAACCGATGGTCACCGTCTGCGGCGAAATGGCAATGTCGATCGCGCCGCTTTCGATCAGTTCCGCATACGAGGGTTTGTTGATCAGCGCCATCACCTTGTGCGCGCCCAAGCGCTTGGCGAGCATCGCGGAGAGAATGTTCGCCTCCTCGGAATTGGTCAGCGCCGCGAAAATGTCCGCACTGTCGATGTTCTCCTCGAGCAGCAACTCCTCATCGGCGGCGTCCCCGTGCAGCACGGTCGTGCTCTTCAACTGCTCGGACACGCGCCGCGCCCGCTTGCCGTCGCGCTCGATGAGCTTGACCTGATTCCTGTCCTCCAATTCACTGGCGAGACGAAAGCCGATATTGCCGCCGCCCGCGATCACCACCCGCCGGGCCGGGGCCTCCTCCTTCCGCATCTCCTTCATGACCATGCGGATGTCCTTGCGCGCCGCCAGGAAGAACACCTCGTCGCCGTCTTCGACGATCGTGGTGCCCTCGGGTTTGACGCTCTTGCCCGACCGGTAGATCGCGGCGACGCGGGCATCCGCCGTGGGAATGTGCTCCCGCAGGGTACGCAGCGCCTGACCCACGAGGGGCCCGCCCTGCAGCGCCCGGATACCGACCAAGCGCACCCGCCCGTCGGCGAAATCCAATACCTGCAAGGCGCCCGGGTAGCGGATGAGGCGCGCCACGTACTCCGTGACCAACTGCTCGGGGCTGATCCACACGTCGACCGCGACCCCGTTCTCGCCGAACAGCTTCTCCCGTTCCGTGAAGTCGGCGGAGCGCACACGGGCGATTTTCTTCGGCGTGCGGTACAGCGTCCACGCGATATGGCACGCCAGCATGTTGACTTCATCGCTGTTGGTGAGCGCCACCAGGATATCCGTGGCGGCGATGCCGGCGGCCTCGAGGATGCGCGGGCTCGCCGCATTGCCATTCACGGTGCGGATGTCGAGCCGATCCTGCAGATCGCGCAATATCTCCTCATTGCTGTCGATGACCGTGACGTCGTTCGCTTCTTCGCGCGACAGATGATAAGCCGCTGTGCGTCCGACTTGCCCTGCACCCAGAATGATGATTTTCACGGTGGAAGATTACTCTACACGGACCAGATTGGCGTACGAGAGCATCAGCCACTTCGTGCCCTGGTTTTCAAAGTTGACCTGGATCCGCGCATGCGGTCCGTTACCCTCGAAATTGAGCACCACCCCGTCGCCGAATTTGGTATGCCGGACGCGGCTGCCCATGCGCATGGACGGCGCCGGAGACTCGTCCAGGCTGCTGCGCTTGACGAATATCGGCCTCGATACCTGCAGCCGCGGCCTGATTTCCTCGACCAGCTCGGCCGGCAACTCGCTGACGAATCTCGAGGGCTGGCCATAGGTGTCGACCCCGTAGAGCCGACGCTGCTCCGCATACGTGATGTACAACTGCTTCATCGCGCGCGTCATGCCCACGTAGCAGAGTCGGCGCTCCTCTTCGAGGCCGGCCAAATCCGCGACCGAGCGCTGATGCGGAAACAGTCCGTCCTCCATGCCGGCGAGAAAGACCACTGGAAACTCGAGGCCCTTGGCCGAATGCAGCGTCATCATCTGCACGCAATCGTCATACGGATCCGCCTGGCCCTCGCCGGACTCGAGTACCGCGTGGGCCAGAAAGGATTCCAGCGGAGATAATTCGTTCTCCGCCTCGGTCTCCGGGGAGAAGCCGCGCGCCGCGCTCACGAGTTCGAGCAAGTTCTCGACCCTGCCCTCGCCGCGCTCGCCTTTTTCCTTCTTGTAATGTTCGATGAGCCCGCTCATTTGAATGACATGATCCACCTGTTCATGCAGTTCCAGGCCTTGGACTTCCTGCGCAAGCTTGTCGATCAGGGACAAAAAGCCCTGCAGCGCCATAGCCGCTCTTTGCGGCAACGCGCCCTGGATGCTGCTCAATGCGCCCATCCACAGCGACGTCGAGTGCGCTCGCGCCTGCTCGCGCACCGTGTCCATGGTTTTCGCGCCGATGCCGCGTACCGGCAGATTGACCACGCGCTCGAAGGAGTTGTCGTCTGCCCGGCTGGCAATGAGACGCAGATACGCAAGGGTATCCTTGATTTCGGCGCGCTCGAAGAATCGCAGGCCACCGTACACGCGATACGGCATGCGCGCGTTCAAGAATGCCTCTTCGAAAACACGCGATTGGGCGTTCGATCGATACAGCACCGCCACCTCGCGGCGTGCGCCCCCGTGCGCCACCCATTCGCGGATCCGGTTCACCACGAAATCGGCTTCGTCGCGCTCATTGAAAGCGGCATACAGCTTGACGTGCTCGCCATCCACGCCGCTGGTCCACAGGGTCTTACCGAGCCGGCCGCCATTGTTGGAGATCAGCGCATTTGCCGCCTTGAGGATGTTGCCGGTGGAGCGGTAGTTCTGCTCCAGCTTGTAAAGCACGGCCTTCGGGAAGTCGCGGCGAAATTGCTGCAGGTTTTCGACCCGCGCGCCGCGCCAGCGATAGATCGAATTGTGCGTGACGATGCCGCCCGCGATGAAGTTATGAGTCCGTTCGATATTGAGGTCGTAGACCTCGGTAGCGCAGGATTCGTACTCGATGCGCTCGACCACATCGAAGCGGCCGGAGTCGACCACCATGACCATGCCTGCACGGATGCTGGCGGCCGTGACGAAGGGAAGCGACTTCTCCAGCATATGACCCTTCAGAACGTAGCGGCCATCGAGCTGCTCGCGGATGGCGCGTGCAATCGACATCAGTTCGCCGAAGTCCGCGCGCACGGTCTCGAACCGCCAGCTTCCGCCATGCGCCTTGGCGGCGCGCACGCTGAGGCCCATGACTTCAAGAACGGCACGGTCCTTGCGGGACATCCCCACCACGGAAATACGGTGCATCGGTGTACCGCCGCGCGGTGTGCCGCCCAGCCGGTCGCCGCATAGCGTGATGACGATGTTGCGACGATTGGAATTGCGACCCTGCGGCAGGTGGTGCGGCCGGTCCATGTCCAGGCCCACCTCTTCCAGGAGGCGTTCGGCGGCCACCCAGGTGTCTCGCGGTGTGAAAATCCGCCGCAAGTGAGAGGCGTCGTGAACGAAGCCGTTGGCGCCCTTTCCTTTGCGGGGAACGAAAGGACAAGTCGGCAGGCCGAAGCGCAGTGACGTCAGTACCTCGTCGATCCGCGACTCGTTCTCGCTGGAGTGGGTGCGGATGATCCACAACGCGTCGGCGTGCTCCTGTAGGGCACGCTGCTTGAAGCCCACCATCGGACTCGCCTGTCCTTCGGTGTACACCTGGGAGGTGCCGAGCCGGTAGCCCATGCCTTCTTTGTACATCAGGTACAGAAAGTAGGTCTGGGGCGTTTGCCCAAGCACGTAGCCGGCGAAATGCACGTGCTCGGGCGTGCTCTTGACGACCGCGCCGGAACGCAGATGCACGCAGACGAGACGTCCCTGACGTGGCTTCGTGAAGCACTCCGTCACCCGGGCCGGACGAAAATCGCCGCCACCATAATTGGACAGTACGGTATCGCCGGCGACGATCGACTCGATGGCGCGCTTCGCTCCGTCGGCCATCGTCACCTGGGTTCCGGCTGCCAGGCACTGGTCATCGTCGCCGACCACGAACGGCAGGCCCTCGGGGCCGGTGAGCAGCATCAGCCACTTGTACTGGATGGCGTTGGTGTCCTGGAATTCGTCCACCAACACGTGGCGAAAGCGCGTGCGGTAGTGCTGCAGCAGCGGCGGATTGTCGCGCCACAACTCGTAGGCCCGCAGCAAAAGCTCGGCGAAATCCACCACCCCGGCCCGCTGACACGCTTCTTCATACGCCTGGTAAATCTTGATCAGTTGACGGCGGGTCGGGTCGCCGTCGTCCTTGATGTGCTTAGGCCTGAAGCCCTCGTCCTTCTGCGCATTGATGAACCACAGGATTTCGCGGGGTATCCATCGCGTTTCGTCGAGTTCGAGCGCTTTCAAGACCTTGCGCAGAATCCTCGCCTGATCCTCGGAATCCAGTATCTGAAAGCTCTGCGCAAGGCCCGCTTCCCGCCAATGGATGCGCAGCAGCCGGTGGGCGAGTCCGTGAAAGGTTCCCAACCACATGGCGCCGCCCGGAACCCCCAGCAGGGTTTCGATCCGGCTGCGCATTTCGGCGGCCGCCTTGTTGGTGAACGTGACCGCCAGAATGCTGTTGGGGGATGCGCCCTCGACCTGGATCAGCCACGCGACCCGATGCACCAGCACGCGGGTTTTGCCGCTGCCGGCCCCGGCCAGCACCAGCGCGGCTCCGAGCGGCGAGGCCACCGCCTGCCGCTGAGCGTCGTTGAGTCCGTCAAGAAGATGAGATACGTCCATCAGGGCGCGGATTGTACCTTGGAGACTGTCCGGATTGCGGGGGCGTTCAGGCAGCCCGCGTACGCCCCTCTTCGGCGAATTCGATCAAGGCCAGTACCAGGGACAGCACGACGGGACCGGCGATGATGCCGATCGCACCGAAGGCCGGAATCCCGCCGAGAACGCCGATGAATACCGCGAGCGCGGAGATTTTTGCGCGGCCGGAAATCAGCACCGGCCGCAGCACATTGTCCAGGGCCCCGAGCAAAATACCCCAGGCGAGCATGAAAATCGCAAACCCCCAGCGTCCGTCGAAAAACAGCCAAAGGACGGCGGGACCCCAGACGAATGCGGCGCCTCCGACCGGCAACATCGAGAGCAGCGCCGCCAGCACGCCGAACACCACCGGCGAGGGCAGGCTCGCGATGGTAAAGCCGATGCCGATCAGCACGCCCTGCATGAAGGCCGTCACGCTCGTGCCGATGACGATGGCACGAGTGACTCCCCCCAATTGCCGGAACAGCCGCTCCTTGCGCGCCTCATCGAGGGGAATGAGCTCTCGCCCCCGTGCGAGCATGACGTCGCCGTCGCGCAAGAAAAAGAACAATAGAAAGAGCATGATCGCAAATCCGAACAGGGAGTCCAAGGCGCCCAGGAAGAACCCGCCGCCCATGCTGGCCGCTTTTTCAAGCACCCCGCGCGTGCCGGAGACAAGCCAGTTTTGAATCTGTTCGGCCGAAATCCCCGCGTGCGCTTCGAGCCACGTGTTGATGCGCGCGATCCACGGGAATTGCTGCAGATCCGAAAACGATTTGATGTCGAGTTCGGTCGCGGATTTCTGCAGCTTCTGCAGCAATGCGGAGATCTGCGCGACGAAATCGATCGACACGGCGCTGATGGGCAACAGGATGGTGATCGGCGCCAGAAACGTGAGCAGTCCGGCCGCAGCCTCTTTGCCGGCAAACCGGCGCCGCAGCCGCAGATTGAGCGGATACAGCAGGAATGCCAGAAACGCCGCCCACGCCATGGGCCCGACGAACGGCGTGAAAATCAGGACCAGCGCATAACCCAAAATCGCCGCGACCACGAGCGCAAAGACGCGCGGATAAAAGCTCGATGTGGCTGGCATCGCGCCATGCTAACACTCGAAGCGCCCGCGAGGTTGCTTGGGCGGGTCGCTTGACGAGGCTCCCGCCGCCCGAGAATTTGGGGCGACGGGAGCATGAGCACACCTAAATTGAGAGCACTACGGAGCGATCCGTGTCGCCGTTGCCGTGCCCGTCAATACGATCACCGTTGGCGTCGTCGCCGGCGGAACCGGGTAAAAATTGAGCGTCGTGGTATTCGATCCGCTGTATGAGTTTCCGTCGAACGCCACCAGATCGGTCTCGGTCTCGTTGAAGTATCCCGCGAGCAATCCGTTGTTGTACAGCCACCCAAAGTGGTTCCGATAGACATGCCATCGATCGAGCGTCTTCCACGAACCCAAGCAGATATTTCCGCCCAGTACGGGGTAATTGATGTTCTCCCATTCCGTGCCGTCACTGTGCCATTGAATGAAGGCCTCCCCGGAGATGGCTCCCTCGGTCGTGTAGACCACATGCCAGGTGCCCACGATGTTCTCGCCGGCATTTTGTCCGAATTGCGGCTGCGACGGCCGCGAGAAATTCAAAGGGGCTGCCTGCGAACCGGCGTTTCTCGGATCGACACAGCTTGCATGCGCAGATAATCCGGTCAGAGCCAACGCTGCAACTGCGGCGGCGGCGATGTATGTACGCTTCATGTTCCACTCCGTTATATTGTTGATTGGATTTCTCGACGGCGGGTTTGCCACTCCAGCGACCCGATGAGCGCAAACACTGCCGGGGCCTTGCGGATCGTCGGCTGACACAGCGTCCGGGTTCAACCGAACGAATTGCGGCCTGTACGCGCAAAATCATCGAGAATACTTTTGAGCATCGCCATGACTTTCCGACGAACGGCCCACTTCATGGACTGAACGGCGCCGGGGCGCGATGAAACTGACGAGTGTCCAACCGTTCGCACACCGGTGATTGCAGCGACCGTTCGTCGTTGTGTACGCCCCCGGGGCGCATCCCTTAGAATCCGTGGGAGTACGCGGCCAGGGAGGAAGAGGGGAGATGAACGTCGATGCTTTGCAGCCCGCAACGTCGATGGGCGGCGGCTGGACGGCGCAGTTTCGCTATTTTACCCGGGGTGCAGGGTACGCCATCGCCTTGCTGTCGCTGTTGTCCGTCGGCTGGCTCATTGAGGCCCTGCTCGATCTCCCGACGCTGCGCGGCCTCGAGACCGGTTCGGTGCATGTCCTGGCTACGGTCCGGATGATTTCGATCGCGGCCTTACCGTCGCTCGGACTGATGGTTGCCGCAGTGAATATCGCGCCGAGCGCCGGTACGCTACGTCTCGTGTGGCTGTTACTGGTTGGATTGGTGTTGTCACTTTGGTCTCAGGGCATCATCGGCCGGGGCATGCCCGC
>Ga0181537_10003870_pt1 | contig 12613 bp, 9 predicted proteins | sample PEATcosm2014_Bin_39_FD_119765 | JGI IMG/M metagenome (GOLD analysis project Ga0181537, IMG submission 119765) | Peatland microbial communities from MTU Mesocosm Facility, Houghton, MI, USA - PEATcosm2014_Bin23_10_metaG | ecosystem: Environmental > Terrestrial > Soil > Wetlands > Peat | place...
ATCGGCCTCCCGGGACGTATGAGGCTAGAAAGAAATACGCGAAAACTAATAAGCCAAACTAATCAAACACATCAATAGAATTAATTTGACTACAGTACCTCTGCTCGTGCTCACTATCACAACCCGCAGCGCGCCAGGACCCAACCGACTGGCGCTCGGTCTGGAGATTGTCCGCCTTGTAACGTAAGATCGGGGGCGGAACGAAATGAGGTCTATGAGCGCCATAGAACAGGAAACTTCTGCAATTCATCTTTCCAGCCTGCAGCCGCCTCGCAGGTATTTATTCGGCCCCGGACCGACCATGGTCGATCCCCGAGTCTATGAGGCACTCGCGAAGCCGATCGTCGGACATCTGGACCCTTTCTTCATTCAGGTAATGGGAGACGTCCAGCAATTGCTCCGGAGCGCTTTCCAAACCAACGAGGGCTCGACGCTCGTTATCTCCGGCACGGGAAGCGCAGGCATGGAAGCAGCAGTGGCCAATTTTGTCGAGCCGAAAACGAAATTCGCCATATTCGCCAATGGTTATTTCTCCGATCGCCTTACGGAAATGGCGAAGCGTCACGATGCGAATGTCGTGCGCTTCGAGAAACCCTGGGGTGAGACCTTTACGGATGCTGAAGCCAGGGAATTCATCGAACGCGAGAAACCGAAGGTAGTGGCCTATGTTCACGCCGAAACCTCGACCGGTGCCCTACAACGGGGGGAGGCCATTTGTCGTGCCGCGAATGAAGTTGGCGCTCTCGTGATCGCGGATTGTGTCACTTCGCTCGGCGGAGTGCCGGTCGAGTTTGATCGAACCGGGATCGACGTTGCATACAGTTGCACGCAAAAGGGGTTGAGTTGCCCTCCGGGATTGTCGCCGATGGCGATTTCGAAGCGAGCCATGGACTGGCTGCAGGCTCGAACCTCTCCCGTCGAGAGTTGGTATCTCGACCTGAAGCTGATTCATGATTACTCGACCGTATCGCATCGCTACCATCACACCGCGCCAATTTCCATGTTTTATGCGTTGCGCCAGGCGCTGGCGGCGATTGCCGAGGAAGGAATCGAGAATCGGTGGGAGCGGCATCGCCAGTGCCACCAGCTATTTGTCGCGGGCATCGAGAGAATGGGCTTGCGCTTTCATGTTCCGAAAGAGCACCGAATCACTACCCTGAACACGGTGCGTGTACCAGAAGGAGTCGATGAAGCGAAAGTGCGAAGACGCCTTGTGGACGGACCCGGCATCGAAATCGCCGGCGGTTTTGGTCCGCTTGCGGGCAAGATCTTTCGCATTGGCGTGATGGGTCCGTTGGCCACCCGGGATAACGTCCAGTTTTTTCTTAAGGAGTTCGAAAGGGCGCTCGGCCTAGAGGGCTACTCGGTTTGAAAACCTCGGTTTGAAAACCTCTGTCTGAAAACAAGCTTTGTTGCTGCATAGGACTCTGACGCTTTACGCGGGGCCCCGGTCTACCGTTCGTGACCGAGGTTCGTGACGAGGTTCATGACTGAGGTTCATGACTGGGTTTCATGAAATGACAGACCAGGAACGGCAAGTCATCCCGCAGCCCACGCCAAAGGCGGCACGAATGAGCCTGAAGTCCGTCGATACGCTTCTCGACGTTTTGCATTTCGCAGACAGTCACACCGCAATCGTCATTCCCGAGTTTGGCATCCGCGTGACCTACGACTCCCTTCGCGAGCAGGTTCTTCGGATGGCGAACGCTTTGGCGGCGGCGGGCGTTCGGCGCGGCGATGCGGTGGCGATTGCCTTGCCGAACGGATTGCCGGCGATTGTCAGTTTTCTCGCTGCCTCGATCGCCGGAACGGCGGCGCCTTTGAATCCGGCCTACCCCTACGAGGAATTTCTTTTTTTCCTCGGCGACACCGACGCCCGCGTTTTGCTTTGTCCGCCCGCGGGAGCGGAATACGCTCGCACGGCGGCGCTCGATCGCAAGATTCCAATTTTTCCAGTGGAGATGAGCGAACAGGGCAATGTCCATCTGGTGGGCGGCACTACTGGCGGGTCCGCAACCGAGCCCAAGGCGGACGACATTGCGCTGATCCTGCATACGAGCGGTAGCACGGGTCGGCCGAAACGCGTGCCTTTGCGGCATTTCAACCTCGCAGTTTCCTCGGCTAATATTGCAAACACCTACGCCCTTTCTGAAGAGGACGTTTCGCTCTGCATCATGCCGCTCTTCCACGTTCATGGATTGATTGGCTCAACCCTGTCAACCTTGCTCTCTGGCGGCACGGTCGTTGTTCCGAGCAAGTTCAACGCGCTTTCTTTCTGGCGGACGGTTCGCGAACATCACGTTACCTGGTATTCCGGCGTGCCGACGATGCACCAGTTGCTTCTCGCTCGAAGTCAGCAGAAACCGGTGGAAGCCGATTCCCTGCGATTTATCCGTTCCTGCAGCGCTCCGCTCTCACCTCAGCTCATCAACAAAATCGAGGCACAGTTTGGAGTGCCGTTCGTCGAAGCTTACGGGATGACCGAGGCTGCGCACCAGATGACTTCGAATCCCCTGCCGCCGCGACACCGGAAGGCCGGCTCGGTTGGCGTGGGTGCGGGTTTACGCATCGCCATCATGGACCCGGAGGGCAATCATCTCGGCACAGACCAGCGCGGCGAAGTTGCGATTCAGGGCGCCAACGTATTTCGAGGCTACGAAAACAATCCCGAAGCCAATACCCGCGCCTTTGTTGAAGGATGGTTTCGCACCGGCGACGAGGGATTTCTCGACCAGGATTGCTATTTGCATCTGACCGGGCGGATGAAGGACATCATTATTCGCGGCGGGGAAAATATCGCGCCTCACGAGGTCGATGAGGTTCTGCTGCGCCATCCCGCTGTCGCGGCGGCGGTGACGTTCGGCTGCGCGCATCCGATTCTCGGTGAAGAAGTCGCGGCCGCGGTGGTTTTGGGCGAAGGCCAATCTGCCACGGAATCACTGCTGATCAAGCACTGTCGGGAGTTTCTGGCGGAATATAAATGTCCGGCGAGGATTTATCTCGTGGAGAATATTCCGACCACGTCGACCGGGAAAATTCGCCGCCGCGCCGTCGCCGCCGCGCTCACCGATGACCAACGCGGATGACCCCCGGGACAGGAATAGCAACAGGGCGCATGGATATGGACGAGGATGACGAACGATGAGGTTCCTGATCGTGGGCGCTGGCGCCATCGGGGCCTACATTGGAGCGCGCATGACGCGGGCGGGCTTGGATGTGACGCTCGTCGCGCGTGGGCCGCATCTTCGCGCCATGCAGGAGCGCGGCGTCGAGGTAAAAGGCTCCGAGGGAGATTTCGTCGTTCGGCCCCGGATTGCTGGTTCTCTTGAAGAAGTTGGACCCGTGGACGTCGTCTTCCTGGGCGTAAAGGCGCACGGCCTCGCGCAACTTGCCCCTCACTTGAGCCCCGTGTTAGGTCCGGACACTGCAGTCGTCAGCACCCAGAACGGAATTCCGTGGTGGTACTTCCAGGGTTTTGGCGGCGAATGGGAAGGTTTGCGTCTTGAACGCGTAGACCCTGGCGGGGTGATTTCTTCCGCCATCGACGCGCATCGCGTGGTTGGATCGATTGTCTATTTTTCGACCGAAGTTACGGCACCCGGCGTAATTCAGCACATCGAGGGCAATCGCATCTCTCTCGGCGAGCCTGACGGTTCGCGCTCCGATCGCTGCCGGCGAATTGCCGAGGCGCTGATCGCGTCTGGCTTGCGCTGCCCGGTTACGACCCGCCTGCGGCACGAGATTTGGGTCAAGGTTCTCGGTAACGCCTCCTTCAATCCGGTGAGCGCGCTGACTCGCGCGACCCTGGTCCAAATGGTCGGCGACCGGGGAGTTCGCTGGGTGATTCGAAACATCATGCAGGAAGTGGAGGCGGTCTCGAAGAAGTTAGGCATGGAGTTGCCGGTGTCGATCGATCAGCGAATCGCGGGTGCCGAAAAAGTTGGCGAGCACAAAACGTCAATGCTGCAGGATCTCGAAGCCGGTCGACCGCTCGAACTGGAGGCGCTCGTCGGCGCAGTTGTCGAATTGGGGGAACGTGTGGGTCTCCCGATGACCTGCACTCGAACGGTATACGAATGCACGAAACTATTGGCGGAGCGGGCTCGAGAGCAACCACAAGAATAAACCGAGACCGGAAACTCTGGTATTACGGCAAATTGGCGTCAACCTTACAGAAGAGTTCCATCAGCGCAACGGCTTCCGCCAATTTTGCCAACGGCAGCCCTTTTATCCGCTCCAAATAACCTAACAACACCCCGGGACAAATTAGGCCCGACCATCAAGGCTCACTTAGGTATCTGATTTTACCAGCGTGCAATAGCCCGATCTCAACGTCTCACGACTCAGCTTGTTCGCTTCTTCGCTGGTTCGCACGACCATCCTCCCCAAAGGCGCTCCGCCTTGTTTCGAGTGCGACGGGGGGTTCGGGCATTAACACCCTTGTCCAATAAAAAATTTGCTCACTGCTGGATAATCGGGATATACTGCCTTCGTTGTCTGGTCCACTTATCGGACCACTTGCCTATGCCGACTCCAATCAAATCCGATTTTGAAGTGATACGACGGAGCAAGGTTTACGAGGAAGTTGCCAAACAGATTGAACGCCTGATTCTGAAAAAACTCAAGCCCGGCGACAAATTGCCCTCCGAACGCGAGCTGGCCGAGATGCTTCAGGTAAGTCGCAGCTCTATTCGCGACGCGATTCGAGGTCTTGAGCTGATGGGCCTGGTGGAACCGCGTCAGGGGGCGGGGACAATCGTTCGCGAACTCTCCGCCGAGGCCTTGGTCAATCCTTTTGCCAACGCCCTGAAGCATCGCCAGGAACTCGTCGGTGAGCTTCTGGATTTTCGCAAAATGCTTGAACCGCCGTTGGCTGCGCGCGCGGCCACGCATGCGTCTCCGGAAGAAATCCTGGAGATGGAAGAGATTTTGAGGCGGCAGGAAGAAAAGCAGAGCAAGGGAGACTTGGCCATTGCCGAGGACGCCGAGTTCCACTACAGCGTTGCTTTGGCTTCCGGCAACAGCGTCGTGCTCAAGGTGATCGACACGATCATGGACCTGCTGCGCGATACGCGGGAACGGTCGTTGCAGGTGGAAGGGCGATCGCAAAAGTCGCTTGCCGGACACCGCCGGATTCTGGCGGCTATCAAGCGCCACGACGCTGAAGCGGCCAAGGCCGCAATGCGCCGGCACATCGAAGATGTCGAAGAAATCGTACTGAACAAGTATTGATCATTCGGGACCACGCCATGAACGAAATCTCTCAATCTTCCGAGACGGCGACGCTGACACTGCGCGTTTCCGAGGCACGAGTGGAGGACATCGGGCACGCCATTGCACGATTGGCGCCGGCTGATCTCAAGCGCATGGGGGCCCGGGCGGGCGATGTGTTGAAGATTTCGGGCGGTGCCACGGCGGTCGCCCGAGCAGAGGTTTCGGATGAAGGCTTTGAGGGAATGATTCAGATCGACGGCACTGGCCGCAGCAATTGCAGCGCGGGATTAGGGGAGCAGGTCACGGTCGCCCCCGTTGAGTACGCGCAGGCCGTCGCGGTGCGGCTTTCACCCCTGTGGGTGGGAGCGGCACCTGCCACCATCGCGCCCGACCGGATGCTCGAGGATCTTGAAGGCGTTCCCGTCATGGCGGGTGGCGCGGTGCGTGTGCCAACTTTCGCCAAGGCGGTGAATTTCCAGGTGGTGCGAACGATTCCGTCCGGGCCGGTTGTGATCGGGAAACGCACCGATCTCCGGGTTGTCGATGGCGACGAGACTGCGGCTCGGGCGCCGGCGGTATCGTACGAGGATATCGGCGGGCTGGAACGCGAAGTGGCGCGAGTGCGCGAAATTGTCGAGCTGCCGCTGAAGTATTCGCGTATCTTCGAGCGGCTTGGAATTCTGGCGCCGAAAGGCGTCCTTTTGTATGGTCCGCCGGGTACGGGCAAAACCCTGCTGGCGCGCGCCGTTGCGGCCGAGAGTCGGGTGCATTTTATCCATCTCAATGGACCGGAGATCATGCGGAAGTTTTACGGCGAAAGCGAGGCCAAACTTCGCGAGGTCTTTGAGGAAGCAGCTCGGCGGGCGCCGGCGATTCTGTTTATCGACGAGATTGACGCGGTTGCTCCGAAGCGCACTGAAGTAGCGGGTGAGGTTGAAAAACGCGTCGTGGCGCAGCTTCTCAGTTTGATGGATGGTTTTGTTGCCCGTGGCCAAGTCATCGTCATCGGCGCTACCAATATTCCCGAGGTGCTGGATCCGGCCCTGCGGCGTCCAGGACGCTTTGATCGGGAAATTGAAATCGGTGTTCCTAATACTCAGGCGCGGTTGCAGATTCTGAAGATTCACACGCGGGCCATGCCGCTTGCCTCTGATGTCGATTTGCAGGAGATCGCCGAGCATTCGCACGGTTTCGTGGGCGCCGACCTCGAAGCGCTCGGTCAGGAGGTCGGCATGATCGCCTTGCGCCGCTACCTGTCTGCAATGCCCGTCGACACGAGCGGCGCGGATACCGCTGAACTCGGATCGCTGCAGGTCACGCGCGACGACTTCCTCGGAGGTTTAAAGGAAGTCGAGCCGAGCGCCACGCGCGAATTCTTTATTGAAAAGAGCGCGACGACATTTGCTTCGCTCGGAGGTCTCGCCGAGGTCAAGCGGCTGCTCGATGCCGTGGTTGAGCATTCTCATATGCGCGATGAGCTGTATGAGCAGGTGGGCTTGGCGCCACCCCGCGGCATATTGCTGACGGGACCATCGGGCACGGGGAAGACCGCCATGGCTCGCGCGCTCTCGGGTGAAAAACAGATTCCGCTGATTGCCATCGATGGGCCACAGCTTTACTCGAAGTGGCTGGGCGAATCAGAGCGAGCGTTGCGCGAGGTATTCAAGAAGGCGAGACGGGCTGCGCCGTGCATCCTTTTTTTTGACACCATCGACGCGGTCGCCCCGAAATTTGGCGCCGATCAGTTTGGCACCGATGTTTATCAAAGAATTCTCAGCCAGCTTTTGCGTGAGATCGACAACCTGCGCGATGTCAAAGGAGTGATCCTGCTCGGAGCCACCAATCGGCCGGAGCGGATCGACACGGCGCTTTTGCGAAGCGGGCGCTTTGACTACATCCTCCCGTTCGCAAAACCCGATGCTCGCGAGCGCGCGGCCATCCTGCGACTCTGCTGCGAACGCGTGCCACTCGCTTCCGACGTAAACTTCGAAGAATTTGCTGAGCGCACCGAGGGGCTGACCGGCGCCGACATCGAAAGCCTGTGCAAAAAGGCGACCTTATCGGCAATTGCAGAATTTCAGAATGGAATTCGCAGTGCGCCTTTCATCGTGTTGCGCAGTGATTTTCTGGCCGTCGTTGAGTCTGATCGCGGGATCGTCAAGTAGTTCGAAGCAAGTGGAAGTAACCAATTGTCGCTCGAGTAATCGGGTTCGGTGTTCCCGACGGGTGACTCAGGAAGCGCGAGGTTGATTATGGCTTATACGGAACTTACGGTTTGGACGCGTGGCATCATCATGGATAAAGAGGGCCGCGACATTGTTAATTCCATCTCCGCTTCTGCCCGCCTCGAGGGCAAGTACGCGCAGGCGATGGAAAACTACGTGGACAATCCCGATCGCACCAACTGCCCTACGCGCAAGTACTGTCGCGTGAGCGACGAAATCATCGAGAACGAACTGACATACGAAAACGAGCAACCGAACATCGTCGTGCTGGTCGAAGGGACGATGGTCAAGGGCTGGGATTACATGCGCGGGATGCCGCCGGGGGGAACGCTCGTGATCAACACACACTACACGCCGGACTACATGATTCGCTTCGTGCCCGGTGCCGAGCGTTTGGCGCAACTCGTCTGTGTTGACGCGGCTCACCTGGCTGATCACAAGTGGCTTTATTACCGCCTCGGCGAACTCGGTCTCGACCGTCTTTCTACCGAAGGCGCCGCTGAACGCAATAAACAGGTTGCGCCGGACATCGCTGCTCCTCTTATTGCAGCGGTCATCAAATCGACGGGCATCGTCAAGATGGAGACGATCAAGCCGATGATTGCGAATCAAAAGGCATTCGAAATGGCACTCGATCATCTGCACATCATGCCGCTCAATCCAGTGGCGGTGTAAGGGAAGGAATTCATGTCAACCAAGGGCACAAAGATACCGGAGCGTCTCCAGATTCCATTTGCGGGCATCACGCCGGCGCCTTCGCAAGAAAAGGGACAGGATCTGTTTCCGACCGGTAACTGGCGTTCGATCCGGCCGGTGTATCGGGACAAACTGCCACCTTGCAACAACGCTTGCGGCACCAACGAGAAAATTCAGGGCTATCTCGACCTGGTGAAGCGCGGCAAGTATCTCGACGCCTACGCGCTCATCAAGGAAGACATGCCGTTTCCGTCGGTGACCGGGCGCGTTTGCTATCACCCTTGCGAGCAGGCTTGCAATCGTGGGAAGTACGACGAGGCTATTTCAATTCGCGCGGTGGAGCGCTTTCTTGGCGATCTTGGACAGGCGCTTCCAAAGGATGTGGTCAAGGCCGGCAAGCCGAATGGAAAAAAAGTCGCGGTTGTCGGTTCGGGTCCTGCGGGGCACAGCGCCGCCTATCAACTGGCGCGCCTGGGCTACAAGGTTACGATTCTTGAGAAGTCGCCGAAGGCTGGCGGGTTGAATCGCGGCGGCATTCCGGATTGGGTGCTTCCGCAGCATGTGCTCGATCGCGAGATCGAACGCCTTCTGGAACTTGGGATCACGATCAAGACGGGCGTCGAAGTGGGAAAGGACGTCAGCTGGGAGGATTTGAAAAAAGACTATGACGCGGTTGTCCTGGCCGTTGGTCTCACCGAACCGAACAGCGTGCGCGCCGAGGGTGAGAATAAAGAGGGTGTGATCTACGGACTGCCGTTCCTGCGCGACATTGGCATGGGCACGTCGAAAGTCAAGCTCGGAGCGCGAGTTGCCGTCATTGGCGGCGGCAATACGGCCATCGACTGCGCTCGTGAAGCGTTGCGGCAAGGTGCTCTCGAAGTAACCATGATCACCGTCGAGGGCAATCGGCAGGAGATGCCGGCATCACCCGAAGATCTGCACGACATGCTGGAAGAAGGCGTGGAGTTGCTCCATGAGCGTGCCGTAACGGCTGTCCATGGCAACGGAAGGATCGAGGCCTTGCAACTCCATCCGGCGCGTTTTTCCGGGGCTATCAATGCTTCACCGATCACAGTGAATAAAGAAGTGGCGGCGGAGCGTTTCGCCGTCGATAACGTGATCATCGCGATCGGACAGCGAGCCTCACTCAACTGGTTGCCGGATGAGTTCAAGACGGAGCGTGGCACGATCAAGGTCGATCGCTTCGGACGAATCGGCAACACGAACTTTTTTGCAGCGGGCGACATTGTGCAGCTTGGGTCGGGGCAGCCGCTGATGGTGGTGAACGCGGTTGGCGACGGGAAGCGCGTTGCCTTCAATCTCGATAAGGTGCTGCGCGGGGAGCAGTTGGAACCGCGGACGATCCCGATCGATGTCATTTTCGATCTGAACCGCATGAACATGACATATTTCCCGCACTTCCCGCGCGTGCAACAGGAGATGCTGCCGCCTGCCAGCCGTCGTAAGACGCAGCAGGAGGTGATTCAGGCATTCACCGAAGAACAGGCAGTCGAGGAGGCTGGACGGTGTTTCAGTTGCGGCACGTGCAATGCTTGCGACAACTGCTATCTGGTTTGTCCGGAGCCTTGCATTGCGCGCCCCTCGCGGTCGAATGGACTTTATAAGATTCTCGTCGACTACTGTAAGGGGTGCCGGGTTTGTATCGAGGAATGTCCGACGGGGTGTCTTGAAGGCGTGCCGGAACTGGACTTTGATACGGGCGTCGTTCGCATGGATACGGCGTTTGCCATCTCGCCGGGCCTCCATGGTCGGCAGGCGGAAGAGTTAAGGCATCTTGGGGATCGGGCGGCGAAAAATATCTAGCGCCGAAGGCCAAAGTAATTCGGGAGTGAATATGACAACGGTTACTGCAGCAAAAAAGAAGACGGTGCGCATCAACGGCTGCGTCGCGGCGGCACAGGCGGCGAAGTACGCCGATGTTGATGTCATTGCGGCTTATCCGATTCGCCCGTACACCGCGACGATGATGGCGCTCGCCCAGATGGTGGCTAACGGAGAGCTTGATGCCGAGTACATCGTCGCCGACAGCGAACACTCGCAATTGAGCATCTCGCACGGCGCTTCCTCTTGCGGCGCGCGTGTGTTTACGGGCAGTTCGGGCGTGGGCGTGCAATTCGCTTACGAACTCTATTCGCCGATCTCGGGCAGCCGGATGCCGGTGCAAATGATGATTGCCGACCGCACGCTCGATCCGCCGGGTGATTTTGGCTCCGAGCACACCGACGCGCTCTCGACTCGCGACATGGGATGGCTGATGGGATGGTCTTGCGATGCCCAGGAGGCATTCGACAATCATTTGATGGCTTATCGCATCGGTGAAGATCCACGCGTGCTTTTGCCGCAGATGGTCTGTCAGGATGGCTTCTTCGTGTCGCACATTACGAGCGATGTCGAACTGCCGGACGCGGGTCAGGTCAAAGAGTTTCTGCCGCCTTACAAGCATCCTTATCCGCTTGATCCGCGGCGCCCGGTGTCCCACGGGCCGCAGATCATGCCGGAGCAGGGTCCGCCCCTGCAATTGGAGCGGGCCCGAGCCATGGAAGAATCGATGGCCGTGATTGAGGAAGTGCACGACGAGTTTGCGAAGATTTTCGGACGACGTTATGACCCCTGGGTTGAAGAGTTCATGACCTATGGCGCTGACCTTGTCTTTTTCCTGCAAGGGGCGCACGCGGTGACGGCTCGTTTCGCCATTCAACACATGCGCGACAAGGGGCTGAAGGTCGGCTTGGTTCGACTGCGAACGATTCGGCCTTATCCGACTGATCGCGTCAGGGAAGTGCTGAGCAAGTTCAAAGTGGTCGGCGTGATCGAGACGAATATGGGACTTGGCAGTGTCAGCAGCGGCGGCGTCCTCTACGGTGAGGTCTGCGCGGCCCTTTATGAAAGTGATCGGCGCCCGCTCGTTCTCTCTTTCATGGCGGGCATGGGCGGCGAGGCGATCGTGCTCAAGGAATTCTATTGGATGGCCGAGAAAATGATGGAAGTCCAGAAGCGCGGGAAGATCGAAAAGCGCACACATTGGGTTGGATTCGAAGAGTGAAAAATAGTGAAAAATGAAGAGTGAAGATTTTGCGATGGAGGGGCTGATATGGCAACCATAGAAGTACAACGGCAACTGCTGCCGATTCTTGATAGTCCGAATCAGGGGGCGCGTTTCTACAACCCGGAATTACCGCAGACTGAGCCGTTCGTGCCCGGCCATCGCACCTGCGCCGGCTGTGGGCCCTCCATCCAGTATCGGATGACGAGCAAGGCCGCGGGGGACAATACGATTCTCGTCGGACCGACGGGCTGCATGTATGTTGCCAACAGTTCGTACCTGTGTACGCCTTACAACGTGCCATGGGCGCACACGCAGATTGGCAGCGCCGGCAGCTTTACTGCCGGGGTTGCGGCCGCGTATGAGGCGATGATCCGCAAGGGCAAGTGGAAAGGCGCGTTTCCGAATATCATCTGCGAGGCGGGCGATGGGAGTGCTTCTGACATCGGGCTTGCCTCGATCTCTGGCGCGCTCTATCGCAATCATGATTGCCTGATCATTTGTTACGACAACGAGCAGTATGCAAACACGGGTATCCAGGCGTCGTCACGCACGCCTTACGGCGGCATGACTACGTTCTCCCCTCCTGGGCCTCTCGTTCCCGAGGCGAAAAAATTGTTTCCCAAGGACCTGGCTCGGATGATGGCGGCTGGCCATCCTCACTGTTACGTGGCGACCGCCAGCGTGGGATATCCGATTGACCTGATGAATAAGGTGCGCAAGGGACTCAACCACAAAGGCGCCGCCTATCTGATGGTCTACACGCCATGCCAGAAGGGTTTTGTTTACGAGACGCCGCGTTCGATCGATCTCGGACGGCTGGTGGTTGAATGCGGGCTCTATCCAATCTGGGAGTGGAATCCGGAGAAGCGTGAGTATGATTACAGCTTCCGTCCGCAGAGTATGCGGCCGGTGTCTGAATATCTGAAATTGCAAGGGCGCTTCGGGCATCTCCACGCCGAGCACATCGCCAATTTGCAGAAGTTTGCCAACCAGCAATGGCGCATGATGGGAGTTCAGTTGCCCGAGGCGTTGCTACAGGCTGCGGAAGCCAAGAACCTGGTTGATATGGCGGCGGCTGAAGAGGCCGCAACCGTGGCGGAGACAGTATGACCACGAAACCGACTACACCTCCCGTCCCTCCCGAGGCTGCGGGCCAGGTTCCCGAGCCGCAGGAGAGCTATATTGTCAGCGAAGGCAAGAAGCGCGGGTCTACCCGCGACGTACGCGCTGATGCGGCTTTTGATCGCTACTACACTGTGTTGCGCGTGCACGCGGGCGACGCCATCCTGACCGACAACTGGCACACGAATGAAGTGTTCGACCATGCGCGCAACAACTTCGAGGGAATCACGTTCGCGATGCGCACGCTGGAGGCCTGGGGGGCGATGATTGAAAACGATCATCGTGCTTA
>Ga0181537_10003871_pt1 | contig 12612 bp, 8 predicted proteins | sample PEATcosm2014_Bin_39_FD_119765 | JGI IMG/M metagenome (GOLD analysis project Ga0181537, IMG submission 119765) | Peatland microbial communities from MTU Mesocosm Facility, Houghton, MI, USA - PEATcosm2014_Bin23_10_metaG | ecosystem: Environmental > Terrestrial > Soil > Wetlands > Peat | place...
AGCCGCTCTTCGCCCTGCTCCGATCCCGCGCCCAGATAGTAGAGGTGCTCGCTCCCGCACTTCGCGCACTTCACTGGAACCGTCCTCTTGTATCCGCAGTAGTGGCACTCCAATCGCTGTCCCGCATGGGCCAGTCCCGATTCATCCAGTGTCGGTTTGTGATGCGTCAGCGCAATCGCGCAGTTTTCGCACTCCAGCTTCGCGCCGCATGCCCTGCACATCACCGCAAACGAATAACCGCGCCGGTTCAGCAAGATCAGCGCCTGCTCTCCGCGATCCAGCGCCGCCTGTGTCTGCTCCACCAGCGATCGCGAAAAAAGCATCTCCTTCCCCGTCTCTTGAAACTCGCGCCGCATGTCGACCAGCTCGACCTCCGGCAGCGGCCGGTTCATCACTCGATCCTGCATCTCGATCCGCGTGTACTTGTTCTGTGCCGAATTCTGCCAGCTCTCCAGCGACGGCGTCGCCGATCCCAGCACCACCACCGCCCCCTCCAGCTTCGCGCGCATCACCGCTACGTCGCGCGCGTTATACCGCGGCGTCTCTTCCTGCTTGTAACTCTGATCGTGCTCTTCATCCACTAGAATCAGGCCCAGCTTCGGCGCCGGCGCAAAGATCGCCGACCGCGTCCCCACCACAATCTGCGCCTCGCCCCGCTGAATCCTCCTCCACTGCTCGCTGCGCTCTTCCGGCGTCAATGCCGAGTGCAGCAGCGCCACGCGCTTCCCAAACGCCGCGTCCAGCAGCCCCGCCGTCTGCGGAGTCAGCCCAATCTCCGGCACTAGCAAAATCGAAGCCATCCCCGCATCCAGCGCCCTCTGCATCGCCGCCAGATACACCGCCGTCTTTCCCGAACCTGTTACTCCCCGCAGCAAAAAGGTATGGAACACTCCCAGCCCCGCGGCAATTGATGCCAGCGCGTCCACCTGCGACTCATTCAGCCGCAGCGTCTCTGTCGATGGATCGATCCCGCCCAGTCTGAACGCCGCCGCGCGCTCTTCAATTCGCACCAGCTCCCGCCGCACCAGCGTCTGCAGCGTCGACGCGGGCAGATCCTTGCGCCGCAGCTCCGCCAGCGGCAACTCGCCTCCCGCCGCTGCCAGTTCCGCCAAAATCGCCGCCTGCTTCTCCGTCAGCGCAGGCAAGCGCGCATCGGGAATCAAAACCGCGTAGCGCTCCATCCGCCGCGCATCGCGTTCCACCGCCGACGTCTCCCGCGCAATCCATTTCTTCCGCGTCATCGCCTCTAGCACCTGCAGCGTCGCCGCCGTCGCGGTGCGCAGCGTCGACACCTTCACTGCCTCGCCCCCCGCCAGCCGGCCGAGCACCTTCTGCTCTAAATCTCCCGTCTCGTTGAGCGCTTTGCGACTCTTCCCGTGAGGTTGTGAACTCAACTTGTCCCCTTCGTCATCCGGCTCTGTATCAGGGCACGACTTCAGTCGTGCCAAAGTGTCGGCAAAATGTTGAGGGGCTTTAGCCCCTGCGCCTGAATGCGGCGCATCCTCAAGTCGTTTCGCCAGCACATCCCTGCCCAGGTCCGTGATGCGGTAGTAGACCGTCCGCCGCACCTCCGCCATCAGCGGCAGCATCCCCCGCAACACTTCGCCCAGCGGCGCAATGTAGTATTGCGCAATCCACTCCGCCAGCTTCAACAGGTTTTCGCTCAGCAGCGGTTCCTCGTCGAGCACCGCCTCAATCGGCCGCGCTTCAAACTCCGTCGGCGCCGCGCCTCCCACCGACATCACCACCCCGATCAGCTTCTCGTTGCGAAATGGCGCCACCACCCGCGCCCCGCGCTGCGGCCTCTGCCCTTCCCCCACCGCATAGGTGAAGGTGCGATCCAGCGGCACCGGCAGCGCGACTTCGCAATAAGCCGTCATGGGGGTCAACCCTCAGTGTAGGCGACTGGAAGCGGTCTCATAAACTCGGGATACTGTGCGGTTGCAATCCAATTCAAGCGCCCGTCGATTGTGCGATTTGTCGGGCTCTAAACAAAGACGCAACGCAGCTACCCCAGAGCAGAACTCCTGTTCCTATCGAGGCCGCGATCGGTATCGTGCTCGACTGAAACAGCGCCCAGCATAGAGCGCACCAGACGATCATGAGGATGCCGAGGACAATGTAACGAGGCGCTCGAAAAATCTTGGCCAGCGGCAGGAAGTGAAGTCCCACGACCATCGCGCACCAGTCAGCCGCGAGATCGTCGCGATGGAGTTGATTGGCCACGATCGCAACCAGCGCGATCGCAATGACCTCCGCCAGCGTGAGTAGCAGAAACCATTTCCTGACGGAAGATTTTGCGACGGCGCCCGTTGCCGGGCTCTCTTTGCGAAGACGGTGCCCTTTACGAATGAGATAGATTGAACAACCGAGGAGGAACAGCGTCGCAAACCCAAAAATGGGAGCAACGATCCCGTTGTATGCCTTGGCAGTCCCCAAACCCCAGCCGAGCCAACCCGACCCAAACATCGCGCTAATCAATGCGCCGCGTCCTGTTCCGATGATCGCATCCGCCGAAGACAAAGAATCCATGCGCCGTACTTTCTCAGGATGCGATGACTGGGTCGACTCTTGCACTTGTTCGGTATCTGAATTCAGGGTTCTTTCCCGATCGATTCGCTACCCATCTCTTCGCGGGCTGCTCCCAACTCGTCCGGGAACAGCATTCACAATAGACGGAATCTAGGCCCCTGTCATTTTCGAGATGCTCTGGCCCCTATTCCCTATTCCTTAGTCCCTGCTCACCGTCCCCTGTCCACTGTCCACTCTCTTTCAGTACAATTCCTGCTGATGACTCCCAAGCCAGCCAAACCCTCCGTTCCTTCTCGTCTCGCGCCGCGCTCCGCCAAATCTCCTATCACCCTCGCCATCGACGTCGGCGGCTCCGGCCTCAAGGCCATGCTCCTCGATCCCGCCGGCAAGCCTGTCAGCGAACGCCAGCGCGTCGAGACCCCCGCCATCCCCACGCCGCCGCTCGTGCTGCGCGGCCTTGATAAGCTGCGCGCCCTGCTGCCCGGCTTCGATCGTGTCTCTGTCGGATTTCCCGGCGTCATCAAGCGCGGCACCACCTACACAGCCGCCAATCTCCATCCCGCCTGGGTCGGCTATCCATTGCAGGCCGAATTAGAGAAGCGCTGGAAAAAACCCGTGCGCGTCGCCAACGACGCCGCCGTCCAGGGTTACGGAGCCATCACCGGCGATGGCGTCGAGCTCACCCTCACCCTCGGCACCGGCATGGGTTCCGCGCTCTTCACCGGCGGTCGCCTCTGCCCCGGCCTCGAACTCGGCCACCATCCCTGGCACAAGCTCACCTACGAGGACTACCTCGGTCGCCGCGGCCTCGACAAATTCGGTAAGAAGCGCTGGAACAAGCTCCTCTTCGAAGCCATCGATCAGACCTCCCGCACCTTTAACTGGGATCACCTCTACATCGGCGGCGGCAACACCAAAAAAATCGACTTCGACATGCCCAAAAACGTCAAGATCGTCTCCAACGAAACCGGTCTCTTCGGCGGCGTCGCTCTCTGGCGAGACGATTCCATCACCCGCAGCCGCCGCTAAAGCGTTCCATCGTCCCGGCTCGACGCGCCCAAACTTCGCCGCACGCAAAAATGCGGCCGCGCATCTTATTCCCCGCGCCGCCGCATCCTTGTCGACTCCCCGTCTATCTCATCGCGGATTCGGATTGCATCCGCCCACCAGCCGTCCCTGCGGCGTCTTCTGATTGGTGGGCAGCATGTTCGCAATGTCCTTCGTCTGCCATGGCCCCGCCAGGTTAAAGAATGCGCCCGAGCACTCCAGATTCCCATCCAGCTTAAAGAACGCGTACGTTCCCACGGCTCCGCCGCTGTAGCTGGTCTTCTCTCCAGTGATCAGGTTCCCTGACTTCATCAGCGTGCCGCCAGATTCCAGCGCCTTCAGCCACAGCACATACCATGTGCCGTTCGCGCCCGATTTCTCGTCGTCTGATCCGGCCCCAAGCTGCTGCGCCAGCCCATCGGCTCGCAACACCGCACTCAGATGCGAAATCGTCGCCGCCGGAGCAGCCGGTGCCGCGCCCGACGAATCCTTCGGCGTCGCCGGTGTCGGCTCCGCCGCGTTCATCGATTTCAAAAACGCGTCAATCGCCTCCACAATCGCCCGCTTATCGGCCTCCGCCTCCATTTCCTTCAGTTTCTCCGCCGAGTCCTGGTCCGAACTCGATCCCGTCGCCTCGCGATGCATCTCCGCGCCCTTCGCTGGTCCGCTCGGCGTCACGCAGCCGCGCGCTTTCATCAACGCGACAAACCTTGCCAAAAACGGCGAGTGCGCCTGATCCAGCGATCGCAGAGACAGCGGCATATACATGTCAGGAATCACAACCGTCATCCCCAGCGATCGCAGATGTCCTGAAACGTCGTTCACCAGCGTCTGGTCCAGGATGTTCCCTTCCAGGGGCGCCGTCGTCGCCTGCGCCGACAGCAGCGTCTGCGCAAACGACACCGCCTCGCTCTCCGGGAACATCGACATCAGCGACTGCAGTCCCGACAACACCCCGCGCGACTGTGCCGCAGGGCAATACCGATTCGCGCGAACCGTCAGCATGTCCATCGTCGAGATGTCCGTGCGCCACAACTGAAACTCGTCCAGCGCGCTCGATCCATCCGTCACCACCACCACGCCCACCGGTGGTCCGCTCACCGTGCGCGGTGAGCAGCTTCCGTCCGCCGAACCCGCGTTCTGCGCGATGCTGCAGGCGACCGCCCCCGCCTCTGAATCCATTGCCGTATACGTCAGCATCTCCGACTCAATCGCAAAGCCCTTCTTCGGAGCTCCCGCCGTGTCTCCAGCCGCTGGAGGCGCCGAAGATTGGCCATGGGCCTTGCCACACCAGCCCACAGCGCTCAAAGCCGTTGCCGCAACCATCAGCATCATTGGGCTTCGTCCCAACCAAACTCGCTTGCTTAACAAACGCATTCTTGCCTCCGCACTGACAGACGGGAACCTGGGCCTTTTGATGACACGTGAACACTCTGAAACGCCCCGGTGCATCTCCGGGACAACGGGGGGATGAACGCGATACTACCACTATTCTCTGGCAGTCGAAACCAATTTGCCGCGCCGTACGTCTGCCTCTCTGGCTTTCCAACCTCCACAGGCCAGCCTCGTTACCGCCCACCCCTTGGCCAAGCCCAAAATCCAATATCTTCCCGCTGGGCGGTGACTCACCCGGAGCGCGCCTGGAACCTCCGATTTCAGCGCCCGACTCGATTGCGCAAGATACCTCGGTCTCAGGCTGAAGCCGGAATTCCCGCATACGACAATGTCAAAACCGTGATGTCATCTTCCTGCCCAAACTCAGTGGCGGCTTGCGCGATGTCATTTGCCGGCTTCCTGCTTATGGCATGCGTGCGGTCGAAGCCGAAGAGTGCGCCCGACTTGTCTCGTGCTTCGACAATGCCGTCCGAGACAAAGGTCACCTGATCGTTTGGCGAGAGTGAGAAACTCGATTCAGTGTATCCGTCCTCTTTCGCAATTCCCAGAGGCAGACCGCAGACGATCTCCAACTCTTCGCCGTTGCAGTACGGCGGCAAATGACCCGCGTTTGCAATCGTGAGACTGCCGTCCGCAGTGAGAAGAGCGGCGCAGCAGGTGACAAAGCCGCTGATTTGTCCGTGAAGAATTCGACCGAGATAGCTAAGCACCTCGGTCGGTCTTCTGGTGGCGCAACCACGCAAAGCCCCAATCGTTGTACTCACCGTCATGGCAGCTTGCAGACCCTTGCCGCTCACGTCGCCAATGACGAGCAATAACGACCCATCGTCGCCAGGCAGCACTTGAAAAAAATCCCCACCCACCTCTTGCGCCGGCAGATAGACACTTTCAATTCTGAATCCAGCGACAACAGGCGTGCTCCTCGGAACCAGAAGCGATTGGATGGTGCGAGCTGCCTCAAACTCCGACGATAGGTGCTCCTCTTTCTGCCTCGCGGCCACGAAACGGCTTACCACGAAAATCAACAAGGCCAGCATGAAAAGCATGCCGGCGACGTCCACCAATAAGGTCGGAAATGGGAATTCCAGGATTGGAAAGTCGAAGGTCGGCACTTTGGATGAACCCGTGATTTGCCACGCGATTCGACCAATCAGGCTGAGCATCCGCAGGCCATAGAGGAATAGAACGGGAGCCAGCAGCAGCCGGGCAGAAACGCTCCGTCGAATCGTTCCGGCCACCAGGCTCGCAATGATCCAGAAGTATGCCGGAAGGAGGCAGGCTTCCATGATGGCATAGGCGACTCCAACCGATGTCCACTCCGAGCTAATCAACGCTGTTGTCAAAGTACTTGCAGCTGCGGCACCAAGCGCGAACCACCAGAGAGGGGATCTCGCTCTGCCCAGGATAATGGCGAAGAATTCGAGCGATGCGATGATTGCCACTGCTTCGAAAAAGGACGAGCAAATTAGCCAAATCGGAAAGGGCATGTTGAAGAGATTCATCCATATATGGAGTGCGGCGTCCGCGAACTCCCCGAGAAGCAATACCGCAAACCAAAGGTATTCTTTGTCAGACGGACGGTAGATAAACAGCGACAAAACGGCCAAACCGACCAGTGCCGCGATCAACGCGAAAGCATATTCGTTGACGAAATTAGTGGCGAGGTCGTTCATCTCCGACGTCGCCCGAGCCGCAAGAAGCTTAGGATCGCCAAGCTTGTTTCCACCGATGAACGGCCCGGCGCCAAACCACGACGCAATGGGGCGATAGGTCCAGACGCGCAATGCAATCACTACTGTCTGCGGACCCCTTCCGCTCAATGGGATGGGATAGACCGCCGGAAAGCTTGAAAAGACCGGGTCCCAGGTCGCGTCTGCCGATCCACCACTACCGATCAAGCGGCCGTTCGCGAATACTTTGTATCCGTTCACAATTTGGTCCACCAAAAGGCCAACCGGCTTACCGTCGCCGGGCACTTCGACCTTGAAGCGATACCAGGCGTATCCACTAAATGCGGGGTATCCCTGTTCGGTCCAACTATGGTCTGATTGAATCAGCGCCCATTGCGAATCATCAAAGCCTGGGCTTGCCCACACGGGATCATCGCCCATATGAAATCGCCACGCACCGTTGAGAGAAACAACTGGCTCACGCCCTGAGATCAAGCTGAAATTTTGTCCATGCGCAGGCGGCCGACAGTAGACGGTAAGCAGCAACAGAATTACAACCAGGTTTCTCATGCGGTGTCATTCTCCACGCAAGGAGGGGATACCAGTCGGTTGAGTAGGTGAATGATCGCATATGAGCGAAATGCTGGCCATATCCATCGCGTTGCATCCGCGGCAATAGGATCCCGCGCCAACCTGACATGTCGGCGGCGAGTGGCCAATCCGTAAGGCCCGGAGTCAGCGCGCAGCAGCCGCGGGCTGCCGGCATGCGGCTACCGACTACCGGCTATTGGCTATTGGCCACTGGCTACCAGCGACCGGCGACTGGCGACTGGCTACCGGCTCGCTTCTCGCCCCTGTGGAAATCTTGTCAATAGGTAAACCTCAAAAATAATTTTCCCGATTTTCTAACCGCCTTTATCTCTATCACTTGCAGCCAAAGATTTTTTGATCGATTTTGCGTATTAACTCTACGAAAAAGCGCACAATAGAAACGTAGTCAAAAACAGGCGGCGAAACCGGCACCTCCGGCTCGCCGCTTTTCTGTTTTTGCTTCTCTGTTTTCTGTCTTCTGTTCTCTGTCAACTGTCTTTAAGGAGCGCACCCGTGATGATCGCCTCGACAACTCGTCAATTACCGCCCGCACTATGTCAAGGCGCGAAGCGCGTCTGCCGCACCGCAGGTGCCGCTCAGCCCGGGGTGCCCCATTCATCGCAGTTGTATCGCGATGAGTGGGAGCCTAGCTCCGCTAACTCCGCTAGCACCGCCAACTCCGCTGGCCCCGCTGACTCCGCTTGCACGTTATTCCCTGCGTTCCTGTGGGCTGACGACGCGCAACTCGTTCCGCACCACCAGTTGCACCGCATCGATTTCCAAGTTAGAAAAGACTTTTTCCCTGTGACCCTCTGCGATGCGCGCAGCGCGGCTGCCTGGACGGCCAGTTCCGCAAGCGTCGCCCGCATAGGCCGCGCAGTCCTCACTCTTTCCGGATCAGTGCCTCGACCGCATCCTGCAGCGAATCGGCGCGCATGTCTGCCAGCGCCGCGGCTTTCTCCGCGCCGGCCTTCTGCCGCGCCGCATTGCCCGCAACAAAAACCGTCCGCATCCCCAGTCGCCGGCCAAACTCGATATCCGAGTGCGAGTCGCCGATCATCGCGCTGCTCTCCCCGCGAATCTCAGGGAAGTCCCTTTGCGCCTGCAAAAACAGCCCCGGCAGCGGCTTCCGGCAGTTGCATTCCAGTCTGTCGTGGGGGCAGAAATAAAACCCGTCGATGTGCGCTCCATGCGCCTTCAACGCCTGCTGCAGTCCGTCGTGAATGGCATCGACGTCCTTCGCCGAATACAGCCCCAGCGCAATGCCGCGCTGGTTCGAGACCACAATCACCCGGATCCCCGCGCGATTCAACTGCGCGATGGCTTCCGCAACCCCGGGAAGCAGGTGAAATTCAGCCGGCGACGTGACGTATTTGCCCTCCGGCATCTTCTCGTTCACCACTCCGTCTCGATCGAGAAAAATGGTAACGAGAGTGCCAGCGAAAGCACTGTCTGTGGGCTTGCTCACCCCGCTATGATAGCAACAACCAACCGCACGCCTGACCGCACCACCCAATCGCTTGCGTGCAATTGCATCGAGGTTGAGCCGTGATCGAAGAGCTGCATCGAGTCATTCACGACATCGAGCACGAGTGGGCCAACAAGCGCCTGCTCGTCGTCGGCGACGTGATGCTCGACAAATATATCTGGGGCGACGTCGGCCGCATCTCGCCCGAGGCTCCCGTGCCCGTGGTGCGCGGTTCGCGCCAGGACGAGAAGCCCGGCGGCGCCGCCAACGTGGCCATGAACATCGCCTGTCTCGGCGCCCAAACCACGGTCGTCGGCATCACCGGCGGCGACGAAAATGAGAAGCTTCTGGCCGCGAGTCTGCGCTCCAGCGGCGTCACGCCCCACTTCATCGTTTCCACTGAGTTTCCGACCGTCACCAAGACGCGCATTCTCAGCGGCAGCCAGCAGATGCTGCGCCTCGACTTTGAACGCCTCGGTTCCATCGAGCAGTCGGCCTTTGACCGGCTACTGGCAAAGTCGCTCGAACTCTTGCCCGCGACCGATGTTCTGGTGCTCTCCGACTATGCCAAGGGCGTCATCACTCCTGCGATTTGTCAGCAGCTGATACCCGCGGCGCGCAAGCTCCACATCCCGGTTCTGGTCGATCCCAAAGGCCCGGAATACAAGCACTATCGTGGCGCCACCACCATCTGCCCCAATCTGCACGAACTGGCCCATGCCGCGCGACTCGAGCCTGGCAATCTCGACGCGCTGCTCACCGCGGCCGAGGCCATGGTTTCTGCGCTCGACATTGAATTTCTCACCGCAACTCTCAGTGAAAAAGGCATCGCCCTCGTGCGTCCCGGCAATCGCATCGTCGCGCCGGCCGTGGCACGTCAGGTCTTCGACGTCTCCGGCGCCGGCGACACCGTGATCGCAGTGATTGCGCTCTGCCTCGCCTCCGGCCTCAAGGCCGAGACCGCGGTCCAGCTCGCCAATCTCGCCGCCGGCATCGTTGTCGGCAAGGTCGGCACCGTGCCCGTCGAGAAACATGAATTGCTCGCCGCCCTCAGCCCCGAGATCGCGCTGCACGCCGAGGACAAAGTGCTCACGCGAAATGATCTCGTCAAGCGCACGGCGCTTTGGAGAGCCAACAACGAACGAGTGGTCTTCACCAACGGATGCTTCGATCTGCTCCACATCGGCCACATCACGCTGCTCGAGCAGGCGCGCCGCGCCGGCGACCGCCTCATCGTTGCTATCAACAGCGACGCCTCGGTGAGTCGCCTCAAGGGGCCCAATCGTCCTATCGTCAGCCAGCTCGAGCGAGCGCGCGTTTTGGCCGCTCTTGCCTGCGTCGACGCCGTCGTCATCTTCGATGAGCCCACGCCACTCGAAGTCATCCTCGCAGTCCGGCCCGACGTGCTCGTCAAGGGCGGCGATTACAAAGCCGATTCCGTTGTGGGCGCCGACGAAATGAAATCGTGGGGAGGAACAGTCAAGATCGTTCCGCTCGTCGAGGGCTTCTCCACCACGCGGCTCATTGAGAAGGGCGCCGGCAGTTGATGCCCTGCCTGCCTCCATCACCAGCCGGATACAATACTGTGATGGAGTGTCGGCCCCGCATCGAACCTTGTGTTTGCGCCCAATTGCTAAAGGGGTACAGGCCGGCATGACAAGATTTTTCCGCCTCGTGCGGTACGGCTTGCCCTACAGTTTGCAGTGGCTGTCGGGAGTGGTGCTGTTGGCTGCGGTCGGCATTCTCGATACGTTTCGCATCTTGCTTTTGCAGCCGATCTTCGATCAGGTTCTTCGGCCCGATGCGCCCGAGGGCCCGATTCTTCTGGGATTGCCAAAGAGCCCCTGGCACTTTGACCTCAGAATGCTCATCCCGCATTTCCTGCACATCCACAATGCATGGGATGTGGTGGCGTTCGCGCTCATTCTCGCCACATTGTTCAAGGGGCTCTGCGATTATGCAGGCACCTATCTGGTCAATTACGCAGGCTTCGGCACCATCACCGATCTGCGCAATGACCTCTATGAAAATACGTTGCGCCGGTCCGCGAGCTTTTTCCATCGCCACGCCACGGGAACCATTCTCTCCACGCTGATCAACGATGTAGATCGCGTTCAGAATGCTCTGAGTTCGGTGATCGGCGAGTTTCTTCAGCAGTTCTTTACGTTTGTCGTTGGACTCATCTTCGTGATCAGGCTCGGTGGTTATCTGAGCTGGGCCCTGGTGCTGTTCGTTCCTGTGGTCGTTGCTTCTGCTCGAAAGATCGGCGGAGAAGTTCGAACTCGCACCCGGACCGGGCAGGACAAGCTTGCAGAGATCCAAAACATTCTGCATGAAACCGTAACCGGAAACCGAATCGTCAAAGCGTTCAACACAGAATTATGGGAGGTGCTTCGCTTCAGGAAGGCGGCGGGCAGGCTATTTCGCGCCAACTTGCGCAGTGTGCGCATTCAATCCATCAGTTCGCCGTTGATGGATACGATCGGCGCGATTGCGATCGCCATGTTCCTCTTTATCGGCCGCAATGAGATTAAGAATGGCCACATGACTATGGGCCTTTTTGGCGCCTTCATTATCCTGCTCTTCAAGCTCTACGATCCGGTTCGCAAATTCGCATACTTCTACAACAGTTTTCAGCAGGCTATGGGCGCATCGGCATCCATTTTCACTTTCTTCGATGCCAAAGACGATGTCAGGGAGCGCTCCAACGCTGTCGTTTTGAAGGGATTCAACCAGTTCGTTCGCTTCGAAAACGTGGGGTTCTGCTATTCGACTGAGGAGGGCGAGAGCCAGATCCTGCACGAGGTGGACCTCGATGTACGCATGGGCGAGGTACTGGCTCTGGTTGGCCCGAGCGGCGCCGGTAAGTCAACACTTGTGAATTTGATTCCGCGTTTTTTTGACGTGACATCGGGTCGCATCCTTATCGATGGCCGAGACATTCGTGACTTGACGCTTGCCTCGCTGCGGCGCCAGGTCGCCCAGGTCACACAAGAAACGATTCTCTTCAATGACACGGTGCGCAACAACATAGCTTACGGCCAGCCGGATGTGAAACATTCGCTGGTCGAAGAGGCGGCGCGCAACGCCCTTGCGCACGATTTCATTCTTCGCATGCCGCAGGGCTACGACACTGTTGTCGGTGAAAAGGGATTTCGTCTCTCCGGCGGAGAGCGTCAGCGCATCGCAATCGCGCGCGCACTGCTTAAGAACGCACCCATTCTCATTCTCGACGAGGCCACTTCGGCTCTCGATGCCGAGAGCGAGTCGCTCGTACAGGAGGCGCTCGGTAATCTGATGCAAGGTCGAACGGTGCTTGTGATCGCCCATCGATTGGGAACAATCCGCCGCGCCAATCGAATCGCGGTTCTCGAGGATGGACGCATCACGGCTGTCGGCCCGCATGAAGAACTGCTGACAACTTCGCCGACATATCAACGTTTGTATCAACTGCAATTCATGGACGCGCCGGATCCTTTAAGCCCGGATTCAGTACCGCTGGACCCAATCGCGCAATATCCGCTCGACTTTGAGCGGGAGCTTTCCACAAAGGCAGGGGAGTAGCAGGAATGCCAATTTATTCCATGACGGGATTTGCGCGCGCGCAGGTCCGCGTCCACGATCAGCTGGTTTACACTCTCAGCCTCAAGAGCGTGAATCACCGGTTTCTCGATATTCAGTTGCGGCTGCCGTCAGGGCTCGATGCGTTGGAAATGGACTTGCGCCGTGCTCTCAAAGAAAACCTGGTTCGCGGTCACGTCGATTTGTCGTTATCCGTGGATCGGTCTACGCAGCAGAAGTCCGGCTACAATCGCGACCTGGTCGCGGGTTATCTCGGAGCTTTCAATACCGCGCGCGAAGAGTTTGGACTGGCGGGCGCGCCTGACTTGAATGCGATTTTGCGCATGC
>Ga0181537_10003874_pt1 | contig 12603 bp, 13 predicted proteins | sample PEATcosm2014_Bin_39_FD_119765 | JGI IMG/M metagenome (GOLD analysis project Ga0181537, IMG submission 119765) | Peatland microbial communities from MTU Mesocosm Facility, Houghton, MI, USA - PEATcosm2014_Bin23_10_metaG | ecosystem: Environmental > Terrestrial > Soil > Wetlands > Peat | place...
AAGAGCGTGACCGATGGCGCGCATCTGGACGACGTGCCGCGCATGCGGCTGGTGGATGCAGTGGACGCGATGGCGGACAACCGGGGCGAGTTGCTGTTTGAGTTGCGCGGAGCGACCGACCGGCAGTTTGCGCTGTTTCGCGTAATGCGCGGGGCCGCAACCAAGCTGTTTGTGACCGGCGGCAACGGCAGCGAGGCAATGAACTGATTGCGCAGCCGGCCTGGCGCTGAATCCGCGAGCATTGATCCAGAATATTGACTCTTTCAAGAAGCGCAATCTTTACCGTAGAGTCAGAGACATCGAAAACATCGGCGCAGCTGCTCTCGATGCTCGAGAGGCTGCCGGCGATGGGAAGCGGCTCAATCTGGAAAACGACCTCACGAGTCCCGTTGTTTTTCGCAACAGCACGCTGCTGGTCGCGTTGACGCTGGTGTTCAGCGTGGCATGCGCATTTTTATCGGGGTGCATGCTGCTGCTGACGGTGGGACCGCTGTTTGAGCCGGGGCGCATCTCGGCAGCCGGTTATATCAATATGTTCTGGTGGGGTTTTGGCGCGCTGGTGTTTGGCTCGATGTGTCCTTCGCTTTGGCAGACGGGGCGGAGAATGGGCTACTACCGCGCCGAGCTCGATATGCAGGCGGTGGACTTCAGGTTTGGGACGAAGAAGAACCCTCAACCGCTGCGCATGGAGTGGGACAAGATCGGAGCGGTCGAGCACAAGCGCACGGGGAGCGCTCACTACTACACAATTGCGGGAAGCGATGGCAGCACTGCGAGGTTCTCAACGTATAGCTTTTTGGGAGCGAAAAAGCTGGCGAACCTGATTGCTCTTCGCGCGCACAAGACGATTGTGGAAGTCTGATGGCTGACTCACGAGAAGACAGCGCGCCCGCGCCGGGGCTGACATATTCTTTTCGCCGGTCGGTTGCGGCGCAGGTCGAAGATTTCTCTTTGACCTCGAATGCGCTCGTCACTAAGGCGGGCAGTGTACCCTTCACTGACATTGCGATGGTCAGGGTTTATTCGGTACCCGGCATGCGCATGGCCTACGTCAAGGTCACGGACGACGTTCGCCGCTGCACGATTCGTAGCAGATCGGGCCAAAAAGTCGAACTTGTCAGCCAGCACTTTATCGGCCTGGGAAAATCCGAGGATCGGTCCGCGGCGTTCAATCAATTTGTGAGCGCGCTGGTTACGCAAGTTTCGCGGGCTAATCCGAGCGCGCTGCTGCTCTCGGGAATGCCGCCGCTGCTGTGGTGGATATGGTTCATCACATTTGCCGGACTCGTCGTTGGAATTGTTTTGGTGATCATTCTGGCTGCGATCGGACTGATCGCGGAGAATCAGTTGACGCTCAAAACAGCCGCGTTTTTATTGGTTTTGGCGGCCATGCTGTTTGGTCCGATGACATTTTTGGTTGCGGTGTGGCGGAGACGAACGCGACCGCTCCATCCCTGGATGGGATGAAGGATGCCGGCCGGAATCGATGAACTTTGCGGGCCGGGTGGACGCAGCGCAACCACGGGGTTGTATAAAAGTGCTCACAACTATTGTTGATGGTGCCCATAACCCCGGGCGGGAAAAATCCGTCCTGCTATACAATGGGGAATAAGCGCTGATATTTCACTACGCTTTAAGGATCATTGATTACATGGCGTCTGTTTTGACCGCACCTACTCCTGAAGGAAGCGACACGACCTCTCAAACGAACGCGACAGTGCACGAGCCGGCGCACACGGTAGCCGCGCGCGCTCTGGTGCGCATGGGCAAGAACGCTACGTTGAAATACGGCATGAACTGGCTCTCGCTGGTGGTGATCGTCATCTTTCACGCGGGGGCGCTGGCTGCGTTTTTCTTTTTCAGCTGGCAGCGGCTGGCGGTGATGGCGATTCTCTATGTGCTTGCGATTAACGTGGGCATCGGCATGTGCTATCACCGGCTGCTGACGCATCGCGGCTACTCGACGCCGAAGTGGGTCGAGTACATCATGAGCGTCTGCGCGACGATGTCGTTGGAGGGTGGCCCGATTTTCTGGGTATCGACGCATCGGGTGCATCATCAACTCAGCGATCATGAAGGCGACCCGCACACTCCGCGGGAAGGCGGATGGTGGGCGCACGCAGGTTGGATCCTTTTTGGCCAAGCGCTGCACGCGCAGACCGAGACACTCAAGCGCTACTCGCCGGATTTGAGCCGCGACAAGTTTCACGTGTGGCTGAGCAAGTATCACTGGGTGCCGATCACGACAAGCGGAGTGCTGCTGCTGGCGGGCGGATGGATCTGGGGCGGATGGCTGAATGGCGTGGCGATGGTGCTGTGGGGCGTGCTGCTGAGGGTGACGCTGGGACTGCATGCGACGTGGCTGGTGAACTCGGCGACGCATATGTGGGGCAGCCGGCGGTTTGAGACGCGCGACGACTCGCGCAACAACTGGTGGGTGGCACTGCTGACCGGCGGCGAAGGCTGGCACAACAATCATCATGCGCATCCGGTGAGCGCGCGGCACGGGCTCAGGTGGTATGAGATCGACCCCAACTTCTGGGGCATCTGGCTGCTGTCGAAGGTTGGCCTGGCGAGGAAGATTCGGGTGGCGCAGTACGATCCGAAGGATCCCAAGCCGGCGGGGCTGTAAGGGCGGGAAACAAGCTAATAAAGAAACAGAAGATGAGAGCAGGCGGCCATTCCGAAGAGGAATGGCCGTTGTGCTTTAGCGCGGATCTTTTTGAAGTTTTGAGCGGAACCACTGAGTGGCGAAGTAGGGTAGAGCGACGGCGAGCACAATGATGCCGGCCGGGAAGCCCACGTCGCGATAGGTGTCGGCGTAGTCGACTGTGTGGTGACCGATGCCGTTCCACGCGAGCAGGGCGAAGATTGAAACGCATGTGGTCGCGAAGAACGTGAAGAACGCGGCGGCGAAGGAAAGCAGCAGACTCTGGAAGACGCTGAAGCCTGCCAGCGGGAAACCGAAGACAGTTCCTGCGCGGGGACGGCGTGTTTGCGGGGTTGGGGGCATCTCTTCGATAGGCTGTCTCGTCTAGAATACAGTTCAGTGGCGAGTAACGTACAAATCGAGCTGTGGCAGGCCGAGAAGGTCGCTACCCAGGCGACGGTGGGGCATGCCGCGAACGGAATCCGCTATGCGGCGTGGGGCGAAACGCGCGTGCCTGAGCAGGAGCTGGAACAGATTGTGGGGGCCGTGCCTGCGACAATGGCCGCTGCGCTGGAGGGACGCGCCTATTATTTCGTTCCGCTGGCGATTGCCGATACGGGCGAGACGATGATCGCGCCCGGATATTCGGTTGAGCTGGGCGATCGCGCGATCTGCCATCGGAATGCGGCCTTCGGCTCGACGGAGGCGGTGTTCATCTCGACGCGATTGGTTGAGGACCGCTTTGGGCTAGCGTTTGAATTCTTCATAAACGTCGCGCACAACTTTGTTGCGGTTGCGGGCGTGCCCGAGAGCTTTTCGTCGCTGGTGTGGTCGCAGGCCGAGGCACAGGTGCGCGGTGAATCGAGCCAGGACGCATGGGAAACGCGCCGACGCGCGCAGGATACGCGGAACGGCAAGGGCATCGACGAGCGCTCGCGCAACAGCTTTTATGAGGCGGCGTTCTCTGATGCGCTGGCCATCTATATGTTGTCGCTGGCTGTCGATTTTGATTATCACGATCTGCGCGAACGTGAATATCCGCTGCTGGCCGCGCCTGCTCTGGCAGAGCGCCTGCGCCATGTCGCGAATCTCTTCCCTGCCAACTCGGGCTACGAGTTCCAGATTCACTATCGGCGCAAGGGATAGGCGTCGAGCGCGCGGTGCGGACTAACTCAAATACAAATTCTCATTGAGAAACTCGTTGCGGAATTTGCCAGCGGGGTCGTAGCGCTTAAGCAAAGCCTTGAAGTCGGCGAGTTTGGTGTATTGCGCCTGCAGGCGCGCGGGCGGCAGGGTGAATAGCTTGGCCCAGTGCGGGCGCGGAGCGAAGGGCGCCAGCTTGGCCTCGATGAGCGGCAGGATTTTGCTGACCTCGGGCCACTCAGGCTTCCATGTGAAATGGATGGCGAGCGAAGGGCGCTCATAGGCAGTGCTCATCCACAGGTCGTCGGCGGCGATGGTACGCAATTCCGTTACGAATAGATGCGGCGTGATCTGATCGCGCAGTTCTTCGACGGCAAGAATCGCCTCGTAGCCTCGCTCGCGCGGAACAAAGTATTCAGTTTGCAACTCGCGGCCACTTGATGGCGTGAAGTTCATCTTGAAGTGGGGCAAGCGCTCATACCACGGGCCGGGAATACCTTGCTGGTCGGTGCAGCTCTCGGCGGGATGGCCGGTGATGGGGTGGAGCTTTTCGGTCGCGAGGGGCGCGCCAAAGAATTCGCGAGGCCACTCATTTTTGTCGCCGGGGGTGAGGCGGCGCTTGATCCACACCTGCGTGGCGCGGTGATTTTGCCAGTCGGTAAAGAGGCTTACGCTGTAGCCGGCGCCGAAGATTTCGTCGAAGTGATGCTGCAGGTGGTCGAAGGAAAGATTTTGATAAACCGACTGCGCGATCTGGAACGCGGGCAGCAGGTTGAGCGTGACACGCGTGACTACGCCGAGTGCACCGAGGCCGACGACGGCGCCGAGAAATTGCTCGCCGTCTTGAGAGCGCGAGAGGTGGACGATCTGGCCGTCGGCTTTTACGAGTTCAAGCGCCGCAACAGCAGTGGCCAGGTTGCCGTTGTGAATGCCCGAGCCGTGCGTGGCCGTGGCGATGGCGCCGGCGACGGAGATGTGGGGCAGCGACGCGAGATTGTGCAGGGCGTAACCGCGCGCGTCGATCACTGGAGCAAGTTGCCCGTATTTGATGCCGGCGCCGACGGAGACGGTGTGGGCCTGATCGTCGATCTCGATCTGATCGAGATGCTGCAGAGAGATCTGATTGGCGGTGCTGTCGGCGATGGTGTTAAACGAGTGGCGCGAGCCGAGGGCGCGCAGGCTGGCGCAACTCTTGACGACGTCGCGCGCTTCTTCGATCGATGTGGGCGCGTGCACATTGCCGGTGCTGTAGGTGATGTTACCGGCCCAGTTTTCGCGCGGAGCGGGCTGCTGCTGGCCATCTGCAAATCGCGACAACACGGTTCCCGCCACAAGCGCTCCTGAGGATTTGAGAAAGTCTCGCTTATTCATTTTCGTAGATGACCTCGGCCCGGCGCGCTCAGAGCGGCATGAGCGCAAAGCGGCCCCCGCCGGTGCAGAGGATTGTCAGGCACATCACGACGAAAAGCAACTCATAATGCCAGCCTGGGGACTTCTCTCCCCAGAAGCCGGTCTTCCACTTGAACGCCTTCATGTAGATGGCGCCGAACATAATGAAAATGAGCCCGAGGGCGGCCCACTGCATGAGCACGCCGAAGGCGAGGCCGAGGGCGCCGGCGACCTCTGCCAGTCCGAGAAAGACCGTGAACCCGACGCTCATCTCGAGGCTGGCTGCGCGCTCGCGCGGCGACCGCAAATGACGAAAGCCGCTGACGCCAAAAACAAGAGCCACCATGAGCCGCAACAGCAGCAGGCTCAGGTCGGCAAAATGCAGCGCGCCAGGAATTGTGAACATTGATGCGCCTCCTCTCACACTACGGGACTTTGGATGCAGGCGAGCTGGGCTAAGTACCTGAAAATACCGGCGCTATTGCGTGCGCAAGGAATCGGAGTTGACAAGCGAGATGCGCGAGCGCGCTCAGCACTTTCTTTGGAGTTTACAGTCTTGTAGTCTATAGAAGATGGCTTGTTCGTTGGCACCTTATAGCGGAATCGGAGTAGCTGAATTAGCTGGTTAAGTTCTTCATATTGGCTTCTTTCATCACGGGCACGGTGACTCCGAATTCCCTCTAACCCCGACGGTTCCCCCCTTGCTGGAGAGCCGCATGACGAGGAGATTAAATGACTGACACACCTAAGAAAACAGTCCGTAAGCCCCGCTCAACATCGGCCAAAACCACTGCACCCGACAGGACCGCTAAAAAGACCGCACCTAAAAAGAAAACGGCCAACGGAAATCTGACAACGATGGTTTCGCGGGAAGAGATCGCGCTCGTTGCGCATCGCTTGTGGATAGAGCGTGGCTACCAGCACGGGCACGACGCGGAAGACTGGTTTCGCGCCGAGCAGCTGCTGATCGGGAAAGCCTCCTGACGCAGAAGCCAGACTCAATTTAAATCGTTAATCGCCGGTGTAGGCCACGCGGCCTTCGCTGATCGTCCAGCGGACTTTGCCTTGCATGGTCCAGCCGTCGAAGGGCGTGTTGTGCGCCTTGGAGCGTGTCTCTTTGGCGTGGTAGATCCACTCCGCTTTAGGGTCGAAGACGACAACATCAGCGAAACTGCCGACGGTGAGCGTGCCGCGGCCTTTGAGGCCGAGCAGCGCGGCGGGTTGCGCGCTCATCAGGCTGAGCACGCGGCCGAGGGGCAGTTTCCACTCCTTGTGAAGCCAGCGCAGGCAAAGGCCGAGGGCGGTCTCGAGGCCGGTGATGCCGTTGGGCGCGAGCTCGAACTCAACTTCCTTTTCGTGGGTTGCGTGGGGCGCGTGGTCAGTGGCGATGGCGTCGACCACGCCGTCGAGAATGCCCTCGATCATCGCATCGCGATCGGCGGCCGAGCGAAGCGGCGGATTCATCTTGAAGTTGGTGTTGTACTGGCCGATGTGCTCTTCGGTGAGGAGAAAATGATGGGGCGCGACTTCGCAGGTGACGCGCAGGCCATTGCGGCGCGCCTGGCGCACGGCTGCAACTGCGGCGGCGGTCGAAGTGTGGGCGACGTGCAGATGGACACGGGCGTCGCGGAGCTCAGTGACGAGGCGGATATCGCGTTCGACGAGGGATGACTCTGCCTCGGTGGGCATGCCGCGCAGGCCAAGTTTGAATGCGGTTGGTCCGGCATTCATGCTGGCGCCCTGGGTCATGCGAGTGTCTTCAGCGTGTTGAATGACGCTCAGCCCGACGCGCGCAGCGGCGGCGAGGGTTTCGCGCATGATGCCATCTTTCAAAATTGGATGGCCGTCGTCGGTGACCGCGACTGCGCCTGCGGATTTGAGAGCGGCGAAATCATTGAGCGCCTCGCCTTTGGATCCGCGCGTGGCCGCGCCGATGGGATAGACGCGAATCGAAGCGCCGCGCTCGGGGGCCTGCATCCAGCGAGTCACTTCAGGCGAGTCGTTGACTGGGATGGTGTTGGGCATTGCGGCCACCGCGGTGAATCCACCGGCTGCCGCTGCGGCTGTGCCAGTGGCGATGGTTTCCTTGTAGGCCTGGCCGGGCTCGCGAAGGTGCACATGAATGTCGATCAGTCCCGGAGCAATGGTGAGGCCTTTCGCGTCGAGAATTTCGGCGCCGTTGGCCGGCTTTAACTTGCCAGGAGCGGCGATCTCGGCGACGCGGCCGTCTTTGAGGAGAATGTCTTTGTCGGCTTCGACGCCGGCGGCGGGATCGATGAGGTGGCCGTTGCGAATGACGAGAGAGTTCATGCGCGGCCTCCGTTCGCGGTGAGCGCGCGCTCGACGACAGCCATGCGAATCGCGACGCCGTGGCGGACTTGCTCGAGGATGGCCGATTGCGCGCCATCGGCGACGCCGGCGGTGAGTTCGAGCCCGCGAATGATCGGCCCCGGATGCATCACGACTGCTTCGGGCGCCTGCGTCGCGAGCCGCTGGCCGGTGAGCTGATAGGCGTCTTTATACTGCGCGAGATCGAGTTGCATGCCAGCGAGCCGCTCGGCCTGAATGCGCAACATCATCACCACCTGCGACTGGCGCAGTGCGGTTTCGAAGTTGCGCTCGACGCTGATGCCCGGGCCCGCATTAGCGGCCGAATCGGGCAGCAACTCTTTGGGGCCGCAGAGAATGACGTGGGCACTCAGCCGCGGCAGCAGAAACATATTGGAGCGCGCGACGCGGCTGTGGAGGATGTCGCCGACAATCGTGACGGTCACGCCTGTCAGTGTTTTCGCGTCGACGGTCTCGACGCCGGGCCGGAGATGGGCGAGGATGGTGCGCAGATCGAGCAGCGCCTGAGTTGGATGCTCGTGCATGCCGTCGCCCGCGTTGAGCACGGGAAGGCGGGTCTCCTGCTCAAGCAGCCAGGGCGCGCCTGAAGAATTGTGGCGGAGGATGATGGCTTCGGCGCCGAGAGCGCGAAGGGTGAGGCCGGTGTCCTTGAGCGTCTCGCCTTTCTCGATGCTGGAGGAGAGATTTGAGACCAGCGTAGTGTCGGCACCGAGCGATTTTGCGGCGAGCTCAAAGCTGGTGCGGGTGCGGGTCGACGACTCGTAGAACAACAGTGCCACGCGCCGCTTGAGCAGAATGCGATCGCGCACCAGCGGGTCGAGATTCTCGAGCACGGTCGCGCGGGCAAGCAATGTGCTGACTGCCTTGATGTCGAGGTCATCGACCGAGAGCAGCGAGCCTGGATTGTATGGAAACGGCGATGCGGCGACGGGCGGAGGGTGAAGAGGGCGGCGAACCGGTGTTGCAGTGGCGGTCATTTTTTTGAGCTTCCAGCTTCTAGATTTCTGCCTCCAACCCTGAACCGCTGCTAGAAGCGAAACGCCAGCGGCTGGCAGGAGTCTTGCTAGTCCACACGCTCGACCAGCAACACCTGCTCGTCGTGGTCGACCTCCTGAAATTTCACTTCGATGATTTCGCGACTGCTGGTGGGCACGCTCTTGCCGACGTAGGTGGCCTCGATGGGCAGTTCGCGATGTCCGCGATCGATCAACACGGCGAGCTGCACGCGGCGGGGACGCCCATGATCGAAGAGAGCGTCGAGGGCGGCGCGAATCGTGCGGCCGGTGTAGAGCACGTCGTCGCAGAGCACGACGTCGCGGCCCTCAACATCGAAGCCGATGGAGCCGGGCGTGACCACGGGGCGCACATCGGCGGTGGAGAGATCATCGCGATAGAACTGAATGTCGAGCACGCCGGTCTCGACGGGGCGCTTCTCGATGGCGGCGATGAGTTTGCCGAGCCGCTCGGCCAAGGGAACGCCGCGGCGCTTGATGCCAATCAGGGCGAGGTCTCCGCTGCCGTTGCTCTTCTCCACAATCTGGTGGGCAAGGCGCACAAGGGTGCGCTCAATTTCAGAGGCGGACATCAACCTGCCCTTGATCCGCAGGCTCGTGGCATTTGGCTGTTCGCTCATGGGTTCACTCGTGCAGCTTGTTGGTGCCGTTTGTCTCTCGTGGATGATACGAGGGTTGGCTTACGCGGGCAACTGTGGAGAAGTGGGACGGCGCGGCGGGTTCCAGTTGATCGTGATTGTTTGCGCGTCGCCGGTGACAAGACTGCAAAAACTTTATGCGGGTGGACGCCGCATGCGCGCCAACATGCGCGCGCCGAGGGCACCACCACCTGCCGCGAAAAACAGCAGGAAACAAGCATTGAACGCGTAGCCGAAAGCCTCGATGCCAGCATGGCCCCAGGGAGACTGCATCCACGCCTGTACCTGGTTGCGCACTGATAGTGCTTGCGCGGCGTCGGCGGGCTGCAGACTGGCAGTCCAATTTTGGGTCATCTGCTGGCTCATATCGACGCGATTCTTCCAATCGGAATCAATCTGGCCGGAGCGGTGCAGCACATAGCGCTGCACAAACACCGCACTGCCGCTCACGCTGAAAGCGAGCCAAGCGGCGAGCAAACCTGTGACGAGACCGATGCGGGCGCCGGCGCCCATCGTGACCCAGGACGGTCCCTGGCCACCGCGCACATAGAGAACGACTGTCCAGGCCGCAGCAGCTGCCATCCAGAAAAGCCCAAAAAATCCCACGGGAGACGCGGCGCTCGACAACAAACCAGCGGGGATTGCCAGCATCACGGAGATGCGCATGGCATGTTTCCAGTCGACCATGCTGGCGTCGCGGACTGCCTCGGTCCAGCGCTCAGTCTGCCCCTCACCGTTGCCGGGCTCGGCCGTATACACGAGTTGCGGCAGCCCGCATGCAGGGCAATAGGTATTCCCGTCCTGTACGGTTTGGTGGCAGCGCTGGCAAGTGATTTCCATTCAGTCGCCGTTCCCGGACGGCTGACCTCATTCTATGCTGTCGGACGGGCGCGAAGCACGAACTGTGAACGGTGTGCGCCGGCAAGAGGCGAAGACGCAAGCGCGATTATTTTTGCGTGGCTTGGGCAGTGTTGGGCCGGTGTTTGCGGCGGGTCGAAGGCGGCAGGGACCGGACGAGCTTGGCGGGCGCAAACCTGCGCGCTTTGCAGAGGCGGCAACGTACAGGCAATTGAAACCGGAGCAATTTCGGCAGGTCTGAGATGCGCAAGTGCGAGACTTGAAAATCAGACGCTCCGCAACGAGGACAGATGATAGTCAATGTAGGCTCCCCAAGTCAGGGCAACAAATTAAGGATGAAATCGATAAGCGTTTGCTATCGAAGATCGTTCAGGAAGGGCCCAGGTGCCGCTGAGAGGACATAAGGGCAAGAGATCCTCTTCACCTTAAGTTTGTCATGAAAGGCAACAGATTCAATAACAAAGTGGTGCGAATCTGCTGACTCATCGGTCACGCACGCAGGGCACTTACCGAGCAGAAATCCGATTACTTTTCGGTATCGGTGGCACGGACGCCTCTCAAAAGCTTTGATGCAACAATCTCTTCCGCGGTTTTTACGGCTTGATCGAGTGTCATGTCGGTCGAATCGAGCAGCACCGCGTCAGGAGCGGGCTTGAGTGGCGAATCGGCGCGATTGCGGTCGCGTTCGTCGCGGGCATGCAGATCGCGGATCACTTCGTCTGCGGGAACGGTGGGCTTGGGGCCCAACTGATCAAAGCGGCGCATGCCGCGAACCTCGGGCGCTGCGTCGAGGAATATTTTGGCGTCAGCATGAGGAAAGACTACGGTGCCGATGTCGCGGCCCTCCATTACCACGCCCCCGTCTGCGCCCATCTCCTGCTGGAGCCGTACCATCCAGGCGCGGATCACTGGAAAGACGCTGACGCGCGAGGCGGCATCGGTGACAAGCTGATTGCGGATCAGTCCCGAGACGTCTTCGTCGTCGAGGAGCACGCGATTTTCTTCGTCGCCAGGCTCGAGCCGGATGCTGGTCTCGGATGCGAGTGCCCACAATGCGTCGGCATCGTCGAGGGGAACCTGCGAGCGCAGAGCCTTTAATCCGAAAGCGCGATACATCGCGCCGGTTTCAAGATTGAGCAGGCCAAAGTGCCGAGCCAGATGGCGCGCAACGGTGCTTTTGCCCGCGCCCGCGGGTCCATCGATGGCGACGATGATCCTCCGCCCGGGTTTGCCGGGCAGAGGAGCGCTTTCAACCGGATTCATCCGCGCTTTTTCGTCCGCTGCTTGGGCCGCGCCGTGAAGCCATAGCGCTTGCTGTTGCCGGCCTTTGCTCCGGCTGCGAGCGCGGGCTTGCGGCTGCCGCGCGCATCAGTTCGTTTGTCGGTGCGCGCCAGGCTCGACTTACGCGCGCCCGTGGATGCTTTAGCTACCGGCTTGCCGTTGCGCGCATGGCCGTTGTGCCGAGTCCATGAAGCAGCGGATTTGCCGTTGGCGCCATTGGCAGAGTGGGACACCTTGCCGTTGGAGCGCGCGCCGTTGGCTGCGGGTTTGGCTGCATGGGTCCCATTGCTCTTGCCGTTGGTGCTTTTCTGCCAGCGAGCGCCGTTCGAGTTGTGCGCGCCTTTTGCGCCGCGGGGGGCGGTGGCGCGTGGGTCCGCGGAGCGGCGTGCGATGCGACTGCCGTTGGACGAAGAAGCCGTGCGGCTCGCGCCGGGCTTGCGGTCGCGATTGAGCTTGACGGGCCGGCTGAAGTGCGGCCTTGTGCCGTTGGTCTTGCTTATGGCAGCAGGCTTGTGCACCGGAGCGAGCGGCGCGGGCGGTTCGGTGCGCTGCACAGGGCGCGGCGCGGGCACTGATTGGATGGGAACCGGCGGGACCACGGGCGCGACAGGATATGAAATTGCAGGCGCGACGCGGAAGTGTTCCTGTTCAAAACTCGATCTGAAGTAGGACGAGATCGGTGCATCTCCTCCGCCATACATTCCCGCGACCGGCGCGAACTCCGGCAAAGTGCCAGCAACGTAGAAGTGCGGCGCATGGCCCATGGAGATGGTGTGGACCTGGCGAGTTGCGACCAGGCCGCGCAGGACTTCGCGCACCTTGCTGCGCGCAGTCAGCGGAGAGAGGAAGACTTCAACCTCTTCCATGCTGGCGGCGATCACGGCCTGCAGATAGATGGAGGCAAGCACAGAGATGGCGGTGACCTGCGATGTCGAAGCGCCCTCGGCGATGGCCTTTTGGTAGCGGGTGCGCAGCAGTTGCCATTTGGCGGCGCGACCGGCCTCGGCGATCACCGGAATGATGCGCAGTTGCTGCCAGAGCTCGGTGATGGCGCGAACCACGGCCGATTCGCTGACTTCGCGGCCCAACGCGTGCTTTAACTGCGAGATGGACAGGTCGCCGGCCTCAAGCAGCTTGTAGGCCTGGACGGCGAGCTGGGAAACGGCGCGTGAGCCGGTCAACTGGGGGTTGCGGCGCCAATCGCGATCTCCTCGCAATGCATAGACATAGGGCAGCACCCAACTGGCAACCACAAAATCTGGCTGCTCGCCCGGCATACCCT
>Ga0181537_10003875_pt1 | contig 12601 bp, 9 predicted proteins | sample PEATcosm2014_Bin_39_FD_119765 | JGI IMG/M metagenome (GOLD analysis project Ga0181537, IMG submission 119765) | Peatland microbial communities from MTU Mesocosm Facility, Houghton, MI, USA - PEATcosm2014_Bin23_10_metaG | ecosystem: Environmental > Terrestrial > Soil > Wetlands > Peat | place...
GAAATTGCTGCAAATCATCCTGGTCGGTCAACCTGGTTTGGCGGACAAGCTGGCGAGCCCGTCGCTTGTCCAATTACGGCAGCGCATCACTTCAGTCAGTGGACTGAGCCCGCTGAATCAGGAAGAAGTTGCCCGCTTCATCGAGCACCGGATGCAGGTTGCGGGCTATAAAGGGCCGGCGCTGTTTACTCCAGATGCCCTGGAGCTGATTTCGCACGTGAGTGAAGGCATTCCGCGGCAGATCAACAACTATTGTTTCCATGCGCTCTCGCTGGCTTGCGCCATGCGGAAGAAGTCGATCGACGCCGGCATGGTGCGTGAAGTGATCCAGGATCTGGATATCAGCCGTTTCGTATCTGATGTGGGATCTCCGCGGTTGCACTTGGGCTTAAGCAAGGGCGATAACGATCCCTTTCGTCCCGTAGAAGAGTTGACCGGACCGGCTCGAGAATATGTGAACTCCGAGATGCCGTCGGAAGGCGGGGTGGCAAAGGACTACCTCAGCCCGGCGGAAGCGATCGAGCACATGCGCGACGTTGCGCGCCTGCTGCACAACTGGCGGGGATCCGATCGGCAATCAGCCTAACCGACCAGGGTTCAGCGACGAAGCAACGGAACGACGAGACTAGAGCAATCCCGAGAATCTTATGAGCAGAAATTTTGAGTTGTTGCAAAACCTGGGTAGGGAACGAGAGATGTTCGAAAACCCTGTGGTCGAAACGAGCACGACGACTACGGTCGAAGAGCCGGTCGCCGTCAAGCCCGTGTCGGTGCCCGTAGAGCTGCATCCCTTGCAGCTGAAGATGGAAGGGTCGCAGCGAGACGAGATGTTCAAGCTGGTGCAGCGTGTCTTTATGGCGCCTGGCGCGGGACGGGGACGCATGGTGGTGGTATCGGCGATGGAAGCCGGAAACGGATGCAGTTGGATCTGCTCGCGTATGGCAGAAGTTTTGGCGTCCCAGGTTGCCGGTTCGGTTTGCGTGGTGGATGCGAATTTGCGCTCTCCGGGCTTGCATCGTGAATTCAATGTGCCCAATCACTATGGACTGACGGACGCGCTGCAAGTGAGCGACCCAATTCGAAGATTTGTGACCTCGCTCTCGCGCCCGAATCTCTGGTTGCTCAGCTGCGGAGCGGAAGTTGAGGGAATGCACTCGATGCTGAGCTCGGAGCGTATGCGGGCGATACTGCCGGAATTGCAGCGTGAATTCGATTACGTTCTGATCGACGCGCCGCCGATTGAGTCGGGTGACGACAGCATCATGCTGGGGCGAGGCGCCGAAGGAATTGTTCTAGTTTTGCGGGCGAATGCGTCGCGGCGCGAAGCGGCACGCAAAGCGGTGCAGAACCTGGAAAGCGCGAACGTTCGCGTTCTGGGTGCGGTGCTGAATCGCCGGACGTTCCCTGTACCTGAATCCATCTATCGCAAACTGTAGGGAGAGAAATGTTCGAGAACCTGAGGGAAGATATCAGCCGGGCGATGCGCCAAGCGCGGCCCGACGACTGGAAGCCGACGCTAAAGCATCGACTGGAAGTGTGTGTGCGGCACTCCACGTTGCCAGTGATCGCCTATCGATTCGGGCATTGGACCTTGGGCGTGCGCATCCCGGTGATCGGACTGTTGCTCCGGATTGTGGGACTGTTCTTTCGCAAGTTTGTTGAAGTATTTACGAGCGTGCATATCGATGTGCATGCCGAGATAGGCCCTGGGTTTGTGATCCATTCGGTTTACGCGATCAACTTGGGCAAAACGAAGATTGGAAAGAATTTCACGATCGCGACGGGTTGCTTGATTTCTCATGCCTGCCGGGGAATCGGGGACGATGTTTACTTTGGGCCTGGAGCGAAGTTGGTGGGCGATGCAAAGATTGGCAGCAATGTCGTGATCGCGGCCAACAGCCTGGTGCTCACCGATGTGCGCTCGAACATGATGGTGATGGGAGTTCCGGCGCGCATCAAATTGCCAGGTGGTCGTCCGCAAAGGTTTGTGAAAAAAGCTGCTCCGGTTGCTGTTCCGGCGAAGGCAGTGGCGTCTGCACCCACAGCTGAACCAGTGCCGGTTGCAGCGAAGGCAGCGACCGCATCGACATCAAGTGAACCATCCCCCGCTTCCGCATCTGCATAAACAAAGCTCAAAGGGTACTTGGGCCAGATCGACATAGGAGAAAGAGACCTTGGACTTTGCATGGAGTGAGGAACAAGCGGCGTTTCGTAAGGAGGTCCTGCGATTCGCTCGCGAAGAGCTGAAAGATGACGTCATTGCTCGGGACCGCAATGAGGAGTTCTCGAAGACGCTGTGGAAGAAATGCGCGGATTTTGGAATTCAAGGATTGCCCATTCCGACGGAATACGGCGGAGGCGGCGCCGATACTCTGACCACAGTTTGCGCTCTCGAAGCGCTGGGTTACGGATGCGCAGACAACGGACTGTTGTTCTCGATCAACGCGCACATGTGGAGTTCCGAGATCCCGATCTGGAATTTTGGCACCGAGGCACAGAAGAAGAAGTATCTGCCGGGCCTGGTGAGCGGCGGATTGGGCTTGCACGCGATGACGGAGCCAGGGTCGGGTTCCGATGCGTACAGCCTGAAGACGCGAGCGGAGCGTAAGGGCGATAAATATGTGCTGAATGGCTCGAAGACATTCAGCAGCAATGCGCCAGATGCGGACGTAACGATCGTGTTTGCGAATCTCGATCCCAGCCGCGGTCCGAACGGCGTTACGGCGTTTCTGGTTGATAAAGGAACTCCCGGATTCACGGTGGGGAAAAAGCTGCACAAGATGGGATTGCGGACTTCACCCATGGCGGAACTCTCGCTGCAGGATTGCGAGATTCCGGTCGAGAATTTGCTCGGCAAGGAATTTGGAGGTCAGGCGGTTTTCACGTCCTCGATGGAGTGGGAGCGGATTTGTATTCTGGCCAGCCATCTCGGCGCGATGCAGCGGATCATGGAAACCTGCATCAAGTACGCCAAAGAGCGCAAGCAGTTTGGCGAGCCGATCGGAAAGTTTCCGGCCATCAACAACAAGATCGCCGATATGGATGTGCGGCTCGAGACCGGGCGCCTCGTGCTGTACAAGGCTGCATGGTTGAAGAGCCAGGGGCGGCATCCGATTCGCGAAGCTTCAATTGCGAAATTGTATGTCAGCGAAGCCTGCATCAAGAGCTGCCTGGAAGCGATTCAACTCCACGGCGGTTACGGCTACATGACCGAGTACGAACTGGAGCGGGAACTGCGAGACGCAATTGCAGGGACGATTTACTCGGGTACCTCAGAGGTACATCGCGTGATCATTTCAAGTTATTACGGGCTGTAGTAGTTGTGAGTAGTTATCCCCCACAATAAATCCTAACTGGGCTGGGTCTCGAATCATGGCATACGTACTGCAGCAGTTGCTGAGCAAGAGCGCGAAAGCTTATCCGGATAAACCGGCGGTATGGGCTCGTGGCAAAAGCATTACCTATCGGGAACTCGACGAGCGGTCGAACCAGTTGGCTCATTTGTTGCACCAGCGGGGAGTTCGGAAAGGCGATAGGGTCGGGTTGTTTTTCCCGAAATCAGTTGAGTCAATTATCAGCATGCTGGGCGTGCTGAAGGCCGGCGGCGTTTACGTTCCGCTGGATCCGCAGGCACCAGCCGATCGCGTAGGCTACATCATCGGCAACTGCGGTATTCGAATTCTGATCACCAAAAGCGAGAAGCGGGCTGAACTTTCCGCGGATGTTCAGGGATTGCTGGAAGCATGCGTTCTGGTCGAAGGTGAGGGGAACGGCAGCGACCTGATTGAGTGGTCGCGACTCGCGGAATTTCCTGCGTCGCATGCACCACAAGTCACAATGATCGAAACCGATCTGGCTTACATCCTTTATACGTCGGGCTCAACTGGACGTCCGAAGGGTGTAATGCTGACGCATCAGAATGCGTTGACATTCGTCGAGTGGTGCGCTGAGGAGTTTCAGGTTCGCAGTGAAGACCGGCTTTCGAACCACGCTCCGCTGCACTTCGATCTCTCGGTGTTCGATGTTTACAACACGCTGGAAGCGGGCGCAACGGTCTATCTGATCACCGAAGACCTGGCGCTGTTTCCGACGAGCTTGGCGAACTTCATCGATACGCAGAAGATCACGATCTGGTACTCGGTTCCTTCCGCGCTGATGTTGCTCTTGCTCCATGGCCGATTGACGGTTGAAAAGCTGAAGAGCCTGCGAGTGATCCTGTTTGCGGGGGAAGTTTTCCCGATGAAGTATTTGCGGCAGTTGGCGGAGGTTTCCCAGCAGAGTGCGCTCTATAACCTGTACGGTCCAACGGAAACCAACGTTTGCACCTATTACAAGGTCGAGCGCGAGCGTCTGGCGAGCATGGACAAATTGCCGATTGGGATTGCCTGTGCGAATACCGAGACGTTTTCTGTCACGCCGGAGGGACGGCTGGCGGAGAAGGGCGAAGCCGGCGAACTCTATGTGCGCGGTCCTGCGGTGACCTACGGTTACTGGGCTGACTCGGAAAAGACCCACAAAATGGTTGTGCCCAACCACTTCCAGGAGAATTTTGAAGAAAAGATGTATCGCACGGGCGATATCGTCACGGTGGGAGAGGACGGCAACTACTACTTCCAAGGACGCCGCGACAGTATGATCAAGAGCCGCGGATATCGGATTGAACTCGGCGAGATCGAAACCGCGCTGCTCAATCATCCGGGAGTGCGAGAGGCGGTCGTGCTGGCGGTTCCGGACGAAATTATCGGAAATCGGATACGCGCGGTCGTAGCGCCTCATGTGGCCGGCTCGCTTGGAGTTCTGGAGTTGCAACAGTTCTGTGCCTCCCGGGTTCCGAAATATATGATTCCGGAACTTGTGGATCTTTACGATGAACTGCCGAAGACATCGACCGGAAAGATCGATCGAGTAAAGCTGGCATCGGAGCCCGTAGGTGCCGGTAGAAGTTAAGAACAAACGCCTTTCGCTGTTGCAGTAACAAATTCAAAGTCAATTGGGGAGAAGACAATGATTCAGTCCGCAGAAGTGAAAGACCGGATTCGTGAGTACGTGCTGGAGGAGTTCGCCAAGACCAAGGGCATCGACCAGATTACGGACCAGGAAGTGCTGACCAAGAACGGGATTATCGACTCGATGGGAATTTTCCGCCTGGTCGCATTTCTGGAAGAGACGTTCAACGTCCGCATCGGCGACGAAGAAATCACGCACGACAATCTGGAGAGCGTCGACGCAATTGAGCGGCTCGTACTCGCAAAATCGAAGAAGTAGGCGCTCCGATTCGGTTGGCCTAGCGGGCATCCACGACGTTGCCCGCATTTCCACTCACTGATCCCTCCCCAGAACTACGAAGCACTTGTAACCATCTCCTCAGGATTTCTTATGCGTATAGGCCGCAAAATCTTTTCGAACCTGGTCAAGCTGCTGGATTTGCTCTTGATGATGGTGTCGTTCGCCATCTCCACCCTGCCGTTGTATCACCGGGTAGGCAAGATCAGCCTGGCGGAATTCTTCGAGTTGCGCGTTAAATTAGGCAACTTGATCTTGTTCGCCAGTTTCGCCCTAATCTGGCACATCCTGTTCAGCGTCGTGGGACTGTACGGATCGAAGCGCCTGACGAGCCGCTGGGATGAAATCACCGACATTGCTCGCGCCACGACGCTGGGAACCGGCGTGATTGCGGCGTTCGGCCTGGCGTTCCGGATCTGGGTTGTAAACCGGACTTTCCTGGTGCTGTTCTGGGTACTGACCACCGTACTGGTGATCCTCAGCCGCACGATGATTCGCGGATCGCTGTCCTATGCGCGCCGCCGCGGCAAGAACATGCGCAACATGCTGGTAATTGGCACGAATCCCCGCGCGTTGCAGTTGGTAGAACGAATCCAGCACAAACCGGAGCTTGGATACCGAATTCTGGGATTTGCGGACGAAGACTGGACCGGACTCGAAGAATTCAAGAAGCAGGGACTGCCTCTTGTATCGAACCTGGACGCACTTCCGTCATATGTGCGCCGGAATGTGGTCGACGAAGTGGTGCTCGCATTGCCGATTCGCTCGTTCCACACGTTCGCATCGCAAATCGCGGCCGCATGCGAACAACAGGGAATCATCGTTCGCTTCCTGCCCAACATCTTTGACCTGAAGGAAGCGCGTCATCGCACCGATGAGTTCGACGGCGATCCGCTCATCAGCCACGAGTCGACGATTACAGACTTCTGGGGATTGGCGATCAAGCGGGCGATTGACATAGTTGTTTCACTGACGGCAATCATCCTGCTTTCACCGGTGATGCTGCTGACGGCGTTGTTGGTGCGATTGACGTCGCCGGGTCCGATCTTCTTCGTGCAGAAGCGCCTTGGCCTGAACAAGCGGATGTTCCACATTTACAAGTTCCGGACCATGGTAGTCGACGCCGAAGCGCGGCTGAAAGATCTCGAGCACCTGAACGAGGCGAATGGTGCTGTGTTCAAGATCAAGAAAGATCCTCGCGTCACGATGATCGGAGCTTTTTTGCGGAAGACCAGCATTGACGAACTTCCACAGCTCTTTAACGTTCTGAAGGGCGAGATGAGCCTGGTTGGTCCGCGCCCACTTCAGGTTCGCGACTACGAATTGTTCGAGACCTTCTGTGGCGACTGGCAGCGCAAGCGGTTCAGCGTTCGGCCGGGAATCACGTGCCTCTGGCAGATCAAGGGCCGTAGTTCAACCACGTTTGAGAAGTGGATGGAGTTGGATCTGCAATACATCCGGACATGGTCGTTGTGGCTGGATCTGGAGATCCTCGCCAAAACAGTTCCCGCGGTATTGAAGGGTTCTGGCGCAGCTTAATTCGATCGAAACAAAATCAGCAATCAAATGGTGAAGTTTAGCGCATGACGTCCAGGGAACTATTGGGGAGTTTTTGCATGTACGCAAGCCGGAATCGGGTGAAGGAGTGTCGATGAAGTTGCAGTTGCCGACAGACCATCCGCGACCGGCGGTGCAAAGCTTTCGTAGCGCCGTGCATTCTTTCAATCTTCCGAAAGAGTTGTCTGAGAGCCTGTGCCAGTTTGCCGAGCAGGAACGCAGCAACTTGTTTGACGCAAGCGTAGCTTGCTTCGCGGCTTTGATGGGCCGATACAGCTGTCAGGACGAATTTGTGATCGGGACGTTATCGTCGGGCGGTCAAGTGGTCGCTCTTCGCGCGAAACTGGGAAGCGATCCGACATTCCGAGCGATGCTGGCGCATCCGCCGTTCGACATTGTTCCCTATGAGAGTGCCTCCAAGGGAAGTTCTAGCCAAGCTTCGCTTTTCAACGTGATGTTCTCGTTCACCGCGGCCGAAGCGGCGATTGAGGCATCCAAGTCTGAAACGTCCGAGCGCGACCTTGAGCTTCAACTGCAGGATCGAGCGGCGGGAATCGTCGGACGCATTGTATACAGCACGGAGCTCTTTGAAGCAACGACGATTGAGCGCATGGCCGGGCATTTCCAGACGATGCTTGAAGCGATGGTCGCGAATCCGGATCAGGCGATTTCGGCGTTGCCGATGCTCACCGCAAAAGAGAAGCTGCAGTTCGAAGAATGGAACCGGACGGAAGTCGAATATCCTCGCGAATTATGTGTTCACGAATTGGTAGAAGCACAAGTTCTGCGAACGCCCAATGCGAGTGCGGTGGAGCATAGTGGCAAGCGACTGACGTATCGGGAATTGAACGAGCGCTCGAACCAGTTGGCGCGGTTTTTGCGGAAGCGCGGAATCGGGCATGAGGCTCGAGTCGGGATTTGCTTGCGGCGTTCTTTGGAATTGCCGGTTGCGATTCTCGCGGTATTGAAGGCAGGGGCGGCCTGCGTGCCGCTTGATCCGGCTTATCCGAAAGAGCGGCTGACCTACATGCTCGAGGACTCGGAGGCCTCTCTGGTTCTCTCGCAACCGGGATTGCTCTCCGAAGTGACGGACTTCGAGGCTGAGGTCGTCAATCTTGAGCCGGATTGGAAGCTGTTCGCGGATGAGAGTCGCGAGAACGTCCGCAGTAATGTGGAGCCTGAGAATCTGGCCTATGTGATCTACACGTCGGGCTCGACCGGCAAGCCGCGTGGCGTGCTGCTTACACACGGCGGACTGGTGAACCACAACGTCGCTGCGTCGAAATTATTCGGCATTACGACAACCGACCGGATGGCGCAGTTTGCGTCGATTTCATTTGATATCGCCATCGAAGAGATTTTTCCTACGTGGATCGCGGGCGGATCCCTGATTGTTCGTGAAGAAGACGCTTCACTCGCGGTAGGAGATTTTCTGCGTTGGGTCGACCAGAATGGCGTGACCGCCCTGGACTTGCCGACCGCCTATTGGCATGAGCTGGTTCGCGAGATGGCGGAATCGATGCTGAAGCTTCCGAAGAGTTTACGGTTGGTAATCGTGGGTGGCGAGAAGGCGCAATCGGGTGCTCTGGCAACATGGCGCAAGCTGACCGGTTCACGGGTGCGTTGGGTCAACACATACGGACCGACTGAAACCAGCGTGATTGTGACGTCGTACGAGCCGAAGGATTCCGAAAAACTCCCGGCCGTGTTGCCGATCGGACGTCCCATCGCCAACACAAAGATTTATATCCTCAGCAAGAGTCTGCAGATGCTGCCGGTGGGAGTTGCGGGAGACCTTTACGTTTCTGGACCGGGACTGGCTCGTGGGTATCTCAACCGTCCGGAGACGACGGCCGAGAAATTTGTCGCCGATCCGTTCAGCCAGGAACCGGGTGCTCGTATGTACAAGACCGGTGACCTGGCGCGCTACCTATCAAACGGCGATATTGAATTCGCGGGGCGAACTGATGATCAGGTGAAGATTCGTGGATACCGCGTCGAACTCGAGGAGATTGAAGCTGTCCTAGGAGCGCATCCCGGCGCTCATGAAGTAGTGGTGATGGCTCGCGAGAATGCATCCGGCGAAAAAAGTTTGGTTGCTTACCTAGTGCCGTCGCGCGAACAGGTTCCGACGGCAAGCGAACTCCGTTCGTACTTGACCAAGAAGCTTCCGCATTACATGGTGCCGGCGGCCGTGGTTCTTCTGGAGGCGATGCCGAAGACGCCAAACGGCAAGGTGGATAAGCGGGCTTTACCAGTTCCGAAAGCGGCGGATTTTGCTGCGACTCAGGAGTATGTGGCTCCCAGCAGCGAACTGGAAACGCAGCTGACGCAGATTTGGGAGACCGTTCTCGACAAGAAGCCAGTGGGCATTCGGGATAATTTCTTCGAACTTGGCGGACACTCGCTCTTAGCAGCGCGCCTGATGCACCGTATCGAACAACAGTTGGGAAAGAGGCTTCCCCTGGCAGCGCTGCTGCAGGCTCCGACGATTGAGCAGTTGACGAGGCTGATGGGAGAAGGGGCCAGTTCGTGGTCTTCGCTAGTTCCCCTGCAGCCGCAAGGATCCCGTCCTCCATTCTTCTGCGTGCATGGCGTCGGCGGGAATGTTGTTGGCTTCCGCGATCTAGTTCGACATCTGGGATCGGATCAGCCGTTTTACGCACTGCAGCCGCAAGGCCTTGATGGAAAGCAGGAATGCTTGACGAGTATTCCACTGATGGCCGAACGCTACATTCAGGAGATCCGGCGGGTGCAGCCCGAAGGTCCTTATCGCATCGGCGGGTATTCGTTCGGTGGCCTGGTGGCTTATGAGATGGCGCAGATCCTGGAAGCGCAAGGAGAGGGTGTCGCGCTTCTGGCTTTGTTCGATGCATATCCCGGCAAAGAAGAATCGCGCGGTGAGAAGCTCAAGCAGGTTTTGACACTCCCGTTGAAAGAGCGAATCAAGTTCATCCTGAAAAAGGGAAGCTTTGTCGTGATGACATTGCGGAAGCGGATCGAATTGCAATTCTTGCCGCGAGCATTACGGAATGTGCGGCAGGCATGCTCCAGGGCTGCGGGAGATTACGAGGTGCAACCTTATCCGGGGCGCGTCACATTATTCCGAGTGCGAGAGAAGTCTGCCGACAGCCTGAATGATCCGTACGCGATTTGGTGGCGCATGGCCGAGGGCGGAGTTGAATTGCGCGAAATTAACGGCGATCACCTCAGTCTGCTGAAAGAACCGCAGGTGCGATTCCTGGCTGAGGAGTTGGCTGACTGTCTGGCACATTCGGTTGGCGAGGAATCATTGGCAATCGCGGGCAAATAGTATCCCGCTAGAGATCGGTAGAAATTTTATAAATGAGTTCATCGAACACAGAGCAGGTGATGGATCCGGATTACGTCGAGGAATCGACCGCCGCCGGACCCGATACCGCCGATGGTGCGGAGAAAGGCAACTCCGCCACCACGGTCGGTCGTTGGGTCACGAAGGGTGGTTTTGCGATTCTCGATCAGGGGCTGATTTCGGGATCCAACTTTCTAATTAGCATCTTGTTGGCGCGGTGGCTGGTTCCCGCGCAGTATGGCTCGTTTTCGACCGCATTCTCGGTTTTCTTGTTTCTGTCATACGTTTATCAGTCGCTCCTTTCGGAACCACAGGCTGTCTTCAGTGGCTCGGCCTATCGCCAGTGCTTGCGTGGGTACCTTAAAGCGCTCTTGAGCCTGCAGGCCGTTGTAACCGTGTTTGGTCTTGTATTGCTCGGTGGATCCGCTGCCGTTGCTTACGCCATGGGGAAGGCCGATGGCTTTCCCGGTGCCTTAGCGGGTGTCGCAATCGCATCTCCGTGCATTTTGTTTTTCTGGCTGCTACGCCGCTCGTATTACATGAACCTTGCTCCTGCACGCGCTGCGATAGGGGCATTTATTTATTTCGTCCTGACAACCGGCGGGTTGTTCGTCGTCTATCGCAAAGCGCTGATGTCCCCGTTTTCGGCGTACCTGCTGATGGCAATCGGTGCACTCGGTACGGGACTGTTTCTTTTGTCGCAGATAAAGAAGGCGCTACCTCCCGACACTTGTGATGCGCCGACCACCGCGCAGGCGTGGCGCAAGCATTGGGAATATGGGCGGTGGGCACTTGGCGTCTCCGTCGTGACGTGGATTCCGTACTACATGTATTACCCGCTGGTGGCCATGTTCTCCGGGATGGCGCAGGCGGGGCAATTGCGCGCCGTGATGAACTTGTCCTTGCCACTGGAGCAGAGCTACACAGCGCTGTCGATTCTGTTCTTGCCTTATGCTGCGCGAGTGTGCCGCGAAAAAGGCATTGCCAGTTCCGGACCGCTCGTGCGCCGCATCACCGGATTGTTCGTAGTGGGCGCAGTGGTGTACTGGGCAATCCTGATTCCGTTTAAGAGCGTAGCCTTCCACATTCTTTATGGCGGCAAGTACATGGAACTAGCGCCGCTGATCCCGTATGTTGCTCTCGGAACGACGCTGTGGAGCGCGGCGTTCGGTCCAGCAATCATGCTGCGGGCGATTGAGTCGCCCGACTCCATCTTTTACGCGCGCGTTGTGGCGAGCGTACTCTCTCTCGTCGTTGGCGTACCGGCAACGTGGGCCTTCGGGTTGTGGGGCGTAGTGTGGAGCGTTATCGTCGCCAACATCGCAGCCTTTTTGATTTCGATGTACATCCTCCAACGCAAGTCGAATTCGATTTCGGTACCGAATCCGGTTCTCCAAGGGGAAAGTTAATTGATGAATACTCTGAAGACACTCCGTTTCAAGGCCTCCCGCACGAAGCTGCGCGCCCCCAAATCATGGTGGGAGCATCGCGGCCTGCAAGACAATGACGTGCTCTTTGCGTCGTTCGAGCGCTCGGGAAATACCTGGTTGCGCTTCGTGTTATTCGAGGTTCTGACCAACGATACGGCGGGTTTCCTCAACGTGAACCAGGTGCTGCCGGAGCTTGGTACGCACGAAAACGCGCAGCACGTGCTGCCGAATGGCGGACGCTTTATCAAGACTCACCACCAGTACCGACCTGAATACAAACGCGCGATCTACCTCATGCGCGACCTGCGCGACGTGATGCTCTCCAATTGGGCGCGCGACAAGGAAATGGGCTTCTCGCAGTACTTCGATAACGGCAACGGGATGGATGGCTACATCGAGTCTTTCCTGAAAGGCAAAGTGACGCGATTCGGTTCGTGGCAGTCTCACGTGGATTCGTGGGTGAAGAGCCCTCTGGCGAAGAACGGCAACCTGCTGGTGGTCCGCTACGAAGATTTGCGCCGTGACACCGAGAGCGGGCTGGTAGAAATGCTCAACTTCCTTGGGATTGATCGCGATCGCGAGCAGATTCGCCGCGCGGTGGAAAACAATTCGCTGCGCGCTATGCGCGAAAAAGAAGAAAAGGCCAAGAATTCGGGGGCAACGCTGGGGAAGGGAACGCTTCTGCGAAAGCACAACGTTGATCGCGAGGATGCCCGTTTCGTACGTAGCGGATCGGTCGGCGGGTGGCGAGAAAAGCTAAGCCCGGCGCAGATCGACATGGTCACGGCCTACGCAGCGGAGGATTTGGTCCGTGCAGGTTATCCGGCTGGCGTCAAGGAAGAAGTGCCCGCGGAATACGCCACGGGCGTGCGGGTATAGCTGGCACAAGGGTAACCGGCCAAAGTATGACCAGGGTAATGAAGAAAAGTGGGGCGATTCTGGCGATGATGTTGGTGTTCGTCCCGCTTGGGGTAGCCCAGAAAAAAGATGAGGCGTCCGA
>Ga0181537_10003876_pt1 | contig 12601 bp, 9 predicted proteins | sample PEATcosm2014_Bin_39_FD_119765 | JGI IMG/M metagenome (GOLD analysis project Ga0181537, IMG submission 119765) | Peatland microbial communities from MTU Mesocosm Facility, Houghton, MI, USA - PEATcosm2014_Bin23_10_metaG | ecosystem: Environmental > Terrestrial > Soil > Wetlands > Peat | place...
GGAAAAAGGTTAGACCACTGCCGGCAACTAGTTCTCCGCGTTGTGTTCACTGGACAGGCCCCAGGGTCACAGAGTCAGCTTTTTCTTTCAAGGTACGGAGCTTCGAGTCGTCAGGAAACAGTTCCATGCCTTGCCGCAGAACGGCAAGAGCCTCGTTGTAATGGCCGAGTGTTATCTGGGCGCTTGCCAGCATTTCATACACTTCACGGAAATAAGGACTCGAGCTGCGAGCTTTTTCGAGAATTCTAACCGCCGCCTCCTCCTGTTGCGTTCGGGTGTACAAGTCCCCGAGGAAAAGATAGTCATCAATATTGGGGACAGTGATGCGAAACAGACGCTTCATGTCATCGATAGCTCTTAGTTTTCCGGCGGGCGTGTCTTTTCTGACCTCGGCGCGGGCCCGGACGCGAAGGATTCGAGAATCCGTAGGCGTGCTGCTGGTTAGCTGCTGCAAAAGCCGGGTCAACGGCGCGCCAAATTCAGGGTGCCCCTCGCGTACCAGACTGTCGTAAGCCTCCAGCAAAACGGCTGGTGGAATCGCTTGAAGTTGCTTCCATTCATCCGGTGGCGCGGATAGAAGCAGCAACTCCGATCTCTGATTGTCATGCGATTGATCTAACGGCTGCGGTGTGGAGTTCGCTTGCGCAGGGATCGAGTGATCCGTGAGCGCCGCGTGCGCAATGGTCGTGACAGTGCGTTTGGGCATGTGGCAGGTCAAACAATCATCGGGCGGAGTGGTGGCCAGTCTTTTCGCCCGTTCCAATCGGCAACTCTGTTCGGTGTGGCAGCCTAAACACTGCGCACGGTAATTCGCAAGGGCTTTCGGCGCGGACGACTCCACGTGGGGGTCGTGGCATGTGATGCAGTGCAGATTCCGACTTGCCCGGTAGCATTTGCTGAGCGTCATCCCAAAGTAATGTTCCAGCGGCAGGGCGGATGGACTTGCGCCAGCCTCCGGCGCAATCTTAAAAATGGAAACATAATTTCCCAACGGCATTCCGGGACGGAAGTCCCGTAAGTTGTGTCCTGGCATTTCGACCCGCACATCTTGCCCCTGGTGGCATCGCATGCAGATGTTGTCTGCCAGCCATCCCGACAGCCGCGCCGGATTCACGATGCTGGTGTCGGAACCCGCGGGAGATGCCACGTCCATCATAAGATCTTGAGCGCGTTCCGCGACGTGCGCCTCGCCGGGACCATGGCAGTTTTCGCATCCCACGGCAAGTTCGTCGAAGGGCGGGTCTTTATAGAGGCCAACCTGTCCCACAACCGGATTGGGGCGACCACTGTGGCAAATAATGCAGCGGCCCAGAATAGGCCGGGTAAAACCACGGTTCTGAACCTCAAATCCTGGAGCGAAGCCCCAGGAATGCGTCTTGGTGTAATAGCTAAGAGGAGCTTCGAACAAATAATGGTCCCGCTGAATCAGAAACCCGAAACCGTTCGCTCCCGCGCCAATGTCATAGTCCGCCTTCCAAGTTTGGCGGAATAGCTCTTTACCGTCGGCATTGAGAGCATACTGACTCTGAATCAGCTCGCCATCTTTGCTCATTACGGCGAAATATTGGTTGCTGTCCTTGTCATACACCGTGGCCGGAACGGGCAGCATTGATGCGAGTGAGTTCGCATCGGCCGGAAGCATGGACATACCCATCGAGGTCTGGCGGAAGCTGCTGTAAATCTTGGAATGGCACGAAGCGCAGACCGTTGAACCGACGTAATGCCCTCCCGCTTCAATGTTTCGGGGGGGGGCAGAATTTGGGTCCTTCTTTCCAGATTTTGCCCCATTCGTGGGATGGGCCGGCTGCTGGGCCGCGCCGTTGAGCAAGCAAACGAAAGCAATAGAAATGAGAATGCAGGCGAAATACCATGCTTGATTTACAGGCTTCGAGCGAATGGGGATCGTCCTTCTGGGATGTTTCATGGTATCTGCGAACAGGCGTTTTCAACTTACTCGACGGAAACGAAGAAGTCGAGCCAACATGTCCCTTGCCTGCCGGCCTGCTCCGCCAGGGTCACAAGAGATCCAGAATCCGCCCCCAAGGACCACAATGAACATAAATTTGGAACGCCATTCTTTATCGTGGATTTTACCCGGAAGAACTGGCAGAATACCATGATCGCATTCCAGACGCGGAGTTCACGACAACATGGCAAACAAGTTGAAGCAAATTCTGCAAAAGGGCAAGCCTGCGATCGGCACCTGGCTGGGGTGCTCCGATCCATACTTTGTAGAGATGATGGCGGACTTGGGCTTTGATTGGCTGCTCATTGATATGGAGCATATCCCAATCAGCCAAGAGGGCCTGCGCACGATGCTGATGGCGTGCAAAGGCAGCGAAAGTACGATCCTCGTTCGCGTTTCCCTTAACTCCAGGAATTATATTCAGGCCGCTCTTGATCTCGGCGCTCAGGGAGTGATGGTACCCATGGTGAATTCTCGTGCCGACGCGGAGCGTGCAGTCGAATTTACTCGTTATCCGCCTCTCGGACGGCGCGGTCTTGGCCCTGTTCGCGCCGGGCGTTATGGCAAGGATGACGCTGGTTACCGAATGACGGCCAACGAGGAAAATCTGCTCTTCGTACAAATCGAAACGCCGGAAGCGGTACAGAAAGTTGAGGAAATTCTTAACGTAAAGGGCATCGACGGTCTCTATATCGGGAACGGGGACTTGGCTAATTTCATGAATGAGGGGCAAGTCGGTTCTGCGACCGTTCAGAAAGTCGTTGATGATCTTATCGAACTTGCCACTCGCAAGTCGTTACCGATAGGGCTGCCCACATGGTCGCCAGCCGAATACCACCGTTACGCCCAGCGTGGAGCGCAACTCCTGACGATCGGGAGCGACATGCGGTTTGCCGCAAACGCGGGCACAGCGGACCTGCTGGGAACCCGCGAACTATTGAAGAACGGCTAGGGTCCCATCAAGCTTCAGCGCTGGCGCAAAACTTATGAAACGCGGCAATCGCGGTACGAGCAGATGGGCTCCGGTCGAAAGCATAGGTCTTTAGGCTCTGTCGGAATACCGTTCTAAATTTGTTCTATCGCCTTGGTTTGCGAGCAGGGACGCTGGTATGATAGGCAGCGCCCCTTAATTCAGACGCGAGCTGAGCATTGTCCTCTCTAAAAGAATCCCGGTCCGGCAGAGTACCAGCCAAGTATCCCGTCAAATCGCTGGCGAAAGCGTTACGCATTCTCGACACGGTGGGCCGTTTTCAGCACGGTACCAGCATCGCCTCCCTCAGCAAAGAACTGAAGATGGGCAAGAGCACAGTCCATCGCTTGCTCGCCACCTTACGAGAGTTCGATCTGATCTGGCTGGATCCGACTACTTCCAACTATGCGTTGGGGTCGCGCATTCTTCGATGGAGCGATTTGCTGGTCCAGCAAAATCTCCTGGTTCGTCACGGACTGCCCGTGCTTAGAGATCTGGTGAGCGTTGGCCGCGAAACTGCGAATCTCGCGGTGCTCGACGGTGCCGATGTTCTATATATGGCGCAGTTCGAATCGATGGAAAGACTGCGGATGAGTGAAGCTGTCGGAACCCGTCAGCCCGCGCACAGCACCGCGCTGGGCAAGGCTCTGCTGGCAAGCCTGCCGGAGGAGCAGTTCGATCAGCTTTACGGCAAGTTGGATGTGCTGAAAAGCCCAACTGCCAGCACGATTACCGACCCGCGGCATTTGAAAGAGCATCTGCAGAAAGTTAGAAACGAAGGACTGGCCTACGACTTCGAAGAAAACGTTGCCGGAGTCGTTTGCCTGGGCACGGTGGTGCGAAATTTCACAGGTAGAGCGATCGCGGCCATGAGCGTCTCGATGCCGATTCAGCGGTTTCGCGGCGAGAAGTCGATCCACTTGAAGGAACATCTGCTCGCGGCCGCAAACCGGCTGTCGACCGAACTCGGCTGCAATACGGCAGACGCCTCGCCGCGAGTTGTTCGCGATGCCGGCTCCCCTGCCCAGGCCACTCTCTAGCCCTACCCAACCGTATTCACAAGAGTGCCGATGCCGGAGATTGAGATTCGTATCTCGTTGCCGTGCTCCAATGTGAAACTATCTTCGGGAACGATTCCTGTACCCGTCATGAGCACGCAGCCCTGTGGGAAACTGCAGTGGCGGTATAAATAGGAAATCAACTCGCCCGCCGTGCGCTTGCGCTCCGCCAGGGTGGTCGCTCCCGAAAATATTTTCTTTCCTTCCTGGAGAATTTCCATTTTGATTTCGGTTGAGTCGGCCATCGAGTCAGACGTCACCAATATCGCAGGTCCCAGTGCGCAGGATCCGTCATAGGTCTTGGCCTGCGGCAGGTAAAGTGGATTCATACCTTCAATGTCCCGCGAACTCATGTCATTCGCTATGGTGTAGCCCAAGATCTTCGCCCGTGGGGAAATCACCAGGGCCAGTTCTGGCTCCGGAACATTCCACTTCGAATCGTCGCGGATGGCAACCTTCTGATTTGGCCCTACGACGCGATGCGGCGTTGCCTTAAAGAAAAGTTCCGGACGTTCCGCCTCATATACCCGGTCGTAGAAGTCCCCACCTTCCTTCGACTCCTCCATGCGCGCGACTCGGCTGCGGTAATAGGTCACCCCAGCCCCCCACACTTCCTGACTTCCGATGGGCGCCCGCAGGTCAGCTAACGCGTCCCCATCGGCCCGCTGCCATTGAGGGATCGAAGCCTTCAAATGTTTATCGAGGTCGTCGCGCGCGATCAAGCTGTCGAGAGAAACTGTCGCCGAGAAGTACAAGCGGTCGGCATCTTCTATCACCACCCCTTTAGTTGTGCGATATATCTTCATTTTTCTAATCTGCCTTCGCTCCCATGGAAGCACGCGCGCCACTTCTTCCGAGATGGCCGTCAGTCGCGGCCTTTGGGACTCATCGATTCTCCTCGTCCCCAGATCACCCGGGACTGATCCGCTTTTTTTTCGTCCACGAAGTCAATCTCCGCCTTCCCGCTGTGCAGGAACTCTTCCCGAATTTCCACCCCCAAACCCGGGCCCGGGGGCAGTCCGAGCCGGCCGTTTTGCGGAGCTCCAGATGCCGTCACCAGCGGCAGAAACCTGTCGTTGTAGTGCCGCCGGACAGTTTCGAGAATCTTCAGGTTCGGGGTCGCCATGGCCAAATGCCAGTTCGCAAAATGCGTGATCGGCCCGCCACAGTTATGGTAAGCGACCGGTAAATACATCGTATGGGCCGCGACCGCGATCTTTTTGGCCTCCGACAGTCCTCCGCACCAGGCCAGGTCCGGCATAATGATCGATGCCGCTTGCCGTTCAAACAGTTCGCGGTATCCCCACCGCGTCAAGAGCCGTTCGCTGATGCACAATGGCTGCTTCACTTGCCTGGCCAGAGCTTCATAGGCTGCCATGTTGTCTTGCGGAAGCATCTCCTCGAGCCACGTCACGTGATAGGGTTCCAGGGCGTGGGCTATCTCCACTGCACAAGGCAGGTTCCAGAAACCATGGAACTCGACCATGACTTGCATGCTGTCCCCGAAGGCCTCTCGAATCTGGCGTATCGGTTTGATCCCCTCGGCCATTTCTTCCGACGTAATCGACTGTCCCTGATTTCGGATTGCGACATCATCGAATGACCAAATCTTCATGGCCTTGATGCCCGCGCTCATCAGTTCTTTGGCCAGTTCCACCGGTTTTCGATTGAAGTCGTAACTGTCGTCGTAGCACGTGTTATAAAGCGCAATCGAATCCCAGCACTGCCCGCCCAGCAGCCGGTAAACGGGAAGTCCGGCGCATTTTCCCAGCAGATCCCATAACGCCACATCGATTGCGCTTAAGGCCCGGATTTCCGCACCACCCCAGCCGCGGAATTGAACTTGAGTGAAAAGATCCAGCCAGAGGCGTTCGATGTCGCGCGGATCCCTGCCCAGCAGGACCGGAGCGTAGTCGGTGAGAATGACCGCCTTTTCGCAGTCGGGCGCCGGAAACGTTTCCCCCAACCCATAGGCGCCCGTGTCGGTGTGAATTCGCACCCATGTCCAGCCAATTCCACCGGCGTGAACCTGCGTCACGTTGCGGTAAGTGATGGTTTCTATTTTTGTAATTTTCATCGCGAAGAACTGCGTCCCGGTGGTTCTGGATTGTAGCATGCTGTTCTATTTTCAATTGACAAACTTTGCTTGACGCTCGATACTGGCTGGCCGCACCTCCCCGGCCACCTCCAATGATCCAGCCGGTCCATCTGGCCACGGGCTTTGCCGAAGAGTGGTTTTCGCTGAACGTGTCGAACGGCTCAGTGGTTTTTTCGGTTGTGCCCAGCATCGGTGGGCGAGTCATGGACCTGAGTCTCGGGCCGACCCGGGTCTTCTACACGAACCCGCGACTGCGCGGCAAAGCGATCTCCGGTTCCCCAAGCTCTGAATCTTCTCTGGGACGAAACTACGGAGGAAGCAAAGTATGGCCAGCGCCGCAAGGCTGGTCCAGCGAGCGAGAGTGGCCCGGACCACCCGATCCCGTCCTCGATTGCGGTCCCTACGATTGGCAAGCAGCGCTCGATCCGGACGCGGCCATAATTCATCTGCGAAGCCCACACGATGAATATTCCGGAATCACGATGCGACGGGAGATCAGAATCAACGGGGCCAGCAGCTCAGTCGAAGTGCTCCACACCATGGAGAATACTTCCCGCAGGCCGGTACGCTGGTCGATCTGGCAAGTAACTCAGGTAGACGCATCCAAGGGGCTCGAAATCTTTGTTCCCGCGAAAGGCTTCCATCAGACCTTCGGTGACCAACTCTATCCGGCCGTCAGCTTCAGCGCTGCTGAACAGCGAGTGCGGTTGCAATACGTAGACCAGGTCGCCAAACTCGCCGTCGAAGCCGACCAGGGATGGTTCGCATCACTCGACCGGGCTCGCGGTTTTGTCTTGGCGGAGACTTTTCCGTTCACGCCCGGCGCAAGTTATCCGGACGGCGCCTCGGCCGCCTTCTGGGTCAGTGGTCGCGGTACGTTTATTCTGCACGGAGATCAGGTAGACATGTCGGCGGGTGCGGGCGGGAGCGATCCCCATGTGGAAACCGAAATCATGAGCCCCTTGACGCACCTTAAGCCCGCCGAGGGATTTCAATTCCGTACCGCCTGGCACCTGGCCGCGATTGACGCGCAGGAAATCGTCTCTGTGAACCACTGTGGGGCAATTGGCGCTTCACTCGCGGTCCAACCCGGTTCTCCTGCGCGCTTCACTGGCTCTTTTGGCACCTTCTGGGATGCCAGTCTTCAACTGGTTGCTTATGACCGCGCCTCGCGGATTGTTGGCAGGTTTGACCTGGGAGAAGTGAGCCCGCGTCGTCCTGTGCGACTGGACAACGACATCGGTTTGCCTCCGTATACGGTTCGCTGCAGCCTGGTTCTGTTCGATTCTGACCACAAACAACTTGGGGTTCTAGACCGTGTCAACCTTCACTAACGATTGTCTGGCAGGCAAGAACATTCTGCTCACTGGCGCCCTCGGCGCAATTGGGCAAGTCGTAGTCAGCACACTGGTCGCGCACGGAGCCACCGTTCTGGCCAACGACATTCTTGCCGAAGAAACGGCGAATTCCCTGGCTGGCTCGCATGGTTGGCCTACCGGTCGCTACCGCTACGTGCGGGCAGATATCACCAAGTCGGAGGAAGTGAATCGGTTAGTGGCGGCGGCCGTCGCTCAAACGGGCAAGCTGGACGTCGCGCTCTGCCATGCCGGGATGGTGCAGGGGTGTCCCATACTTAACTATTCGGAGGCCGATTGGGACCGAATCGTTGATTTGAACCTCAAAGGGAACTTTCTTACCGCTCAGGCGGCCGCGCGGATCATGGCAAGCCAAAAAACGACGGGCCAGATCATCTTTACGTCGTCCTGGGTGCAGGACGTCCCTTGGCCCGAGATTACGCCCTATACGGCCACGAAAAGCGCCTTGCGCACCATGATGCGAGGCATGGCCCGGGAACTTGCGCCTCACGGCATTCGGGTCAATGCGATCGCGCCGGGAATCGTTGGCGTAGGGATGGCAAAACGCCAATGGGACACCGAACCAAACTACCGCCGCCGCGCGGAGAAGGCGATCCCCCTTGGTAAATTGCAGACTGCCGAGTCAGTGGCCGACGCCATTCTGTTTCTGTGTTCCGACGCCGCAGATTACATGACAGGCGCCACTTTGCTGGTAGATGGCGGTTGCAGCCTATACCCGATGGATTGAAGCGCTCCCCATCCTGCTACGGAAGCGGGCGGAGCAGAGCACGGGCCGGGGCTGCCTCGTGACCAACCACCCGCAACGGCAATATGATGAAGTCATACTCTCCTGCTTTAATTCCGCGCAGGTCGAGTCCTTCAACAATCGGGATATTTCGACCCAGGAGGATTTGGTGAGTCCGGGGCTCGGGAGCCCCGAATTTCTCGGCCGACAGATAGTCAATCCCGACAAGTTCAACCCCGGAGTCGGCCATAAGCTGTGCCGCGTCGGGCGCAATATAGGTAAAATCCTGGTGGAAGCTTGGATCGACCATCCAGGAATTTCTGCTATTGCGCGTGCGAAACAGGAGTCTCTTTGCGCCGCGCCAATCGTGCTTGTTCAGTTCCGCCACATCGACCGCCAGGACGTCGCGCGAGCAGTCGATGACTCGAGCCGGCCCCATCAATGTTGTAAGGGGCACTTGTTCGATGCTCGCTCCCTTCGACACAAAATGCAGAGGTGCGTCCACGTGGGTGCCGGCGTGTGCGGTCATCAGGTAGGAAGATAACGTCAACTTGTCCCCGGCCGTGAAGCTTCTGAGAAACTCGAACTTCAGCCGTGTATCTCCTGGATAAACGGGGGTGGTGGCCATATCGAGCGGTGTAGTCACGTCGATCCAATCGCCACCGGACCCACTGCTCATGACGCCGCCCTGGATGGTCTGACCGCTGGCCGCAAAGGCAATGATGCCTGATATAACTGCCACTACGATACCGACAGCGAATTGCGATTTCATTGTCTGCCCGCCTAGTAGGTTGGAAAACAGTGACTAACTATCTAAAACTCTACTTAATGTGCAGGTTCGCTCGGGCCTGGTTGTGAGGGTTCATCGATAAGGCTGCCGGTGCCATACTCGCGAACCAGTTGCTGCTGCTGCTTTTTCTCCAGGGCTGCGATCGTTTTCTTTTCTCGCTCTCCATCAGCCTTTCGGCCTAGCCGGAAATAAATTGTAGCCAACGCTACATGGGCTGCGGTCAAATCCGGCTGGGATCGCGCCGCTTGCTCGATGAGGCCGGCTGCGTCCGCGTATCGCCCCTGGGACTGATAACATAACCCGAGTTCCAGCTGAATGCGCCAATCCCCAGGATTCATAAGTTGCGCGCTCTTGAGCCGTACGATGGCGTCGTCCAACTTATCCGGACCCTCGCGGCGCAACGCCGTGGCATAGGAAACATAGTAATCGGGGTTCTTGGGATTCTCTTCGATCGCTTTTCGATAGGCATTCTCCGCCTCGTCTAACTTGCCCATCGATAAGTAAGAATCACCCAGGACATGTTCCACTTTGTCCTGCCGCGGAGGGTTGGTACGCAGGAGCTTCTCGAGGATTGTTGCGGCCTCGGAGTAATGGTGATCGTCATAATAAGCCAGCCCCAGGGCGTACTGATAATTCGGAAGCGTGGCAAACTTCGTTTCGACCGACCTCAAGAAAGTGACCACTGGCGCCGGACGTTTCATCGCCAACAGCGTCCGTACAAGCCCAAAAGCATAGTCGGACGAATCGGGATCCAATTGAATCGCTCTCTGAAAACAGTCCGCCGCTTCCACGAGCTTCTTCTGCTCGAGGTAGATCTCCCCGAGTGTGGCATTCGCGTTGGCCTGGTTTGGGTCCATCGATAGACTGTTCCTGAACAGCATCTCCGCAGATGCCGGCGCCCCGTTTTCCAGCAAAGTTGCCGCAATCTTGCTCTGCTCGGCCGGTCCGGCAACTTTGTCTTGAATGATTTCGTTCGACTCGCTTTCCGCTGCAGTCTGCTGTCCAGTCTTCAAATAGCACTCGATCAGGGCCGCCCGTGATGAAATCCCCAGCTTAGGGTCGCTTTTGAGGCTCTGTAACGGCGCAATCGCCGTTTTGTAGTCCCCCGTCTTCATCAGAAGCAGGCTGTAATTCTGCAGAGCGCTGGTTTCCTTGGGCCGGAGCGCCAGACCGGCTCGGTAGGATTGCTTGGCCTTGTTTATGTTCCCTTTTTTCCAGTAGACGAGGCCCAGATTGAAATATGTGTCCGCCTGCCCTGGAGCGAGAACGCGGGCGCGCTCGAACGCAGTGACCGCCTCGTCGAGTTCATTGATCTCGGTGCAACTTACGCCCAGGTGGAACCATAAGGCTCCGTCCTTGGGATCCTGCTGGACCGCTTGCCGCAACAGGCGACGCGCCTGCTCAAAGTTGCCCCGATCCAGGGCCGCCTTAGCCTCGGACCATAGCGCCGCTACGGTTTCCGTCTCTTGTGCTGCAAAGCGCAGCAAGGGGGCAGATCTCAGGCCGGTTCGCATCACGTTGGTTTGTCCCACGAAATGCGCCCCGCTGCTCTCGGCGAACACCGCAGCGGAATGAATATTGTCATTGTCATTCAAGGCAATCTGTGCCGGGCAACCGACGACTGCTAGCCATGCCAGGAAAAAGGGAAGAGACGGCAGGAGACCGCTAGGCATGCTGGGATCCGGGCGCCATTTTAGTCCAGCCGCAAAAGAAAAAGCCAGCGGGCTGCGCGGAGGCAGCCCGCTGGCAAACATCAGAAGGAGAACTTCAAAGCCACTTGGCCCACCCGCGCGGAACCGTAGCCGTTGTAGGTGAGCGCATTGTCACCGGTGATTTGCCCGAAATTTGATGTCGCTGAGGGATTGTAATCGCTATTCGGGTTCGAGAACTCGGTGCGGTTGAAGGCGTTGAACATCTCCCACCGAATCTGGATCCTGTAGTGGTCACGGAAATTGAAGTTCTTCGCAATGGACAAGTCGGCCTCGTTCCAACCTGGTCCGAACATGACGTTGCGTGGCGAAGTACCGAAGGTACCAGGCGCGTTAAAGGTGAATGCTGCAGTATTGAAGTAATGGTTCAGCCAGTGGGACTTCCCCCCCTGATGTACGCCAAGTGACTGGCCCGCCACAAGGTCGGCATGGTCGGAGCCAACATCCGCACAGGAGGCATTGTCATCCCCGCAAGGTGAGATGGGATTGCTGCCTCCGCCGATTGAGAAAGCCTGCCCGGAGTGCATGACCCACAATCCCCCGAGCTGCCAGCTGCCCAGCACTGCATTCCCGATTTTCCCCAGTTGATGCAGGTCTGGCATCTGGTACACAAAGGTACTGTTCCAGATGCGCGGCACATCATAGTCGGAAATGCCGTAGGCGGCGTTGGGATTATACGGGTTGAAAATCGACCCGACGTTGGAAATCGACGCTTGCGAGCTCTGATCCAGATTCTTGGACCAGGTGAAGTTCGAAGTGAACTGAAGTCCTTTGGTGAAACGTTTTTCGACTGCGATCTGCAAGGCGTCATAATTGCCCCTGCCAATCGACTCGTACGCCAAGATCGACTGGTAGTTGGGCAAAAGCAAGGGGTTTCCGTTGTTGTTATATTGCGTCGCTGTACAGGTCGGCGAAATTGGAGCGCAGGTGAACACACCTGGACTCAACTGAATGGGCACGTGGAGGTGATCATCGTGCCTGCCGATGTAGGTAGCCGTGACCAGGAACTCGCTGCCCAGGGCGTGCTGAATACTGAAATTCCAGGTCCTCTCCTTGCCTTGCTGGAATCCCTTGGTGAAAACCGCCTGCAACGCCTCTGGCGTGGCAAAGGGAACGTTGCTGGCAGGCTGCAGCGCAGGTCCGGCGAAGGGAGGGAATGGGTCTGTGAAGTTGGTGGGCGCGAAACAAGCGAAAGGATCTGCAATGGTGAGTGTGCAAGCGCCGACCTGGTTGTAGTTGATGTTGTAGGCCGGGCTGAACGGAGCGTTCGCGCTTTGGTGGTTATAGTAGGAATAATCGTAGGGAACCGCCATCAGGGCAAAGGCTCCGCGAATACTCGTCCGGGGCAAAGACTTGGGCGCCCAGGCGGCGCTCACGCGGGGGAGGAAGGTTGCCCACTGGTTATTCCACCCTCCCGAAGCTACTCCGGGATCTCCGGGATAAACGGTGCCCACGGGCGCATTCGTGAAACGCGTGCTCTGTTCACCAGGGATGAAGTCAACCGTCTTTTTGTGATCCTGAGATACTGGAGCAATCTGCGGCTCCCAGCGCAGGCCAAGATTGACCGTAAGGCTGGGCGCCAGCTTTATGCTGTCCTGGGCGAACGCCGACAAATTGAAAGCAGCATATTTGTTGTACTCGCCGCCGGAGGCTTGGATTTGGTTCGGCAGACCCAGCAGGAAATCCAAGTCCGAATCGCCGGTAACCGAACCGTTGAAGGATACGCCCGGGTCGCCTTCCCACGTCGCTTGTTCGAGTCCGTACTGGGTAAGGATACTTCCGCCCGCCGTGACGGTGTGCTTGCCTTTGTTCCAGGAGATCGAATCGGTGAAATTCCAGTTGTGACGCCCTTGAATCACTGGGATCTCTGACACAAAGAACCCGGAGCCGGTAGACCCGCCATCGCCAAA
>Ga0181537_10003879_pt1 | contig 12596 bp, 9 predicted proteins | sample PEATcosm2014_Bin_39_FD_119765 | JGI IMG/M metagenome (GOLD analysis project Ga0181537, IMG submission 119765) | Peatland microbial communities from MTU Mesocosm Facility, Houghton, MI, USA - PEATcosm2014_Bin23_10_metaG | ecosystem: Environmental > Terrestrial > Soil > Wetlands > Peat | place...
AGACGCCGAGCGCGCGCATTTGCAAAAATTCATCGACCGGTTCCGCGCCAAGGCCAGCAAAGCCGCGCAGGCGCAATCGCGTGTCAAACGGCTGGCCAAATTGGAGCCGATCGCCGAGGTGGTCGAGGAGCGCGTCTCGCCATTCACGATACCCTCGCCGGCGCGTCCGCTGGCGCCGCCTTTGATTCAACTGGACGCGGCGACGGTCGGCTATGACGGCAAAGCGGTGCTGCGCAATCTCAATCTGCGGCTCGATGTCGACGACCGGATCGGCCTGCTCGGCGTCAACGGCGCGGGCAAATCGACCTTCGCCAAGATGATCGCCGGCGCCCTGCCATTGCAATCCGGTCACATGAATAGCGAAGCCCGCTTGCGGGTCGGCTGGTTTCATCAGCATCAGATCGAGGCGCTGGATCCCGCCGACTCGCCGTTGGACATCATCCGGCGGGCGCTGCCGGACGACAGCGAGGCCGCGCGCCGGTCGCGGCTCGCGCAATTCGGACTGTCATTCGACAAGCAGGAGACGACGGTCGCCAATCTGTCCGGCGGCGAGCGTGCCCGGCTGTTGCTGAATCTGGTCGCGATGGCGGCGCCGCATTTATTGATCCTCGACGAGCCGACCAATCATCTCGACATCGAAAGCCGCCGGGCGCTGCTCGACGCGCTGAACGATTACGAGGGCGCCGTGATTCTGGTCACCCACGACCGCTCGCTGATCGAACTGGTCGCCGACCGGTTGTGGCTCGCCGCCGACGGCCAGATCAAGGCGTTCAAGGGCGACATGGACGACTATGCCCGGTTCGTCCTTGAGCGCGCCAAGGCGGGGGCGCGTGCGCCGGCGCAGTCCGTCGATCACGATGCAGCGCCGGCGGCAATGCCGGTAAAACGAAAACGGCGGCGCGTTTAGAGTTCGACTAGCAAAAAGCCCCGCCGAGGCGGGGCCGATAGTTGATTGGCCGTTTGATGAAGGCCGTTTATTGAAATGGCGCCTATTTAAATGACGTGAGTCAACATCAACGCAATCACTACAACAAGCGGTACGCCCAAAAACCACAAAATCACTGGCATCGTCGCCTCCATTTGATTTCCGTCGACTGCAATGACAACACGATTTGCCGACCTTTGTTCCACAGCGATCGTGCAAAGACGAGCAAGGGCCCGCGAAGGCGGCCAGCTCTTTGTATACCGCGGCGGGGCTGCTAGAACGTCATTTCCGAAGAGGGGGAAACGCCGCCGATGAATATTGTCGTCAACAGCAAGCGCGTATTCTATGTTGCGCCGCACCGTCCGATCGGCTTTGTCGAAATTATCGGTAAGCGCGACGATATCCGGCTCGACATGCTGGAGCACGACAGCCCGGCGGAGGTGGCGGCGCCGGTTCTCTCCGCCGCGCACGCCTATCAGACCTCCTCGACGCGGCAGGAACTGGCGCGGCACTATCACACCAGCGCGGAATTTCTGAAAACGACGCCGAGCCTTTTGCTGGTGTCGACTAACGGCGCCGGCTACGACACCGTCGATCTCAAGGCCTGCACCGAGCGCGGCATTCTGGTCGTCAATCAATCCGGCGGCAATGCCGAGTCGGTCGCCGAACACGTCGTCGGCATGATGCTGACGCTGGTGAAGCGCGTCGTCGAATGCGATCGCGCCTTGCGCGCCGGCACGCTGACGAACCGCGCCGCTTACACGGGCCACGAAGCCTTCGGCAAAACTATCGGCATTATCGGCATCGGCCATGTCGGGCGGCGCCTCGCCGAATTGTGCGGCGGCTTGTTCCGCATGCAGGTGCTGGCCTACGATCCTTACGTCGGCGCCGAGGAAGTTCGCGCCCGCGGCGCGCAAAAAGTCGAGCTCGACGATTTGTTGCGGCACGCCGATTTCGTCTCGATCAATTGCCCGCTCACCGACGAAACCCGCAAGATGATCGGCGCCCGCGAATACGCGCTGATGCAGCCGCACGCTTATTTCATCACCACCGCGCGCGGCTTTATCCACGACGAAGCGGCGCTGGAACAGGCGTTGCGCGATAACAAGCTGGCCGGCGCCGGGCTCGACGTCTGGGAACAAGAACCGCCGCCCGCCGATCACCCGCTGATGCGCTTCGACAACGTCATCGTCACCGCGCATACCGCGGGCGTGACCACGGAAGCGCGCATCCGAATGGGCCGATTCGCGGCCGAGCAGGTCATCGACGCACTCGACGGCAAGCCGGTGCCGCGCGTCCTCAATCCGCAAGTCTGGCCGGATTACGCCAAGCGGTTTGAGCGCACGTTTGGGTTTGCGCCGGCGCCACCGTCCGGCCAACCAGACAGGCATGCGGCGGAAAAGTACTGAAGATGAATTCAGTCCTCGCGAAGTAAACCGAGGATCATCCCAATATGGCCGCAGCCATAATTCCAGCGGCGGCCATGATTGTCGCTACGACCGCTATCGATGTTCCTAAAGCGTGATCAGCCGTGTGCTTTTCGAGCACCCTGGCGAATTCGTCGAGCGACCGGACAGTTTTTAATTCTGCCACCAGCGCGGGAAATGAAAAAGCGAAATCCAGGACTCCCATATGACTGCTCTGCGGCGCGTTTAGGTTGCCGGCCGCGGTCCGTGCTTTTAGGAACGCCAAGATCCGTGCAACGGTAAAGGCGGCACCGAGGAAGTTGGTTATGATCCCGGCGGCCACCATCGCTAGAAGAATATAGTCTTGCCTAGTCATGACTTTCTCACCAGCACAATCGCTATAACGGCCGAGACAATCCAGGCAGCGCCACCTACGGTTCCGATAATACCACCTATGTAGAATATCAAATTAATCTCCGTTGGCTGCGCCACATATAGGAGGTAAAGTCCGTAGGTGCCAATCGCAGGCCCTACTGTGCACAGAATCGCTGCAACGAAATTCCAAACAGCCGCACTCACCGCTCACTGTCCCCATGTGCCCGCCGCTGAAAGGGTACATGATTGTTTATGCAATCACAAGATGTATGCGAATGCCGGCCGACGTGTTCGCACATTACTGATCAACCCACACGACTACCCGTAAATTCCAAAATATGCATGCCCTGACCCCAGCGGTCGATCAGATAGAGCCGGCCGTCGTCGTCACGGCCGATATCGTTTGACTGGATGCCCGGCGTGCCTTCGGGTGTTTCCGGCACGTAGCAGCCGACCTCCTTCGGATGCAGCGGGTCGCTGACATCGACCGCGCGCAGGCCGGCGCTGAAATAGGTCAGAAACACGATGTCCTTCCATGGGCCGGTGGCGGGAAGGTCTTCCAGAATATTATGCGCGCCGAAGCGGCCGGGGCGGTCGTAATATTTTTCGCGCTCGGGCATGAAGGTCGCGACCGGCAGCGGGTTTGTCTCCGCGCGCGCGTCGACGATCCACATGAATTGCGCATCCCAGTATTTCTGCTTGCCGCGCGCCTCGTCGGTGACGATGAGATAAGGGCGATCGCCGATCGGCCAGCAAGTATGGGTCGAGCCGGGAAACGGCGGCGACCATTTGATGTGGCCAACGAGCTTCATAGCGCGCAAATCGGTGCAATCGATGATCGACATGCCGCCGCCCCACCAGGCGCAATACATGCGGTTGCCGCGGATCATCGGCGGACCGTGCAGCGTGGTGGCTTCCTCGGCCGGCATCGGATCGTTGCCGACCTCGTCGGAATCCGTTTTCATCCACGGCAGGCCCCAGATGCTGACCACTTCGGGCTTGAGCGGGTCCTTGATGTCGAGCGTCCAGATCACGCGCTTGTTCCAGCCCGGCGCGTCGTTAGGCATAAACGCGAGCTTGCGTTCAAGGTCGACGCCGAAACGGTGCGGGCCGGAGCCGGGCATGTCGTAAAAGCCGATCGGCTTCGGCGCCGACGGCGTCGAGATGTCAAAAATGAAAAAGCCGGCGCGCGCGTTCTTGCCCTTGTCGCCGGCCAGCCGCTCCGAATTGACGTAGAGCAGATCGTCGCCGACGATCCGCAGCTTGTGGCAATGCACGCCCGGCGGCGCGCGAAACTCGCCGACTTTTCGCGGCTTGGTCGGGTCGCGCACGTCGTGGACGGTAAAGCCTTCCGGGCCGCTGAAACTCGATCCGCCGACCGCGCCGACATAGGCGTGGCCCTTGTGCACCTGCACCAGGCTGCCGCCGCCCCAGGCTGCCGTGGCGTCGTGGCCGAGCAGCCGGAAGTTTTTTGCTTCTTCGGGGTAGGTCGCGGGCATTTGGCGCCTCCTCATTCATTTCCGCGTCATGCCCGGGCTTGTCCCGGGCATCCACGGCTTGCTAGCCATGGAGATTAGAGACGTGGATGGCCGGAACAAGTCCGGCCATGACGTGAGAGGGTTGTGATTTTGGCCGATCGCCTTGACGCATTGCCGGTCGCGCCCGTTGCGCCCGCGGACCTGTTCGGCCACCCGCGCGGGCTCACCTTCCTCTTCACGACCGAAATGTGGGAGCGCTTTTCCTATTACGGCATGCGCTCGCTGCTCGTGCTCTACATGACGAAATATCTGCTGCTGTCGGATCATGCCGGTCATGTGGCAGGCCTCCTCACCCTCAAGCGCGCGCTCGAAAGCCTGTTCGGCCCGCTCGACGTGCAGCCGCTGTCATCGCAGATCTACGGATTGTACACGGCGCTGGTTTATTTCACGCCGGTGTTCGGCGGGCTGATCGCCGACCGGGTGCTCGGCCAGCGCCGCACCGTTATTATCGGCGCCAGCCTCATGGCGATCGGCCATTTCATGATGGCGGTCGAACAGCTTTTCTTGGTGGCGCTCTTGGCGCTGATCCTCGGCAGCGGCGCCTTCAAGCCGAATATTTCTACCCAGGTCGGCGGGCTCTATGCTCCGGGCGATCGCCGCCGCGACCGCGCCTATTCGATCTTTTATGTCGGCATCAATATCGGGGCGTTTCTCGCGCCGCTCGTTTGCGGCACGCTGGGCGAGGAGGCGGGCTGGCATTACGGTTTTGCCGCCGCCGGCGTCGGCATGCTGATCGGACTGTCGATCTATCTGTACGCCTTGCCGCAACTGCCGCCCGACGAGTTGGACAAAGCGCGGGCTGCGCCCGGCGAACGAAAGCCGCTCAGCCGCGGTGAATGGCGCGCCGTCGTCGCGCTCCTCGTGCTGTTCGTGCCCAATACCCTGTTCTGGGCGACCTACGAGCAGAGCGGCAATACGATTATCCTGTGGGCCGACGCCAATACCGACCGCGCCATCGGGCTGTTTGGATTGACCGCGCAAATTCCCACCACGTGGTTTTTGGCCTTCAACCCGTTCATGATCTTTGCCTTCACGCCGTTCATCGTCGCGTTGTGGACGTGGCAGGCGGCGCGCGGCAAGGAACCCTCGACCATCACCAAGATGGCGCTCGGCTGTTTCGGTGTGGCGGCGGCGAACTTCATCATGGTGCTGGCGGCGTTCCACGCCGGCGGCGGCCAAGCGGGCTGGGGGTGGCTGTTCGGCTATTTCGTCGTCCTCACGCTTGGCGAGCTTTATCTCTCGCCGGTCGGGCTATCGCTGGTGACTAAAGTGGCGCCCCGGCACATTCTGTCGATGATGATGGGCGTGTGGCTCGCGACCAGCTTTGTCGGCGGCTTCCTCGCCGGCTGGATCGGCAGCTTTTGGAGCCGGATGGACAAGCCGGAATTTTTTCTGATGGTGGCCGGCATCGCGGCGTTTGCCGGAGTCGTCATCCTTGCCTGCCATTGGCCGCTGCGCGGCGCGCTGCGGGAGTAATAAGCGGCGTCATGCCTGGGACAAGCCCGGGCATGACGAAACGGAGTCCAGTGTTGTCGCTTAATGCGCCGCCGCAGCCACCGCCGCCTCGGGATTTTCCATATGCGCGATGTTGTTGCGCACCGCCTTTTGCACCTTCTCGAAGGCGCGCACTTCGATCTGGCGCACGCGCTCGCGCGACACGCCGAATTCGTCGGCGAGTTCTTCGAGCGTGATCGGATCGTCGGCGAGGCGCCGCGCCTCGAAGATGCGGCGCTCGCGATCGTTGAGCACCGTCAGCGCCGCGCCGAGCGCCTTGTGGCGGTTGTCGGACTGCTCGCTTTCGGCCAGACGGCTTTCCTGGCTGGTGCTGTCGTCGACCAGCCAATCCATCCACTCGCCGGAATCGCCGTCCTCGCGGATCGGCGCATTGAGCGAGGCATCGCCGCCGAGCCGGCGGTTCATATCGATGACGTCCTGCTCGGTCACGCCCAGCCGTTTGGCGATCAGCTTGACCTGCTCGGGCCGCATATCGCCTTCTTCAAGCGCCGATATGCGGCTCTTGGCCTTGCGCAGATTGAAGAACAGCTTCTTCTGGTTGGCGGTGGTGCCCATTTTAACCAGCGACCAGGAACGCAAAATGTATTCCTGGATCGCGGCCTTGATCCACCACATGGCATAGGTCGCCAGCCGAAAGCCCTTGTCGGGCTCGAAGCGCTTGACCGCCTGCATCAGCCCGACATTGCCTTCGGAAATGACTTCGGCGATCGGCAAGCCGTAGCCGCGATAGCCCATGGCGATCTTGGCGACGAGCCGCAAATGGCTGGTGACGAGCTTGTGCGCGGCTTCACGGTCTTCATGCTCGCGCCAGCGCTTCGCCAGCATGAATTCTTCCTGCGGTTCCAGCATCGGAAACCGCCTGATCTCTTCTAAGTACCGGGTGAGACCGGTCTCGCCCGAGAGAATGGGTAATGCTGCAGTCTGGGCCATCTTAGCGCCCTCCTTCTTCATGCCCCCGCGGCGCGGCGGGCCAGTGGTGCCGCCGCTCCCCGAGCCGACGGCGCCAATTCCATCGATTTCGCACCCGTAATATACACGGCCGAATCAGGCGAGTGGAAGTGAACACGGCGTAACATCGCCGCGACCCCGCCGTGAACGCTTCCAATCGAGTTAAGCCGTTGAAATTGCTTTAACTTTTCTTCCCGACACGACCCGAATTGCCTTGGATATCCGCCAAGGCATGATGCAAACGGCGAAGGTCGGCCGGTAGTTCCGACTTGAATTCGATGATTTCGCCGCTTGAGGGGTGTTTCAGCCGCAAGATATAGGCATGCAGCGCCTGCCTGCCAAGACCGGCCAGCGCAACTTGCGCGTTTTGCGGTAACAGGGCCGATTTGGTTCGGAAACCGGAGCCATAGACCTCGTCGCCCATGATCGGATGGCCGATCGAGGCCAAATGGACCCGAATTTGATGGGTTCGCCCGGTTTCGAGCCGGCAAGCCAGCAGGCTTGCCACCGGCTCGGACGCTTTCTTGACCGCTTTCTTGGCTTTTCCGGTCCTGTCGCCGACCGTGCCGCCGGACTCGCCGCCATAGCGTTCCAGAACCTGCCAATGGGTGACCGCCTCCCGTCCGCCGTCGCGGACCGCCATGCGGTCGCGGGCGTGGGGGTTGCGGTCGATCGGCTTGTCGACGGTGCCGTGCGGCCGTTCCGGCGCGCCCCAGACCAAGGCCAGATAGCCGCGCTCGAACGGCTCGCCGCTTTTGCCGTGATCGGCGAATTGCGCCGCCAGGCCGCGGTGGGCGCGGTCGTTCTTCGCCACCACCATGAGGCCGGTGGTATCCTTGTCGAGCCGATGCACGATGCCGGGCCGCCGTTCGCCGCCGATGCCGGACAGGCTATCGCCGCAATGGGCGACCAGCGCATTGACCAGCGTTCCGGTCCAGTTTCCGGCGGCGGGATGAACCACGAGGTTGCGGGGTTTATCGATGACGATGATGTCGGCATCCTCGTAAACGACCTTCAGGGCGATGGGTTCGGCGGCGGGTTTGGCCGGGAGCGGCGGCGGCACCTCGACCAAAATCGCGTCGCCGGAATTGACGCGGTGACTGGGATCGCGGATCGTGCGGCCGTCCACGGCGACGGCGCCGGCTTCGATCAGCGCCTTAAGCCGCGACCGCGACAGCTCGCCGAGATGAACGGCAAGCACGCGATCGAGCCTGCCGCCGGCGTCCGCTTCGGCGGCGACGACGGTTTTCTGGGTGGCGATTTTCTGCGTGATAGTGAGCGTCATGAATAACTTATCCGGCAATCTGCACGGCAACCTAGCAGCCGGCGCCGCGCTCGCCGAATCCGAGGCGGCCCGTCTGGTGGCGCGCGCCCGCGTCATGATGATGATTTCCGTTCTCACCACGTTGTTGGCGATCGCGGCGGTCGTCACCGTCATCGGCTATCGTATGTATGCCGCCGGCAACGGACCGGCCACCGAGGACCTGGTGGTATTGCCGAAGGGCGCGCATGTGCTCTCGACCTCGGCCTCGGCCGGGCGCATCGCGGTATTGCTGGATATCGACGGCAAAAGCGAATTGCTGACCTTCGATATCAAGACGCTCAAGCAAACCGGACGGCTGCGCTTTTCGTCGGAGCCGTGACGCCGGGCCACCGAACGCGCTTGCATGGCCGCGCCATCGCGTCTATTTCCGGTCCCAGGCTCCCTTCGTCTAGCGGCCCAGGACGTCGCCCTCTCACGGCGAAAACAGGGGTTCGAGTCCCCTAGGGAGCGCCAATTGATAGCAAAGGGCGGGCTGATCCGATCTGAGGTTCAGTTCACTTGCGAATCCCGGATACGCGAATAAAACCGTTCGTTCCGTCGATCCGCGTGTTGTCGGTTGAGATTCTGAGGCGATCTATCCATCCGCCCACACTCCACGATACGACGTAGCTTCCGCCCGAGCACGTCCAGGTTCCGGTATTGGTTGCGGTGTGTGCAGCTCCATCCATTTTGAACACGGCTTCTTCGCCGTTGAACCATTGCCACGTCCCGACGATCGCAGTGCAGGAGTTTGCGGCTCCGGTTGGTCGCGAGGAGGAGAAAGCCGGAGCCGGCTTGGCCGGGGGCGCGTTGCGACGCGACACCGGTGTTTCCTCACTGCCGGAAATCGATTTATCCGTCTTGCCGATGGTGCCGCCGGTCGAACCTGCTTGCGCGAATGCAATCCGATCGGCGACAAGCAATGCCACCATCGCGCATCCAACGAGCACCGCAATCGATATAGCCGCTCTGCTCATTAATCCCGCTAGAATCCTCCTATCGTCGCAGAGGTGCTTACCTAATAATACGCTCTACCACGATGCGTCCCACGTGCTTGTCGCGGCATTGAGCCCACATGTGACGCTATCTGCACCAGAGGCCTTCAATGTGCCGAGCACACGTGTTCCTGTGTAATGGCCGTGGCACGAAAAGATGCCGCCGGACAGGTCGACACGCTCCATCGTCATCGATTCTTGGCCAATCGTTACCGTCATTCGCGTGATAGTGCCTTGGTTCCAAACACCCTCATAGATGTTCGAGTTTGTACGTCTCAGCGTTGCTGAAAACTCTCCATATGTCGCATTGTGCTCATTGATGTGAATGGTCGAAGGCAACGAGGATGACGTGGGAGCCAGCTTGGGCGAGGGCGTGGTGGGGCGCTGCGCCGGTGTTTCCTCGCCGCCAGAGATTGATTTATCGGTCTTGCCGATCGTGCCGCCGGTCGAGTCGGCTTGCGCGAATGACGCGCTCGACGTTGCGGCTCGACGTTGCGGTGAGTGCAAGCGCGGCGAGTACGGCAATTCCGGCTGCCGCGATAGCCTTTCTCATCTGCCCCCGGGTCGTCCATCGGTAACCTGCCGGCGACTGTCCGGCAATACTACGTCGGTCGAAAACCCGCCGCCAGGGTCAGGCCGCACCTTACGCGTCCGCGGGCCTTGATGTAGCATCAACATGGGGACGGCAATGCCGGGCCGTCCTTTTGCAACGCCGAAACCACTCGGCTATTTGGATTTATTTACCTGTCTGCTCAGCGGCGCCTCATGGCATGACCGGCAAAATCTTCATCAACTATCGACGCGGCGATGAGCCGGGGTTCACGCAGGCGCTGCTCGGCCGCCTGGAGCAAGCCTTCTCGGCCGATCGGCTTTTCATAGATGTCGACAATATTCCGCCCGGGGAAGACTTCGTCCGGGTGCTGGAGGCGCAAGTGGCGCGGTGCGACGCGCTGTTGGCGGTGATCGGCAAGGGCTGGCTCGACGCGACGGACGAGCGCGGCAGCCGGCGGCTCGACAATCCCAACGATTTTTTGCGCATCGAAATCGAATCCGCGCTCAGGCTGGGCAAGCGGGTGATCCCGGTGCTGGTCAATGATGCCCGCATGCCGCGGCCGGATGAACTGCCGCAAGCCATTCGTCAGCTGGCCACGCGTAATGCCGTTCGGCTAACCCATGAACGTTTCCGGGCCGACGTGCAGGGCCTTATCAAAGCGCTTCTGGGCGCGATCGAGGAGGTCGCGGCTCGCCGGCCCGACACCATCGGCGCCCTTGAACCGCGCAAGCCCTGGCGGTCGTCGCGCGGCGCGCTCCTGACGGTCTGCGTGCTTGGCATTGTCTTGGCCGGTGCAGCCGGCGTTTGGATTGCGAATTCGCATCTGAGTCCGATTTCCCGAGAGACGGTATCCATGCAGTCGACATCGGCACCGGTGCAGCTGGCACCCGTCCCTGTGCAGCCGGCACCAACACCTGTGCAGTCGGCACCAACATCTGTGCAGTCGGCACCAACATCTGTGCAGTCGGCAGCAGCACCCATGCCGTCGCCAACGGCACCTGCGCAAGCACCGGCTGCACCTGCTCAGCCGGCGCCCAGCAGCATCGAGCCGCCGTCGCCAGCCGGCAATGCAGCGGCGGCGCCGGCCAGTCCCGACGTGGTGAGCCTTGAAGTCACGTTCTGGAATTCGATCAAGGACTCCAAGGATCCGCAACTTTTTGAAGCCTATCTGAAGCGCTATCCCAACGGCACTTTCGTCGACATCGCCAGGATCAATCTTGAGCAGTTCAAGGTCGCAGTCGCCAAGCCGATCGACACGGCGCCCGGCGACAGAGTATCGATCAGCGATCCGGGGCTGCTGCGGGAAGTCCGCGACCGGCTTTACGAGTTGAACTTCGATCCCGGTTCGCCCGATGCCGACGGCCTCAAGGCGGCGATCCGCGAGTTTGAAGCGCAGAGCAAATTGGCGCAAACCGGAGAGGCCACGCAGGGTTTGCTGACGCGGTTGCGCGAGGTCGGCGGGCTTAAACCCTGGGGCGCCATTGTCTACGACAAGAGCGCCGCCAAATGGGGCATGGCCTGGGATCAGCCGTCGCGAAAAGAGGCCGTGGCGAGCGCGCGATCACAATGTGGAACGACGCCGTGCGCGGCCGAGGTCAGCTTCTTCGGCACCGCCTGCGGCGCCTTCGCTGCGTCTGCGACGAGTTGGTCGATGGCCTCGCGCGAAAACATTCAGGATGCGCGGCAGTCGGCTCTGGATGGGTGCGGCAAGAGCGGAAAAGTCTGCCGCGTCGTGGGGGCATCCTGTGCCGACGGGACCGGTCGAACGACGACTGGCAATTGACGCTGCTCGACCGCAAGGCGCGGATCGGAGGCGGTGGTCTGAAACGCAGCAAACAATCACGACTTTGTCGCCGTCCATTGTCCTGGGCAACCGTTCGGACCGACAAGAGTCCCGGACGCTTGTCGGCCACGAAAGTGACCGACGAAATCGAATTTCATCCCAAGGACAACAGCGTTTCCCTTGACAGCACCATTTCGCGAAACCAGCCCGGTCGCGCCGCCGCTGATCACGCCATTGCTGACCGAAGCCGTAAGCGCCCACGGCGGAAGGCAATTGGGTGTTGCCGATACCGCCCATGTGCCGTCGGCCGATCCCGAAAGGGCCTCCGACCTGGGCGCGACTGAAGCTCGGTATGTCGCGTGAGATTTTGCGCGTAGCTCCGGAGCCGCAGCTTCTCCGCCGCCCGAAACCGACTTGTTTATCTTCCCAACCGTGCCGCCAGTCGAGCCAGCGGTTTGACCGAACGACGATGATCCGTTGACGCAGGCCGCGATCGAAAAGATCAGCGACGCAACGACCGTTGGCGTAAGCCGACCCATATCAGCCTCTCAACTTGATCCCGTAATTTACTTCTCTTCGCAGTAGCAGTCCAGTTCCAGGGAGTGCAACGCGAACTCGACTTCCGCAACGGGTCGATAACTGCCTCGTCACTTCACGATCTACGAAAGGCTCGCAGCACAAGTTGTGAGACGCACCGCTACGCCTTCGCGACCTTCAACTTCAACAACGCATCGGCATTGCCGTGGCTGAGCTTTTCCTTGTCGGCCGGCGCCAGCGCGACAGTGTTGAGAAATCGGCGGCCGGCGGCGTTCGGGGCGAAGGGATAGTCGACCGAGAACAAAATGCGGTCGATGCCGAATGTCTGCAGCGCGGCGATAAACGGCGGTTGATCGAAAATGCCGCTGGTGGTGATCCAGACTTGATCGAGGATGGTGCGGGTGACCGGCCGCTTGAGGTGTCCGATGTCGTGCTGGAACACCTGATCGGCTCGCGCCATCATCATCGGCAGCATTTCGCCCATATGGCCGATAATGATTTTCAGTTGCGGATGGCGGTCGAGCGTACCGGCCACCACCAGGCGCAGCACATGAACCGCGGTTTCCGAATGCCAACCCCAGCCGGCGGTTTCGAGAACGCGGCTGGCGCCTTCGGGCAGTTCGGAAAAATAGGCGAGCCGCACCGGCTCGGGCGGAATATGCGGATGCAGATAAAGCGGCACGTCGAGCGCCACCGCCGCCGCGAGCAGGCCGTCGAA
>Ga0181537_10003880_pt1 | contig 12594 bp, 8 predicted proteins | sample PEATcosm2014_Bin_39_FD_119765 | JGI IMG/M metagenome (GOLD analysis project Ga0181537, IMG submission 119765) | Peatland microbial communities from MTU Mesocosm Facility, Houghton, MI, USA - PEATcosm2014_Bin23_10_metaG | ecosystem: Environmental > Terrestrial > Soil > Wetlands > Peat | place...
ACTGCACAAAAACCGCTGCGCAACGCCTTATATTTCACAACAACATACACAAGGTTGGGTCTTTTCGTAATCGGCAGGTCAGCGGTTCAAGTCCGCTCGTCGGCTCCATTATCCATGCGGGTGTCAGGTATCTCGGCCACTTGGAACCCGCTTTATTATCCCACCCTTTTATCCCATCTTTCTCTGACATGCAGATTCTCGCCCTTCGGTTGACCTGCGCGTTTCCCGTTCGCTGCACGGCCCGATTCTTCGCCAGCTTGTCGAGGGCATCCGAGACGACTTCGGGGACCGATTGGATGTAGCTCCATTGCGTCACTCCGACGTTCGAGTCATCCAGCAGCATCTTTTTGGCGAAGGGGCATTCTTTAATTCTTTACCATATCAACTTCTCATTGCTGAAGCGATTGGCGATGCCAGAGCCTTTGAGTTTTAAGGTTTAAGTTTCATTCCTTTTTCGAGCATTGGAATTGGAATGAAAGTCCTTCCGCTGCCAGTGTTCAGTGCGGCTTTCTACAATGAGAGAGACTGTACCAAGCTCCCCACGAGTGACCTGCGATTTCACTAACCTGGAGCACACGACCCATTTTCTTATGACCGCGACGTTCTAATCGATAGCTAACCATAATGCTCAACGTCGATTCAACTGACCACGATGCCGCTAACACTGCATTGCCGTGTGATACAAAAGGCCTCTGTAGTGGGTTATCTTCGACACCATTAGAAGACATAACCCTTGAGGTCGCATATGCATCCAGTCCAGTCGAAACCAGTTGCGCAGCAGACAATCCAACGAAGATTGGATCGTGAACCACTGAAGGAGCATCGGGAATCTGGCTCATCGAGACACCAGTCAGTAACATGAAAATCGCAGCATATCGCAACGGGTTCCTTTGTGCGGACAGGGAAATGGATACAGCAGGAATGGCGTTATGCTAATACTTCAGTGTTCTCTTACCATTTCCGTTCATTCTCGTTCATCGGCAGTGGAATTGATAGTCACTGTGACAATCGAAGGTAACCGCTTGTTGAGGCCGCCGCAGAATGGGCTGGCTCAGCAGAGCGACCTTTACCAGCTCCCCGCTATCTTGTAGTGATCACGCATTGGTTTGTGGGTGATAGGTATTTGATAGCTGACCCAATACCGTCACCATCCCGTTCCCCGTAGTATTTTCCAGGTCCGATTGTGCACACTCCTTGTGGCGCTCATAACAGTCCCGCAGTCCGGCAAGGCGTGCTCGCCGTTGACGATGACGGATATCGCGGCGATGTCTGTGTGAGTGTCTCTTCCCATAGTTCCACTTACGGTCGCTGCGCCGTGCGAAATCGCAACACGCGTATCGCTGGATTGTGTGAAGTTTTGCGTGTCCACCATTTCGACCATCACGGATGTCTTTAGTTGGGGCGCGGCATAGGTCTTTCACTGCGCCGCCCCATAGTCATGGTGAAAACTCCTCTCTGCTTGGGTGCTCCGCGAGAAAGCGGAATATCTGCAGTCAAGCATGGTAGATTGATCGTCAGACGATGCAAGGTGCTGTTCGATGAAGCACGCCATTGTGTAGGGAGGCTGCATGAGGGTTTTGATCCAGGACCTTACCTACGGATTTCGCCAGTTGCGCAAGACGCCGGGTTTCACCGTCACCGTCATTCTTACGCTGGCTCTTGGGATCGGCGCCAATGCGGCCATCTTCACGCTGGTGAACGCCGTCTTACTGCGCAATCTGCCGGTGACCGATCCCAAAGCCCTCGTCCGCATCGGCGACAGTGACGATTGCTGCGTCAACTCCGGCTACAACGAGAGTGGCGACTACTCTCTATTTTCGACCGAGTCGTATCTCATGTTTAAAACGGAGCTGCCGGAGTTCGACGAACTGGCCGCGATGGAATCCGGATTCGATTACCGGCCGCTGACCGCGCGTCGCGAAGGTCCGCAGGCTGTCGCAAAATCGGTGATGGGCGAATTTGTCTCGGGCAACTACTTCCGGACGTTTGGACTTCAGCCCACAGCCGGTCTTTTCTTCACCGACGCGGACGACGCCAAGGGCGCTGCCTTTACTGCCGTCATGAGCTACGAGACGTGGGCGCACGACTACGCCTCGGATCCCGGCATCATCGGAAGCACGTTCCGCATCAACACGCAGCCAGTCACCATTATCGGCATCGCACCGAAGGGTTACTACGGCGACCGGCTTACCAGCAACCCGCCCAATTTCTATTTGCCGCTCGAGTCGATGGCGGTGATCTTCAGCGTTCCCTACGTACACGATCCTGAAGTTGCATGGCTCTTTGTCGTCGGCCGGGTCAAGCAGGGCATCTCGCTCCCCGCCGTTCAAGCGAAGGCCAGCACCCTGCTTCTCCAGCAGTTCTCTACCTTCAAGGTATTTACGAACGAACGCGCAAAGACATTTCTTGGTCGCACCCATGTTGTCCTCACACCGGGAGGCGCTGGCATCCAGCAGTTGCAGGACGACGCCAAGTCGCAACTTCATCTCCTCACCTGGATCGCCGCTCTGGTTCTTCTCGTTGCCTGCGCCAACATCGCCAATCTGCAACTGGTGCGCAGCATGAGCCGGCGAACGGAGATGTGCGTGCGCGCTGCTTTAGGAGCGCAACGCAGCCACATCATCCGCCAGTTGCTCACAGAAAGCGTTCTTCTCGCCGGACTCGGGGGCATCGTCGGCCTGGCCGTGGCGTACGCCGGAGCGCGCATGTTGCTGGCGATGGCCTTTCCCGGAGCGCAGAATATTCCTATCAATGCGGCTCCCTCACCCCTGGTGATCGGCTTTGCTTTTGCCCTTTCGCTCCTCACCGGCATCCTGTTCGGCGTAGCGCCTGCCTGGATTGCCGCGCAGGCCCAGCCCGCCGAAGTGCTGCGTTCGGGTTCGCGCACCGTCGCCTCGGGAGCCTCCCTGTTGCAGCGCGGCCTCGTCGTCCTGCAGGCGTCGCTCTCCCTGGTGTTGCTCGTCGGCGCCGGTTTGTTTGCGCAGAGCCTCAACAAGCTCGAGACCTCCAACCTGCACCTCGACTCGAAGAACCGTTACATCATTCACATCAACCCGCAGGCCGCGGGATACGCCACAACGCAGCTTGAGTCGCTTTATCGCACCATGGAGGCTCAGTTCCACGCGATTCCGGGCATCGGGAAAGTGGGCATCGCTACGTACACCCCCATGGAAGACAACAACTGGAGCAACGGCATGCAGGTGCAGGGCGAGCCCGATCCGAACAAGGGCGCGTCTTTTGTGAAAGGCAACGCCGAGTACTTCGACTCCGTCGGCACGCATGTGCTGATGGGGCGCGGCTTCCTGCCGCAGGACCTGTCGTCTGCCCCTTCGGTGGCCGTGATCAACAAGGAATTCGTGAAGCAGTTCTTCAAACCGGGCGAGAATCCCATCGGCCACCGGATTGGCCCTGCTCCGGGTCCGGAACGCGCGGGAGATTTCGAGATTGTCGGCGTGGTCGATGACACCACATATACTGCGGTTCAGTGGAAAGATCACGCTATGTACTTCGTGCCCATCACGCAGCGTCCGGCCAGCGAGAAGTCCCCGATCATCACCGATATCTCGCTCTATGCCGGCGCCATCGTCATCGCTGCCGATCGCCCGATGAATGACATGGAGAAGCTTGCGCAGCGAACTCTCTCCGGGATCAATCCCAACCTGACGATCGTGAAGTTCCAGACCTTCGACCAGCAGATTGCCGACCGCTTCAACGATAACCGGATGATCGCTCAGTTGACTTCGCTGTTCGGCGGCCTGGCACTTCTGCTGGCCACGATCGGACTCTACGGCGTCACGGCATACACCGTCGTCCGTCGCACCTCGGAAATCGGCATTCGCATGGCCCTCGGTGCCGAACGCACACGCGTCATCGGCATGGTGATGCGCGGCGCCATGACGCAGGCATTCCTCGGTCTCATCATTGGTGTGCCGGTCGCCCTTCTCTGCGTCCGCTACGTCAAGGCACAACTCTACGAGATCGCGAGTATTGACTTAAGGGTCATGGCGGTAGCCATCGTGGTTCTGGCTGTCGCCGCTTGTATTGCAGGTATGATCCCCGCTCGCCGCGCCGCATCCATCAACCCCGTCCAGGCTCTGCGCGTTGAATAGCGCGCAGAGTCCCGTCCAAAACCCTCCACGGGTCTCGAATGCCGCGATGGTGCGCTCGCATTGCGACCTTCCTCGTGTTTTGATTTAGCCAGCCCAAACCGCGACTACTCCCGTTCAAATTTGGGGCACCCCTGATGCTCAAAGGTCAGCAGCCCCGCACGATGAACTCGCCGGATTGCCGCAGGCTTCTGCCCGACACCAGATTGCATGGCAAGCCCCGATGAGCAGCAGTTTCCATGTTCCAGAACGGCTTGGCCTGCTCAAACTCGTGACGCAAGATGAATGAAGCGGATTTAAGGAGTCTTGGAACCGCCTTGGATTGTCTCCGATACAGGCTTGCCGATTTCGCTACCGGTGATCTCGCGGCGTTCATCCAGTGCGCCATCGGGAATTACCACCGCCACCCAAGGCGTCTTCGGCGAGACTAAATGGGCATGCCAGACGGCCTCTCGAATTCCTCCAGAAGTCAGATCGATCTCCTGCTTGCCCGATTCCTTTAGGGTGAGATTGTCGCTGCGTAACGTGAATGTGTGACGACCAGCGCCTTCGGCCGAGACTCGCAATACGATCTCATTTTGCCCGAGATCCTGAGAGACCACGTTGAAGTCGAGCACGCGGTCAGGACGCAGATCAACATCATAGAATCCGCTGGGGAGAACGGTAACGCTCGTGTGAACTGAACCCTGCCGCACGTCGTAGTGACCTTCCGGCAAATGAATATCGAATTCGCCGTCTCGCGAACTCGGGGTCGCGGTTGTTAACTGACCACTCCTTTGTTCGCGGAACGCGACCGGTTCGCGGCTTCCAGGATTGGCCTTTCCCCGCACCGTGGCGGGCACAATGATATCTTCCATCAACCATATCCACTGCCCTACCGGTTGAGTCCAAACCTCTTTATAGGTCCAGCAAATCTGGGTGGGCCAGTAGGGGGCGTCGTCGAAGCCTTTGGTTTCAATGCCAACAGGAAGCGCGCCAACCATTTGACCAGATCGAACGCTGTACAGTGGCGTCCAGTCGTATCCCTCGCCGTACATCACGCTGGCGGCAAAAGGATTGCGGCCGACCAGCCATTGAGCCTGTTTCTGGGCTAAGTTTTCGGCTTCCAAATCGCCTCGCAGTTGTCCCGCCGCCGAGAGCGCTTTGGCTTGCGATAGCAGGACGCTGGAGTTGCCACGAAAATCAAACCACACGGGAAATCTGCGCAGATAGTTGTCGCCACCCAGCGGAATTCCGCGCCGCACTTCTTGCACATAAGCATCGCGGTCAGCGGCCCGAAGCGGCGTCCAATTCTTGGCTTCGGGGATAAGGCGCGCTTCGCTCTCGCGATATACAGCCGCCGGCAAGACTGCATAAGGCTCATCGACGACAGCTGCTGATTTCAAATAGTACTGTGAGTGCAAGACGACGGCCGAGTACCACTTCATCCACTTGTCATGATCAGGGAAGGCTTCACACAGACGGATGAGAGCAACGATCGGCGCTTGTTCTTGGCCGATATGAAAACGATGAAACAGATTGTCTCGCTTTGGGCTGGTGTAGAAATAACCGGCCAACGGAATTGTCCACGGTTGTATGGTGCGCTCCTGGGAGCTGAGCACCATATCCCCCAAGACGATGGCTTCCTGCGCATACTGATCGTCACCAGTCGCCAGATAAAGTTCGACCGACGCGACCACGCCAAATGAGATCCGCTCTAACTCGTCCTGCGCCCCATAGATTTCAGCCAGCGGCGCTGCGGTCTTCAAGCCTTCGACGGCGTATTTCCAATCTTCTTGCGCAATCATCAAGCTGCGGTTCGCCAACTCTGGATCGGTAGCCTTCAAGACACGCGCCCCCAGGGCTTCGACTCCACTTACCCGGAAGTTCCATTCGGGGTTGTTGACGGCTTGACCGAATCGATCGTCGGACGTCCCCATAATCCCATCGGTCCAGTAACTCACCAACTGGCCGGTGCTGCGATAGCCGTCGCCAAATCGCGTTTTGAGCACCCAATTCAAGCCCCACCGCGCTTCGGCCAGCAGACGATCCGAGAGGACGGGGTCTTCGCGGTGTTGCCTCAGACGGTCTGCCAGCGACAACAGGGCGTACACCATTCCCGGCGTATTTCCGGTCGCAGAAAGATCCCCGGCATCGTGGTATCCACCATTGACGACGATGCGCTTGTCATCATGAATTGTGTAGATATCCTGATGGCATCTGCCGTGAATGCCCGGAATTTCGGTTCCGCAGCGCTCGCTGTACATGAAGTTGATCGACTTCCAGATGCTGTCGAGCCAGGCGTCGTCTCCGATGCGAAACGAGCGAGTCAGTGTATCTCCCGCTCTGATCGCATAGGTCCCCGGCGCATGGATTTCAGAAAAATCGAGCACTTGATAGTTGCCCAACGGAGTCGTGGTTTGCTGGACCGGTTTGGTCAAGACGACCTGGCCGGTTTGACTGTTCATGACAGAGAATTCGTGGGCTGTCAGATCGCTGGCGATCGCGGATTTCGAGGAGCCTGACGTATAGCCGCTATGGCTGAATGCGATCTTCCCTGGTGCAACATCCCATCCTTCCACGTGGTCAGCCACCACGCTTTCTAGTTCCAGTTGATCAATATCCAGAATCGTTTGGTCACCCGGGTCGGGAAGCTTCTTAGGGAGGCTGTATGCAAAGTCAAGTGCAGTGACACGATCGCGATCGAGGGGAGCGATTTCCCACACGACATGATTCCAGACATGGTTCTTGAGAATGATCGATTCATGTCGCCCCTCGTTGTATTGGTCCGGCAATTTGTGCGAGCCGTCATTGTGCAGCGTCAGGGAACAAGAAATAGCGGGCGCACCAACGATATCGGGGTAGACCCAGAGCGAGATGCGGTTGTACCGGCTCCAGTCTTCGCCAGGAACTTTTCTCGTCGCCACAAGATCTTCCCACTCCCCGCTACCGTCAACTTGGGCGACATTGGTGGTCGAACGGATTCGCAACGAATGCTGGCCATCTTTGACGTGAACGTCGGTCAAGGTCATCTCTCCCAAGCCGGCGAAAGACCAGGTGGAGAGGTCTTCCATGCTGTCGAGCGGACGGGAATCGAGGACCTTCTTGTTCAACCATCGGAATTCAGCGCCGTCTTCATACCTCGCCTGCATTGGCATCTCGGGAGCCTGTGCCGTAAGAGACACGCCCAGACAAAAGATGCTCAGCAATGTGGTAATACTGAACCGGCGCATCCTGATCGCCCATCTGCTCCATTTTGACTTGATGTCCACGATCGGCCCCTCGTGCCTACCCCCGGCTAGCATCTTGCAGAACGTCACGTAGACGCTTCGCGACTATTATTTCTTCGCCGGGCTGAAGCATCCAAACTCCGACGACGACGGTATTCGGTCCGCCCGGTAATCCCGCACTCGCGGGGGCACCTCCGGTGGAAGGATTCAGCTCAATCCGCGGTTTTCCTTCCCGCATCTTTTGCATGACGGCCGCGCCTGTGATCTTGACTCGATTCTGGTCGTAGGTGACGAGCAGGTGCGGGACATGATTGGCAACTTCAGGAATAAAGATTTGAGTCTGTACCGTCGGAATCGCGCTCAGATATTTTGCGATACGATCGGCCCGCTGCCGGCACTGTGCTTCTATGGCAGCGTCATCCTGCTTGAGGAACCAGTCCACGGCTGCGACCAGACCCACGATTTCCTCTTTCGCTACTTTCATCCCGCGCCCGACTGTATTTGAGTTTGGTGAATTGTTTTTCCGGGCTGCGTCGATCAGATCCTTTCTCCCCAACAGCAAGCCTGTGCACTGCGGTCCCCGGAGTCCCTTTCCACCGGAGAACGTTACGAGATCAAACCCCATCTCTGTGTACTTCCATAGGTTGGAAATTGGCGGGACATCAGCGGCAGCGTCATTGAAACAGGGCACCCCGTGGTTGTGAGCCACTCGAATCCAATCTTCCCGGCTGATCTTCCCAGCACCTGCGTTGAAAAAATGAGCCATCACTGTACGCTCCGTGAACGCCTGTTCGTACTGTTGAAGAGTCTCTACCTCCACAAAGAGAATGCCGCAATTGCGGAGGGCATGGTCATAGTCGTAACGATGAGATTTCTGAACGATGACCTCATTCTTAAGCCCGGACATATCCGTCGGAATATCCAGAATGGGCTGCTCATTTCCCCTGGTGATACACGCTGCGGTTCCCACCACGAGCGCCCCCGCAGCGCCGGAAGTAACGAGAGCGGCCTCACACCGAAGGCGTTTAGCCAGATACGCTCCGGACGCATCGAGGAGTTCATTGAGATTCACGGGGCGTCTGGCCGCAAGCTCAATCGCCGCGCGCACCTCGTCTGGCATCGTGGAAGCTGAAAGGACCGTATAGGTGCCCGCCGCGTTGATAAGCGGAGTCACACCGAGCTTCTGGTAATAGTCCGTGACTGTGGGCGCGGACTTGGCTGGCCTCTGGGCCTCTAGACTTGGAATTCCGGAAAGCGCAACGCCTCCCGCGAGAACTGCTTGCGCTCCGTTGCCCAGGAGCTTTCGCCGAGTCATCTGCCGCATCGTTTGTCTCCTTCAACCACATCAGACCCTGCAGACTTCAGTCGCGCGGGTAATCGTCTGCCTTAGCGGGTAAAGAGTTGCCGCGATCCGGCATCGTGAAATACTGCGGACGCGCTTTTTCCCATTCGACCATGCTGAGACCGGAAGGATCGTACAAAATGCGTCCCGCGCGGATCGTCATGCGGGTCGTCAATCGTACGTTGCCATCCATTTTCGCGACGCCGCAATCGATGTAGCCGAAACGTCCCTTCGATAGCTCAAGAACTGCAATGTCCGCATCCTTGCCTATCGATAGCGTTCCGAGTTCCCCCCTGTGGATCTCGTTGGCCGGATTCACTGTTGAGCGGCGAATGACGTCGTCCAGTGGCACACCCATGGCTAAGAACTTGGACATTACATTGTTCATGCTTACGACCGTGTAATTACCGGTATGCAAGTCGGTAGAGATGGAATCCGGGATGAATCCCTGCTTCTCAGCGGGAACCGCATTGCGAAACCAGAAGCTGCCGCTTCCGTGCCCCACATCAAAAATGACGCCGCGGGCGCGGGCTTCGGCCATGATGGGATTGATTTTGCCATCAGCGAGAATGATGGGAAATTGCTGGGCGAAAACGTGGGTGTGGATGTCGCCCGGCCTCATTTTCTTTAGTATCAGGTCCTCGTAAGTCCTCTCCGGCCGCGGCCAGAAATCGAACATGACGGGAACACTAGCGAGCGTGCCACATTCAATCGCACGGTCAACCGCAGCCCAGGGCACGTGTTCCCCATCCCACGGCTCTTGCGTCCAGTAGTGGGCGGTCTTTACTCCCACAATGAGGTCTGGATATTTCTTGATCGTGGCGGCGCAAAGCTTCGAGTCCATCTCGTCCAGGCTCTGCTCGAGTCCGCCGTTCATTCCATTCGCCACGATGTTCAGAAAAGCGAGCACTCGCACTTTGGCTTTGTCAATGACCTCTTCCTTTTCCACGAGAAAAGTCTCGGCGCCCGCGGTACCCGCATCCACGATGGTAGTCACTCCTGACTCCAGTGCCAGATCTGCTGGAATTCCCAGAGGCAGCGCATGTGCTCGCGCTTCAAGAGCGAACCAATTCAGTGGCGCCCCGCCATGGCCGACATGGTAGTGAATATCGATGAGTCCGGGTGTGACATAAAGCTTTGATGCATCCACAACCTTACCCGCTTGCTCACCCGGAATGTTCTTCTCAACCGCGGCAATTTTGCCTTGGAAAACAGCAACGTCCCGCACTTCATCGATGTGATTGGCAGGATCGATCACATGGCCGCCTTTTAACAGCAAGTCGTAATGAGGGACTTGCGCAGAGACCGCGATAGGTAGGTCGAAGGCGATTAGGAAAACAGCAGTGACCGCGGAAAAAATCTTCATCCAGCTCTGCATAGGGCCTCTTGATTATTTGTCGAAGCGAAAGTGTACTCAGTGCGAACGAGATTGTCATCATGTTCGGTGCATGAAATTCGCCGCGGTTGTAAGAAGATTGCCGCTAGCGTAGTCTGATGGCGGTTTTTGCTTTGTCTTACAAGAATTAGACTCCGGATCGGGAAAGCGACGACGCATGGATCGCCGTACTTTCGTCAAGGTCGGTTGCATTGGAAGCGCCTCGCTGCTGGTGCAGGGGTTGGATCCGATGATCCGGGCGGAGACGGCTCCGGGTGAGGTGCCCCCCATCGAACTTCACGGCCTGCCAGACTACAAACCTTCCCCGCTTGGCATTCCGGGATTATTTCCAGGCCGCGTGATCGAGGTCCACGACCCACGCGCCATCGCTCGCAATCGCGTTTCACAGCCGATCGTGCGTCGAATGCTGGAGCACGCGATGGAGGAGTTGACACAAGAGAAGTCCGCGCAGGCGGCTTGGGCAAAGTTTATTAACCCGAACGACATTGTTGGAATCAAGATCAACCCATCGGGTGCGCCTGCCTGCTGCTCCTCTCCCGAGATTCTGCGCGAGATCATCACTTCAGTTCAGGCTGTTGGCGTTCCCGCCCGCAACATTCTGGTTTACGACCGATATTCGTACGAAATGGATATCGGCAGCTATCAAGCCCTTCTGCCTCCGGGCGTTCGCATTGTCGGTATTCAGGACGCTTTCGTGGATGCGTCCGGTTACGATCCGAATATTTATTGCGCGGCTAACTTTTTCGGCGAGTGGGAAACCCGCTCCTACATGGCAAGTATCGTGGGTAAGGTAGTCACCAAGATCATCAACGTGCCTACCATGAAGGACCACTCTGCAGCCGGGGTCACTGGAGCTCTCAAGAACCTGGCTTACGGTACATTTAACAACGTGGCGCGCACACATCGAGCGCCCTACTCCTTTACCAATCCATTGATCGGGCTGATGTGCACGGTAGAACCCTTACGTTCCAAGTCGGTGCTGCACATTATGGACGGTATGCGGCAGGTATGGCACGGAGGTCCGCTCACCCAAGTCCAGAATTTTATTGATCAGACCGGAACGCTGCTCGTGGCAACGGACCCGGTTGCCCTGGACACCATCGAATTGGAGGCTATTGAAAAGAAGCGCCTCGAACGGGGCGCGCCTTCCTTGTGGCAGCACGATCCGAACAGCATCACTGCAGATGGCAATGACTTTTTTCACGACGCAGCAAAAAACCTTTTTTTTCGCCAACCAGGACATATCGCAGCGGCAGGGAAACTCGGCCTTGGCGTCGCCGACCTAAAGCAAATTGATCACCGTATCCTCTCGGCCTGAATTGATGACAACGGGAACAGCCAAGTCCAAAGCTCAGGGAGACTGGCCCACGCTGCTCAAAGACAACAGCCGGACGGGAGGTCAGGGACAACATCAAGCACATTCGCCGGAACGAACGGTTTGGCAATATCGTGCCGGCAGCGCCGTGCGTTCCGCACCACTACTTGACGATGGAATCTTGTATGTCGCGTGTGTCAATGGGGTACTGCACGCTCTCGACATAGTCACAGGCAGATCAAAATGGAAATTTCAGGCGGCCGGTCCGATTCACTCGACGCCTTCGCTTTCCGAAAATCGAATCCTGTTCGGATCCGATGACGGCAAAGTTTATGCAGTTGATAAACATGCCGGAAGCAAGCTGTGGGAAGCGCCCACCGGAGCTGAAGTCTGGGCTTCTCCGGTGGTTCGCGGTGGAGTTGTCTTTTTCGGAAGTGCCGACGCGCAAGTCTACGCGGTTGAAGCGACAAGCGGGCGGACACTGTGGGCCCAGGAACTTGGCGGAAGAATCTATTCCACTATTTATGCCGCCGAGCAGCACCTCTACCTCGGATGCGGAGACGGCAGAGTGTACAGCCTCGACCTCTCATCCGGAAAAACACTGTGGAGCACGCTCACTGGGAATGGTATCGACTCATCTCCGGCCCTGGCCGGGGACCTGCTCCTCATCGGCTCTGAGGACTTTTGGTTTTATGCCATAAACACCACCACTGGAGAACTGCGCTGGAAGTACGAAACAGGATTAGGCATCTCGTCGTCACCGGCTGTTTCGGGCGACTTGGCAGTCATCGGAAGCAAGGACGGCTATTTGTATGCACTGGAGACTCAGACAGGCCGCCTGCGCTGGAAAACCGCCGTGGGTGAAGTGGTGACCGCGCCACCAGTGATCGGCGACGGTGTTGTCTGCGTTCAGGCGGGCGGAACATTCGCCCTGGATCTTACGACAGGCAGTGTAGTGTGGAGAGCTGCGCTGGCTGGAGCGGTTCAGTCGGTTCCTGTTCTCGCCGGTGACACGATCTATCTGGCGAGCCTGAGCGGAGAGGTGTATGCGCTGCGATAGCCGACAAATGACTGCCCTGGTCAGTCTCCTGTTGATCGCTTTTTTAGTGCAGGCCTCAGAAAATCAAGTACCGGTTTACAAAAAGAAGTACATCATGGGCACGGTCTTCGAAATCGTTGCCTATGACCAGTCACCTGAACATGCTTCCAATGCGATCGAGAAGGCG
>Ga0181537_10003881_pt1 | contig 12588 bp, 11 predicted proteins | sample PEATcosm2014_Bin_39_FD_119765 | JGI IMG/M metagenome (GOLD analysis project Ga0181537, IMG submission 119765) | Peatland microbial communities from MTU Mesocosm Facility, Houghton, MI, USA - PEATcosm2014_Bin23_10_metaG | ecosystem: Environmental > Terrestrial > Soil > Wetlands > Peat | place...
AAGGTGGTCGAGATCGATGAAACCTATGTCGGCGGCGATGCGCGCAACAAACACGCTTGGGAGCGGGAAGCGCGGGCGCCAGGGCCAAAACACGACAAGATGCCCATCGTGGCGCTGGTCGAGCGCGACGGACGCACCAAGTCATTTCACGTCGCCAATGTGACGGCCGCGACCGTTGCGGATGTGGTTCTAAAGAACGCCAGCCCAAAGACGCACATCGTCACCGATGCCGCCCATCTGTACCGCCCCATCGGACGCGAGTTCGCAGGCCATACCTACGCGGATCACAGCAAAGGCGAATACGTCCGGGATGGCGGCTTTACCCACAGCAACAAAGTCGAGAGCCATTTCGCGCTGTTGAAGCGAGGGATTGTCGGCACGTTCCATAGCATCAGCGAAGCGCATATCGACATGTATCTTGCCGAGTTCGATTTTCGGGCCAGCACTCGCGATCTTACTGACGCGGAGCGCGCCGGGCTGTTGCTGGCAGGCACCAAGGGCAAGCGGCTTCTATACCGACAGCCTAATTGAGCAAGGGCGCATCGCCCGCGTGAAAGCGGGCAAGTCACCTAATCGGCGTAGCTAGCAAATATGTCGAGTCGTAACTATCTCTTAAGGCCCCTACTGCGAAGCTTGCCGTCGTTGTGACCTTGTATATGCTGCGACGACGCAACGGTTCTGCGGCGGAGCCACGGCGATGACGGCGACATTGGAAAAGGACATCCAGACGTTCGAGCAGATTTTGCCCTCCATCATGAATCAGGAGGGAAAATATGCTCTCATCTTTGATGCCAAGTTGGTTGGCGTCTTTGACACGTATGCCGACGCGCTCAGCGCGGGCTACACTCGCGCAGAACTAAAACCGTTTCTTGTCAAAAAGATCGCGGGCGTTGAGAATGTCGCGAATTTGTCACGCGACATTAATCAATGCCCCATTATTCCATTGTCGTAGGGCCAGTCGGGCCACTCCTACAGGTCTTTATAGGAGTAAGTCAGCCACGTGAGGCTGCACTGCGACAGGCTGGACAGGTCGTTCCTGCGCCTATCTTGGTGAGCCTATTGGTCGATACAGGCGCGAGTATCAGCGGAATCGATTCCACCGTGATCGCTCAGCTTGGAATTCAGCCCACGGGGACGATGCTAATCAGAACGCCATCGACAGGCGCTAATCCTCATAGCTGTTCGACCTTCGATGTGTCTCTCTTGATCCCCGGCGCGGTGCCGCCACCAAAGACCTTCCCCGCGATGCCTATTGTCGATGGCCAATTCCTACCGCAGGGGCATCATGGTCTTTTAGGGCGAGATGCATTGAGCGATGCGCGCCTTATTTACAGTGGCCCAAACAGCTTTGTGATGCTGTCTTTCTAGATACGCAAAAGACCGCCTAGCCCCGAGGGCGCGAGAAATCGCATCTGTCACGATCAAAGCCAAAAATGAACGCGACGGCATATCCGAGAGTGTAGAGCCGCTAGTCACTACTCGGCGGCGTCGTTCTGAGTCGCCTTTCCCTGAAGATTCCGCTTAGCCTCTTCCTTCGCGCGCCGGATCGCTTCGGCAGTTTCGGCGCGCGACAGGGGAGGCGATTTCAGCAGCCGTCGTAACAGCGCGTCGCGCTGCTGGCCATCATCGCTTCCCTGGTCACTCATAGTGGGAGGATAGCATGGCAGAGGGCGCGTCCCAACCGCCTAGCCGACGAGAACGCCGGGCTACTAAGCGCGACGAAGCCAAGCGAAAGGAACCGACACTAAGCGAACTGAGCCGAACGCTTCCAGGAACCGCAGATTTGACGGCAGCTAAAGACGAATATTTCAAAACCGATAATGACAAGGTAGCTATTTTACTCCACGCCTCGGTATTGGATGCAAATCTCGGAGTTTGCATAGCATTACACATCGCCGATGCCAATCCGCTAATAAGTTATGACGAAGTACAGAAAATAATTCACGGCGAACACGCGGCACTCGGTACTTTCTCTAGCAAGATACATTTGGCGTATCTTGTCGGAATTGTCGACGCTGCGGCCAGGAATGATCTCGACTGCATTAGACGCATAAGAAATGCGTTCGCGCATTCAGCCCTGCCCCTAACATTCCAAACGAAACAAGTAGTCGATGAATGCAAAAAATTGCAGCTTAAGCGCAGTGATTTTACCATTAGTACAAATCGCGATATGGTATTCTCATCGTACTTATGCATACTCAATCAATATGGTGTCTATATTAAGTCAAAAACGCGACCTCTAGCATTGCTGAGAAAATACGGGCCACGGCGTCAGATTCTGACTCAAATCTTGGATCAAATTCGGACAGCGCTTGGACTCCCGCCCGAATCATCTCAGGCGTGATCTCGATCTCATCCGCATCATCCTTCGTTTTCATCATCTTCCCTCTTGGTAGAGGGAAGGCCGGCCTGTCACGCACTGGCTATCTATAGCTACCAGCGTGGTACGTCAACCGGACACTTCCCTCTCGAATTGGCAGAACGGATCGCCGCGCGCCGGCAATATGCGCGGCGCGAGCGGCTCGGCTATACGACCGAGACCAACAAAGCGGTCTACCTTGCCGCCAACACAGCGCCAGCCGACACCATGAAGCGCAACGCGCGCCGATCAGCGCGGCGGTGACCAAGGCTCGGGCGCGCGCGGCTCAAGATCCGTAACCACGTCGACCACGATCGGCTCGTTGGCGGCAAGGGCCTCGGCGAGCGCGGGGGCGAGGTCGCCCGGCTGCTCGACGCGGATGCCTCGCACGCCAAAGGCGCGCGCGACGGCGGTGAAATCGGTCGGGCCAAACCGGATCAGTTCCTCGCCGCGGCCCGGCCGGTTGCCGGAAATACGGCGGACGCCAGTCAGGTTTTGCCCAAAGCCGGAATTGTTGTTGATCACCGTTACTGAGGGGATCTTGTAGCGGCGCGCCGATTCAAGTTCCGCGAGGTGATAGTAGAAGCCGCCATCGCCGGTGAAGCACACGACCTTGCGCGGCCCGGCCGCGCATTGTGCGCCGAGCGAGGCCGGGAAGGCCCAGCCAAGCGATCCGGCGGCACGCAGATAGGTTTGCCCGGCGCCGTTCAGCTCGATCATCGTACCGGTCCAGATGCCCGAGTAGCCGGTATCGGCGACCAACACGCCATCCGCCGGCAACGCGCGGGTGACCTCCGCGCAAAGCCGTTCGACGGCGATCGGTCCGCTATTCCGCTCGGCCAGCGGCATCATGCTAGCCCGCCAATCGGCGACGATCCTCGCTGCCTCATCGGCAAAACCGCTATCGCGCATCGGTCGGCCAATGATTTGGTTCAGCCGCGCGACGGTCGCTTTCGGATCGCCGACGATGCCGACGGTATTCGGATAACTGCGGCCGATTTCGAGCGGATCGGCGTCGATCTGCACGATCTTGGTGGCGATCGACGGCACCGTCCAGTTCAGCGTCACCTGATCGCCCGTGTCGCAGCCGATAAACAGCACCATGTCGGCACCATGGACGATGCGGTTAGCCGGCGGCGCGGAATAGCTGCCGGCGACCCCAGCCGAAAGGCGGTGCGTTGTTGGAATAATCCCACGCGCGCCGAGCGTGGTCGCGATCGGCGCGGCGAGCGTTTTGGCGAGGGCGATGATTTCGGACCCGGCACCCGAGGCGGCCGCGCTATCGCCGGCGACGATCGTCAGCCGCTTGGAGCCCGCCAATATCTTTGCCGCTCGCTCGATATCGCTATCATCCGCGACCGGCCGATGCACCGGAATCGGCCGTTTATCGCCATTGATCTCGACCGTTTCATCGGTTTGACCGAGCTCGATGACATCGGCTTGCAGCCCGCAAAAATCGAGATGCGTCGGCCGCGCCGGATCGGCCATTGCCGCGCGCCAGGCATGGCGCAGCAATCGCGGCAGCTCGCCGGTTGAATCGACCGGGGCCGAAAACTTGGTCACCGCCGCAAATAGCGGCCCATGCGCGATTTCCTGATAGGCGTTGCGATGCTGGAACGACGGCTCCTTGCGCCCGGTCAACGCGATGACCGGACTATGCCCGAGATAGGCATCCTGCAGACCGGAGGCGAGATTGGCGGCCCCGACCGATTGCGCCATGCAAATCCCCGGGCGCATCGCGACGCGGGCGTATCCGTCGGCCATATAGGCCGCCGCTTTCTCGGAATGCGCGAGGATGGGCTTGACCCCGAGATCGCCGAGCGCCAGCAGGGTCCGGCGCATCGTCGACTCGACAAAGAACACATGCGTCATGCCGGTGCTGGCAAGCGCACGCGCCAGCCAATCGGCGCCGTTCAACGTCTCGGCCATCGTTTCCTCCAGAATTTTTAGAGCGTCAGCCCGCCATCGACGATGATCGTCTGGCCGGTGATCATTGAATTGCCGGTGCACAGGAAAAACACCGTTTCGGCGATGTCCTCCGGCGTGCAGGCGCGCCTAAGCGGCGTCTTCTCAACCGAGGCGATTTTGCGATCGGACGGCCAATCCTTGTTCCACGGGCTGTCGACAAACCCCGGCGCGACGGCATTGACGCGGATGTCCGGGGCGAGCGCGCGCGCGAGGCTGCGCGTCAGATTGATCACGCCCGCCTTGCTCGCGGCGTAGGGAATGGAGCTGCCGCTACCTTGCACGCCAGCGATCGAAGCCGTGCTGCAGATCGCGCCTTTCGCCGCGCGCAGCGCCGGCACCGCGGCGTGCGCGCAGCGAAATGGCCCGATCAGGTTGGTGTTGAGGATCGTCTGCCAGAACCCCTCGGTCAGCCGATCAAGCTCCGGAAACGGGATTGGGGCCGGGGTCGCCGGCGTGCCGGCATTGTTAAACAGGTAATCGAGCCGGCCGAGCGCGTCGATCGCGCGCCCCACCATCATCTCGGCCTCGATCGGGGTGGCGACATTGCCCGGCGCGGCGACGATTTTGTAGCCCAGGGCCTTCATGCGCTCGATCTGCTCGGCACCGCGCGTATCGTCCGGAAGGTGATTGAGCGCCACCGTGGCACCCGCCCGCGCGAACATCTCGACCGTCGCGAGGCCGATACCCGAGGCGGCACCGGTGACGAGCGCGGTCTTGCCGCTTAAGTCGATCGTGATCATCAGAGACTGTCCCCGTGTCGAAAGCCAGGAAGCTTAGCGCAAATCGCGACCGACGCGATGGCGATCCGCCAGCGCTACATCTGGCTGGTCGTGCCGCCATCGACGACGAGGACATGGCCATTGACGAACGAGGCGGCGGCGGAGGCGAGAAATACCGCGGCGCCACCGATCTCCTCGGGCCGGCCCCAGCGGCCGAGCGGCGTGCGCCGCTCAAAAAAGCCCGAACGCGCCGGGTCGTTCCACAGCGGCGCGTTGGTCTCGGTGGCGAAAAAACCAGGGGCGATCCCATTAGCGGTGATGCCGCGCGGTCCATATTCGGTCGCCAGCGCGTTAATCATCCCGGCAAGCCCGCCTTTGGCGCTGGCGTAGATCGCGTCGCGACCGCTCGACCGTTCGCTGACGATCGAAGTAATAAAGATCAGCCGGCCTTCGCCTCGCGGCATCATTCGTGCCGCCGCCTCGCGGGCAAGGATCAGGCTGGCGACGAGATCGACCTCGATCAGGCTGCGGATATCGTCATCGGCGCATTCGGCGAGCGGCCTTCGGTCGCGCTGACCGACATTGCCGACAACAATGTCGAGCCGTCCGTGACCGTCTTCGATCGCCGTAAGCGCCGTGCGCAACGCATCGGGGTCGGTAACGTCAAAGCCGGCGGCGGAAGCCAATCCGCCGGCTTCGACGATCGCCGCCACCGCGGCGTCGAGCCCGCCTTGGTTGCGCCCGTTAATGACGACATGCGCCCCTGCCCCGGCCATCGCCTTGGCGATCTCAAAACCGAGCCCGCGCGCGGCGCCGGTCACCAGGGCAATCTTCCCCGCCAGCGAGAAGGTAGCGAGATAGGGCGGCATGAAGAGGAGCGACGCGGCGACACTAATCCGCGTAATCGGGTTCCCTGCGGTCGAGCATCCGCTTTAGCGCGTCGAAATGGTGCTGGCAGACGGGTTTGTTGCCATAAGCCGGCCAAGTCTGCTTGTACTGCTGGAGTGTGTGCTCGACGACTTCCGGCTTGACCTCGCGCAATTTGCGGCCGGTCCACATCGCATAGAGCTGCACCTGGCACGCGCGCTCAAGGTAATAGAGCATATCATAGGCCTCGGCGACGCTCGTCCCGCAGACAAGGACGCCGTGATTGGCCATGAACAGCACCTTGTTGTCGGGCCCGATGATGCCGGCCAGTCGCTCGCCCTCGGCCGGGTCGAGCGCGACGCCGGTATAGCTGTCGTCATAGGCGATTTTGTCGAGAAAGCCGATCTCGGTCTGGCCAATCGGCAGGATCCGAGGATCCTCAAGGCGGGCGAGCGCGCTCGCATACGGCATATGGGTGTGCAGCACCGCGGCGTGCTCCGGCACTAGGCGATGGATCGGCGCGTGGATGCACAATGCCGATTGCTCGACCTCGCCCTCGCCGGCCAGCACTTCGCCGTCAAAGCCGACTTCCATAAAGCAGCTGGCGGTGACCTCGGACCAGTGCAGCCCGAACGGGATCTGGTAATAGCGATCGCTTTTGCCGGGAACCGCCAGCGTCAAATGGTTGAAGATCCCCTCGCTGAACCCCTGCCGGTCGGCAAGCCGATGCGCCGCCGCCAGATCGACTCGCGCCTGCCATTCGGCGGCGGTGATGGTCGGGGTGTCCTTGGTCAAGACCAGTGCCATGATTTCTCCTCCGCGCAAATGCGTATGTTTCGAGAAAGACTAGGGCAATTCCGGCTCTCGCGGAACCGGCGCCGACGGTGAAATGGCTTTGATAACCGCAAGCAAATCGCGAGCCAGCTGTGCCCGGGGATGCCGTAACCGGGTCTAGGCGCGGACGTCGATGACGGTGCGGCCGCGGATCTGGCCACCGAGAATACGCGGCGCCAGTCCGGCGATTTCCGATAGCGGCACCTCCTCGATCATACGGTCGAGGCGGTCGAGCGGAAGATCGCTTGTCAGGCGCCGCCACGCTTCAACCCGCAATTCCTTTGGGCACATCACGGAATCGATGCCGAGCAAATTTACCCCGCGCAGCAGAAACGGGATCACCGTCGTCGGCAGGTCGCTGCCGCCGGTGAGCCCGCACGCGGCGACCGACGCGCGGTATTTGAGCTGCGTCAAGATCGTCGCCAAGGTCGTGCCGCCGACCGCGTCGATCGCCCCGTCCCAGCGCTCACGATCAAGCGGCCGGGTCGGTGGGGTTGCTAGGGACGCGCGATCGATGATTTCAGCGGCGCCGAGCTCTTCGAGGTAATTCTTGAATTCGGCACGACCGGTCGAGGCGACAGCCCGATGCCCCAGATGCGACAACAGCGCGACCGCCGTGCTCCCGACCCCTCCTGTCGCACCGGTCACGAGGACCTCACTGCCCGGCGCGAGACCATGCTGCTCGAGCGCGATGACCGCCAGCATCGCGGTGAACCCGGCCGTGCCGATCGCCATCGCCCGGCGTGTCGTCAAGTCTTGCGGTAGCGGCACCAGATATTCGGCCTTGACCCGCGCCTTCTCGGCGAACCCGCCCCATTGGGTTTCGCCGACCCGCCAGCCGGTCAATACGACCTTGTCGCCGGGTTTGAACGCGGGCGCTTCTGAGCGCTCGACGGTGCCGGCGAAATCGATCCCCGGCACGTGCGGGTAGGCACGCACCAGCCGGCCAATCCCGCTCAGGATCATCCCGTCCTTGTAATTGAGCGTCGAGTACTCGACAGCGACGGTAACGTCGCCCGGCGGCAGCCGCTCTTCGTCGACCGCCTCAAGCCGTGGCGTGACCTTGCCGCCCTCTTCATGAAGGACGAGCGCGCGGAACGATGCCATCAGCAAATTTCCGCGTCATTGCGAGGAGCCAAAGGCGACGACGCAATCTCGGGCACAGGAACCTCCCTCGGCATGAGATTGCTTCGCTCCGCTCGCAATGACGCCGGCGTCGTCATACGCGCAACGGTTCGAGGATGCTGACAAAATTGGCGACAGCGGCGCCGCCCATGTTCATCACGCCGGCAAGGGTCGCCTCGGGAATCTGCATGTCGCCCGCCTGCCCGGTGACTTGCATCGACGCCAGCACGTGCATCGACACGCCGGTGGCACCGACCGGGTGACCCTTCGCCTTGAGGCCGCCTGACGGGTTGACCGGCAACAGGCCGTCTTTTTCGGTCCAGCCATCGAGAATTGCGCGGGCGCCCTCACCCGGAGCGGTTAAACCCATCGCCTCGTATTCGATCAACTCGGCGATCGTGAAACAGTCATGCGTCTCGACGAGGTCGAGATCGAGCAGGCTCAGCCTCGCCGCAGCCAGCGCCTTGCGCCACGCCAAGGCTGGCCCCTCGAACGCGAGAATGTCGCGCTTGCTCATCGGCAGGAAATCGTTGACCTGCTCGGCGGCGCGGAACGCGACGGCCTTGCGCATCGACAGCGCTGTTTGCATGTCCGCCAGCACGACCGCCGCCGCGCCATCCGACACCAGCGAACAATCCGTGCGCTTGAGCGGGCCGGCGACAAACGGGTTCTTGTCCGAGACCGTGCGGCAGAATTCATAGCCTAGATCGCGCCGCATCTGCGCCAGCGGGTTGGCGACGCCGTTCTTGTGATTTTTCGCGGCGATCCGTGCCAGCGCATCGGACTGATCACCATAACGTTGGAAATAGCCCTGGGCGATCTGCCCGAAGATGCCTGCGAACCCGCCCTCGATCTGGTCCTCTTCCTTGCGGTAGCAGGCGCGCAGCAGCAGATCGTTGATTTCGGCGCCGGTGCGCTCGGTCATCTTCTCGACGCCGACGACGAGGATCAGCCGACCCTTTCCCGCCGCGATCGTGTTGAGCCCCATATGGATCGCCGCCGAACCGGTGGCGCACGCATTCTCCACCCGCGTCGCCGGCTTGAAGCGCAACTCGGGGTCCGCCTGGAACACCAGTGACGCTGGAAACTCCTGCTTTACAAACCCGCCGTTCATCGTACCGAGATAGACCGCATCGATATCGGCGCCCGAAATACCGGCATCGGCCAGCGCTCCGCGCGCTACCTCGACGATCAGCGATTCGACGTCGCGGTCGTCATGTCGTCCGAATTTGCTGTGTGCCCAGCCGACAATGCACCCGGTCATGCGCTGCTCCTGCGATTGCCGCAGCCGAGGATAGCAAGCCCTTCGGCCGCGCTCTATCTTCTTCCTCGGCTAGATATGGGCATCGAGCGAGTGCAGCGCATGGCCGATATGATCACGATCCGCCGTCCCGACGATTGGCACGTCCATCTGCGTGATGGCGCGATGATGGCGGCCGTGCTGCCCTGCACCGCCCGGCAGTTTGCCCGCGCGATTGTGATGCCAAACCTCGTGCCGCCGGTGACGACAATCGCCGATGCCGTCGCCTATCGCGCGCGCATTCTCGCGGCGCTGCCGACCGGCGTCGACTTCACGCCGCTAATGACCGCCTATCTGACCGACAGCAGAGATCCGGAAGAAATCATCCGTGGGCATCGCGAAGGCGTCTTCACCGCGGTCAAGCTCTACCCGGCGCATGCGACGACCAATTCCGCGCATGGCGTGACAGATGTCGGGCGCGTGATGCCGGTGCTGGAGCGCATGGCGGAAATCGGCATGCCACTGCTGGTGCATGGCGAGGCGACCGACCCGGCAGTCGATGTGTTTGATCGCGAGGCCGTGTTCATCGAGAAAACGCTCGACCCGCTACGCGGTCGGCTTCCGCAGTTGCGGATCGTACTCGAGCACATCACGACGGAAGAGGCAGTGCGCTATGTCGAGGATGGCGGGCCCAATCTCGCGGCGACGATCACCGCGCATCATCTGATCATCAATCGCAACGCGATCTTCCAGGGCGGCATCCGTCCGCATCTTTATTGCCTGCCGATTGCCAAGCGCGAAAAACACCGCCTGGCGCTGCGCCGCGCGGCGACTTCGGGGTCTGCGTCCTTCTTTCTAGGCACCGACAGCGCGCCGCACGCGATCCCGACCAAGGAGACCGCCTGCGGTTGCGCCGGTATTTTCACCGCGGCGTCTGCGCTCGAACTCTACGCCGAGGCGTTCGACGAGGAAGGCGCGCTCGACAAATTCGAGGCCTTCGCCTCGCTCAACGGCCCGGCATTCTATTACTTGCCGGTCAATGAGACACGCGTGACCTTGCGCCGTGAGGAAGGCGCAGTGCCGAACCACATCGGCGCCGGCGATCTCGCGGTCGCGCCGTTTCGTGCCGGCGAAACGTTGCGCTGGCGACTCACCTAGACATCATCGCAGGCTTCTCGCGATGACGTCTTCGAGGATTGCTTCCAGCCGGCGCGACTGGGCCATCGCGTCGAATTTGTCGAGCGCGACACGCCGGGCCTCAGCGCCCATCGCGCGGGCGGTGCCGGGTTCGTCGACCAGCCGCCGCAGCGCTGCCGTCAGCGCCGTTACATCGCCGGATGGCACGAGCAGCCCGGTGCGCCCGTCCTCGACCGCCTCGCCGATGCCGGCGTGATGCGTCGCGACGACCGGGGCGCCCGCGGCCATCGCCTCGATCACGACATTCGGCAGGCCTTCCGCATCGCCGCTCGCTGCCTCGATGCTCGGCACGCAAACCGCGAGGGCGCCACGCATCCGCAGGCGCAGCTCATGGTTGGGGATCCACCCAGGGAAACTGATATTGGGCACATCCGCCGCCGCACGCTTTAGTTCGCCGGCGATCGGCCCGTCGCCAATCAGCGTCAGCCGTAAATCCCGCCCCTCGCGCCCAAGCCGGCGCATCGCCTCGATCAGAAACCCGATCCCCTTTTTCTCGACAAACCGACCGGCGAACAGAAGGCACGGGTCGGTCGGCGCATCGGACTGATGGTCATCCGCCATACCGGCGAGTTCAACCCCATAGCGATGAACAAGCAGCTTTTCAGGCGGAAAGCCGCGCGCGAGCAGCCGGTCGCGGATAAAATCCGATACGCAAACGATCAGCGCCGCATCGCGCTGCAAGGCGGCGAGCCGCCGCTGATAGATCGTCGGCACAAGTCCGCGGCGGTAATGCTTGTCCTTGGTCGCATCGCCGCCGTGATAGTGCACGACCAGCGGCACGCCAAGCGCGCGGGCGATGGGCAGCGCGAGAGCGCCGCCACGCCCGAAATGCGCATGGACTAGACAAGGATTGAGCGCCCGCAGATTGGGAATCGGCGGCAAGGTTCCGAGATGTTTGAAGCGGCTGCGGTCGAGCGCGCCGAGCATTCCGTCGCGGCCGATGAATTGCGGCTCGACGCCGAGATCGCCAAGCCCGTCGCCCTGGTGGCGGCCGATCCACACCGGGTTCAGCCGTTCGAAGCCGATATAAAGCCGGCGCAGGAAATGCGCCTCCGAGCGCGGCACAATGCGGTCACGATAGACGAGGATCGTTTTTCTCTGCCCGCTCACGGAATCAGCGCCTCGTAGCGCGCCGCGACCTCGTCCCAGCTCAAGCCGCGTTGCGTGGCGAGCGCGCCCAGATGCCAGCGCCGCCATAGCGCGTCGTCGCGCAACACCGCGATCGCCGCTTCGACGAAATCATCGTCGCTCCCCGCGACCCGGCCGCTGACACTATCGGCGACCCGTTCGCCGACCGACCCGAGCGGCGTCACGATCGCCGGGAGCCCCAGCGCCTGCGCCTCGGCCAGCGCTAGGCAGAAGGTTTCGCCGACATCGCCGCGATACAGCATCGCCCGCGCGCCTGAAAGCACCTCGATCAGCTTCTCGCGCCCAACCGGGGCATGGTGGTGAATGCCTTCACCGCACAGCGCCTCGGTACGCGTCAACACGGCCTCGATTTCAAGCGCATGCTTTGTCGTGCCACCGTAAACCGCCGTACCCGCGTAGATGTGCAGCTCCGCTTGCGGCACTGCCGGCCGGATACGCCCGACCCACAAATCGATCAGCCAATCGAGACCGCGCAGCGGGTTTGAGGTAAAGACCGCGCGCGGCGGCGGCGGTTCGCGCGGCTCGGCATGGCGGAACCGGTCGAGCACACCATAGGGGATGACCGCCCGCCCGCCATCGCACAGCCAGCCTGGGACGGTCGACGCGTGGTAGGCGCCCGTGGTCACGATCAGCGGGCGATGCCACGCGATCCGCGCCGCCATGCGCGGCTTGCGGAGATAACGCGCCGGGTTGTGCAGCCACAGCACGCGGCGGCGCGGCCGCGGCACCAGGCCGATCAGGCGATGCCCGCGATTGCCGATATAGAGATCGCAGGCTGGCGGCACGCCGCTCTCGATCGGCGCCCAGTTCACGTCGCGATGCCGCAACGGGGCGGCACAGCGACTGCGCGCCTCGACCTGATGACCGCGCGCGGCGAGCGCTTCGGCGAGTGCGACAAAAGCCGTCTCGGCGCCGCCGAGCGGCCCCGTTTCCGCCATCGCCCCGTCAAACGCGATGCCGTCATCGGCCATTACCACGCTCGCCATTACTCCTGTTCCAGCCGGGCCTTGAGGTAGGAAAGGATCGGGTAGAGCCCGGCGCACAGCGCGATCAGAAACCCGTACGGCCCTTCGCGGTATCCGCGCCGAGCGACATAGCACTTCCAGAATCGCGAGAAGATGCGCCGCACA
>Ga0181537_10003882_pt1 | contig 12588 bp, 11 predicted proteins | sample PEATcosm2014_Bin_39_FD_119765 | JGI IMG/M metagenome (GOLD analysis project Ga0181537, IMG submission 119765) | Peatland microbial communities from MTU Mesocosm Facility, Houghton, MI, USA - PEATcosm2014_Bin23_10_metaG | ecosystem: Environmental > Terrestrial > Soil > Wetlands > Peat | place...
AAACCCAGGATGAAAATCACAGCCTATAATCAGCATGACGTTGGCTCCTCTCACGAGCCTTGGTCTTGTTCATCGCATACCAATCTACTCGCTGCGATGGGCCAACGTCGTTATGCAATCAAAGGGAACGACAAGCGGAGTGGAGGGACCTGCTGTTTTCGCGGGCAGTAAAACGGCAGCCGAGTGCTCCATTTCTCGCGTCTTTAGCGAGAAGTGGGGATTTCCTCAACCGAGACCCTGAATTCACCGCAGCCAGCGGAAGCCCAAGGAAAGCATCGAGAAATCGAATGCCCCGCAAACGCACTCTGATCCCGTCGCCACTCGCGTGGTCCATGCAAGCCACGCCGGTTCCGCATCCCGCGCTGCCTGTGATTGCCGACCGCGGCGGAACGCAACTGCGCACGCCCTTGCCGGTCGCTATAATCGACACCCGCGAGCAGAATCCCCTTTCCTTCCGCCGCTTCAAGGGGTGGTTCGCCCGCATTGAGTACCGCGCCCTGCCGCTGGGCGATTATTCCGTCATGGGAATGGAGAATTCTTGCGTAGTCGAGCGCAAAGACCTCGCCGACCTGATTCAATCTTTCACAACCAACCGTAGCGTCTTCATCAACCGCCTGCGTCGCATGAGCAATCTTCCGCATAGCCTGCTCGTTGTCACCGCGCCTCTCAGCGAGATAAAAACCGAATATCCCTACCGCTGCGCGAATCCAAATCGCATCACGCAATCGCTCATCGCCGTGCTGGCGGGCCTGCGCCTGCCCTTCATCTGCACCGAGACCCACGAACTCGGCGAAGAAATCGTGGCGTCTTACCTCTACCAGACATTTCTGTATGATTGGCTGGAACACAACGGCCACGGCCGCTTTCTTGCCGACGGTGACCTGTGAACCCGGTCGCCGAAACGCGGCTTTTATAGAGGTTTGAACGTGGTCTCCCTTCGAGACCCGTCATCCCGACCGCCGCTTCTCATTGCTCGAAGGGCTCGAAGGAAATGAGAAGCGCAGTGGAGAGACCTGCTGTTCTCACGCGAGCTAAACGGAAGCCGCACCTACTATGACCGATTCAGTCACTCTCGCCGAATCCGCCGCGCAACTTCTTCTAACAAAAACCCCGCTCCGTCCCCGCATCGCGCTCGTCCTCGGCTCCGGCCTCGGAGGCTTCGCCGACTCGCTCACCGACGCCACCCGCATCCCCTACGCGGAAATCCCAGCGTTCCCCCGCTCCACCGCAATCGGACACGCCGGACAAATGGTCATCGGCAAAGCCGGCGGCGTTCCCGTAGCCACCATGCAGGGACGCGTCCATCTCTACGAGGGCTACTCCGCGCAGCAAGTCACGTTTCCGATCCGCGTGTTCGGCCGCATGGGCATTCGCGCCGTGATTCTCACAAATGCCGCCGGAGGAATCAATCTCAGCTACTCGCAGGGCGCGCTGGTGCTGATTCGCGACCACATCAATCTGCAGGGGACGAATCCTCTGGTCGGCCCCAACGACGACCGTTTCGGCGTGCGCTTCCCCGACATGACAGAGGCCTACGCCAAGTCCTATCGCGAATTCGCGCGCGCAGAATTCGCCAAGCATGGCCTGACGCTGCACGAAGGCGTCTACGCAGGTCTGTCCGGCCCCAGCTTCGAAACTCCCGCAGAGATTGAATATTTACGCCGCATCGGCGCCGACCTGGTAGGAATGTCAACGGTGGCGGAAGTGATCGCCGCCCGCCACATGGGAATCAAAGTGCTCGCAATTTCCTGCGTAACCAACATGGCCGCCGGAATTCTCGACCAACCGCTTTCGCATGCCGAAGTAATGGAAACCGGCGAGCGCGTAAAAACCACATTCGAAGGCCTGCTCCGCGCCGTCCTCCCGCGAATCGGGGAAGACGCGCTTTTGGCCCACTGAGGTAGTTCAGCGGCTGCAGCCTGGTGCTCAGCTCTCAGCTCCTAATCGCAGCGCTGAAAGCGCACCGCAACCCAAAAGCCGCTTCTCACTTCCCCTTCGCTGCAATCACCAACTCGACCGGCGGCTCAATCTTGTAAACCGCCGCAAAACTGCTCTGGTTCACCGCCAGACTCAGCCGCCCCCGCGAATCGATATACAAGAGCGGTTCCTTCAGCCCCACATCGCTGAAGGTGCGCACAAACTTGATCTTCATCATCTGGCCGCCAACCTTCACCGGCACAACCTGCCCGCGCTCGTATCCTAGCTTCAGAAAATCCTCGGCGCTCACATTCGTCACCAGATTCCCAAACGGACCGTCCGTCGCAATCACCTGTCCAATCAAACTCCCGCCTTCAAATTTCGCCGCCTTCAAATCCAGCCGCACTAAATCCATCACCGGAATCTCCGGACCCGATTGCGTCCAGTCGTCGCCCCGCGCCACATGCGCGCCCGCGGGGGAAAAAATATCCCGCCCGTGGAATGTCGACGAAAGCTTCGCCCCAATCATCCATTCCGGATTCGTAATTTCATGCACTCCGGCGATCCCGTCGCGACGCTCCACCAGCGTCAGCAGCCCGTTATCCGGCAGCACAAAATACTGCCCGCGCTGCGACTTCGCGATGATCGCCTTGCGCGCGCTTCCCACCGTCGGGTCGATCACCACCACAAAAACCGTCCCCGGCGGAAAGTAAGGCGTGGTTCCAAACAGAAAACGCGCGCCATCGGCAATCGAAAACGGCGTAACCTGGTGCGTCAAGTCCACGATCCGCACATCGGGCATAATCGAATACATCACGCCGCGGCACAGCGCCACCGAATCGTCTACCACACCAAAATCCGTCATAAACACAATCGTCGCCGGATATTTTTCCGTGCTCTGTCCCGCCGTGGGTGCCCCATTTCTCGCGTCCTTTGCGAGAAGTGGGGATTTAGCTCCCGCCCCAGCGAGAAAAAGAAGCACCCCAACTAGAACGATTCCCGAGAGCAACCGTCGCTTGCGGGCCCTGCGCAACGAATTCAAGAGTTTTGTCATAGGCCGACAATTCTAACCAACTGCACCGGACAAGAGAAGAACAACCGTCGAGCCAACCGCGCTCACCCGCACAGCCCGGCCACGTTCTATAATGCTGCTGCAATCCAAATTCTGGAGGGTTTCATGTCCGAAGTGATTCCGGAAAAATATCGCGATTTATTTACCAAGCGTGCCTTCGCCAGCCTCGGCACCCTGATGCCTGACGGCCGCCCGCAAGTCACTCCCGTATGGGTCGACTTTGACGGCCAGCATGTCATCTTCAATTCCGCCAAAGGACGCCAGAAAGACCGCAACGTCCGCCGCGATCCCCGCGTCTCGCTGGCCCTGATCGATCCTGAAAATCCCTACCGCTTCATGGAAATCCGCGGCCGCGTGGTCGAGATCACCGAAGACGGCGCCGCCGCCCAGATCGACAAGCTCGCCAAAAAATATCTCGGCGTCGACAAATATCCCTACGCTCAGCCCGGCGAAGTCCGCGTGCTCTACAAAATCAAACCCGAGCACACCACCGTAATGGGCTAGCGGTTCACCATCAAACCGTAGCGACGCAGCTTGCTACGTCTCTGCCAGCGGCATGATGACGGCGAACGTCCGCGACCCTTCCGGCAGAGACGTCGCAAGCACCGTCTCTACCAAACGACCGTTCCGCAAAATGACGCCCGCAAGAGGAATTCCCATCCACACCCACAACCTCTGCTTCCTCGGCTTCGGCAACGTCAACCGCACGCTAGTCCGCCTGCTGCACGACCGAGCGCAAGAATTGCACGACCGTCACGGAATTTCCTATCGCATCACCGGAATCGCCTCTCGCCGCCTGGGCTGGATCGCAGACCCGCAAGGCCTCGATCCGAATGATCGTCTGGCAGAAGTTGGTGTGGAGGAGCGGGCACTCTTGCCCGCTGACGGCCGGGAAGCTAATCCGCAGCCAGCAAACCTACACGACTGGCTCACCGCCGCCCGCCCCAACGTCCTGTTCGAAGCCACCTCCCTCAACGTCGAAACCGGACAGCCCGCCGTCGACCACATCCGTGCCGCCCTTGCGCACGGAGCCCACGCCATCACCGCTAACAAAGGCCCCATCGTCCACGCCTATCGCGAACTCCGCGATCTCGCCACCGCCCGCGGCAAGAAATTCCTCTTCGAATCTACCGTCATGGACGGCATCCCAATTTTTTCTTTATTCGATCAACTCCCCGCGATCCACCTGCAGGGCTTCCACGGCATCCTGAATTCCACCACCAACGTAATCCTTAGCGAAATGGAAAAAGGACTCAGCCTCGACGCCGCCCTGAAGAAAGCCCAAGACCTCGGCATTGCCGAAACCGACGCCACTCAGGACATCGACGGCTGGGACGCCGCCATAAAAACCGCCGCCTTGATCACGGTCCTGATGGGTTCGGATGAAAATGACGTGCCAATCCGCCTGGAAGATGTCGCACGCGAAGGCATTCGCGACCTCACTCCCGAAGGCGTGCGCAACGCCCGCCGCGACGGCTGGCCCTACAAGCTCGTCTGCCGCGCGAAACGCGAAGGAGCGGGCGCGCAGGCAAAAGTAACGGCCAGCGTGAAGCCAGAAAAAATATTAAGCAGCACTCCCATGGCGAAGATCGCCGGCACCTCGTCCTACATCTATTTCGAAACCGACATCTTCCCTGGCCTCGCCCTCACCGAAGAAAATCCCGGCCTCTACGCAACGGCATACGGCATGCTCGCCGATTTCGTGAGAGCCGCAACGCAGTAGCGCCGGCGTCTCGCCGGCTGTCGCGAGCGCGCCGCGCTCGCCCCGGCGTGCCACGCTATAGCTTGCCGTGCTGCCGCACCGCTTCCACTACCCGCTGAATCGCCGAGGTCACATCTGCCGGCGCCTCGAGCTCCATGTTGTGCCCACTAGGCAAAATCATCTGCTTGCTGTTAGTCGACAGTTCCACCAGCTTCGCCTGCCCCTCTTTGCGTTCTTTCTCCATTTGCGCGGCCGGAACATCCTGACCGTCGTCATATCCGCCTTCCGCGCGAGTCAGCACCACCAGAGGAATCGCGCCCAGCGTCCCCGCCTGCGGAGCAGCAAGCCACTTCGCGAAATATTCTCCCGACCACTCGCGCTGGCTGTTCTCCGCGTCTTCGATCTCGGGCAGGTTCTGCGCCCAAAGCTGTAACTTCTGCTCCTCCGGCGGAAGAACCTTGTACATCGCGTCGAGCTCCTGCGGAGCCTCAGCCGCGCCATCTCCGCGCGCGGCCCCTCCATCCGAATCTTTCATTTCCTCGTGCGGCAACGGAATGCTCCCACCCTTCGCGCCTTCGCCCAACCGCATCGTTTTATTTCCACCGATCCCAACTCGCTGCCCCTCGAAAGCAGCATCCACCAGGACCATCCCGGCAACCTCGCGCGGATACGTCGCCGCAAAATTCCTCACCACCGGACCACCATACGAATGCCCGACCATAACAAACGGTCCCCGCTCCCCAAGCTTCGCCAGCGCATCCCGCAACTCAAGATTGATCTGCGAAAATGTCCGCGGCTTAGGCCCCGCATCACTCCAAGCATATCCCGCCCGGTCGTAAGTGCACACGCGAGTAAACCCGGCGACCCGCGTCTGCACCAGAATCCAATCGAACGAAAAATCCCCCAGCCCATTCTCCACCACCACTGTCGGACGCCCCTTGCCCCTGCAATTCACATGGAGCTTATGCCCGCCGAGATCGACAAGCTTCCCAGGAGGCGCAGGCGTCGAAGCTGCCGCCGCCAGAACCCCAATGGCGAGGACAATCGTGATTAAACAAACACAGCGAGATATTGTTGAAATGTTTTCGATTGATGTTCGCATTGCGGCTGTTCGCATCACGCTAGGACGTCCCAGCATCCGAAACGTAACCAGCCTGCGAGGTTCTCTCGGCGTCATCCTCACTCCTTTGTCGAGCCTCAGGGAGGGTTCGGGCGCCGTTTATGATTGCAGTATCCTTCTGAGGATTGTCATCCGGACGGGAGCTCTCCATTCCCGAAGGGAACGGAAAGCGGGTGAAGGGACCTGCTGTTCTCGCGAACGCTACCCAGCGCCTGGAAGCTGTAACATGGACGACTATGCCCACGACCGATGCCGCCCACACCGCGCTCGACCTACCCCGCGTCCGCGCCCAATTCCCCTCGCTCACCCAAGCCGTCAACGCTCACACCGCCACTTTCCTCGACGGCCCCGGCGGAACCCAGGTCCCGCAGCGCGTGATCGACGCCATCTCCAACTACCTCGGCCGCGACAACGCCAACACCGGCGGAGCCTACGCCACCAGCCGCCACACCGACGCCATGATCGCCGAAGCCCGCGCCTCCATGGCCGACTTCCTGCACTGCGCCCCCGACGAAGTCGTCTTCGGTCCCAACATGACCACCCTCACCTACGCCCTGAGCCGCGCCATCGGCCGCGCGATAAGCGACGGCGAGCTCGGCCCCGGCGACGAAATCGTCGTCACCCGCCTCGATCACGACGCCAACGTCTCCCCGTGGCTACAGATGGCCGAAGATCTTAATAAAAAAGATCGCGGCATCACCGTCCGCTGGGCCGAGATCCACGAAGAAGACTGCACGCTCGACATGGCCGACCTAGCCTCGAAAATAAATTCCAGGACCAAGCTGGTCGCCGCCGGATACGCCTCCAACGCCGTCGGCACCATCAATCCCGTAAAAGAAATCGTCCGCCTCGCCCACGCCGCCGGAGCGCTCGCCTACATCGACGCCGTCCACTACAGCCCCCACGGTCTGATCGACATAGCCGCGCTCGATTGCGATTTTCTGGTGTGCTCTACCTACAAATTCTTCGGACCGCACATGGGAGTCCTCTTCGGCAAGCGCGAGCATCTGCAGCGCCTCCGCCCCTACAAAGTTCGTCCCAACACCAACGCCATTCCGAATTGCTGGGAATGGGGCACGCTCAACCACGAAGGCATCGCCGGAATCACCGCCTGCGTGGAGTATTTCGCCGACCTGGGCCGCCCTTCTACAAATGAATCAACGAATGGAGCAACGAATGGGACTACCCGTACGAAGGTGCCCCATCCTTCGCGGTTTTCAAAGGGTGGGAACGATGCAGCCGACACAAGTGGAGTAACCAATGAACGCCGCGCCGCCATCGTCGAAGCCTACCGAGCCATCCATAACCACGAACGTGGCCTACTCGACCGAATGATGACCGGCCTCGCTAAAATTCCCCACCTGAAGATCTACGGCATCACCGATCCCGCACGATTCGCTGAACGCTGCGCCACCTTGGCCATCCGTGTCGAAGACGGAAACCCGTCCCACACCCCGTTCCAGCTCGCCACCCAACTCGGCACCCGGGGCATCTTCACCTGGGACGGCAACTACTACGCCCTCAATCTCACCGAGCAATTAAACGTAGAAAAATCCGGCGGCTTCCTCCGCATCGGCCTGGTCCACTACAACACGCACGAAGAAGTAGACCGCCTGCTAGCCGCGCTGAGTGAGATTGTGAGGACGTAAGACGAACGAAAACTGCAGCAAAACTACCGGAGGCACTCCCGAAAATAGCCCGTCACTTCCGGTGGCGGGATCGGCGCGCGATTCAAAATTTCCTGCCCCGGGGACGGGATTGTTCTCGGTCGGACCATCCCGGCGTTGAAATGCCGGGCCATTATCAGGCGTCCCTTCGGGACTATGCTCGAGTTGCGAAGCTAATGTGCAAGGCTAGGGCTTTGCGGCCGCCGGAGCGGGAGCCGTCCCCGTCGGAGCCGCCGACTCCGACACTATCAACATCTCGTATCCCTTCCCATTCACCTTAAACTTCATTTTATCTTTGCTGATCGTCAACTCTACCGGAGCGTTCACCGGCAACAGCGCCTTGTGTTCTTCTTTTTCCTGCCGCACGTGGTAGTCCGTCGCGTCGGTGCGGATCACATATTCCTGGCACATCATCTGCACCGTCTGTTTCTTACCCTTCGCCTCCGACCCGCACGGAACCGAACTCTCCGACACGATCGTCCCCTGCATCTGGTCCCTGGCCGCCGCCGCACCCGCGCCTAGAACCACCACCCCAGCCAGCAGTAGAATCTTCTTCCTCATAATCCTCTCCTGATAAAGCCGTCTATTCATCGATTCCAGTCTCGAGCTCAGCAAAAAACTCCGATTCGGCTCTCAGCACTACCCAGTGACCCCTGTGGTTAGCCTTTTTCCCCGGATACCTAAATCAGAGTTTTGCGTATCCTGCGCCAGAAACCAACCACAACTTAGTTCGCATACACTTCAGCCCGGGACGCGTCCCGGGCTGATCTCCAGCAATCTAACTGAAAAACTCAAAAAAACAACGCAAAAACGTCGTCGAGGGCACAGAAGCCGCGATCCGCGAACCGCCCCTCACCTCGAGGTTACGGCCAGCGCTTCGCCGTATCTTCCCACCCGGCCGCGCGCATCGGTTGCGGCGTCAGGGGCATGGAAGGAATCGAAGGCATCGTCGACGCAGTCTGCACCGGAATCCGAGCCGTCGCCTGCGGACCGTTCACGGCCGTGGCCAAAGCCGGCTTCCCCATCTCCAACAGCGCTTCCTTCTCTTCCGACAGCAGCGGAGCCACCAGCCGCAGCGCCTCCACTTCCTTTTCGAGCCGGGTCAATTCCATCTCTTTCTGTCGCAACACCTCGTATACGTTCTTCATGTTCAGGGCACCTGGGTTGGGTTTCTTAGAATTTATTCCTCGTCAAGCTTTCTCGCACTTTAGCAGAGTTGCCAGTGTTGTCAAGGCTTTCCGGGCAACCAGAGGTGCCACGGTTGAGGCGATGGGAATGTGGATTAGCCGCCCGGGACTTCGCCCCGCCAAGCTCCTGGATGTCCGATCGAGCGACGCCGATGTGGAGACAGCCGCCCCCGGCTGCCGGGTCGAGCAACGCTCGAGAGCCGCTTAACCGCAGCCGCCAAACTTAGGGCACCACCACGAGCCGGAAGCCAGAAACTAGCCACCAGCAACGAGAGCGCTACCGCAGCCACACAATCCCGGCCACCACCCCAGCAATCACCAGAATCGCCCCCAGGATGTACTTGTTCTTCCCCAGCCACGATTCCGACGTCCCCAACCCCCCGCTGAAGTCAAAAGATTCGGAGTTTTGCGAGATTTCCCGAGCCGGCTCAGCCTTACCCCCCGGCTCCGTAACCTCAAGCGGCTTGGCCGCAGCCAGACCAGAAATCTTCCCCGCCGTGGCGGGAACAAGAACGGCGACAGGAACAGGGGCAGGGGCAGGAGCCGACACCGCCGCAGCTTCCTGGCGCGCAGGCGCGACCGCTTCGGCCGCCAGAGCAACCGGTTCGGCCACAGGCTCCCCCCGGCGCGCCGCTTCCAACCGTCTTTCCTGCTCGTTCAGCTCAGCCAAGGCGGCGGCCAGGCTCTGTGGCGCAGCGACCGCGGCAGGGGCGGGGGCGGGGCTGGCAGGAGGACTACTGAGGGTTCCGGCTGAAGAAACCAAAGGGGTTATCGAGCCAGAAGACGAGGCCGATGGGCGAACTCCACCCAGCGGAAGCGGCTTCGTCTGCACGCCGCTCGAACTCCGCGAAGCCGCCGGGCCTCCCTGCCGGAAGTCGACCACCGGACCCGCACCCGTCGTCTTGCCCGATGTAGCCGGCAAAGGCTGACCACGCCACTGCTTCTCGTCGCACTCCACGCACAGCGCGCGGCCCTCCGACACCGGAAAACCGCAAGCCTTGCACTTATGCCAGCTCCGCAACATAGGCGGCACGTGGCTTTGGTCCGTTTCCCCCGGCTTCGGCGCATCCGGACTGGCATGCACCGCCGCCGACCACATCAGCGGACGCTTCGCCGTCTGCTCCTTCGCGGGGACAATGGCAGGCGGAACAGATTCGAGTGTAGCCGCGACGACCGCAGGAACATCTGCGGCAACGGCCTGCGGCGCGAGAACCGGGACGGCCGTCTCAGCGGCTGGCGCCGCAGCTTCAACCGCTTCCACACCAGCCTCGGCCACCGCCGCCTCGTCGATTTCCACTTCCAGCACTGGCCCCTCGTCCGCAAAGCCCGCAGACTCAAGAACCCCCGTGGTTCCCCTGGGAACAACCGTGACCTCTGAAGCAATCTCGGTCATGATGTCGGACGGAGCCTGACCCGCCACAATCAGGTCCGCCGCGTCAATCGCCATATCCGGCGCCACCATCTCCGGCGGCGCCCCCTCCGCCGCCCGCGCCAGCTTCACCGCGGTCTCCACCATCTCGCCCAGCCGTTGCAGTGCCGACAAATCGCGCTCGGCGAAGGCATCCGCCTGCCCCGAGAAAAGTTCAAATACGCCCAGAACCTGCCCCTGGCCCCGGCGATCCTCGCCCATGATCGGAACAATCATCACGGAAGCGATTCCCAGCTCGCGGCAACTCTCCCGATTCACCCTCGGATCATGCTCCGCATCATCACAGCGCAGCGGCATCCGCGTGCGCACGCTCTCCCCCGACAGTCCCGACTCCGTCGAAAGCAGCGCCCCCAGTTGCGGAGCCTTTGCCCCTGAGCTGGCGCGGCAGAGCATCTCCTTACGTTCGTCGCGGCGGAGCGCAATCGCCGCCCCGCCCGCGCCGGTAATGTATTGCGCCCGGTCCGCCAGCAGTTGCAGCGTCGCATCCAGATCGTGTTGCGCCATCTCCGCCATCGAGTGTCCGCCATCCTCCCCAGGAAATCGCGGACCCAGATGCCAGCCCGCTTCCCCGGCAGTCCCGGCCGCCGCCAGCGCGTTGGCCGCGGCAATTCCCGCCGAAACGCTCGGACTCGATATACTCGGATTCACCGATCCACCTACGCCACCATGTGCCACATCAAGCTCCAGCTCCGACTCCAACTCACTCGCTTCGAGCTCTGGGTCTAGGCCCAGCCGAGGCGAGATCCGATCGCTATTCGGACGTTCGACCACCGGCCGATCGACAGCTGAACGATCGATAATCGAATAATGTTCCATCTAAGCGGCGGGCGCATGCACCCCTCAACCGCATGAGGACAAGCCCGCCCACCAGATGCGCAATCCGGCCCGCGAACCGCCCACCTTTGTCAGGATGCGTTACCTCGAGTCTCCCTCGGAGCCCGAGCACTGTCAAGGACTTCCAGCCCTTCCGGATCGGGATGGCAGCCCGAAGGTACTCGATCGGCGCCCAGGGTTGAAGAACATGTAAGAGAGTCGTGGAACAGCGGCCCGTCCAGGGCCGCGTTAGGAGAGAAAGGAGTTGCCGGATTCAGCCCCCGAGGACGTCATCCCGCGCAGCGCGGGAAGACGCCACCACGGCTAAAACCGCCCCTGATGACGATGCTATCGCGGCGCTGAAGCGCCCCGTTCCACGCGAGGGCCGAGAGAAAACCTAAACCGTCCGCTCCCTGACCGCGGACTGCGCCAGCCCGTTGGCCTCGGCGTTATCTTCGCGGGGAACGTGGGAGATGGAAAAATTCAGACCTCGCGCCAGCTTGCGGCAAGTCCAGTGCAGAGAATAGAGGCGGGCGCTGCGGCAGGTATATTCTCCCAGCATCTGGCGCACAACCACTTGCGAATCCGAATAAACGTGCAGCGCCTTCGCCTTCAGCTTGACCGCCCACTGCAGGGCTTCGAGCAGCGCGGCGTATTCCGCCACGTTGTTATCCTGGTGGCCAATCCACTTCGCGATGCGGATCGGACCGCTCTCGCAGCCATCAATCACCACGCCAATGCCCGACGGTCCCGGATTGCCCAGGGACCCACCGTCCACATACGCCACCAGTTCTGACATCACCCTCGCCCCGCGAACTTGCCCCGTCATTCGTGACTGCGTGATTCGTAACTGTAAGATTCACCATGCTCCCATATATTTTTCGCGTCAAGGTGATTCTTGGTTCGCGGGTTACTTTTCCCCGATTTTTATCTCTGTGCAACTTTCTGTGCAAAACCGGGACGAATTGATTTTTCAAATTCCTAAGCGTCAGTTTTCCAATAGCTTGCGCTGTGAGTTTTTCACAGGTTTGCCGCAAGCGAGTGCACCAATAGTTTGCGTTGACATTTATGAATGGTCTGTTAAGGTTGCTCCCGTCGACGGTTGAAAGGGACAGCGAATAAAATTGCTGACCCGAAGTAGACTGAGTGATCAGCCAAGCGGGGTAACCCGAGGGGCAGCCAAACCTGAAAAAACCGACGGCGCTGCGAGGTGCAGTTGGGGTTTGGGACTGTGAAAGCAGTGATCGCATCAAGGGGCTGTGACGGTACATGCGTCCACGCTGTTGGCTCCCTCGCAGGAGGCGGCAGCTAGAGCATAACCAATGTCACGGCCCTTTCAATTTTTTCCCGCCTGGTTTCCTTAACTCCCGTTTTACTAATCGCTACATTTAAGGTTTGTCATCCCGAACGGGGCCGAAGGCCCGGTGAGGGACCCTACGATGCGAACGCAGCGGCATGATCGCCGGCGGGCGCCGTCACACTGCATGCACCAGAGGCACGCCCGTCCACCGCAACGACGCTGCGATCAGACGTAAGGTCCCTCACCCGCCTTCGGCGCGTTTGATTGCATAACGACGTTGGCCCATCGCAGCGAGTAGATTGGTATGCGATGAACAAGACCAAGGCTCGTGAGAGGAGCCAACGTCATGCTGATTATAGGCTGTGATTTTCATCCTGGGTT
>Ga0181537_10003883_pt1 | contig 12585 bp, 8 predicted proteins | sample PEATcosm2014_Bin_39_FD_119765 | JGI IMG/M metagenome (GOLD analysis project Ga0181537, IMG submission 119765) | Peatland microbial communities from MTU Mesocosm Facility, Houghton, MI, USA - PEATcosm2014_Bin23_10_metaG | ecosystem: Environmental > Terrestrial > Soil > Wetlands > Peat | place...
CCGCCAGGCATCCGCGCGCGCTTCCCAGTTCTTGGTATCGACGCCGCGTTTTTCAAGAAATCCCCGGCTGCCCACCAAGACGCGTTTGCCACCAATTTTCGCCTGCACCCCGAGGCCATTGACGGCTTCGAACGCTTCCGCCTTCTCCAGGGTGGCGCCGCGTGTCTTGGCGCCTTCCACAATCGCAAGCGCTATCGGGTGTTCGGAGAGTTGTTCCACGCCGGCGACCAGGGCAAGCGCATCGTTCTCCGCAACGTCCTCCGCGATAAATTCCGTCAGCGCAGGGCGACCGAGCGTGAGCGTGCCGGTCTTGTCGACCACCACGGTATCGATATCGCGCATGCGTTCGATAGCCTCGGCGCTGCGGAACAAAATGCCTGCACGCGCGCCCCGGCCCATCGCCACCGTCATCGAAATCGGCGTCGCCAGTCCAATCGCGCAGGGACAGGCGATGATCAGCACGGCAATCGCGTTGATGAAGGCGTAGGCAAGCTTCGGTTCCGGCCCGAAAAACCACCAGGCGAGCGCCGTTACGATGGCGATAGCCACCACCACCTGCACAAAGTACGCTGCAATTACGTCGGCAAGGCGCTGGATCGGCGCCCGCGTGCTCTGCGCTTCGCTCACCATCTGCACGATTTTGGCGAGCAGCGTATCGGAGCCCACACGCTCGGCACGGAAGACGAATGAGCCGTTACCATTCACCGTAGCGCCGGTGACTTTGGCGCCCACGGTCTTGGCCACCGGCACCGGTTCGCCGGTCAACATGGATTCGTCGATTCTGCTGCTGCCTTCGGTGACCGTGCCGTCGACTGGAACCTTTTCGCCCGGTTTTACGCGCAGCAGGTTGCCGGCGACGACAGTGTCGAGCGGCACCTGCTCCTCGGTGCCATCTGCGCGCAGGCGCCACGCTAGATTGGGCGCGAGCCGCAACAGTTCCTGAATCGCGCGGTTGGTTTGGCCCAGCGCGCGCGTCTGCAGCACGTCGCCCAATATCACCAGGGTGACGATGACGGCAGCGGCTTCGAAATAAGTGCCCACCGAGCCGTCGTGTTCGCGGAATACCTGGGGAAATATTTCCGGTATGAACACTGCAACCAGGCTGTACAGGTACGCGAGGCCGACGCCGAGCCCGATCAGCGTGTACATGTTTAGCCAAAAAAAGGTGCGCAGGGACAGCCAGAACTTGTGCAGGATCGGCCAGCCAACCCAGAACACGACCGGCGTACCGAGCGCGAATTGTACCCAGCCCGTGGCGCGCGGCTGCAGCCCGAACAGGTCGTGGACGCCGAGCATCGGCGCCATCGCGAGCACCACCAGCGGGACTGACAACGCTATGCCGGCCCACAGGCGCCAAGTGAGGTTCCTGAGTTCCGTATCGTCCGGGGGCGCTCCACTCACGGGTACCAATGCCATCCCGCAAATCGGACAACTGCCCGGTGCGGGCCGGCGAATCTGCGGATGCATCGGGCAGGTGTAGATCGCGCCCGCAGCATCGTGCGACGGCGCGGGGGCCGCTGCGGCCTGCGCGTGGGATTTGTGTACATACCTTCCCGGAGCAGAGGCAAATTTATTGCGGCAGCCCGCGCTGCAGAACGCGTAGGAATGTCCCGCGAAATCATGGTGATGCGGCGATTGCGGGCTCACCGTCATGCCGCAGACCGGGTCCTTCATCGTATCGGGGAGGTGCGTGTATTCCATGGCGGTTCCTGCAGTCCTGAAGGATACAGGTTAAACTCCGTACCTGACCCCAGAGTCAAGGACTTTCACTCTTTATGGCCGCTGTTTATGCCCGCAGTTTATGCCCTCTGACAGCCTGACCATCGGCCGCGTCGCGCGCGAAGCCGGCGTGGGCATCGAAACCATCCGTTATTACCAGCGGCGCAAGCTGTTGCCGGTGCCGCCGGCCAGCGGCGCGTTCCGCCACTATGCGCCGGTCGTCGTGGACCGCATCCGCTTCATCAAGCGTGCGCAGGAGCTCGGCTTCTCGTTGGACGAAATCGCCGAGTTGCTGCGCCTCGACGGTGGTTCGAACCGGGTCTCGGTAAGAAAAATCGCGGCCGCCAGGCTGTCGCAGATCGAGGCCAAGCTCGCCGACCTTGCGCGCATGCAGGGCGTGTTGCGGCACCTGGTGAGCGCGTGCGAGCACACCGGGGCCGAGCTGCCCTGTCCGATTATCGCCAGCCTTTCTACCGGCGGGGCCGCATGAAATACGAAGACTATTACGCGACGCTCGGCGTCGAGCGCGATGCCAGCGAGGCCGATATCAAGAAGGCTTACCGCAAACTCGCGCACAAATACCATCCCGACGTATCGAAAGATCCGGAGGGTGAAGAAAAATTCAAGAAAGTCGCCGAGGCTTACAAGACCTTGAAAGATCCGAAGCTGCGCGCCGCTTATGACCAGCTCGGCCGCCATCAACCCGGCGAGGAGTTCCAGCCGCGCGCGGATTGGGGCGAGCAATTCGGTCAGTCGGGTTTTTCTTTCGACGACGTCGATCTTGCGGACCTGTTCGCGGGTCTTGGTGGAAGCCGCCGGGGCGCGGGGAGGGCGAGCCGCGCGAGCATGGCGTTTCCCGGCCAGGACTATGAAGTCACGGCGACGATTTCGCTGGAAGACGCGTATCGCGGCACTTCGGTCCGCCTGAGTCTCGGCGTGCCCGAATACACTGAAGACGGCGCGGTGCAGCGCGCGGAGCGCAACCTCGACGTGCGCATACCACGCGGCGCGATCGACGGCCAGAAGTTGCGCCTGGCGGGACAGGGCGGCAAGGGTGTGAACGGCGGCGCCGACGGCGACCTGTACGTCACGATCATCCTGCGTCCGCATCCGCTATACCGCGTGACTGGCCGCGACCTTTATTTCGACCTGCCGATCACGCCCTGGGAAGCGGCGCTGGGCGCGGAAATCGAGGTGCCCACGCTGGGCGGCGTGGTGCGGCTCAAAGTGGCAGCGGGAACGCAGAGCGGGCGCAAGCTGAGGCTCGCCGGCCGCGGTCTGCCCGCGACGGGCGACGGCGCGGGCGACCTTTACGCAATGGTGCAAATCGCAATGCCGCCGAAACTCACCGAGCGCGAACTTGCCTTATACAAGGATCTTGCGAAAATCTCGGAATTCAATCCACGCAGCCATTTGCAACAGGAGATCGAGCATGCAAGCCGGACGCATTGAAGCCGTGTGGTTGGACGAAGGCTACGAAATCTCCCTGGCCGGCCTGGTGGAAGTGGCGGAACGTTGCGGACTGCCGGAGGCGCAGCTGCACGAGCTCGTCGAGTGCGGGGCCTTGCAGCCGCGTGACCAGAGCGGTGCGAATCCCCTGCAATGGCGTTTCAGCGCGGAATGCCTGGTCGCGGTGCGCACGGCGTCGCGCCTGCGCGACGATTTCGAGCTCGACGCCAATGGCATGGCCGTCGCTTTATCCCTGCTGCAGCGCATCCGCGACCTGGAGCGGGCGCTAAACGATCTGCACGCGCACACCCCGGCGTCGCCGGACTGAAGTCCTACAACCCACCCGCCGTCGAGGCAGGTTTTCAGAATTGCGGCCTGAAAACGGTACGGGTAAAGCGTCACATTTGTGACTTAAAGCCAAGCCGGAAATTGACGACTGGCGCTATACTTGGATCGCGCGCATTGGAGCCATGCGCGCTGGCGCAGGTTGTAGCCGGGAGGAAGGTAATGCTGAAGTTCGCGTCGTCTCGTTTCGCGTCGAAGATCGCCGGTACCATGTTCGCGGCGCTGGCGATGCTCAGTGGCTTGGCATCGCCCTCGACCGCTGTTGCCGGCGCGCCGATCGTCATCGAGCGCTCGGTTACCGCAGCCGGCGCCGCGCCTGCGGTCCGCCATCGTATTACGGTGAGCGCCGTCGATCTCAACGCGATGCAACCCGGCGAGTCGTTCAGCTTGAGTATTCCGGGGCACAGTTCGCCGTTCGAAATTGTTTTCGATCGCTTCGATACCTCTTCGCCGATCGCGCCGGCCAGCTGGGTTGGCCACCTACAAGGATACGCCGACGATTATAGAACTGTTATTACTGCCACCGCGGGTCATAGTGTCGGCCGCATCGCGACTCCCGAGGGTAATTTTCAGATCGACAGTCTCGACGGTGTCTCCACGCTTACCGACGTCGCGAGGGCGGGCTACAAGGTTCCGTCATTCGAAAACGACGCGTTACCGACGCCCAGGGCCGTTCGTGAGGGACGCGTCATGGAGAAAATGCAGGCGCGAGCCGCGTCTGTGCAGGCATCCGCATCGGCATCGGGCCCTGCCACCATTGACGTGCTGGTAGTTTATAACCCGGCATTCGTGACCGCGACAGGAAACGCGGTGAGCACAATTTCCAACCTTATCGCTGTTGCCAATTCGGCCATGGCCGACAGTAATGTCGCGATAACGTTTCGCCTCGTGGGTACCCAGCAGATCAATATGAGCGACACTGATAGCGAGAGCACGGTGCTGCAAAAAATAACCTATCCAAGCGACCCGAGCTTCATCCCGGCGCAATACGCTGACCCGGTCTACAGCGGGGTTCCGGCATTGCGCACTCAATACGGTGCCGATTTGGTCGTGGCCATCCGCCAGTTCAATGCGAATCACGTAAGCTGCGGCCTCGCCTGGCTGCTGACCGACTATGCGGACGGTTCGGCTCAGGGCATTGCGGCCGACGCTCCGGACGCGTATGCCGTAGTGTCGTATGGCCAATACCAGGCAAGCGCAAACACTTACTATGTATGTGACCAGGTTACGATGGCTCACGAGATGGGTCATAACCTGGGATCGGCGCACGACTACGGGCACGCCCAGCAGTCTGATGGCAGCTATCCTTCTGCATTTCCCTATTCCTTCGGCTACGGATTTCAGGACCAGTTTGCGACCGTGATGGCCGCCAACTATATTTCGCCGGCGACCAATCTCGTCAAGTACTCGAGCCCGAGCCTGACTTGCCTGGGGCAGCCGTGCGGTGTCGGCGGCAGCACGCTGGGCACCAGTGCCAACAACGCGGCATCGTTGAGCATTACCGGTCCTTTCGCTGCGCAATTCATGCGAACCGTGGTGGCGAATGCGGCGACGCCCGCGACTGGCTACTGGTGGAACCCGACTGCTCCAGGCAGCGGTTTCAACATCGAGCAGCGAGGCAACAACCTGTTCATGGCGACGTTCCTGTACGACGCCAACACCGGCGAAGCGACCTGGTATGGGCTGGGACCTGGCGCGATGAGCGGCTCGACCTTTACTGGAACGCTTACCAAGTACGCAGGCGGCCAGCAGCTTGCGGGTGGCTTCAGGCAGGCGAGCGTGATCGGGACTGCCGGCACTTTCAGCGTCACCTTTTCTTCGGCGACGCAGGGTACGGTCACCTGGCCGGGCGGTACGACGATTCCGATTGAGCGCTACGACTTCGGCCCGGGCGGCTCAGCGGCGACGCCGCCTGCCGGCACGCCACAGGCCGGGTGGTGGTATTCCCCGGTGGAAGGCGGACGCGGTTTCGCGGTGGAAATCCAGGGCGGCAGCATGTTCCTCGCCGGATACATGTACGACGGCGCCGGCAATCCGGTCTGGTATGCATCGGGTCCCACCCCGATGACGAGCGCAGTGGTATCGACCGGCCCGGCGATCTATCAGGGGGTATGGCAGCAGTTCGCGAACGGGCAGTCCCTTGCGGGGATCTATCGCGCGCCGATCGTTTTCAGTTACAACTCCGGTGCTGCCATCATCCAGTTCAATACCACCACGAGCGGAACCATGACCTTCCCCGACGGTCACTCGGTCGCGATCACGCGCTACTTGTTTTGAGTATTCAGCCGCGGGTAGCAATCGCGGCGTCGTGTTCCTGTCCGAGCCTGCGTCCGAGCACCAGGTAGTCGTCCGAGCGGTGCTGGTTGTGCGACCCCCATGGGACGTCGCGGTGCAGGGGAACGATGCGGCCGATTTCCTCGGCGCTGTTGGCGGCGTCCACCAGGATGCGAAACCCGGCGGCGTCGCGATTGCCGAGCACGTCGCGCAGGATCAACAAAACGTAGCGCTTCAATTCCAGCAGGGTGTCGGGCGGTTGCCCGTCGGCGCGCCCCTGGCGGCCGGTTGCAGAGGGCGCCGGCCTGCCGTCTTTCCCCAGTTCGCTGATAAAGCCTTCGTCGATGAGTTGCTGAAAAAAGGATTCCGACTCGCCGATGCTGCTTGAACTCGAAAGGATGTCGAACGCGCTCATCTTGCCGTCGACAATTATCAGCAGCGCGCGCGCACGCCGCGGCAGCTGATGCTGGCGGGTCGCAATTTCGCGCTGGCCTTTGTCGGTTTTGATGTAAACCGCGGACTGATTCATCGGCCTTCAGGTTATGCAATCGGGACCGGTAACGATAGCATAGCGGGGCCCCGAAGGCCAAGCCCCACAGTGGACCGGCGGGGCGCGGATACCAAAACGCTGCGATAATCGCGCGCCACATTGACGCATTCCCGACAATGACCCCGCCACCCGGACCTTACCCGCACCTGCTGTCGCCGCTGGACCTGGGTTTTTGCCGCCTTCCCAATCGCGTGCTGATGGGCTCAATGCACACCGGCCTGGAGGAAGCAAAGCGGGGATTCGAGCGCATGGCGGCGTTCTACGCGGAACGCGCGCGAGGCGGCGTAGCGCTGATCGTCACCGGCGGCGTGGCGCCCAACATTGCGGGCTGTGTCGCGCCTTTCGCGCTGCGGTTGTCCTTCCCCTGGCAGGTAAGCAAGCACCGCATCGTGACGGATGCCGTGCACGCGGCGGGCGGGCGCATCGCGATGCAGATCCTGCACGCCGGCCGTTATGCTTACCAACCGTGGCAGGTCGCGCCTTCGCGCCTCAAGTCGCCGATCACGCCGTTCAAGCCGACTGCGCTGTCCGCGCGCGGCGTGGAAAAGACCATCCGCGATTTCGTCAATTGCGCGAAGCTTGCGCAGCGCGCCGGTTACGACGGGGTCGAGATCATGGGCTCCGAGGGTTATCTCATCAACCAGTTCGTCGCGCCGATGACCAATGCGCGCAACGACGAATGGGGCGGCAGCTTCGAGAACCGCAGCCGGTTTCCGGTGGAAATTGTGCGCCGCACCCGCGAGGCGGTCGGGCCGAATTTCATCCTGATCTACCGCCTGTCGATGCTCGACCTGGTGGAAGGCGGCAGCAACTGGGAGGAAGTGGTGGCGTTGGGGCGCGCCGTCGAGCAAGCCGGCGTCACGCTCATCAACACCGGGATCGGCTGGCACGAGGCGCGCATTCCGACTATCGCCACCATGGTTCCGCGCGCGGCGTTTACCTGGGTCACCGCGAGGATGAAGCGCGAATTGGGCGTACCGCTGATCACGACCAACCGCATTAACGACCCGGCGGTGGCGGAGGAGATACTGGCGCGCGGCGATGCCGACATGATATCGATGGCGCGCCCGTTGCTCGCCGACGCCGATTTCGTGGCCAAAGCCGCGGCTGGCCGCGCCGATGAAATCAATACCTGCATCGCCTGCAACCAGGCGTGCCTGGACCAGATATTCAATCGCAAGGTCGCATCCTGCCTGGTGAATCCGCGCGCCTGCTACGAAACGGAATTGCATATCGGTCCCACCGCGAAGCCGCTCAGGCTGGCGGTGGTGGGGGCAGGCCCCGCGGGACTCGCCTGCGCCGCCACCGCCGCAGAGCGCGGGCATCGGGTGACGCTGTTCGAAGCTGCATCGGAAATCGGCGGCCAATTCAATTACGCGAAAAGGATTCCCGGCAAGGAGGAATTCAGCGAGACCCTGCGCTACTTCCGGCGCCGGCTCGAAACCACCGGGGTCGAGGTCCGGCTCAATCAACGCGTAACGGCGGCGGATCTCAAGCAGGGAAATTACGATCGCGTGGTGCTGGCGAGCGGGGTGGTGCCGCGTCAGCCGGTGATCCCCGGCATCGGGCATGCAAGCGTGACGGGCTATATCGACGTCATCACCGGAAAGGTTAAAGCCGGACGGCGCGTCGCAATTCTGGGTGCAGGCGGCATCGGATTTGACGTCGCGGAACTCCTGACGCACAGCGAGCCCGAAGGGAACAGCGCGATTGCGCGCTTCAGCGCCGAATGGGGTATCGACATGGACGTTGGCGCGCGCGGCGGCCTGATGCCGGCGCGCGATGCGGCGCCGCCGCGCGAGGTATGGCTATTGCAGCGCAAGACCAGCAAGGTCGGCGAAGGGCTTGCCAAGACTACGGGCTGGATTCGCCGCACGCTTCTCAAGCGCCGCGGCGTGCGCATGCTGGCCGGCGTGGAATACGTAAGAATCGACGACGCGGGATTGCATATCAAGATCGACGGCGAGCCCCAGTTGCTGGAGATCGACAATATCGTGGTGTGTGCGGGCCAGGAACCGCAGCGCGAATTGCAGGCGGCGCTCGACGCCGCCGGCGTGCCGCACACGCTGATCGGCGGCGCCGACCTCGCCGTCGAGCTCGACGCCCGGCGCGCAATTGACCAGGGCACCAGGCTCGCCGCTGCGCTTTGAGAAGGCGACCGCTACGTGTAACGGCCGCGCCGCCTCGTACGCTTCGTAGTATCGTTATGCCAATCCGGGACGGACATAACGCCGGAATAGTTTTTTGGGGGAGGGTAATGTTCGAATCGCGGTCTCGCCAATGCGGTGCGCTTACTGTTCCGGGCGTGACCGCCTCTGGCGGTTGAGCCATGTTGTCGCGCCGCGCTTTTATCAAGCTTGCCGTGGCCGGAGGCGCCAGCCTCGCCGCCGTGCGCTTGCTGTGGGGTCCGTTCGGAAACCAGATGAATCCGCCGGACGATCCCGGTGGCCATTACTCGACGCTTAGCGACGCGGGCCGCGAAATCATGGCGGCTTTGATCCCGGTGCTGCTGGACGGCGCGCTGCCCGCGGGTGCGCCGCGCGATCAAGCGGTACGCGACCTCACACGAGCGATCGACGCGAGTTATTCGGTGATGCCGCCGGCGATTCGCGGCGAGATTGCGCAGCTTTTCCAGTTGCTGGCGTTTCCGGTGACGCGGCGCGGGCTTGCGGGGGTCATGGACCCGTGGCATGCCGCGGACCCTGGTGAGATCCAGGCGTTCATCGAGCGCTGGCGCAACGGTTCGCTGGCGCTGTTCGCCAAGGGCTATCAGGCGCTGCGTTCTTCCGCCATCGCCGTGTGGTACGCGCAGGACGCGGCGTGGCCGCGCATCGGCTATGCCGGTCCGCTCAAGTTCGGCGCACCATCAACCTGATCGGACGCGTCGCCATCGTGCAAAACATCATCGATGCTTCTACGCTCAATTCCGATCTCGCGCTGGAATGCGACGTTGCCATCGCCGGCACCGGCGCCGGCGGCGCCACGGCGGCCGAGATTTTGGCACTCTCCGGACTCAAGGTGGTGATGATCGAGGAGGGGCCGTATCGCACCGCCCGTGATTTTCACGGTCTGGAGCGCGAAGCTTATCGCGATCTTTACCAGGAGTCGGCGAATCGCGCGACCGCAGACAAGGGCATGCTGGTATTGCAGGGCCGTTGCGTCGGCGGCGGCACCACCGTCAACTGGACTTCTTCGTTTCGTACTCCCGAAACGACGCTCGCGCAGTGGGTGCGGGAATACGGTCTTGCCGATTACACGCCCGAGAAGCTCGCTCCCTGGTTCGAAACCATTGAAACCAAACTCGGCGTGCACGAATGGGAGCAGGCGCCGAATGCCAACAATGCAGTCCTGATGCGCGGCGCGCAAAAACTTGGCGTGAGCTGGAAACGCATTCCACGCAACGTCCGCGGCTGCGCCGACACCGGACAATGCGGCACCGGCTGTCCGCTCAACGCCAAGCAGTCGATGCTCATTACGAGCGTACCCACGGCGCTCGAGCATGGCGCGACGCTCATCCACCACGCGCGGGCCGAGCGCTTCGAGCTTGCCGGAGACAAGATATCCGGACTCATCTGTACCGCGATGGAGGCAAACGGGGCCAACGCCAAACCGGTGACGATCCACATCAAGGCGCGGCATTACGTAGCCGCGGGAGGCGGCATCGGCTCGCCGGCGCTGCTGTTGCGAAGCGCGCTCCCCGATCCTTCAAGTCTGCTCGGCAAGCGTACTTTCCTGCACCCGGTGGTCGGCGCTCTGGCGTTGTTTGCCGACCCGGTGAACGGAGCGTTCGGCGCGCCGCAAAGCATTTACAGCGATCATTTCCAGCATGGTGTGGCGGCAGACGGGCCGATCGGCTACAAACTCGAGGTGGCGCCGACTTACCCGATGCTGGTGTCGAGCCTGCTACCGGGCTATGGACAGCAGCACGCGCAAACCATGCAGCGTTATCCCCAGGTCAATTTCATGATTGCGCTGTTGCGCGATGGTTTTCACCGCGACAGCACGGGCGGCGCGGTGAAGCTCCGCGGCGACGGCTCGCCGGTACTCGACTACCCGGTCAACGATTACCTGTGGGAAGGCTACCGGCGGGCGCTCCTGACGCTGGCTGAGATCCAGTTTGCCGCGGGTGCGGAGCACGTCATTCCCATGCACGAGGACGCGGCCGCAGGCTATACCAGCTGGCGCGAGGCGCAGGAAGGCATTTCCCGGCTGCAGCTTGCCTCTCCCCGTGTGCGCTTCGGCAGTGCGCACGTGATGGGCGGCTGCAGCATGGCAGCCGACGCGAAGCGCGGCGTGGTGGACAGCAACGGCAGCCACTACCAGGTCGCCAATCTGTCGGTGATGGATGGCTCGGTGTTTCCGACCAGCATCGGCGCCAACCCTTCGCTGTCGATTTACGGAATCACCGCACGCAACGCAAGCTGGCTCGCCAACCGGCTGCACGCCTGATAACCCAGCAAGGAATGCCATGCGAATTTCTTTTTCTTTACCGATTGCGTTTCTGTTCCTGACGTTGACGCCGCTCGCGGCGAGCGCAGCGGATATGACTCCCAAGGCGGCGACGCCGCAGACCGCCGCCGCCAACAGTGCCGTCGCAAGAGCGCTCAATCTTGCTGGTCGGGCCGACGCCGCCGACGCGTCGCGCGGCCTGATCGCGGTCATGCCGGAAGCGGTGATCAAAAACGCCAACGGCGACACCATCTGGGATGAGGGCCGGTTCGACTTCATCAAGGGCAACGCGCCGGACAGCGTTAACCCGAGCCTGTGGCGCCACGAGCAACTGAATAATGCGCACGGGCTGTTCAAAATCGCCGACGGCATTTACCAGGTTCGCGGCTACGACATTGCGAACATGACGCTGGTCTCGGGCAACACCGGCTGGATCGTGATCGACACGCTGCTGACGGCCGAGATGTCGAAAGCCGCGATGGCGTTTGTCGACGCGCAGCTCGGAAAACGACCGGTGCAGGCGGTGATTTACACCCACAGCCACGCCGATCACTTCGGCGGCGTGCGCGGCGTAGTCAGCGAAGCCGACGTCAAGGCCGGCAAGGTTCGAATCATCGCGCCGGACGGCTTCATGGAATATGCCATCGCCGAAAACGTGCTGGCGGGAAATGCCATGACGCGGCGCGCGCAGTACCAGTTTGGCACGGCGTTGCCCTGGAACGAACGCGGAGCAGTCGGCACGGGCCTGGGCAAGGCGCTGTCGGTCGGCACCATTGGCCTTATCGCGCCGACCGACGTCATCGCAAAAACCGGGCAGGAAATGACGGTTGACGGCGTGCGCATGGTATTTCAAATGGCCAACGGCAGCGAAGCGCCGGCGGAATACATGCTCTACTTTCCCGACCTCAAGGCGCTGTGCCTGTCGGAAGTGGTCACCGCCAACATGCACAATGTGTACACGCTTCGCGGCGCCAAGACGCGCGACGCGTTGGCGTGGAGCAAATACATCAACGAAGCGCTCGACCTGTTTGCCGACGCCGAGGTCGCGTTTCGCAGCCACCAGTGGCCGGTTTGGGGCAGGGACAATATTCGGCGCCACCTGGCCAACCATCGCGATACCTACCGCTTCATCAACGACGAGGCGTTGCGCCTCGCCAACAGCGGCCGCACCATGGATCAGATCGGCAATGCGCTGTTCTTCCCCAGGGGCCTGACCGAGGATCTCTCGACCCACGGGTACTATGGGACGCTCAGCCACAACCTGCGCGGGGTCTACAATTATTACCTCGGGTTTTACGACGGCAATCCCGCGAGCCTCAACCGCCTGCCGCCGCAGGAGAGCGCCAAACGCTACGTGGACGCGATGGGCGGCGGCGAAGCGATGCTTACCAGGGCGAAGCAGGCGTTCGCCGCCGGCGATTATCGCTGGGTAGCGGAAATGGTGAATTACCTGGTATTCGCCGAGCCGCAGAATGAAGCGGCGCGTGCACTGCAGGCCGATGCGCTGGAACAGCTCGGCTACCAGGCAGAATCGGGCGTGTGGCGAAACGAGTACCTGACCGCAGCGCAGGAATTGCGCAAGGGCGTGCAGAAAGCGCGCGCCTCCACCAACGGGGCGGACACGGTGCGTGCCATGCCGCTCGCCATGATTTTCGATTTTATGGCGGTGCGCCTCGATCACGCCAAGGTGGACGGGTTGCGCTACGGAACAAACGTCGTGTTCAGCGATACCAATGAAAGCTTTGCGCTCGAACTTTCGAATTCGGTGCTGAACAACACCCCGGGCCGCGTGCTGAAAA
>Ga0181537_10003884_pt1 | contig 12585 bp, 10 predicted proteins | sample PEATcosm2014_Bin_39_FD_119765 | JGI IMG/M metagenome (GOLD analysis project Ga0181537, IMG submission 119765) | Peatland microbial communities from MTU Mesocosm Facility, Houghton, MI, USA - PEATcosm2014_Bin23_10_metaG | ecosystem: Environmental > Terrestrial > Soil > Wetlands > Peat | place...
ACTCCAGACGGAAAAATGGCCCATGAAAGTAAGAGTTCGCCGCGCGAAATTCAAAATTATTTGGGACGGATTTCCGGGCCGCTGCTCGACCGCATAGATTTGCACGTCGAAGTGCCGCAGGTAAAGTTTCGTGAAATTTTCGGCGACAAAACCGGCGAAACCTCCGCGCAAATCCGCGGACGAGTCATCGCCGCCCGTCAAATCCAGCAAAAACGCTTTGCGCACAAACCAAAAATCACCTGCAATGCGCGCCTAGGGCCAAAAGAGTTGAAAGAATTTTGCGCGCTCGATGATGTGACAAAAGAGTTGTTGAAAATGGCGATGACTGAATTGAATTTCAGCGCCCGTGCCTACGACCGGATTTTGAAGGTGGCGCGGACGGTTGCCGATCTGGCCGGTTCAGAAAACATCTTGAGCGAACATATTTCCGAGGCGATTCAATACCGTTCGCTCGACCGTCAGTTGTGGGGCTGAGTCGCTCATAACTCGTCAGCAATCCGATGGCGGCGGCGTTTGCATCACAAAATTTCCCGAACGCAGACGCAGGTCTGGGCTCGGAAAAAAGTTAGCTTCATTGCTTAATGTAGCTTAATTTTTTGGAAAGCAGGCAAGATTGCCTTTTTTATGATTCCGTCTCTGACACAAAAAGCATCAAAGTCTTGGTATGTCCGCCTTTTAGGGCTGCCAGCCACCCAAATGGCACTTGCCGCACTACTTCTCGCTTCGGAGTTCGTCACCGGCCCATTTATCCAGTTTCCAATCACTTTCATCATTCCTGTCGGTCTAGCCGCGCAATTTTCCAATCCACGATTGAGCTATGGTCTGGCCGTCACTCAACCATTGGTTTGCTTTGGATTCGTTTTTTTCTGGGATGCCCCATGGAGTGTGGCAGTGTCAATTGTCAATGCCGTCATTCGCATGGCCGTCTTGCTGATCATCGCTTACTTCATCAACAGAACAAAGCGATTGGCACAAGAGGTCAAACGTCTGGAAGGGTTCCTGCCGATTTGCAGTTTCTGCAAAAAGATTCGCAACGAGCAGAACGAATGGCAGCAGATGGAGACCTATATTTCAAAACACTCGCAGGCGGATTTCACCCACGGCATCTGTCCCGAATGCGCCAAAACCCACTACAGCGGCTTTTTGGGCAAATCCCCGAATGCCTGAGGGAAGCCTTTCATTCTAAACTGTACATAACACTGCCCAGCAAGAATACGAAAATTCCTTTCGCAGCGCGGCGCAAAGATTGAACCGGATCCGGCGGGAGTCTGTCGAAAATCAGGTATGAAACGCTCGACGGTCGTCGTTCCTTGGCGCGAAGGGTTGCATCTTCGCCCGGCGGCAAATCTGGTGCGGTTGAGCAGAAGATTTAGCTCAACAATCTTTATAAAATGCAGCGGCAAGGCTGCAGACCTCCGCAGCATTTTAAGCATTCTATCGTTGTGCGCCACAATGGGAACCGCCCTCGATATCGAAGCGGCAGGCGATGACGAACATGACGCAGCCCGCGCGGTCGAGCAGGTGTTTTCCTCGCATGATGCTGACGGTGTTTCCGATTCGATGACAGGGCAAAATCTGTAAGGAAATTTTCCCCCGACAATCGGGCCAGACGCAGTTAATCTGTTTGACTCAATTTTATCTGCGCGCAATCTCGTGTGCATGGTTGCGCCCAATCCTTGGATGATTTTGCCCTTCGCTCTGCTGCTCGGCGCAATCGCGCTTGCTCCGTTGTTTTCAGCGAATTGGTGGTCGCGGCACTACGCGAAGGTTGCGTTCGGCCTCGGCGCAATCACGCTTGGCTATTACATTTTTATTTTGCGAAACACCGGGCGGACATTGCACACCGCGCAGGATTACGTCAGCTTCATCGCGCTGGTCGGTTCGCTGTTCGTTGTTTCTGGAGGCATTCACATCACGGCCAAGGGCGAAGCCACGCCATTCGTGAATGTGATTTTTCTGCTCGTTGGCGCGATCGTCGCCAACTTATTGGGAACGACCGGCGCGGCGATGCTGTTGATTCGCCCGTGGATTCGGATGAATCAATATCGCGTCGCGGCGCATCACATTGTTTTTTTTATCTTCATTGTCGCCAACATCGGCGGCTGCCTCACGCCCATCGGCGACCCGCCGTTGTTCCTCGGCTATCTGCAAGGCGTTCCGTTTTGGTGGGTCGCAAAAAACTGCTGGCCGATGTGGGCGACGGGCATCGGCATTTTGCTCGCGATATTTTATGTCTTGGACCGGATCAATTTTCTCCGCGCGCCGCGCGAGGTGCGTGAAAAAGAGACCGCGACCGAGACGTGGAAATTCGGCGGACTGCCGAACTTGTTTTTTCTGGCCGTCATTCTCGGTGCTGTGTTTGTGGACAAACCGATTTTTCTGCGCGAAGCAATCATGCTTGCCGCCGCGCTCGGTTCTTACTTCACAACAGAAAAATCCGTGCATGAAGCCAATCACTTCAATCTTCATCCCATCCGGGAAGTCACAATTTTGTTCGCCGGAATCTTTGCCACGATGATGCCCGCGCTCGACTGGCTCAATCAAAACGCCCGCGAGGTGCTTGGACAAAATCCCACACCGGGGATTTTCTTCTGGAGCGCGGGCGGACTTTCCGCCGTGCTGGACAACGCCCCGACGTATCTTGGTTTTTTGAGCGCGCTGTTTGGCGTGACCGGCGCTGAAAACATCCATGAATTGCTCGCGCATAATTCTCCGCATATTGTGGCAATCAGCATTGGCGCGGTGTTTTTCGGCGCAGCAACTTATATTGGCAACGGTCCAAATTTCATGGTCAAGGCCATCGCCGAGGAGCAAAAAATCCACGTGCCGGGTTTTCTCGGCTTCATTTTCAAATACGGGCTGTTATTTCTGTTGCCGACACTGATGGTTATCTGGTGGTTGTTTTTCAGAAAATAAATTCAGCATGTTTTGGCGGTATCAGCCAAGATCGTTCCAGTGAACTTGACACGAAATGAATAAACACCGTCACGTTGAGTTTGCGGCCTTGCAAAGGCGCAAGCGCGACTACGCTGCAAAACACACCAAGCGTGCGGCGCCAAACATATGTTGTGCGTTAGTAAAATTAAAGTAACGTGCCTTCATGAAGAAATCCGAGTTGGTCTGAACCGGCAACATCTGGCCATGAAAATTGAAGCAAAAAAGTTCCACGTTCGCGAAGGCCAAACGGTCAAACTCAAAAAATGGCCGACGAAGGCAAAACCGTTTTATAAATCGCGTGAGAATTACAAAAACATCCTCGAAACTCACATCGAGGAATTAAGCGCGCGGCAAAGCCTGCTCTACGCCGACAACCGCTATTCGCTGCTGCTGATTTTTCAGGCGATGGATGCCGCCGGCAAGGATGGTGCGATAAAACACGTCATGTCCGGCGTCAATCCGCAAGGGTGTCAGGTATTCAGCTTCAAGCATCCCAGCGCCGAAGAACTGGAACACGATTTTCTCTGGCGCACGACGCGATGCCTGCCGGAACGCGGCCACATCGGCATTTTCAACCGTTCTTATTATGAAGAAGTCCTTGTCGTGCGCGTGCATCCCGAAATTTTGCGCGCGCAGGAATTGCCGGAGAATTTGTACAAAGATAAAAAACTTTGGGGGCACCGTTTTCGTTCCATCAATGATTTGGAAAAACATCTGCATCGCAACGGCACGCGCGTTGTGAAATTTTTTCTGCACCTGTCAAAAGAAGAACAGTGTAAACGCTTTCTCGAACGCATTGACGACCCGGAAAAAAACTGGAAGTTCAGCCGCTTCGATCTCGCGGAACGGAAATTCTGGAATGATTACATGAAGGCTTACGAAGACTGTTTGAGCGCGACGAGCACCAAACACTCGCCGTGGTTTGTCGTTCCCGCCGACGACAAGGACAATGCGCGGCTCATCATTTCGCAAATCGTTCTCGACACATTGCAATCCCTGAAGATGAGTTATCCCAAAACCAGCAAGGCGCGCCGCAAGGAATTGCAGGCCATCCGCAGATCGCTATCAAAATAAAAATGCCATGACCGGCTTGTTTGCCGCCATCCCAACCGGGTTTCAAGAAGAGCCGGTGCCGCTGGCGATTTTTGCGATTACTTATTTTGGAATCGCAATCGGGCGTATTCCCGGATTAAAACTCAATCGCACGGGCATCGCCTTGCTTGGTGCCATTGCCATGATGATTTTTGGCGGCATTGGCACGAGCGATGTCATTTCCTATATCAACTGGCCGACGATTTTTTTACTCTTCGGTTTTTTTGTCATTTCCGCGCAGCTGCGTTTGTCCGGTTTTTACGACCAAGTGGCCGGTGGCATATCAGCGCGTCTCGGAAATCCAGCTCGGTTCATGCTCGTGCTGATGTTGGTGACTGGCGGACTTTCCGCTTTTCTCAATCACGACATCGTGTGCTACGTCTTCGCGCCCATTGTCGGAACCGCGCTGCTTCGCCAGCGGCTTAATCCCGTCCCGTTTTTGATTGCACTGGCGATTTCGAGCAACATTGGCGCGGCGGCGACGCTCATCGGCAATCCGCAGGACATGATGATCGGTCAGGTCGCGCATTTGAATTTTGGCCATTACCTGCTTTGGTGCGCCGCGCCGGTCATTTTTGCAATGGCCGCCGCTTATGGAATTATCTGGCTGATGTCGCGGAAAAAACTCGCAGCCATTTTTCCTGTGCAAACTGAATCGCAGCCGGAAGCTTATCCGTTCAACCGATTTCACACGATTAAGGGTTTGGTCATTTTGGCTGTCGTCATCGGATTATTTTTTTCGCCATTGCCCAAGGAAGTGATTGCGCTGGCCGCCGCCGGCATTCATCTGGCGAGCACCAAGTTTCGCACCGACGATTTGTTGAAACTGGTGGACTGGCCGATTCTCGTTTTGTTCATGGGATTGTTCGTGGTCACGGGCGCTTTTCAAGCCACCGGCTTTGGCGATCAAGCCGTGCAATGGCTGGCGCACGACGGCTTCAATCTCAATTCACCCGCCGATCTGGCAGTGGCCACGGCGGGACTCTCCAATTTGATCAACAATTCGGCGGCGGTGATGCTGCTGCTCAAAATGGTCAATCTCTCGCAACCAGCCACGGCTTATATTCTGGCGCTGGCAAACAGCTTTGGCGGAAGCCTCATCATCATTGGCAGCGTCTCGAACATTATCGTCGTCCAACAAGCGCGCGAACTGGGAATCAAAATTTCGTTTTGGGATTTTGCGCGGCTCGGAGCCCCCGTAACGTTGGCAGCGATTGTCGGCCTGCTGGTGTGGGTGAAGTTGACGACCTAAAGCGTCGAGCATTTGCCCGAGGAGATTCTGCCTGTCGTTGATCAAGCGGGGTTCACACAGAAACTTAGTATTGACCTCACGTGGAATGAGCCGGGCATGCAAGACCCCGATCACGATGCTTTGAAGCATGGCATTGCTCGACCGGCAGTTGTAGACGTGAATTAATCAAAAATCTTGGAGCGAGCGTGAACATTTTCCTCGTGGAAATGTCTTATTTTTACTGAAAAGAAAAAATCGTTGTGTAAAAGTCAAAAATTGAACATATAATTTTTCGGTTGCACTTGAACAGATTTAGACCGCAAATATTTCCAATCGTCGGATTCCTGTTTTTGGCGGCGTTGGGTTTTGTCCCGCCGGTCGCGGTCGCGGCTGGTTTTACCGCGTCGCTCGACCGCGACACCATTGCAGTCGGTGAGCAGGCGACATTGTCGCTCAAATTTGACGGCGTCCAGCCGCAGAACGCGCCGGCTTTGCCCGACGTGGCCGGTCTGCAATTTCAATACGTCGGGCCATCAAGTTCGTTCAGCTTCATCAACGGCCAGACCAGCTCCAGCACTACCTACAATTACATCGTGGCACCGCAGCGCGACGGTGAGTTCACCATTCCGGGGATGCGGGTGGATGTGAGCGGCCAGCAGTTTGCCTCGTTGCCGTTAAAACTCATCGTGTCGAAGGCGAACGCGCCTTCCGCCGCCGCCGTCAATTCCGGCAGCGAGGTCTCATTTCTGAAATTCACTTTCCCGAAAAATAAAATCTATGTCGGCGAATCGGAGGTCGGGCAGCTTGACCTTTACCTGCGCGACGACGTGCAAAATTTCGGCAACTTCCAGTTGACCGGCGTGCCCACCGACGGTTTCAGTGCCGGTAAAATCGCCGGACTGCAAAGCCAGCACCGACGTGTGCAGGTCGGGAACCGCGTTTATACGGTCATTCCGCTTGCCGTCCCGCTCACTGCGGTGCGCACTGGCGCGCTCACGCTCGGTCCGTTCACCGCCAGCGCGGTCGTCGTGCTGCCGTCGCAAAATCAGGGCGGAGACCCGTTCTTCCAGCAATTTTTCAACCAAGGCGAACAGAAACAAGTCACGCTGGCAACAGACCCAGTCAACGTGGAATCGCTGCCCTTGCCGGAACAAAACAAGCCTGCGAATTTCACCGGTGCCGTCGGCGATTTCACGATGACCGCCACTGCCGGCCCGACGAACGTCACCGTCGGCGATCCCATCACCGTGCGCATGCAGATTTCCGGGCGCGGCGCGCTGGACGCCATCACGTTGCCAGCGCAGGATGCCTGGCAGAATTTTAAAACCTATCCTCCGACGACCAAGATGGAGACCAGCGACCAGTTTGGATTTCAGGGCACTAAAATGTTTGAGCAGATCATTTCGCCAGAAAATGCCGACGTGCATGAACTTCCGCCGGTTTCGTTCTCGTTCTTCAATCCCGACGACGGCCAGTATCACACGCTGACGCAGCCAGCCGTGCCGCTGGCCGTCAAGGCAGCCGGTGACTCGCCGATGCCGACGCTGGCCGCAAATAAAAATGGCGCGCCGGAAAACCAGACGCCGCAGGACATTTTGCCGATCAAGGAAAATTTGGGAAGGCTCGAAACGAAAACTGTTCCGTTCGTCGTGCAACCGGAATTTCTCGCGTTGCAAAGCGTGCCGGTGCTGGCGTTTCTCGCCGCGTTCATCTGGCGCAAACGCACGGACAATCTGGCGAACAATCCGCGCCTTCGCCGCCAGCGCGTCGTGGCGCAACTTGTCAACGGCGGTTTGAGCGACTTGAACAAGTTTGCCGCTGACAACAAGTCAGACGAATTTTTCGCAATGCTGTTCCGGCTGTTGCAGGAGCAGCTTGGCGAGCGGCTCGATTGTCCGGCCACCGCCATCACCGAGGCCGATGTGGACAAACGCCTGATTTATATTGGCGCAAGTCCGGCCGCCTTGGAATCGCTTCGCGAGCTTTTTCACCTTTGCAATCAGGCGCGCTATGCCCCGATCCAAACACGCCAGGAACTCGCCGCCGTGGCTGCAAAATTCAAAAAGGCTGTCATGGAACTCCAAAGTTTGAAGCCATGAAAAAACTTTCCACCATTTTGCTTGCGCTGATTTTTGCCGGGAAGCTTTTTGCGGCGGATGTCGCCACGGATTTCTCGGCGGCGAACCAACTTTACGCCGAGGGAAAGTTTGCGGCTGCCGCGAATGCCTACAAAAAAATCCTCGCGGCCGTCGGAACTTCGCCGAACCTCCTTTTCAATTACGGTAACGCGGAATTCAAATCGGGAAATCTTGGCAAGACGATTGTCGCGTTTCGCCGCGCGGAATTGCTTGCGCCGCGAGATTCGGAGATTCGCGCGAACCTTGATTTTGTGCGCGACCGGGTTCAAGGCGAAACACTGCGTGAAAGCCGCCGGCAAATGTGGCTCGGCCAGTTAACGCTTAACGAATGGACGCTGCTTGTTGCCGCCGCATTCTGGCTGACGTTCATTTTGCTCGTGGCGAAGCAAATCCGTCCCACGCTCGCGGCAAAATTAAAAGGTGCGACTTGGGTTTTTGCTTCACTAACAATTTTTTCAGGCACAATTTTAGGCGTTCAAGCCGCGAATCATTTTTCAAGACAAACCGCCGTCATTATTTCTTCGGAAGCCGGCGCGCAAAGCGGCCCGTTCGCCGACGCGCAAAACCTGTTCACGGCGCGCGATGGCGCGGAGCTTTCGGTTTTGGATCAGCGCGGTGATTGGATTCAAGTCGCCAGTGGTTCGGGAAAAATCGGCTGGCTGCAAACGAAGCAGGTTGAAATTTTGCCCGGTGCGTGAGCGGAAAAATCAGCCGATTGATGTCGGTTATCCTGGCGATTCGGGGCCTCGGCAGCGCCGGTGATAATTGTTTTATGCGTCGTTGCCGATGATCTCCTTCAGCATGCGGTTCAGTTCTTCCGCCCTGTACGGTTTGGGCATGACTCCGCAAAATCCGTAATCGCGGTAATTGGCCATGACCGGGTCGAAGGAGTATCCGCTGGACGCAATTATCCTGACCTTTGGATCCAGTTCGCGCAGTCGGCGCGTTGCTTCACATCCGCCCATGCCGTTGGGGATGGTTAGATCCATGATGATGACATCAAATGGCGCTCCGCTGGCTTGGGCGGCCACATAACATTCGATAGCCCCTCCGCCATCGTTGGCGGTTTCGGTTTCATAACCGAATTTGCGCAACAGGGTGCCGAGGAATTTCTGGATGGGAGCTTCATCATCGACCACCAGCACCCGGCCGTGGACGGGAGGGCTTTCAGTTTTTGGCCCGGTGGAGGCGGAAGACACTGGCTTTTGCGAAGCCGGCAGATAGATTTCGAAGGTTGTTCCCTTTCCCAGTTGGGATACGACGTTGATTTGGCCATCGTGTTTTCGAACGACCGAATAAACAGTGGCCAGCCCGAGACCGGTGCCCGTTTTTTTGGTGGTGAAGTAAGGCTCGAAAATCCGTGACAGGTGTTCGGGAGAAATGCCAGGTCCATAGTCCTGGATGGAGATTTTCACATACTGGCCCGCTGGCAATGGTGGAATGGAACCGGTAGACAGATCGACATTTTTCATGCGTGCAACCATTTTGCCGCCTTGAGGCATGGCCTGTCGGGCGTTGAGTACCAGATTGTTCAGGATTTGCCGGATTTGTCCCTCGTCCACCTCGACCGGCCGGGCTTCGGGGTCGAGCGAGTAATCACAATGCACATTGGATCCTCGCAAGGCGAACTGGCATGTCTCGAGGATCAATGCATTGAGCAGCGTCGGTTTGCGGATGGGCGCTCCGCCTTTGGCGAAGGTGAGCAATTGTTGCGTCAAATCCTTTGCTCCCAGGGCGGCCGTTTCGCCGTCCGCCAGCCATTGTGATATTTCCTCCGGCGACGATCCGGGCATGCGCGCCAGCGAGAGGTTGCCGATGATGGCGGTGAGCATGTTGTTAAAATCATGGGCAATGCCGCCAGCGATCAAGCCGACGGATTGCAGTTTACTTTCCGTGATCATCTGCGCCTCGGCCTTCTGTTTTTCCGTCACGTCCCGAAACACCAGGACCGCGCCCACGATGTTGCCGCCGTCATTTCGGATGGGTGCGGCGCTGTTGGCGATGGCGTGCCGGGCTCCATCGCGGGAGATGAGTAAAATATGGTTATCCATTTCGAGGGTCGCGCCGGTTCGCAGGGCTTGCTCGACCGGATTGGCACAAGGTTCTCGGGTATCATCGCGAACAACGCGGAAAATTTCGTTCAATAGTCTGCCTTCCGCCTCGTTTCGGGGCCAGTTGGTCATGGCTTCGGCGGCCTGATTGATGGAAATTATTTTTCCGGAGGTGTCGGTCGTGATGACGCCATCGGCAATCGAATTGAGCGTGACTTCCAGCAGGCCCTTTTCGGCGGCCAGAGCCGCCTCGGAGCGCTGCAATTCCACCATATCGTGTTCCGCTCGCAAACGGGCCTTCACCTGCACCCAGGTGATGCCGGACAGCAACAGGCTGAAAATCAATCCGGCCGACAAGACCAGCCAGGCTAACATTGATTGCAGATGACGGGTTGTGTTAGCCAGGAAGGGCGGCCGGGTTGATATGCAAAGTGTCCATTGGCGATTTAAAGCGACGACGTTGGTTTGCGCTACCAGATAGGGGATCAATTCCTCTTGGGCTGTCTTGATGCTGTTGTTGTCGTCATAGAGCAGCTGATTCGGGTCGGGTTTGTCCCCGTCAAAAATTTCCAGATCGGCCTCTTTCGACAGGCCGCCGAGTAAGTTGGTGAATGCCGCGTTGGGTTTAAAGGCCGCGAAAATCAATCCTTGCACGGCTTCGCGCCGCTGCTCAACGGTTTTGATCTCGGCACCCCTTCGATAGATCGGCAGATACAAGACAACACCGGAATTGGTCTTAGTGCCGTCAGGCAACAGGAAATCCACCTTCTTCGTGATGACGGGTTTGTCTTCAGCAATGGCCTGCTCAATGGCTTCAATCCGGTATGGATGTATCCCATGATCCAACCCGCGACCGTTCAAGCCGGCGGGGCCAAAAACGCCGAGAAAGACCACCGGATAATATACTGGGCGTTCGCCGGCGGGTTTGATGGTGAAATTAACATCGGTATCGGCTCGGCGCCGTTTTAGAAATTCATCCTTGCTGGCCAGAGGCACAATCTCAATGTAACCCAGCGTGCGGATTCCCAAATCCTGTTGCTGGAGGTTTATCGTCGTAATGTATTGATTCCACTCATCTTGCCCGACACTCGAGTTGACGACGAACAACGCTTCCATATTGTACAACTGGTTCACGTAATGGTCGATTCGGCGTTCAATGCCGTTTTGGGCGCGGGCCAGCATCCGGTCAAAGCGGACTTGGTCGCTGGCCAAGAGGTTTTCCCGCAAGTGGAGAAATAAGACAAGGGTCATGGATAGGGTGATCAGCAGTACAAAATAACTGGCTCGCATTTTGCACAGATGAATCCATAAATGTCTTAAAGCCGCATTCACAATTAGATTATAGCAGTTTATGTGCTAGAACCCAACATAGGTTGAAAAGTTTCGCTTGAACATTTTTGAGGGTTTTCGTGTCCATTTCGCATAACCAAACATATTATCATGCTAAAATGAATACGGGAATTAATGCCATCAACGAAGCGGTAAAGGAAGCGAGTGCGTTCACGCACCCGCTGTTTAACGAACTCGGCAAAGTCATCGTCGGCCAGCAATATCTCACCGAGCGGCTGGTCATCGGGCTGCTCGCCAACGGCCACGTCCTGCTCGAAGGCGTGCCCGGTTTGGCGAAAACGCTTGCCGTGAAATCGCTGGCGAACTGTCTGCACGTGAAATTTTCGCGGCTGCAATTCACGCCGGACATGCTGCCCGCCGACGTCGTCGGCACGCAGATTTACAATCCGCAGTCCGGCGGCTTCACCACGCGCAAAGGCCCGGTCTTCGCCAACCTCGTTCTCGCCGACGAAATCAACCGCGCGCCGGCCAAGGTGCAGAGCGCGCTGCTCGAAGCGATGCAAGAAAAACAAGTCACGATTGGTGAAAATACTTTCAAGCTTGAAGAGCCATTCCTGGTTTTGGCGACGCAAAATCCCATCGAACAGGAAGGCACGTATCCGCTGCCCGAGGCGCAGGTGGATCGCTTCATGTTGAAATTGAAAATCGGCTACCCGTCGCGCGCCGAAGAGCGGCAGATTCTGGAAGTGATGGCGAAAACGAGCGGCACGCCGACTTGCAGCGCCGTCGTCACGCCGGCGCAAATCCTCAAGGCGCGCGAAATCATCAACGACATTTACGTGGACGACAAGGTGAAGGATTACATCGTGGACCTCGTCTGCGCCACGCGCGACCCGGATCATTACAAGATTGCGGTGAAGGATTTCATCCAGCTCGGCGCATCGCCGCGCGCGACCATCGCGCTGACGCTGGCGGCCAAGGCCTATGCGTTCCTGAAAGGCCGCGGCTACGTGACGCCGCAGGACGTGAAAAGCATCGGCATGGACGTGCTACGCCACCGCGTGGCCATCACCTATGAAGCCGAGGCGGAGGAAAAAACCAGCGAAACGGTCATCCAGAAAATCTTTGATGAACTGCCCGTGCCGTGAGCAAGCAATCCACATTGCCAAAGTTCATCGTCGAAATGGGCAACTCCGACAATTCATTAAACCGAATTGCAAATGAAGTTTGGTCTGCCAAAGACGACTTCATTCGATGGCCTGAACGCTCGTTGCTATTCTGGACGGGCTTGGTTCGTCATACTGACGGGCGTCGCAAAGATTGCTACAGCTACAGTCCAAAACATAAAACGCTTCTAAAAAAAGCAGGGCTTGATGAAGACGCCCGCAATAATGGTCCGGCAATCCTTTCGTTCCGACTGGCTGGCGGAGAACGACCTGTTCGGCGAGATTTTCCGCGCCACCATTGGTCAATTCATCACATTTACGATGGACGGTTTCCTGCATCGAAAGCAGCAACAGTTTTACACGCCACGCGTGACGGCAATCATTTTACGCAGTCTGCAGGTTTAGTTGCGCTTCACCCATTAGCGGACGGTTTGGTTGGTGATTGCGCCTATTTTGCATGGTTGCTTCGACACGAGGCTTTTGTTCGTTTTGATTACGATCCAAACGGAGTTTTTAATTGAGCCATGATTCCCCGCGAAATTCTCAAGAAAATCCGTCAGATCGAGTTGCGCACGAACCGCATCGTGACCGAAACGCTCGCGGGCCAATACCATTCCGTCTTCAAGGGCCAGGGCATGAACTTCGACGAGGTGCGCGAATACCAGCCCGGCGACGACGTG
>Ga0181537_10003885_pt1 | contig 12583 bp, 11 predicted proteins | sample PEATcosm2014_Bin_39_FD_119765 | JGI IMG/M metagenome (GOLD analysis project Ga0181537, IMG submission 119765) | Peatland microbial communities from MTU Mesocosm Facility, Houghton, MI, USA - PEATcosm2014_Bin23_10_metaG | ecosystem: Environmental > Terrestrial > Soil > Wetlands > Peat | place...
GGGACCAGGAAGGCGCGCGCGATCTCCGTCGTCGACAGGCCGCAAACGAGGCGCAGCGTCAGCGCGATGCGCCCTTCCACCGCAACCACCGGGTGGCATGCGGTAAAAATAAGCCGCAGGATGTCATCGTCGATCACCTGGTCCAAGGAGTGCTCCAGCGCATCTGCGAGCTGTTGCTGTTCAAATTCAAGTTCGCGCGTGATCTCCTCGTGCTTTTCCACGAGCATGCGCCCGCGCCGCAGCCAATCCAGGGCTCTTCGCTTGGCCGCCGTCATCAGCCACGCCGCAGGATTGTTGGGGATGCCTTCCTCGGGCCACACTTCAAGCGCGCTGACCAACGCGTCCTGGGCCAGTTCCTCTGCAATGCCCACATCGCGTGTCACGCGGGCAATCGCGGCGATGAGCCGCGTCGACTCGACCTTCCACACGGCCTCAATCGTCTTGTGCGTGTCCGTCATGCCCTGAGCGCCGTCTCAATGCCCTTCGCTGACTTCCTTTGACGCTGGTCGATAGAGTAACTCCCGCACCTCCACCGGCGCCCGGCAGGCGATGTGGCCCTTGCGCGCCCACGCCAATGCCTGGTCCATGTCAGCCGTTTCCAGGATCCAGAACCCGCCCACATGCTCCTTGGTCTCAAGGTACGGCCCATCGGTGATCACGACTCCGCCATCGGCTTTCGCGCGCAGGGTTTTCGCGTTGCCTGCAGGGCTCAGACCGCATGCCAATATCCTCACGCCCGCAGAAATCATCTCTCTGTTGAGCGCGTGAATCTCTTCCACCTGCGCTTTGTCCTCTGCAGACGGCACATAATCGTCGGGGTGATGAATCGCAAGCAAATATTGCGGCATAATCTCCTCCTTCTCTGGTTGTCTTGCCTTCACTACTACGACGAACGCCGCGCCCGACATTCGACAAATTGTTCCCGTCAATCTCGCGGACACAGCCGCAACTACATGCTCGGCGCCGGCGTGCCATCCGACCACTTGTCTACTGCAACCAGGATCACGGCCAGCGGAGGAAAACTTCCCAGCTCAGGATACGACTGCTGCGACAGACACCAATAATTCACCGCCATCACCGGAGAATTAGGCAGATTCGCGCCCCACTTGGCAATGTCCTTATCCGGTGCATAAAACATGATGTGCGGCATGTTGTGGCCGCCGTAGTCGCTGAGATAAGACGACCTCGACATCATGTAAGAAAAAGTTCCCGGCTCGAGAGGCGGCAATTCTTTCTTGTCGATGGCCGCTTTGATCGCGTCGATGACCTCCTGTTTCGAATGGCCGGCCAGGATCAGCGCAGCGCGCTTTTCGGCGTAAGGAAGCACGGAGCGCGCGGCCGGCGGGTTGACGCAATCCGCGGCGCGCACTTTTGGGCTCCAAAATTCGGGATGATCAAACATGCCCATCCACCCGCGCCCCACCCAGCAGACCCACCCGTTTTTCCCTTCGACCGCTGTTTCGTAACCGTGGCGCGTCAACACCAGCACCGACGCGTCGTGCGAGATGGCGTCCGGAGCGGCGCTGCGCGCCAGCGCGATCTCCGCGTCGCGGTCCATCAGATACTGCTCGATCGGGGCCATCGTCGGGTAGGGCGTCGCCGCCCCCTGCGCTGTAGCGTGGAGTGTTCCAGCGAGCAGCGCAAGCAGTGCGAAGCCTCTAATTGCGATTACGGCAACCTTACCTTTCGACATAACCTTCCTCCTGACAATCGTTTTTTTTAGGCAGGGCTGCCCTTCAGCGCGGCGCTCTTTCGCCGTGCGGTTCGCCTGTCTGGTTTTTTCGGTTTTTGAATCTGCTGCTCCGCGCTTACTCCGGCGGCGGCTGGAAGAAGATCTCCCTCACCTCGCCCGAAGCCCGGCAGGCGAGCGCTCCCTTGCGCGCCCACTTCACCGCCTCATCCATATTGGCGCACTCCAATATCGAGAATCCGCCCACATGCTCCTTGGCCTCAACAAACGGGCCGTCCGTCACCACCACCCCGCCATCGGGCTGCAGCCGCAGCGACTTCGCCATGCTCGCCGGCATCAGGCCGCCGGCCATCTTCGGCGCGACACCGGCCGCCTCCATCTCTTCGCCCAGGGCGGCCATATCGCTGAACACCGCCGGATCCTGAAGCGACGGGTCAAAGTTGTCGGGGAGCTGAATCGTAAGCAGAAATTGCGGCATCCTCTTCTCCTTAATTGATCTTCCGGCTGGCCCTCTGGCTGCCTTCACTCTAACGACGAACGGCAAACTCGGAATTCTACAACCCTCCGCAAAAATCTTCCTGCCCCGCTTCCGATCTCCGCCCCACCATAGCGGCCGCGTTCCTGCCTGCAATGGAGCCTCTACGCCTTTTGCTTCGGTGGCCTAATGCTGTGTTCGGGGAGCGGTTGGTCAACAGGCGCGTTCACTATCGCCCCCCCCATCAGTTCGGCATTCTGACAGAACGATTCGAAGCCTGGCATGTTTTCATGATTGAGCCCGAGGGGTACCCAGCCAGGCAGATCATATGCTGCGGCCAGGAAGAGGCGAGAAATTCCGACCACATAGTCGGCGCGTTTTTGCTCGAAACTTAATCCATTCAAGCGGCCAGTAATACGATGCACGATGACGACGGTCGAATTGTCCGCAGCGTACCTTGTTGGATGTGAAAGCACGCTCACCTTGCTCCAGCTCACCCCGAGCCGAATATCGAGGGCGCCCTGTTTGGTGAGGAATTCCTCAACTTTGGTGTGATCGGCTTTCCATGCGTTGTCCTTGGCACCGGCGAACCAAAAGGCGACTTTTTCCCTCGTGCCTTGGTCGTTGAATCGGAAGTGCATGAGGAGGTCCCGGGCCTCAATTGCCGCCCGATTCAACGTCTCGTAGCTATCAAGGGTAGCCAGATCTAGGAGCCGTGCCATGCCGTACATAATCGACGCCGAACGAAGGCCAAGCTGTAAGCAAGCAGTAAGCTGCGATGACTTATCAACGCGCATTGCTTCATCCGCCCGTTGGATAAGCTCGTGGGTGAGCCCCTCTAGCACCTTCGGTGCCATATTCAAAACGTCATCAAGGTTCACGCTTCAGCCACACATTCGTCGCCGATCCTCTCGGCTTGCTTTAACCCTTTCATGCAAGCGGCATCTGGATCGACCGCTTTCACGTCGAGGTGCTCATACTCGAGGCACGGTCTGCCCTGAAGATAAACTGAGCCCGCCGCCTTACTTGGCCAATAGAGCGGAAATGAGACAGCCGTCATGTACTGGTAGATTTTCGCGAGTTGAGGCGCGCCTCCGATCGTGTGAGAGCGGTGTCGGTCGCGTAGCATTTCGACCAGCACGCAGAAGGGCTCCATGTCCAGCTTCGTGACCTGCTCACCAATCTGAAGCCGATTGGTTAACTCTCTCGACAACTTGATTTCTGCGTTGGGCGCTTGATCACCTGCGAACGCAATTTGTCCGAGTGTGACATCTTGAGGTGATTTCGCCGCGCGGGAAATTCTGCAAATGCCAGTCTTTGAAGAAATCCTGGCCCAAGGTGCTCTGGCAGCAACGAACCGCCGTTCGGCCATGTTGTAATTGATTTTCCAAATTTCAAATCTTTTCTTTGTCCATGAGTAGCCGCCGAAAAGGAACTCGGAAGCGGGGATTTCACCCGGCGGATTCCCCTTAACAAATGCGTCGCTTTTGATAAGTTCGCTCATGCCATCGAAAATCTTCAGCGCGTGTGTTTTAAGGGCGCCTAACTCCAAGGAACGGCGTCTGGTGGGGCCGTAGGAACTAATAGCTAAGCTTAGCTGGAGCATCATTGGGAATGCGTCCTGCGTAATTCCGGCAAAGGCAATCGCGCAATCGCCGCGAGGCAGGGTGAGGATCTTTGGGGCGGCGTCAAAGATTCTCGTATCCCCGGAAAGCCGACTGTCTGACGCAAAGACAAGTTCCTCGCAGTCGGCAATGCGTCTAACCCAGGCGACGGCAATCGTCATGCCCGGATTATATGTCGTACTTTGACGTAGTGGAGATGGAGGGCTGTTGACGTCGGAGACGGCTTTGAGGTTCCGCTAGAATGTATTTGCGTTGATCGGCGGCGGGCGCCTCACCCGTCCCCCAAACCACTGAAGGCGAGTGCCCCATCCTTCGCCTTTTCTCTGGCGAAGGATGAAAAACATGCTCCCTTGCGCGAAGCGCGTCTGACCGCACCGCAGATGCCCCATTCCTCGCGGACTCTTCGCGATGAGTGGGGTAAACGCTACCGGCTACTGGCTACCGGCTACCGGCTACCGGCTTGCCTTTTCGCCCCCTGTGGAAATCTTGTCAATAGGTAAACCGCAAAAATAATTCTCCCGATTTTCTAACTACATTATTAGTCGTCACTTACAGCCAAAGATTTTTTGATCGATTTTGCGTATTAACTATTCGAAAAAGCGCACAATAGAAATGTAGTCAAGAACAGGCGGCGAAACCGGCACCTCCGGTTCGCCGCTTTTCTGTTTCTGTTCACTCCTTCACTCGTTCACTTCTTCACTGTTTTTCGTTCACTCTTTCACTTCTTCACTCTTTAACTGTTTCTGAGCAACGCAGCCATGACGATCGCCTCGACAACTCGGGAATTGCCGCTTGCCCAGCGTCAAGGCGCGCAGCGCGTCTGCCGCACCGCAGTTCCGGGGTCCCCAAGGATAGGTCCACATCCTTGGGGTGGAGGCGCCCTGGACGGCCAGTCCCCGCAGGTGCACGGGGTGCCCCATTCATCGCCGTTTCATCGCGATGAGTGGGGGTCCAACTCCGCTTCCCTGCGCGAAGCGCGGCTGCCCCACCGCACGTTATTCCCTGCGTTCCTGTGGGCCGGCCCCGCGCAAATCCTTACCCACCACCAGTTGCGCCGCATCGATTTCCGAGTTAGAAAAGACTTTTTCCCTGTGACCCCGTACCTCTCGCCCACACCGCTAACACCGCTAACTCCGCTTCGGACGGCGCAGTCCCCGCAGGTGCCGCAACTATACTCAGTAGCGAATCAACACCAGCACACAACACCACCCCAGCCGACGATCGTTCTTCGGCTCAGAGAGAGGCAGGCCGATGCTCCGAGCGCGCACCCACTGGATCGTGCTCACCTGCAGCTTTCTCGGAGCCTTGCCTGTCTGGTTTGCAACCTACCCGCCCATGGTCGATCTGCCCCAGCACGCCGCCCAGGTCGCCATGTTCCGCAATCTTCACGATCCATCCTTCCCCTTCCGAGATGCGCTGGCCGTCAATTGGTTCACGCCTTACCTGCTCGGCTATGCCCTCATCTACGTCCTCACTCCCTTGTTTGGAATTCTCATCTCCGCCAAGATCGTTGTCTCCCTCGCGATCATCGCCGCGCCCCTGTTCACCGCGCTCGTCCTTCGCGAGTTGGGCGGCGATCCACTATGGGCTGTCCTCACGATCCCGGGTATGTACGGCTTCGCCTTCGCGTGGGGAATGTTGAATTACCTTGTGGCCGCTCCGCTTGGAATCGCATTCTTCTGGCTCTGCATTCGTCACGTTCGCAAGCCGGCGAGCGCTACCTTTGTCTGCCTCACCCTCGCCGCAGTGGGCTTGTTTTTCAGCCACGCCCTGGTTTGGGGATTCTTCGTCGGCGTCTGCGTTCTCTACATCCTCTTCGAGGCGCCGAGCCTCAAGCGCGGCCTGCTGCTTGCGTTGCCGGCTCTCATCACCATCCCACTGATCGGCCTATGGATGTTCCGCTTTCGATCGGATGTCCCACAGATGTACACCAGGACCCTGTGGGATCTTGGCTGGATCGACGCGGGCGAAACCTTTTACCGCCAGATCGGCTTCAGCCAGTTCGGACCGCACTGGGGGCGCGCCGCCGGTTTCATGGCGCGCCTCCTTGGATTCCAGCCCGGGCTCGTCTCCACTGCTGCCGGGCTCTTGCTTTTCGCGTTGCCCCTGATTGCAGGCTGCCGTCCAAATCGCCGCTTCGCCGTTTGGATCCCGTTTGCAAGCTGCATGCTCGTGCTTTTCTTCGCGCCAACGATACTCGCCGTCACCGCCGGATCGACCGCGAGCTTCGTCTACCAGAGATTTGCGATTTTTGCTTTGCCGCTCTTTGTTTGCGCGATCAGTGCGCCACCGTGGGCTGGCGCAGCCGACGGCAAGTTGAATCGGCCGCCCAAGTCCGGGCAAACTTCGCCCAGCCGCCGCTATCGCGCCCTGCGCCTGCTCGCGCCGCTCGTCGTGTTGTTGTGGATTGTCGTCCTCTGCTTCCGCGCCGCTTCCTATAACCGCGAGGCGCGCGGCTTCGATGCGATGCTGGCGCAGATGTATCCGCGCGAGCGCGCGCTGTCGATGGTATTCGAGCCCTACACCGACGTTTCGATTGCGCCGCCGTTCTTGCACTTTCCCCAGTGGTACGCGGCAGAAAAGGAAGGCCTTGTGGACCCCAGTTTCGCGACCACTTCAAATGTGCTGGTCTTTTATCGGGACCCTAACGCAGCTGCCGTGCAACTCGGCTTTTTCGAATTTCAACCGGGGTCTTTCACTTGGGCTGTTGACGACGGCGCTAACTACCGGTATTTCATTCTCCGAGCCGACGAGGACTACGGACCTTCGCTGTTTCGCGACGCCACATGTCAAGTGACGCTTCGCTTCCACCAGGAAAAATGGTGGCTTTATGAACGCGCCACGCCCTGCGCCCAGGAGCACGGAGGCATGACCCTCAAAAACGTGCCTCTGGGCAGTTTTCTTGGCCTCGCCGGATTCGAGGTCGGCGATGTCATTATTGAGTTCGGCGGCAACAAGGTCGACACACCCAGCGACTTCTATCATGATCTGCGCGCGCATCGTGTTGGCGATAGTTTCATGGTGACAGCCATGCGCGGCCAACAAAAAATCACCCGGCAAGTGACGCTGGTGGCCCACTGATGAGCGCCACCCGCAGCGCGTGGTATTTCAGCAATTTTGATACTTCCAATTGCGTTGTTTGCCCTCCGCGATCCACTCAACCGCGGTTTTGATGCGGTTGTCGCGCGTCTCAGGGCGCTTCGCATCCGCAATCCACTCAAGGTATTCGCGCCGGCAACTGGGGCTGAACGCTTCAAAAGCTGTTGAGGCTTTCTTGTTCTTTCGCAACGCTGCAGCAAACTCGGCGGGCGCCTCCACTTCGGGCTTAGGTGCTTTGACGACCTTGCGCCGTGCGGCAATTGGACTTGTGTATTGTCCGCTGTCGACAAATGCGGCGGCTTTTTTGCTCCATTCGATCATCAGCTTCTCTGGGGGCAGATCTTCGAGCCGCGTGATGCGGCCGAGCGAGCCCATCGCGCCGTCTTTGACGGTCGTGGCCTCGCGCAACACAGCCCCGATCTCTTCGCCCCAGAAACCGAAGCTGCAGTGCTCTTTGAACGCGGACATGTTGCCCAGAATTGCGCCGCGGTATTCAAAGAACGGCCGGCTCCATTTGATCGTCTCCTCGACGTTGGGGCAGCCTTTGTGCACCAGCTTTCGCAGATGCTCGAGAATCGGTTTGGCAAAGGGTTGCGCTTTCGAGATGTATGCGTCGACTTTGGGGTTGTAGCTCGAATTGCCCATTCCCGAATGTCTCCTTTTTTTGAGAAGTGCAGTTTATCAGCCCAAAGGGCCAGAATTCTGTTCCCGGCAGAGAGTTAGCAACCTAAGATGCCTAAGAGCCCCCACCCTCAGGAGTCCGATCATGGCAATGGGTATCTTCGTCGTGCTGACCATCGTCGGCGGTTGGTTTGCGTGGCGGCGCAATCCGATGTACTCCGCCGGCAAAACAGTGCAAGTCGTCTTTCTCTTTGGCGGAACGATCGCCGTGGTATTGGCAGCTCTCAGCGGTCTGATGGTCTTGACCGTGCGCACTCCGACTGCGCTCGTGATTGGCGCCGACATTGTCTATTTCTTCGCCGGCATGGCGCTGATCATCACCGTCGCGATGAAGGTCTTCAACCCCGCCCCAGCGGCGCTGCCCGAGGGCACAAAGCTGGTCACGGTCAACCGCCGAAAGATCATTCCCTGGCTGAAAGCGCTAGCATACGTGCTGGTCGCGATGGGCATTATTGCGCTGTTTTTATCTCCCAACGGGCGCCAGATCATGGGGATATTCGCCGCTGCAGTGGCCGGCTTTTCCGCATTCATGGCGATGGCGGCTTATCTCGGCGGGCACCGTCTCGATCGCGCGTTGACCGCCGTGCTCATCAATCCCTGGGTGCATTGGACTTATTCGCGGGCGCAGTGGGAGGCGTGGACCGAACAGCAGGTTGCGCGTATGAAATCCACGCAGCAAAAGATCACGCGCAGTGCTGCGGTCAAAGGCGCGGTCGTCATGTTTTTGCTGTTGGGCGTGCCGTCGATGTTCGCATTCTCAAGCAACGTCGTACGGTTCTCGATTCTGGGCGGCGCGTTTGTGTTGGTCACCGTGGGCACGCTGTTGGTATATAGAACGCAAGGGCGCACTCCGGCAAACTATCGCAAGCGACTGCTCGCGGCTGAGCCGGAAGCCTTTTTTGCGCAGGATGGATTGTTTGTCGATGGCGAATACTGCGCCTGGCTCGGCGCGGAGATTTATCTGCTGTCCGCTTGGATCGAGCACACCACACCGCCATGCGTGTCGATGCAATTTGAACGCGTGCGGTCGGGAAATTTTGGCCCGGAGATATTACCGGTGCATAAGATGGTGATGATCCCGGCGGGCGCTGAGGCGGATCTTGCCAAGCTGCAGAGAAATCTTTCGGCAACTTGCCACAAGGCAAAGGTGTCGCTGGCCTGAAACGCGTGCCTCCCAGTCCCTAGATCTCCCAGCGGAGCAGAGCGGCGCCTACGGTGAAACCCGCGCCCACTGCGGCGAGCAGCACCAGGTCGCCTTTTTTGAGCTTGCCCTGCTCGATCGCGGTTTCCATTGCGAGAGGGATAGTACCCGCCGAGGTGTTGCCGTACTTCTCAATATTGATGATGACCCGCTCGGGGTCCATGCCGAGCCTGTCGGCGGTGGAAGTGATGATGCGCTTGTTGGCCTGGTGAGGAATAAAGCAGCCCAAGTCGGCGCCGGTGACGCCATTGCGCTCCAAGACTTTGGTTGTCGCTTCGGCCATTTTGCGGACGGCAAATTTATAGACGGCCTGGCCATCCTGGTAGATGTAGTGCATCTTCTTGTCGATCGTTTCGTGTGTCGGCGGATTGAGCGAACCGCCGCCCTTGAGGTTGAGAGCCACGCCGCCAGAACCGTCAATTTCATGCACAAAGTCGATGAAGCCGATTTCGCCTTCCGCGGCAGGCTCAATCAGAACCGCTCCACCGCCATCGCCGAAGAGTATGCAGGTGGCGCGGTCCGTGTAGTCGGTCATGCGGGTGTTGGCGTCTGCTCCGCATACCAGGACTTTGGAGTGTGCGCCGCTCTCAACCAGCTTGACCCCGGCTTGCAGAGCAAATACGAAACCCGAGCAACCGGCCGAGACATCAAATCCCCACGCGCCTTTAGCGCCGATCTTGTCTTGCACGAGGCAGGCAGTAGAGGGAAACATCATGTCGGGTGTAACGGTACCGACGATGATGACTTCGACTTCGCTGGCCTCGATGCCGCGCGCAGCGAGGCACTTTTTCGCGGCCTCAACGCAGATGTCGCTCACGCCTAGTCCCTTGGCGAGCACGTGGCGCTCACGGATGCCAGTGCGCTCGACGATCCACTGGTCGTTGGTTTCGACTATTTTTTCGAGATCTTGATTGGTCAGAACCTGGGGGGGGACGTAGGTTCCGAGCGCCGTTATCTTGGCACGACGGCCCACTATAGGGCGCACGGTGAGGCTCAATGGACTTCTCCTTGCGGCGAGAAACTCGGCATGGCCGGCTCACGCTCAATTTCGGTACGGCATCTTGAATCGGCGGCATGGAGCACCCAAGGATGCGAACTCCACAGGGCCAAAAGCGCCATCGGCGCACAAAAAGTACCGGGTGACCTACTGCGCCCGTACTAGCCCGTTACCGTTGCTTCCTTCCGGACCTGGCGGGGTTGGCGGGATTACGTCGCGTAGGACCCGGCACTAACTGATTTTATCATCGCGGGGCTGCTTGTTTTGCGGGTGCGGCCGAGTGGAAAGATCAACGGAATTGCGCGCGCGAGGTGGATCGCCCGCCAACCTAATGGAGTATTCTTTTCGCGTTCGCGAATACCGCTATAAGGAGCGCACGAAATGAAGGCCGTCTGCTGGTTGCTGTGTGCTTTGTCGTTTTGCGCCGTGGATTTGGCTCGTGGCCAGGGTCTGCCACCGCTGGGGTCGCCGCCGCCCGCCGCCAAGCCTGCCGAACACGGCGGCTCGTTGAGTGTGGCGGCAACTAATGAGGATTTGAAGACGGCCCGCGCCGCCAATGCCGACAAGCGCTATGCAGATGCCGAGACTCTGATGCTGAAAGATACAGCCATCCGTCCCGACCTGCCTTATCTCTGGATCGAGCTCGGGTTGGCGCAGTTGGGCCAGAAGAAGTACGACGACGCTGAGGCGGCCTTTAAAAAGGCGATAGCCAACAACGGGGCCGAGACCACGGCGCCCACGGCGAGCACCAGCGGATTCTACGCCACCGACGGAAAAGGAACACACACCGGGATCACCATCTCCGATAAACCCCAGGGCGGCGCAAACAAGCACCTCCCCGATATCGACGGCATCTGCCAGAGTTCGCTGGGCGAGATCTATATCCACGATGGAAAAACCACCGAGGCTAAGGCCGCGTTTGATGCGGCGGCGACAGCTTATCCGCAGCAGGCTCCGCTCTATTACCGTAACGAAGCCGTCTTCTTTTTGCAGGCCGGCAACGCATTTGAGCAGGTGGCCGCGGCTGACAAGGCGATTGCGATCGATCCGACGCGCGCGGTCCTCTACTTCTACAAAGGACAGGGACTGGCGGCGCAGGCGACCATCGATCCGAAGACGCAGAAGCTGGTGTTTCCTGCGGGCGCCGCCGATGCATTGCAGAAATATCTCGATTTGGACCCCGCGGGCCCCTACGCAAATGACGCCAAGGGAATGCTTCTAGCCGCGGGCATCACACCGAAGGCGGCGAAAAAATAGACCAAACGCATACCAGGGCTTTGCAAGAATCGTTTGCGTGCAGACACGGTTTTGGGGAGGTCAGGGTGGAAAACAAATCTGGTCACGAAGTGCATTCGCATCCGGTGCAGGCAGGCTTCCATCAGCATGCAGATGGAACCATCCATGCGCACGATCCTTTTCCTGACCATCACTCGCATTTGCACAATCACGCGTCGCAACCCGGGCACACTTCGCGGCGGGACTTTTTGCGCGTACTGATGGGCGGAGCGCTGGTTGGAGCCTCAGTGATGGAACTTGCCTATCATCGGGCGGCATGGGCGCGGGCTGGGGTAGCCGGCCTCGATGCGAATCTGTTCGACCTGCAGAAGGTGGCCGAGGGCGTGTATTTTGCGCACGCGCGGCCGCAGGCGATGCTCAACTGCAACGCTGCCGTGTTTGTCCGTTCAAAAGATGTGGTTGTCGTCGACGCGCACTCCAAGCCCTCGGCTGCAACGGCCCTGATTGCGCAGATCAAGCGCGAAGTGACAGAAAAGCCAGTACGCTATCTGATTAATTCTCATTTTCACTGGGACCACACGCAGGGAAACCGCGCTTACATGCAGACCGGCAGCAAAGTGGACATCATCGCAACCTCGGCAACGAAAGCACTGATGGAAAAGAACGCGGTCACGCGCCTGAAAGAATCGGTCGATGCGATTCCAAAGCAGATTGAGGCGCTGCAGCTTCAGGCTGAGCGGGCAACGTCGGCGGACGAAAAGGCGTATTGCGCGGAGAGCATTCGCCAGTTGAAGGCGTATCAGGCGGAGATGAAGGACTACGCGCTGGAGTTACCGACCATCACGTTTGACGAGTCATATCTGCTGCGCGATACCGCATTTGATCTGCAACTGGAATATCACGGCAATGCGCACACTTCGGGCGATTTGTTTGTGCTCTGTCCCCAACGACAGGCGCTTGCCACCGGGGATGCAAGCCACGGATGGCTCCCAAATCTTGCAGACGGTTATCCAAAGCTCTGGCCCAAAACGATTGATGCTGTAGCCAAGGCTGATTTCAAATTCGTGCTGGGGGGCCATGGGCCGGTGCAGTCTGACCGAACGGTAATGATGAGCCAGCGCAACTACATTGAGGAATTGACGAACCTCGTAGGCTGGGCAAAGGATGGCGGGATGCCGCTCAAGCAGATCCAGAAGATGATTCCGGTTGATTCGCTCAAGTCGATGAAGCAAAACGGATACGAGGCTTTTCTTACCCGCACTCTCGCCCAGGAGACATTGCACTTTGGCCCGATGCCGCCGCTGCAGGACGATGTGAACTCGAATATTCGGGATGTTTACAACAATCTTGACCGGACCTAGCGCGAAAAGCGTCGAAAATCGGCGAAACGGTACAATAGAAGTGTGAGCAAAACTTCCCTACCCACGGCTCCCACCGTGGGCTTTATTTCGTTAGGCTGCCCCAAAAACCTTGTCGACAGCGAGGTGATGATGGGACTGCTCGATCGCGCCGGCGCGCGGCTGACGACCGATCCGGCGCAGGCCGAAATCCTGGTCGTGAATACGTGCAGCTTTATCGA
>Ga0181537_10003886_pt1 | contig 12583 bp, 9 predicted proteins | sample PEATcosm2014_Bin_39_FD_119765 | JGI IMG/M metagenome (GOLD analysis project Ga0181537, IMG submission 119765) | Peatland microbial communities from MTU Mesocosm Facility, Houghton, MI, USA - PEATcosm2014_Bin23_10_metaG | ecosystem: Environmental > Terrestrial > Soil > Wetlands > Peat | place...
GCGCGACCACGATGCTTTGCTGCAAATCGAGAAAATGGCGCTTGACCGAGGCGGTGTCCATTTGGGGATTTTACCGCCGCGGGCGAAACGGGGGCACGCGATGGGCCGAGCCGAGCGGCCTACCTGGCCGGCGCTTTTCGGGCGGGGATGGCGTGAAAGCCGATGTCGTGCCGCAGCTGCATGCCGTCGAAGCGGATGCCTTCCGCGTATTGATAGGCACGGCGCTGCGCCATTTTCACGGAGTCGCCAAGCGCGGTGACGCATAGCACGCGGCCGCCGCTGGTGACAATGCCGGCGCCGCTTTTGGCGGTCGCCGCGTGGAACACGCGCGCATCCTCCTCGGGCTTGGGCAGGCCCGAGATCGGGTCGCCGGTTTTCGGCGTCCCGGGATAGTTGGCGGAAGCCAGGACGATGCCGAGCGCGACGCGCCGGTCCCAGTCCGCTTCCACCTGTTCGAGGCTGCCGTTGAGCGCGTGCTCGATAATTTCGAACAGGTCGCTCTTGAGGCGCATCATGATCGGCTGCGTTTCCGGGTCGCCCAGCCGGCAGTTGAATTCGAGCGCGCGCGGCGTGCCGGATTTGTCGATCATCAGCCCGGCATACAGAAATCCCGTGTACGGCAGGCCGTCCTGCGCCATGCCGGCGACCGCCGGCTGGATGATTTCGCGCATGACGCGGGCGTGAATCGCAGGCGTGACGACCGGCGCCGGCGAGTAAGCGCCCATGCCGCCGGTGTTGGGGCCGCGATCGCCGTCGAGCAGGCGCTTGTGATCCTGGCTGGTGGCGAGCGGCAGAATATGCTCGCCGTCGGTGAGCACGATGAAGCTCGCTTCCTCGCCTTCGAGAAAATCCTCAATGACGACACGGCTGCCCGCGGTCCCGAGGCTGCGGTCGCGCAACATGGTATCGACCGCGGCGTGGGCGTCCTCGAGGGACGCCGCCACCACCACGCCCTTGCCGGCCGCGAGGCCGTCGGCCTTGATCACGATGGGCGCGCTGCGGCCCGCCAGGTAAGCGTGCGCGGCGCCGGCGTCGGTAAAGCTTTCGAATGCGGCAGTGGGAATGCGGTGGCGCTGCATGAAGCGCTTGGCGAATTCCTTCGAGCTCTCAAGCTGGGCCGCGGCCTGGGTCGGTCCGAAAATCCTGAGGCCCCTGGCCTGAAACAGGTCCACAACCCCCTGGGCGAGCGGCGCTTCGGGGCCGACCACCGTGAGATGGATCTGCTCGGATTGGGCAAAGTCGGCTAGCTCGTCGAGGCCGGTGATGCCGATATTTTCGAGCCCCGGTTCGGCTGCGGTGCCGGCGTTGCCCGGCGCGACAAATACTTTCTGCACACGCGCACCCTGGGCGAGGCGCCAGGCCAGTGCGTGCTCACGGCCGCCGCCACCGATGACAAGAAGTTTCATTGGATCGAGTTTTTAGTGCAGCCGATTATTATCAATGTCTGAAATGGCGAACGCCAGTAAATACCATTGCAAGCCCGTGCTCGTCCGCGGCCGCGATGACTTCGTCGTCGCGCACGCTGCCGCCGGGTTGAATAATTGCTTTGGCGCCGGCCTCGGCCAGCACGTCGACACCGTCGCGAAACGGGAAAAACGCGTCCGACGCCACTACCGAACCAGCGAGATCGAGCCCCGCATTTTGCGCTTTCAGCCGGGCGATGCGCACCGAATCGACCCGGCTCATTTGCCCCGCGCCGATCCCCAGAGTACGCCCGCCTGCGGCGAACACGATGGCGTTGGACTTGACGAACTTGGCGACACGCCAGGCGAACAGCAGGTCGGCCAGTTGCGCGGGCGCCGGCGCGAGCCTGGTGACGGTTTTCAAATCGCCTTCGCCGACATTTCTTGCATCCGGCGTCTGCACCAGCAAGCCGCCGCCCACCCGTTTCAGGTCGTAATCCTGGGTCTCACGCGCGAGCGGGACTTCGAGCACGCGCAAATTCGTCCTGGCGGCGAGCAATTGCTTCGCTGCACCGTCGTAGCCGGGAGCGATCAGCACTTCGACGAAGAGCTTCGCCACGGATTCGGCGGTCGCGGCATCGAGTGGACAGTTGAAGGCGACGATGCCGCCGAACGCGGAAGTCGGGTCGGTGGCCAGCGCGTTGATGTAAGCGGTATGCGCGTCGCCGGCAATTGCCGCGCCGCAGGGGTTGGCGTGCTTGACGATCGCGCAGGCGGGATCAATGAAAGTCTTGACGCACTCCCACGCGGCATCGGCATCGGCGACGTTGTTATAAGACAGCTCCTTGCCTTGCAACTGCACATAGCCCGCGATGCTGCCCGGCACCGGTTGCGGGTCGCGGTAAAAAGCGGCGCCCTGGTGCGGATTTTCGCCGTAGCGCATCGCCTGCAGCTTGTGAAATTGCAGGTTGAGGCTGCGCGGAAATTTATCTCGCCGGCCCGCGGCGTCAAGCGCCGTCAGGTAATTGGCGATCGCGGAATCGTAGGCCGCGGTCCGCGCGAATACTTTTTGCGCGAGCTCGAAACGCGTCGCGGCCAGGGTGGATTTGCCGTTGCTGCGCATTTCTTCCAGCACGCGTGCGTAGTCGGCCGGGTCGGTCACGACCGTGACGTCGCGGTAATTCTTGGCGGCGCTGCGCAGCATCGCGGGTCCGCCGATGTCGATGTTTTCGATCGCGTCTTCGAGGCTGCAATCCGGACGCGCGACCGTCTCGGCGAAAGGGTAAAGGTTGACGGCGACGAGATCGATGGGCTCGATGCCCGCGTCGCTCATCTGCCGTATGTGAGTTGCGAGATCGCGGCGCCCAAGGAGGCCGCCGTGGATCCTGGGATGCAGGGTCTTGACCCGGCCGTCGAGCATTTCCGGATGGCCCGTGTAATCGGCCACTTCGATGACCTTGATGCCGTTGTCGCTGAACAGCCTGGCGGTGCCTCCGTTGGAGAGGATGGTCACCTGCATCGCTGCCAGCGCACGCGCGAATTCGACCACGCCCGTCTTGTCGGAGACGCTGATCAGGGCGCGCTTGATGGTCATTGGCGTCGGGAATCGAATAAGGAGTCGGAATTCAGGACTCGGGATTCAGGGGAGCAGCCACAGCCCGCACCTGCAGAATATGTATTGTCGCCACGGAATTCCTGAATCCTGAATCCCGAATCCTGCGTTACCGAATCTTATGCACCTGCATTTTTTTGCGCAGCGTATTGCGGTTGATGCCCAGCATGTCGGCCGCCACCGTCTGGTTGCCCTCGACGTGGGCGAGCACGACTTCGAGCAGCGGTTTCTCGACGTTGCGTATCACCATTTCATACATCGGGCACGGCGACTCGCCGTCCAGGTCCTGCAGGTATTTTTGTACCGCGTGCCGTACGCAGTCGGCAATCTCGTTTTTTTGGCCTCTCATGCGGCGAGCTCCTCCCTCACCTCCGGCTCCGTCTCGGCGGTGTCTGCTGCATATTGCAGCCGCGGCGCGTTATTGGCGAGGCCGAGGAAAAATTCCTCGACCGCCGCGAGCTGCGCCTCGCAAGTCTGCAACTGGTTCATGTTGTGGCGGAAGCCCGCCGAGCCGGCGAGCCCCTTGGTATACCAGGAGATGTGCTTGCGCGCGACCTTGACCCCGGTCACCGGGCCGTAGAACGCGTGCAGATCGTGAATATGCGCAATCAGCACCTGGTGAATCTCGTGCACCAGCGGCGGCGGCAACAGCTCGCCGGTCGCCAGGTAATGGCCGATTTCGCGAAAAATCCACGGCCGGCCCTGAGCCGCGCGGCCGATCATGACGGCGTCCGCGCCGGTGTAATCGAGCACCTGCTTCGCCTGTTCGGGGGTATTGATATCGCCGTTGGCAATCAGCGGAATCGAAATGCGCGTCTTGATCTCGGCGATGGTGTCGTATTCCGCGTGGCCGCTGAATGCGCAGGCGCGGGTGCGTCCGTGCATGGCGAGCGCCTGCACGCCGCAGTCTTCGGCGAGTCTTGCGATGGCTACGGCATTGCGGCTGCTACGATCCCAGCCGGTGCGGATCTTGAGCGTCACCGGCACCGCGACCGCCGCGGTAACCGCCCGCAGGATCTGCGCCACCAGGGGCTCGTCCCGAAGCAGGGCCGAGCCCGCCATCACGTTGCAGACCTTCTTCGCCGGACAGCCCATGTTGATGTCGATGATTTGCGCGCCCTGGTCCACGTTGTAACGGGCGGCGTCGGCCATCATTTTCGGGTCGGCGCCCGCGATCTGCACCGAAATCGGATCCACTTCGCCCTCGTGGTTGGCGCGCCGGCGCGTTTTCTCCGAACCCCAAAGCAGGGAATTCGAAGCCACCATCTCGGACACTGCGAGACCCGCGCCGAATTGCTTGCAAAGCTGGCGGAACGGCCGATCGGTCACGCCCGCCATGGGTGCGACGACCAGATTGTTCTTCAGCACGTGCTGGCCGATTCTCATGAGGTTCGAATGGTGGGTGCAGCTGGAGAAGCTGGGGAAAGAACTGGGGAAGGGCGCAATTCTAACCGGAATCGGCGGCGATTAGAATTCGAATCTGCCGAAATGTGGTCTTTATGAGACAGCTGCGGAATAGTCGGCGCACGCTTCGCAGAAAATTCGCGCGCGGCTCGGCTTGAGGGCGAACGCGCGGCGGCTCAGGGCAACTCAAGGCCACGCGGATGCACCAAAAATCATGCGCCGTGCAAGAAAGTGGCGCGCCGGCGGCAGCAGATCGAACACCGTTAATGCTGCACCGCGTCCAACGCGCATCAATCCTGAATCGAATGTGAATGCGCGCGCCAGGAGATCGGTGAAGCCGATGGCGCCGAAGCGGTCGAGCCTGCGCAGGCCCACGTAGGCGGAGAGCACGGCAGCGCTCCCGCAATCCGCCTGATCACGCAATGTCTGTACCAGGGCCCAGGCATCGCGCAAGCCGAGGTTGAGGCCCTGGCCCGCAACCGGGTGCAGCGATTGCGCGGCATTTCCGAGAGATATCCGGCGTTCGCCGGCGATCTCGCGCCTAAAGCGCAGAACCAGCGGAAATTGCCTGCGCGGTCCTGCTGCCGCGAATGGTCCGGCCCTGCCGCCCATCGCCTCGCCCAGGCGGTCGAGGAACTCGGCATCGGGCGCTGCGGCGAGCGTCGCGGCCGCATCGGGGCGCACCGACCACACCAGCGCACAGTCCTTACCCTTGGGCAACAGCGCAATCGGGCCGCTTCTTGCGAAGCGCTCCCATGCCCGATTGTGGTGCGATTGCGCCGGCGTGACATCGGCAACGATGGCGGTCTGCTTATAGTTGCGCTCGACACTTCCCGGCTGGCTGGCGTCGCCGCCGCCGTCGGCAATGGCAGCAAGCTTGGCCTGGAGTCGCTGCGGCTCGCCGTCTTGAGTGTAAGAGACGACTGCAACCTCGCCTTCGATCGAGACGCCGGTGACGCGCGCCGCGTGCAATACCGTCACGCGACCGATGCAGGCCTGCCGCAGCGCGTGCTCGAACTCGCCAAAGCCGATCACGTAGCCTAGCGCAGGAACATCTTCGTCGCTGGCGTTGAGCAGGGTACGGCCGAAGCCGCCTTGTTGCGACACGTGCACACTGAGGATGGGGGTGGACGCGAGCCGCTCCCATGCGCCGACGCGCTCGAGCACCATGCGGCTGCCGTAAGAGAGCGCGAGCGTGCGCGGATCGGCGCCGGGGCGATGCTTCGCCGCGGCAGGCCCGGAATCGATCAGGATGCACCGGCGGCCCGCTGCCTCGAGCGCCAGCGCCAGCACCATGCCGACCGGTCCGCCGCCGCAAATCGCGACCTCGCAGGGCTGCGAACACTCGCTCATGCGTTTGGAGACCCCCGGGGAGCCGGTTCGACGGGCCGCGCTAGCGGTCGCGCATCAAGGCTTCGATGTCGGCGGTTTTTTTCGGCACGCCGGCGGTAAGGACACTGCACCCGTCATCGGTGACCAGGACGTCGTCTTCGATGCGCACGCCGATGTTCCAGAACTCTTTTGGCACGTCGTCGGCTTCGCGGATATAGAAGCCGGGTTCCACCGTCAATACCATGCCGGCTTTGAACGGCCGCCATTCGCCGTCGATCTTGTATTCGCCGCAGTCGTGCACGTCGCGTCCGAGCCAGTGCCCGGTGCGGTGCATGTAGAAACGGCGGTAGTCGCCCGATTCGAGCAAGGCGTCGAGCGGCCCTTTGCACAAGCCGAGGTCGATCATGCCCTGCGCCAGCACACGGGTCGCGGTGTCGTGCGGCTGGTTATAGGTGTTGCCCGGCTTGATTTCGGCGATGGCCGCGGTCTGTGCGGCCAGTACCACGTCGTAGACGGCTTTTTGCGGGCCGGAAAATTTGCCGCTAACCGGAAAAGTGCGCGTAATGTCGGCGGCGTAGCCGTCGAGTTCGCAGCCGGCGTCGATCAGCAGCAATTCGCCATCCTGCATGGTGCGGTCGTTGCTCCGGTAATGCAGCACGCAGGCGTTGGGCCCGCTGGCGACGATGGAGCCATAAGCCGGATACTGCGAACCCTCGCGTCGAAATTCGTGCAGGATTTCGGCCTCGACTTCGTACTCGGTCGCGCCGGGGCGCGCCACGCGCATGGCCCGGCAGTGGGCTTCGGCGGAAATGGAGCCGGCGCGGCGCATGGTGGCGATCTCGCCCGCATCCTTGATCAGCCGCATTTCGTCCAGCAGCGTGTGCACGTCTCGGATATCGGTGGGCGCGGTCACGCCGACCCGCGCCTGCGCGCGTACCGCGTTGAGCCAGGTCATGGCCCGCGCGTCCCAGGCCGAGTCCAGGCCCGGCGTGTAATACAGCACCGGCTGGTTCGCCATCAGTTGCGGCAGCAGCTCGTCGAGTTTTGTAACGGAGTGGGCTTCGTCGAAACCGAAGGCGGACTTTGCGCCTTCCGGCCCATAGCGGAAGCCGTCCCAGATTTCGCGCTCCATGTTCTTGTCGCGGCAGAACAGGATCGACTTCGGCTGGGCGCCGCCGATCAGGACCAGCGCGGCTTCGGGCTCGGAAAAGTTCGACAGGTAGTGAAAATAGCTGTCGTACCGGTATGGGAAATCCGTGTCGCGGTTGCGCTGGCGCTCCGGTGCGGTGGGAATGATCGCGATGCCGCGACCCATTTGCGCGAGCAGCGCCTGGCGGCGCGCAAGCTGGGGAGATTTGTTCATGGGGTCTGAAGAAAGTCCAAACGATAATTATACCGCGGGGCGTCCCTGCGCTCTCAGCCGCGAAGTTTTCGATCCAGGGCGGTGAGATCCGCCGGAGTCGTTAGATTTTCATAGTAGCCGGCAAACCGTTCGCCGCCCAGCGCCCTGCCCGCAATGCCGTCGCGCAACAGCGGCAACAGCGGCGCTCTCGCGCCGCGTCCAATGCCGTCGAATAGCGCGGGCTGAAATGCGCCGATGCCGGCAAATGTGTAACGCGGCGTGTGGCCTTCCGTTACCAGCCCTGACGCTGCGTCGAGCAGGAAGTTATACGGCGGCGCGACTGGCGTTTCGACCATTACCAGGTGTCCCACACGGCCACCCGTCGCCAGAGCCTGGGCGACGCCCAACAACGGCGCATAGTCATACTCGGCGTAAACGTCGCCGCTGGCCAGCAGAAACGGACCGGTACCGAGCAGAGGCAGGGCGTTCGCCACGCCGCCCGCGGTATCGAGCGCCTCGGCCTCATGCGAATAAGCGATGCTGACACCGTAATGCCGTCCGTCGCCGAGCGCTGCTTCGATCAGGTGCCCGAGGTGGGCAAGATTAATGACAAAGTCGCGGACGCCGGCGGCAGCAAGCCGTTCGATCTGCCATACGATAAGCGGCTTGCCGCCGGCTTCGAGCAGCGGCTTGGGCAGTTTGTCGGTGAGCGGACGCATGCGCTCCCCGCGTCCGGCGGCGAGAATCATCGCTTTCATGGAAGCGGCGCGTATAGCTCGAGTTTGTCGAACAGGCGCAGGAGCGGAGTGAGCGCCTGGTAGCGCCGACACACTGCCCGCACGTAGCCGATGAAGCGCGGCGCATCGGCGATGTATTTCGGCTTGCCGTCGCGGTGGCGGATGCGCGCAAAAATGCCGAGTATTTTCAGATGGCGTTGCAGGCCCATCCACTCGAAGTCGCGATAAAAATTGCCGAAATCCGCGTCCACCGGCAGCCCTTGCCGGCGCGCCTGTTCCCAGTAGCGAATGCTCCAGTCGAGCACGCGTTCCTCGTCCCAGCTGATGAACGCATCGCGGAACAGCGACACCACGTCATAGCTGACCGGTCCGATCACCGCGTCCTGAAAATCCAGCACGCCGGGATTGGGTTCCGTTTGCATCAGGTTGCGCGGCATGAAATCGCGGTGCACGAATACCGCCGGCTGCGCGAGGTTGCTTTGCAGGATGGCGCGAAACATGGCCTCCAGCGTTTCGCGCTGCCGCGCGTCGAGCTCGATGCCGAGCTCGCGCGCGACATACCAGTCCGGGAACAGCGCGAGCTCGCGCCGCAGCAGCGCTTCGTCGTATGGCGGCAGCGCGCCGGGCTTGGTTGCGAGCTGCCATTTGAGAAGCGCGGACAAGGCGTCGCGAAACAAATCGTCAGCGTTGTCATTATTGAGGATGTCGATATAAACCCGGGTGCCGAGATCGGACAGCAGCAGAAACCCCTGGCTGAAATCGAGCGCCTCCAGGTTTGGCACGTTAAGGCCCGCGGATCGCATCAGTTGCGCGACGCGCACGAAGCGCGGGTTATCCTCCTGTTCCGGCGGCGCATCCATCGCGATCAGCGACGGCCTCGCGGAATCCTCGAATTGCAACCGGAAGTAACGGCGAAAGCTGGCGTCGGATGACGCCGGTAGCAGCGAATAAGCCGGGTGGCCGAGCGTTGCGTCAAGCCAGCTTCTGAGGGATTCGAGCCTGTCCAATGCGATGTCGCTTATAATTTTGCGGGTTTCCGATTCTAACGCAAGCCATCCCCGTCCTTTATCGCTCATGCCGTTGCCCGCACGCTTTCCCGTCAAGCGCCTGTGCCATGCGATTTGCGCGGCATTGGTGACGGCGCAGGGTGCGACCGGCGTCGCGCATGCGCAAAGCGCGGCGGGCACGCCACCGGGCGCGCAGGGAGCGAGCGGCAACGCTGCCGTCGAGCCTGAACTGCGGCTCAAGCTGCAGCGCAATTTCCTGCTGCAATGGCGCCAGTCGAAGGAGTCGCGGCCGGGCTTCCTGATTGCCGATCGCGTGGAAGGCACCAGCAACGAGACCATCGCCGAAGGCAACGCCGAATTGCGCCGCGCCGGGGATGTGATCGACGCCGACTGGATGAAATACACTTCTGACGACGACACGCTGCTGGCCCACGGCCGCGTCAAGGTCACGCGCGAAAACGGCGACGAGATGAGCGGCCCGGAACTGAAGCTCAGGCTCGATACGCACACCGGCTATTTCGAAAAGCCGGAATACCACCTCGGCAAATACACGGCGCACGGCAAGGCCGAGCGCATCGACTTCAAGGGCGACGACCACTATTTGTTGAATTTCGCGACCTTCACCACCTGCCCGGCGAACCAGCAAGCCTGGGTCCTGCAGGCGCGCGATCTTGAGCTCGATTACACCCGTGACGTCGGCGTGGCCCACGGCGCGCACATCTATTTCTATGATTTTCCCCTGATCGCCGCGGCGTGGGCCGATTTTTCGCTGTCGAACCGGCGCAAGACCGGCTTCCTGTCGCCCACCTTCGGCTCTACCGGCAAGAGCGGGTTGGAAGCGACCGTTCCGTTCTACTGGAACATTGCGCCCAACATGGACGACACCATCGCGACGCGCATGATGCAAAAGCGCGGCGTGCAAATCAGCAACGAATTTCGCTACCTCGAGCCGGATTTTCGCGGCGAAGCGCACGTTGAGTATCTGCCGAACGACCTGATCAAGGGCACCGACCGCTACGGCCTGTCGCTCCTGCATACGCAGAATTTCGGCAACGGTTTTACCGGCATGCTCAATCTCAACAAGGTGTCCGATGACACCTATTTCACCGACCTGTCGACGCATATCGCCACGACTTCGCAGGCCAACCTGGTGCGCGAGGGGACATTGAACTATAACGGGAGCTGGTGGACTGCCCTCGCCCGCGTGCAGAACTTCCAGACGTTGCAGGATCCGCTGGCGCCGATCGTGCCGCCCTACCATCGTACGCCGCAGGTGCTCGCCAGCGGGCAGCGTCCCACGGACTATGGCGATTTCTCGTTTCTCAGCGAGTTCGTCAGTTTCGGCCACCCCACGCTGCAAAACGGCGACCGCTTCACGCTGTATCCTAGCCTGTCGCTGCCGTTTTCGACCGCGGCAGCCTACATCACGCCGAAGTTCGGCGTGCACTACACGGAATACGACCTGCGCCCGCTGCCGGACACGCCGGGCAGCCGCGAACAGGCGTTTGCCGTCACCGTTCCTGTCACCAGCCTCGATGCCGGCGTGACGTTCGAGCGCGACCTGCCTTTATACGGCGAGAAGTTCATCCAGACGCTGGAACCCCGGCTGTATTACCTGTACGTGCCTTATCGCAACCAGAGCCAGTCGCCCAATTTCGACAGCGCGATCGCCGACCTCAACCTCGCGCAGTTGTTCTCCGAGAATTCCTACGTCGGCGGCGACCGTTTTTCGGACGCCAACCAGCTCACTGCCGCGGTGAGCACGCGGCTGATCCAGGAAGACAACGGTCAGGAGCGCATCCGGGCGACGGTCGGCGAGCGCTTTTATTTCGAGCAACAGCGCGTGGCGCTGGACGCGACTACGCCGACGCGGACGGCGCGCAACGCCGACCTGGTGGCCGCGATTTCGGGCCACATCACTCCCAAGCTGTCGCTGGATACCTCGATCCAGTACGATCCGCACGACTCGCAAACGGAGCGCGACGGCATTACCCTGCGCTACCTGCCGGAACTCGGCAAGGTGCTGAACCTCGGCTACCAGTACAGCCGGGATCTGTTAAAGCAGGTGGACGTGTCCGCGCAATGGCCGGTCGGCGGCAACGTTTCGCTGGTGGGGCGCTATAACTATTCGATCCTGGACCGGCGCATCCTGGAGGGTCTGGCGGGAGTGGAATATAATGGCGGCTGCTGGGTCGCCCGCTTCGTGGTGCAGCGTTACGCGCTGGCCACCCAGAGTTCGAGCAGCGCCGTTTTCCTGCAGCTCGAATTGAACGGTTTGTCCAGAATCGGCTCCAATCCGCTGGAATCGCTAAAGCGCAATATCCCGGGTTACAGCCGCATCAACCAGCCGATTATCACGAACCCGGGATTCAGCCTGGTCGAGTGACGGAGCCGCGCAAGTGCCGCGGCCCGCAACCTGTTTTGGGATCCAATAGCATGCGAAGAATCTGTGCTTTCTGTGTACTCGCCGCCGTAGCCAGCTTTGCGCACGCGCAGGGCGCTGCACGCGCGAACCCGCCCGGCGCCGCCTCGGCGCCGCAGCCACGCCCCAGTTCGTACGTCGATCTTGACCGTGTCGCAGCCATCGTCAACGACGACATCATCACGGTGCACGAGCTCGATAACCGCGTCGCCAGCGTGGTGCGCCAGCTGCAAAAATCGGGCACGCCGATGCCCAGCCGCGAGGAAATGAGCAAGCAACTGCTCGAGCGCATGATCATCGAGAAAGTACAGACGCAGTTCGCCAAGGAAAGCGGCACCCGCGTCGACGACCTGCAGCTCGACAAGTCGATCGCGCGCATCGCCGACACCAACGGCATGAGCCTGCAGGCGTTCCGCGACACGCTGGAGAAGGAAGGCGTGACTTTTGCCAGTTTCCGCGAGGACATCCGTGCCGAAATGATCACCCAGCGGCTGCGCGAGCGCGAAGTGGAAAACAAGATTGCGGTGTCGGAAGCCGAGGTCGACCAATACCTGGCGGACCAGGCGCGGGCGCCCGCCAAGACCGAATACAATCTTTCCCACATCCTGGTGCGGGTGCCCGAGCAGGCCTCGGCCGACCAGATCGACACGGCGCGCCGCCGCGCCGAGCAGGCGCTTGGGCAGTTGAACAGCGGCGTGGATTTCCGCCAGGTGGCGGTCGCCCTGTCGGACGCGCCCGATGCCCTGCAGGGCGGCAATATCGGCTGGCGGCCGGAAGACCGCCTGCCGCCGGTATTCGTCGACGCCGCGGCCAAGCTCAAAGTCGGCGAGGTCTCCCCCCTCCTGCGCAGCGCCAACGGTTTCCACCTGATCAAGCTGGTGGATAAGCGCGGCAGCAGCGGTGCGCCCAAGGTGCAGCAGACCCACGTGCGCCACATCCTGATCCGCATCAGCGACCTGGTGCCGGAAGCCGAGGCGAGGCGCAAGATTCTCGACCTCAAGCAACGCCTCGAAAACAAGTCGGCTGATTTTGCCGAGCTCGCGCGCCTGTATTCCAACGACGGCTCGGCCTCCAACGGAGGCGACCTGGGCTGGGTATATTCCGGGGACATGGTGCCGGAATTCGAGCGCGCCATGAACGCGCTGAAGCCGGGAGAGCTATCCGGCGTGGTGCAGACACCGTTTGGCATGCACCTGATCGAGGTGCTGCAGCGGCGCGAGGAAGACGTGTCGCAGGACCGGCAGCGCCAGACCGCGCGGCAGGCGCTGCGCGCGCGCAAGTCCGATGAAGCCTACCAGGAATGGCTGCGCCAGCAGCGCGACCA
>Ga0181537_10003887_pt1 | contig 12582 bp, 12 predicted proteins | sample PEATcosm2014_Bin_39_FD_119765 | JGI IMG/M metagenome (GOLD analysis project Ga0181537, IMG submission 119765) | Peatland microbial communities from MTU Mesocosm Facility, Houghton, MI, USA - PEATcosm2014_Bin23_10_metaG | ecosystem: Environmental > Terrestrial > Soil > Wetlands > Peat | place...
CGGGCGTACCCACCTGCAAGACGCCGTGCCGCTGACCATCGGCCAGGAATTCGGCGGATGGGCCAGCCTGCTGGAGCGCGACATCCATCGCCTGGAGCAGGTGCTCGACGGACTCTACGATCTGGCGATCGGCGGAACCGCCGTTGGCACTGGACTGAACACGCACCCGGAATTCGCCGAGCGCGCCGCGAAGAAAATCGCCGAACTCACCGGCCTTCCCTTCCGCTCCCACGGCAACAAATTCGCCGCACTTTCCGCGCATGACGAAATCGTCTTCGCCCAGGGCGCGATGGAAACCCTGGCCGCCTCGCTGATGAAAATCTCGAACGACATTCGCTGGCTGGCTTCCGGCCCGCGCTGCGGCCTGGGCGAGATCTCCATCCCGGAGAACGAACCTGGCTCTTCGATCATGCCGGGCAAAGTGAATCCCACGCAGTGCGAGGCCATGACCATGGTCTGCGTACAGGTTCACGGCGCAACCGCCGCCGTCGGATTCGCCGGATCGCAGGGCAACTTCGAACTCAACGTCTACAAGCCGGTCATCATCTACAATTTTCTGCACTCGGTCACGCTCATCACCGACGCTTGCCACGGCTACGTCGAGTACATGCTGAACGGCATCGAAGTCGATCGCGCCAAAGTCGATTGGTACGTGAAAAATTCGCTGATGCTGGTTACAGCTCTGGCCCCAAAGGTCGGCTACGACAAGGCCGCACAGATCGCCCACACCGCGCACGTCGAACACTCCAGCCTGCGAGAGGCTGCGCTGAAGCTGGGGTATCTTTCGGGAGAGGAATTCGATCAGTTAGTGAAGCCGGAGAGGATGACGCGGCCGTAGGAATCGTCGTCCTAAGGCAATGTTTGCAACCGCCGCCCAGTATGTATATACTGTGTATCTACACACTGAATGGGGGCCTTATGCCGAAAGCGCAAGTGGTGAAGTGGGGAAACAGCCTGGCGGTGCGTATTCCGAAGGCCGTTGCCGAACAGGTACGCTTGAAGCAAGGCGATGCCATTGTTATCGAGGCCCTTGACGGGCGCGTCGAACTGCGCCCGGCAGAGAGAGTTCCCACTCTCGAGGAGTTGGTGGCGCAGATCACACCGGAAAACCGTCACAAGGAACTGGACTGGGGCCCACCCGTCGGCAAGGAAATCGTTGAATGGTAGGCCGCTATGTGCCGGAAGCGGGAGATATCGTCTGGATGGACTTTGATCCCCAGGCGGGACGCGAGCAAGCCCATCGACGACCGGCGCTGGTGTTGACCGATCAGAGCTACAATCGTTCGAGTGGGCTGGTGGTTGTCTGTCCTCTCACAAGCCGACGAAAACCCTATCCCTTCGCCCTTCCGGTTGTCGTGGATCGGGTGGAAGGCGCGGTGCTGGTGGATCATCTCAAGAGCATGGACTGGAAGGCGCGCGCCGTGGCATTCCACTCCAAAGCGGATGCCGGGATGTTGAGCCGGGTGCGCGCTTACGTCGCCGTTCTCTTGCGCATTCGCTGAGACTCATTCGGTCGTTCCGCCGTCGCCTTGAGTTCCACTTTTTTTCTCGGCGCGGTCGTGATCACCACCACGCTCACCAGCACCAGCAGCGTCCCCACAATGGTTCGCGGGCCGATCGCTTCCCCACCCAGAAAATATCCCACCAGAACAGCGACCACCGGATTCACATACGCATAAGTGCCAACCTTCGTCGGAGATTCATGGCCAATCAGCCAGACGTAGGCCGTGAAGCCGATGATCGATCCGGCCACAATCAAGTACGCCAATGCGAGCCATGCCTCACGCGAGACTGCCTGCGCGTGAAAGCCGCGGAATTCCCCCACCAGCGCCGCCGTCAGCGTGAGCAGCACACCTCCCGCCAGCATTTGCGCTCCAGAACTCATCGCCTTCGCGGCGGGCAGCGGCAGCCTGCGGCTGAGAGACGCGGCGATCGACCAGCTCATGGCGGCAAAAATCAAAGCGCAGGCGCCCTTCGTATCTACCGGAGCTTCGCCCAGACTCATCGAACGCCCAACCAGAACCGCCACGCCTGCCATTCCCAAGAGAAGCGCCAGGCCAAGCCGCACCGTGAGGCGCTGGGTTCGCAGGAAAACAATCTCAGCGATTGCCATAAACGCCGGAATGGTCGCCATCATGACCGCCGCGATGCCAGAAGGCACACGGCGCTCCGCCCAGAACAGCAGCCCGTAGTCGAAAACGAAGATCAGAAGCGCCAGAAGCGACGCCGATCCCCACTCGCGCGCAGTCGGAGAAGGCGTGCCGCGCGCCCGCATCCAGCCCCAAAGAATAATTCCCGCGACCAGGAAGCGCATCCCGGCCAGAAGAAATGGCGGAACCTCCCGCACCCCCACCCGGATCGCCAGGAAAGTCGAGCCCCACACGAAATAGATGATGGCAAATGCCAGCAGAACCTTCCACGCCCGAGGTTGAGAAACTGCATTCATGCGCGCGATACCTGATACGGGATCACAACGATCTCCCGAGGCATGGTTAGATCATCGTCAGTCGCTCAGGGCTCAGGTTCCGCTTATCAAAAGATTTTATGGGGCTATAAACCGGAGAGATGTGGACCAACACGATCCGCAGCCACTACTTCTTCAGCAGGCTGGTATGGCTGGCGACGCACTGCCACCTGCCGAGATCCATCACCCAGGTGTCGGTGAAGCGGCCGACGTGGTCATAAGGCTTGCCCAGGTAATTACCCTGCGTATGGTAGATCCCGGTGACCACCGCGGCGTCGCCAAAAAAATTCATTTTGACTTCCTGGATGGTAAGGAGGGTGGGTTTGAATCGCGGGTCTTTGATGTCGGCAAGAAATTTCTGCTTGTCACTGAGTTCGCCGTCCCACTCGGTATTCACAAACCGGCTCGAAACCAGAGCATCGAGCGCGGAGGCATCGCGGTTGACCTGTGCTTCATTCCACAACCGCTCCAGAACCAGCAGCTTGCTTTCGCGAGGATCGGACTGCTGAGCGGCCATTCCGACGGAGCCCAGTACAAGCAAAAGAACGCAGTAGATGATGGTGGTGGTAGTAGTGCGATTCATGACCTACACGCTCGCCGGCATCCCGACGTGGGGCGAACGTTCAAAAACGATAGCAGCGCAGACTGCAGTCAATCCATTGAAAAGCACGAGGGAAAGGTTACGAAAGTGACGGCTACCGGCCTCAAACGGAACCCTCGAGAACCTTAGAAGGCCCAGCGCAGCAACGTCGCGCCCACCGTAAAGCCGGCGCCCACCGACGCCAGCAGAACCAGGCTTCCCTTCTTCAGCTTGCCCTGCTCGATTGCCGTATTCATCGCCAGCGGAATCGTCCCGGCCGTGGTGTTCCCGTAGCGCTCAATGTTGATGACCACAGCCTCGGGCCGCAGTCCCATGCGCTCCACAGTCGCATTAATGATGCGCAGGTTCGCCTGGTGCGGAATGAATGCGTCGATGTCGGAGCCCTTCAGCCCGTTCCGTTCCAGTAACTTTGTACACAGCTCGGTCTGCTTGCGAACTGCAAACTTGAACACCTGTTGGCCGTCTTGATGGACGTAGTGCATTCTCTTTGCGATCGTGTCCTTACTCGTCGGGTTCAGGCTGCCGCCGCCCGGCATGTAGAGGAACCCCGACCCGCTCCCGTCCACTTCGTGGATGAAGTCGATAAAGCCCTCGGAATCGTCTTCGGCGGGCTCAAGAATCGCTGCCCCCGCCCCGTCCCCGAAGAGCACGCAGGTGGCCCGGTCGGCGTAATCGATAATCGACGACATCACGTCGGCGCCAATCACCAGCACACGCTTGTGAGCGCCGCTGGCTATGAATTGCGCTCCCACCTGCAGTGAATACACGAAGGCCGAGCAGGCCGCGGAAACATCGAATCCCCATGCTCCCTTCGCTCCCAGCTTGTCCTGCACCAGGCAGGCGGTCGAAGGAAATAACATATCCGGAGTAACGGTGCCGACAATAATCGCGTGGATGTCGGTGGCAGCCAGCCCGCGCTGCGCCAGCGCTTTCTTTGCCGCTTCAACCGCGAGATCGCTCGTCGCCACGCCCTTCTCCGCGATGTGGCGCTCGCGGATCCCCACCCGCGCCATGATCCACTCATCGTTGGTGTCCACCATCTTTTCCAGGTCGGCATTGGTGAGCACGCGAGGGGGCACATAAGTGCCCAGAGCGCTGATTTTGGCGCGAATCGGTTTGGTCAAACAAAAGCTCCTGTAAAGGCTCAAGTATTTTGAAGGATTAAGGCGAGAATGTCTAACCGCGGACGTTGGAACTTCGACCTTGGACGCAAAGCTTCTAGCCCAGACCTCTTGCTCCCCGGCATCCTTAGTTCCGTACCCGAGTCGAGCGACTGAGTGCAGACAGCTGAGGTCCGGGGTCCGAGGTTCGCCCCTAGAACGCCCACTTCAGAAGCGTCGCTCCAGAAGTAAACCCGGCGCCCACGGTCGCGACCAGCACGCGGTCTCCCTTTTTCAATCTTCCCTCTTCCAGCGCTGTCTGCATGGCGATCGGGATCGTTCCCGCCGTGGTGTTTCCGTAGCGGTCGATGTTGATAATGACCTTCTCCAGCGGCATCCCCAGCCGCTCCGCCGTCGCGGTGATAATGCGGCGGTTCGCCTGATGCGCAATGAAGCAATCCACGTCTTTGCCGGTCAAATGATTCTTCGCCAGAATCCGCTCGGTCATCTCCGCCATCTTCTTCACTGCATACTTGAAGACATTCTTTCCATCCTGATGAATACAATGCATCTTCTGGTCGACTGTCTCATGCGTCGCCGGATGCAGACTACCCCCTCCCGGCATGAAAAGATACTGCCCTCCCATGCCTTCGACCTGCGCCACATGATCGAGGATTCCCAGATCGTCGTCCTCGGAAGGCTCGAGCAGAACCGCTCCCGCCCCATCGCCAAAAATAATGCACACCGAACGGTCGGTATAGTCGGTCATCGAAGAATTTACGTCCGAGCCAATCACCAGCACTTTTTTGTACTGTCCCGACTCGACGAACTTCACTCCTGTATTGAGCGCGTACAGAAATCCCGAGCATCCTGCGGACACGTCGAAGCCCCACGTATTCTCGATGCCCAACTTATGCTGCACCAGGCAGGCGGTTGACGGATACATCATGTCGGGCGTAACCGTGCCCACCACGATGAGGTCCACTTCCTGCAGATCGAAGGGATGCGATTCGAGCAGCTTTTTCACTGCCGCGACCGCCAGGTCGCTGGCCGCCACCCCTTTTTCCACAATGTGGCGCTCGCGGATCCCGACCCGCTCCATAATCCATTCGTTGGTGGTGTCGACCATCTTTTCCAGGTCGGCGTTGGTGAGAATTCGTGGGGGCAGATAAGTGCCTAGCGCACTGATTTTGGCCCGAACCGGTTTGTGCAATGAGGGCTCCCAGGAAATAAAAGCTGCCGAAAATATGGAAACTCAATATTGTCAACAATCCGGAGCCGAATGTCTAACCCGGTCGCATCAGGGTAGCGGTGAAGGCTTGAATTTTTATGATCAACAAGCCATGGCGTCATCCCGAGGGGAGCCGTTCTTCAGGCGAAAGAGAGGAGCCTGCCCTGAGCGAAGCCGAAGGGATCTCCCCCTCATCGACCCTCGCCTGGACCAAACTGCACCACTACCCGCATCAGCGGGCAAAGGCAGAGTTTTAAGCAGCGGCGTGGCCGCCCTCATGGTTCATCCACTCGCGGACAAAGCCCGGACAGGAATCGATGCCGAAGTCGCGGTCTTCGCCGTCAATCAGATAGTCCAGCGCGGCTCGGTCCAACTCCTCCAGGTGCGCGAGGTTCAGCATTGGCCACAGGCGACATTCGCCGGCGGAGTGAACCAACTGAGTCAGATACGGCAAATGTCCTTGGAACAACTTTCCGGATACGCGAATGGTGACATGCGGACCAAGCTTGGGGGGGACCTCTCGACCTTTCATTTCTCTCCTTGCGAGCCGCCACAAAAGAATTGCAGCCGGCTACCTTAATGGATGCACGAGGAACCATTTCTTGCGCAAAGAGTCGTAAAGGAGATGTAAATCTGAGTAATCAGAAGGCCAGAAACAAGCGGTGAAAAGAAAATAGCCAGGCACCGGGGACTTACTGCACACGCAAGAGCCCGTTACCGTTGCTTCCTTCCGGACCTGGCGGGGTTGGCGGGAGTACGTCGCGTAAGACCGATGCCTGACCTGAACCATTCTAGCATTCGCCGAATGTCGCTCTTCCAGCGTCGTCCCGCGCCACGCGTAGCGCCGGCGTCCCGCCGGCTCTCGCGGGGGCGTCTCGCCCTCGCATTCTCGCCTACTCCAACGCCGCCGAAGGGCATGTGACTTTCGGTGCAAGAAATTGCCGCCAAAGCCTTCCCTTCTAGGGATGGTTGTCGAACAATGGTGATCAGACACGGTCGCAGAACTTATAGTCGTCTAAACACGTTCCTCGGAACATCGTTGTCCCATATCGTCGTTTAACCATGACACCCCAGCCTTCCCAATCCGGAGTGATCCCGCTGTCCCGGGCCATCGATCATTACTTCGACCTGGCGCTGTATCTGCTTGTGTTGACCGGCTTTGGAACTCTGGCCAGTACGGGTGGTCTCGACATCCCGTCAATGGTATTGGTAGGAGTCGCTCTCACGGTCCGCGGCTACCTCCTCGCCAAGCGGCTCGACTTCACGATTTCTGAGGCCTGGACCACCCCGCTCTCCGTCGTCTACTTCGTTTTTTTCGCCGCCGACTATTTCGTCATTTCCCGCAACTTCCTGCCCGCCACCATTCACCTCGCGCTGTTCGGCGTGGTAGTGCGGATGTTCTCGCTGCGCCGCGAACGCGACCATGTCACCCTGGCCATCCTCGCCTTCCTGATGATTCTGGCATCGGCTGTGCTCACCGTAGACAGCGCGTTCCTGTTCTCCTTCGCCCTGTTCATGATGATGGCCGTCGGGACCTTCGTCCTGCTCGAGATGCGCCGTTCCAGTCATGCGGCCAACATTCAGGCGCGCCATTCCAACGATCCTCACGAGCATCGCAATCTAGCCTTTTCTCTGGCGCGCGTCGCACCGGCGCTGATGCTGATGATTCTGTTGTGCGGCGCGGTCGTATTTTTCCTGATGCCGCGCATGTCCACGGGATACATGGGCGGCTATACGTTCGGCACCGATCTCTCATCCGGCTTCAGCGATCACGTGCAACTCGGCCAGATCGGGCAGATTCAGCAATCCAGCGCCGTCGTCATGCATATTCAGATTGACGGCGATACGGTAGGCCGCTCCGACCTGCACTGGCGCGGCGTGGCCTTGGCCAATTTCGACGGCCACACCTGGTCCAATCCCCGGCAGCAATTCATTCTTAAACATCAGGCCGATAACAGCTTCGAGGTGCCGCGCGTCAACCCGGCGCTGCGCTCCTATGTCTCCGCCGGAGTCGCGCGCGAACACATCCTCCACTACCGCGTTCTGATGGAGCCGATCGGCACGAACGTCTTTTTCCTGGCGCCCTGGCCCCGCAGCGTCAGCGGAAATTACCGCATGCTCGCCGCCGACGACGGCGGTGCCGTCTACAACTTCGATTCGCAACGTGCCATCAGCCGCTACGAGGCCGACTCCGACATCGCCACCGCATTGCCTTCCGACTTGCGCAACGCCGGACGGAACTATCCCCCCATGCTCGCCACGGCCTACCTGCGTCTGCCCGAACTCGATCCCCGGATCGCCCGCCTGGCAGCTCAGATCACGGGCGCAGCCGGCAACGACTTCGATAAAGCCGCCGTCCTCGAGACTTATCTGAAAACGCGCTTCGGTTACACCCTCGAACTACCGACAACGGCCGTGAAAGATCCCGTCGCTAACTTCCTTTTCGAACGCAAACGAGGGCATTGCGAGTATTTCGCTTCAGCTATGGCCGTCATGTTGCGCACTTTGGGCATTCCTTCGCGCGTGGTCAACGGATTCCGTTCCGACGAATTTAACGACCTGACGGGAAACTACATCGTCCGCGCCAAGGACGCGCATGCCTGGGTTGAAGCCTATTTCCCCGGCTACGGCTGGCAGACTTTCGATCCCACTCCGGCCGGCAACGGCGGAACACCGCAAGGCTGGAGCCGGCTCGCCCTTTACATTGACGCGATGTCTTCATTCTGGCGCGACTGGATCGTCAGCTACGACACTTCGCATCAGTACGCCATCGCCCAAACTGCATTCAGCAGCACCCGCAGCTTGTGGGAGAACGCGCGCAACTGGGCTCGCGACCATTATGAAGCCATGCTGCGCTGGGCCCGGCACAGTCAGGATCGCGTGGAGCACTCGCCCGGCCGCTGGGCCGTGATCGGCGCGGTGATCACGCTTCTGCTCGTTCTGCTCGGGAACCTCGGCCGCGTCGCCCGCCTGCTGCACGAAAAATGGTTGCATGCGCATCCGGAGCGTTCGCCGGAACAGGCCGCCACCATGTGGTACCGGAAGATGGCACGCACCGTGGCGCGCCGTGGCGTAGAAAAGCCCGCGGGCCAGACTGCCCAGGAATTTGTGAAGAAGATCGAAGACACCCGGCTGCGCGAGCCGGTCGCGCGCTTCACCGCCGTCTACGAATCCGCGCGCTTTGGAAACTCCGCTGACGACGCCCAGCGTCTGCCGGAGTTGTATGAAGAGGTTGCGCAGGCCACTCGGACCCGCTAGCCGCTTTCGGATGCAGCCCCGGAGGGGCGAGACAACTTAGCCCAGCGCTTCAGCGCCGGGTAAAGCGGCAGGCCAGCAAAAGTCGCGGACCGACGGCACAAAGTTCTCACCGTCAGCTGTGAAGTCCACTGCCGCTAGAATCTCCAGAACGCTCCGCCGCCCACAAAATAGTTGTGCTGGCGGGTTTTCCCCGTGGGCGCCAGAGGAAAATCCGGTTCCCCGGCCCAGAAGTCGCGCAGCTCTCCCCTCATGCTGAGCTGTTTCCAGACTTTCACGTCCAGGCCGACTCCCCATTGAAACACGAATGACGTCGTGGACTTGCCCGGGTTAGCGCCGGAGTACAGCAAGGTCGGATACTCGCTGATGTGGCCGAAGCCTGCTCCCAGGCTCGCCCACGGCGAAACCGCTGTCGTCGGAAACAAACTCGCTCGCACTGCCGGGGTCACGAATAACTCTTTCAATGATTGCGGTACCACCGAATTTCCGTAATCGCCGGCGTTCGGCAACTCCTTGCCGTCATATGCCAGCACCGCTTCGCCGGAGATCGCATAGATCGGAGTCACCAGGACTCGTCGCGCATATTCGCCTTCGAAAGTAAGACCCTTGCCGTACGCGATGGTGGGACTCGGATAGGTTGCACCAGTGATCGGTTGGTCGCTGATGAAGTTGCGGCCGATCACCCCTCCGATTTCGTTCTTCTCATCCTGCGCTACCGCCGACGCCGCCAGTACGGTCAAAACCGACAGGATCGCAATCCCAAGACGTTTGCCAAACATTTCCCCTCCCGCGAGGTGGTTCATAAATTGTTACGGCGGTAAGACATAGCCTAGCACGACCTCGGCTTTTTTGAACCACCGCTGCTACCTTTTGTGGTGCATCGCCTCGCTCTATGTGAACCCGCAGTGACCACAGACGTTGCGCGGGAGATGCTAAGATAGAAAGATTGCATGTCTGTCACGGACCTCACTGTTAGCGCTCCTCTCGACCTCGATCGAAAGCTCGATCGCGAGCTTGATCGCAAGCCTGCCCCTGCGCAGAAAGTCGGCTTCGTCAGTCTCGGCTGCCCCAAGAATCTGGTGGATAGCGAAGTCATGATGGGCCTGTTGGCCCGCGCCGGAGCGGAACTCACCGGCCGCGCCGAGGACGCCGACGTGATCGTGGTGAATACCTGCTCGTTCATTGAGAGCGCGCAGCAGGAATCCATCAACACCATCCTCGAAATGGCGGCACACAAAACCGGCGGCAAGGCGAAAAAACTGGTCGTCGCCGGCTGCCTGGTCGAGCGCTTCCGCGACCAGATTCGCAAAGACATTCCCGAAGTCGACGCCGTCGTCGGCACCGGCGAACTGGAAAAGATTCTCTCCGCCACCGGCATCGCGCCGGCACCAGCGCGAAGCAATTCTCCATTTGTTGTTCTCAACTCGGCCGTGCCCTCGCGACCCGAAGGCGATGCCCGCGCCGCGCAGGGCCGCTTCTCACGCGAGAAGTGGGATGGCGCAATCGCCGACCTGCCCAACTATCTCTACGACGATGCCACGCCCCGCATTCTGGCCACTCCCCACCACATGGCCTACATCAAGATTGCGGAGGGCTGCGACCACCCCTGCACCTTCTGCATTATTCCGCAACTGCGTGGCCAGTTCCGCTCGCGCCGTTTCGAATCCGTAATCGCCGAGGCCGAACGCCTGGCGCAATCCGGCGTACGCGAAATTACCCTCATCGGCCAGGACACAACCTGCTACGGTGAAGACTTCGGCCTGAAAGACGGCTTGGCTCTGCTGCTTGAAAAACTCGCCGCCATCGAAGATCTGCGTTGGGTGCGTTTTCTCTACGCCTATCCCAACAAAATCACGGGCAAGCTTTTAGACACGATCGCGCAGCACGACAAAATCTGCTCCTATATGGACGTTCCCCTGCAGCATGCCTCGGCCTCCGTGCTGAAGCGCATGAAACGCGGCGGCGGAGCCGACGTTTTCCTGCGTTCCATCGCGAAAATGCGCCGGACCATCCCCGATCTCACCCTGCGCACATCGTTCATCGTCGGCTTTCCCGGCGAGACCGAAAAAGAATTCGAAGAACTCTGCGCTTTCGTGCGCGAAGCCCAGTTCGACTGGATGGGCGCGTTCGCCTACTCCGATCAGGACGGCGCACAGGCCTTCGCCCTCGACCAGAAACTCTCGCCCCGCGAGATCGAGCGCCGCCGCAAGCACCTGATGGGCATCCAGCGCCAAATCAGCAAAAAGAAAAAGAAAAAGCTGGTCGGCCAGGAGTTCGACCTGCTGCTCGAAGGCGAGTCCGAAGAAACCGAGTTGCTGCTCGAAGGCCGCACTCCCATGCACGCTCCCGAAATCGACGGCAAAGTCTTCGTCAACGACATGCCCGATGCGATTGACCCGCAGCCTGGCCAGTTCTATCGCTGCCAGATCACCGAAGCGCACGACTACGATTTGGTCGCAAGAATTCTCTAAGCGTCAAAGGTTCCTCACCCAAGCCGGTGCCCATTTCGCGCCGGGTGCCCCACCCTTCTCGCGTTCTTTGCGAGAGGGTGGGGATTTTGACTTCGCAGAGGTTGATTTCCATCCGCAATCCGAAATCTTCCTTCTACAATAGAACCGCCCATGCCGCGCAAGCGTACCCTCAAACTCCGCTGCCCGATCTGCAAGAAGCTCGTCAAGAACACCGACCCCGACTTCCCTTTCTGCAGCGACCGCTGCCGTCTAATCGACCTCGGGAAGTGGGCCAGCGGCGGCTATGTGATCTCGTCTCCAACCACCGACGCCGACGAATCCATTCGCGACAACAATCTCGAAGATCCAGAGGAAGAATCGTGAAACCCGCGCCGCTCTGGGCCACGCTGGTCGCAAGCTTCTTCGGCATCGGCCGCCTGCGCCCCGGCCCCGGCACCTGGGCCTCGGTTGCTACGGTCGCGATCTGGGCTGGAATCGCCCACCAGCTATCACCCGCGCTGCGAACCCCGGTCGCCATCACTCTGGCTCTGCTGGTCACCCTGATCGGAATCCCGGCCGCTACTCGTGTCGCCCGCGCCTCGGCAGCAAAAGACCCGCAGTTCGTCGTCATCGACGAGGTTGCCGGACAACTCATCACTCTGATCGCCGTCCCCCTCGCATGGAAAACTTTTCTCGCGGGTCTTATACTTTTCAGAGCGTTCGATATCGTCAAGCCCCCTCCGGTGCGGCAACTGGAGCAACTTCCAGAAGGCACAGGAATCATGCTCGACGACGTCGCCGCAGGAATTTTCGCGCTGATCGTATTGCATCTCCTGCTGCACTTTCAGCTACTAAAGTAGTACCGGGCACTCGTCTATCATGGGATTTTCCGACCGCATTCTCGGCAGAAAGCACGTCAACGGCGGACCGCACATTGACGTGGTCGCTCCCTCCTCGGCCCTGGCGGGCGGTGAACTCCGCATTTCCGGCTCCGGCCTGCGCTCCCAGGAACTCCAGCGCCCCAAAGTAAAATTCGGCGACTTCGAAGCCTCCATCGTCGTCAGTTCCGATGCCTTCCTGGTCGCGCGCGTTCCCGAGGGCGCAATCTCGGGTCCGGTCGTCGTGGCCACGGACGGCCACCTCAGCAATCCTCTTCCCATCCGGGTAGCTGTTCCCATCGCCGACAATCTTCATCCCGTCACCAATCCCGCGCTCGACCCCGAGGGCAACATCTACGTGACGTTCTCCGGCTCCCGTGGCCAGAAGGTTCCAGTCGCGATCTTCAAGATTGACACCAACTACAACGTCAAGCCCTTCGTCGCCGAAATGATGAATGCCACCGCCATCGCCTTCGACCGACAAGGTCAGATGTACGTTTCCTCGCGCTATGACGGCGCAGTCTATCGCATCGCTCCCAACGGAACCATGACCACCTACGCCGAAGGCATGGGCGTCGCCACCGGCATCGCGTTCGATCGCGA
>Ga0181537_10003888_pt1 | contig 12579 bp, 10 predicted proteins | sample PEATcosm2014_Bin_39_FD_119765 | JGI IMG/M metagenome (GOLD analysis project Ga0181537, IMG submission 119765) | Peatland microbial communities from MTU Mesocosm Facility, Houghton, MI, USA - PEATcosm2014_Bin23_10_metaG | ecosystem: Environmental > Terrestrial > Soil > Wetlands > Peat | place...
ACGTGCCGTCGATCAATACCCGCACCATCGAGACCCAGGTAGTGCTCGGCGATGGCGAGACCGTGGTACTCGGCGGCATCCTGGAGACCACGCAGAGCCTGCAGAAGACCGGGGTTCCGTAGCTGGAAGACATTCCGGTGCTGGGCAACCTGTTCAAGCAGAGCACCCGCACCGACGACAAGGATGAGCTACTGATCTTCGTCACACCGAAGATCCTGCGCGAAGGAGTCAGCGTCAATTGACCGCCCGCCGCGCTGGCAGGCCGGCAGCCCATAGACGGATAGTTCAGGTGAATACGATGTACAAATACGGATATCTGCTGGCGCTGGCCGGCGCCCTGGCACTGAGTGCTTGCGGCGGCGGCGGCAACAGTTCATTTGCCACGGTGGGCACGACTTCCTCCGGCGGCGGCAGCAGCACCAGCAGCGGCAGCACCGCCACCACCTACGCGATGGGCAACGGCAGCGGCACCACGTTCCAGAACGGCATCATCAACCTGTCGAGCAGCTCGCTGTCGGCCGGCGGCACCGCCAGCCTCAGCGTGACGGTGGTGGATCAAAGTACCGGAACGCTCTACACCGCCGCGCCGGTCACCGTGACCTTTAATTCGCCCTGCATTTCCCAGGGCCTGGCGATCATTGCAGCCACGCCGCCGAGCACCGCCGGCACCGCCACCGATACGGTCGCCACCACCAGCGGCAATGCCACCGCGACCTACACCGCCAAGGGATGCAGTCCCAACGACGTCATTACCGCGACCGCGGTGGTCGACAATGAGAACCTTACGGCGGCAGCCACCATCACGGTGGCAGCGGCGACCGTCGGCTCGATTCAATTCGTGTCGGCCACGCCGACCACGATCGGCCTGAAAGGCACCGGACTTACTGAAACATCGACCGTGATCTTCAAGGTGGTGGATGCGACCGGCGGTGCCCGGCCGGGCGTCGCTGTCGGCTTCAATCTCGATACCACGGTCGGCGGAATGAGCCTGTCACCGATCACCGCGACCTCGGCTGCCGACGGCACCGTGCAGACGGTGGTGAGCTCGGGCACGGTCCACACCTCGGTGCGGGTGACCGCGACCATCGCCTCACCGTCGCTGAGCACGGAGTCGAGCGCGCTGACGGTGACCACCGGACTGCCGGCATCAGCCGGTTTCTCCATTGCCGTGGGTGCGCCCAGCTACGCCGCCAGCGGGCTGGCCTGTCCCAACGTCGAAGCCTACGGCACCGATGGCGTGACCGTTCCGATCACCGTGCGGCTCTCCGATCGCTACAACAATCCGGTGCCCGACGGTACCGCCATCGTTTTCAACACCGACGGCGGCCACATCGTCGGCAGCTGCACCACGCCGTCCGCACCTACCAGCCCGGGGGACGGCACCTGTTCGGCGACCTGGACCAGCGCCAATCCGAGACCCCAGCTGGCGGAGGACTCGCCGGCGCTGCTCGCGGCCGGCCGCGCCAGGATCCTGGCGACCGCGATCGGCGAGGAGTCGTTTACCGACGTCAACGGCAGTGGCTTCTGGCAGACCGGTGATCCGTTCGTCAATCTGGGCGAACCGTATCGGGATGACAACGAGAACGGCCAGTACGACCACGGCGAATACTTCCTGGATTACAACCAGAATGGCGTATGGGATGCCGGCAGCGGCAGTTTCGTAGGCATTACCTGTACCGGCACCACCGCGGGTTCGACCTGCACCACCGCGGAGCTGGCGATCGGTGCGCAGCAGCTGCTGATCATGTCCACCAGCGCGGCGACCATTACCGTCACCGGCACTTCCGGATTTGGCGGCACTGTGGGCGGCGGCCTGACGCTCGCCCCCAGCGTCTCGGGCGGCGCCTCGAGTACGGGCAGCATCACCTTCAACGTGAAGGACCTGAATACCAACCCGATGCCTGCAGGCACCACCATCGCCGTCATCGCGGACTCGGCCATTGGCACCATCAGCGGCACCGGAGCTGCGTTCACCATCGGCTGCCGTACTGCAGTCGGCGGCGATACGCTGAGCGTGACGCTGACGGCGGCCACGACGGCCGGGGCGTCCGGAAACATCACGATCCAGGTGACCACGCCTGGCACCAAGACCCTCACCGAGCTCGCCATTCCGGTGACCTTGTGACCCTCGCCGGCAACTGATCGCGGCATGCGGCGCGTGGCCAGGCCATGCGGATACTTCTGGTGGAAGACGACGGGCTGGTGGCGGATGCCATCGTTCGCGGCCTGTCGCAGGCCGGCTTCACGGTGGATCACGCCGGCAGCGCGGAACTGGCACGCATCGTACTGCGCACCGAACATTTCGACCTGGCGGTGATCGATATCGGGCTGCCGGCGGCTGACGGTTTCACGTTGCTGCAGGAGCTGCGCGCCGATGGCAAGGCGACGCCGGTGCTGATGCTCACGGCGCGCTACACGCTGCGCGACAAGATCCGCGCCTTCGACCTGGGCGCCGACGATTTCCTGATGAAGCCGTTCGAGCAGGCCGAGCTGGCCGCGCGCTGCAAGGCGCTGATCCGCAGGGCCGGGCAGGCGCCCAGCGGCGCGCTGCACCTGGGTCGGGTATCGATCGACCTGATCGGCCATCAGCTGCTGCTCGATGAGCAGCCGGTCGAACTGACGCGGCGCGAATGGGTGGTGTTGGAGAGTCTCGCGCATGACGTCGGCCGCGTGGTGAGCAAGGAACGGCTGATGCAGGCGCTGGCCGGCTGGGAGCAGGATCTGACTGCCAACGCGGTCGAGACCCACGTCTCGCGCCTGCGCGCCAAGCTCGGCGACGCGGTCGTGATCCGCACCATCCGCGGCCTGGGCTACCGCCTGGATGAGCCGCAGGAAGCTGCACCATGATGACGATCCGGCGGCGCCTGCTGCTGCTGCTGCTGCCGGCGCTGGCGCTATTGATGCTGCTGGGCGGGCTGGTGGACTACTGGATTGCGCTCGCCACCACCCAGAATGCCTACGACCAGGCGCTGGCCAGCACCGCGTTCGCGGCGGCGGCGTACGTGAACTTCGACCAGGGCAAGGCTGCCTTCACACCCTCGCCACGCACCGCCGCGCTGCTGCGCGCCGGCAGTGGAGTGGCGGGCGACAGCCTGCTGTATGCGGTCACCGGACCGGATGGCGCGCTGCTTGCCGCCAGCCCCGGGCTGCCGGCCGGTTTTGCACTGCCGTCACCCGCGGCCAGCACGTCACCCGAAGCAAGAGCGCTGTTTCGCGACACCAAGGTGCAAGGCGTGCCGCTGCGCGCCGTGAGCGTACGCGTGCCCACGCCGCAAGGCGCGGCCATCGTCACCGTCGCCGAGACGCGCGAGCGGCGCACGCGCACACAGCGCGTGATGCTGTTCGGCAAGCTGCTGGTCGACTTCGCCGAGCTCGATATCACGCTGCTGCTGATATGGATTGCGGTGTATTTCGGGCTGCGCCCGCTGGCTACGCTGCGCGATGAAGCCGAGACGCACTCGCTGCGCGAGTTGCGGCGCTTCGACGAGTCCACGGTGCCGGGGGAATTGCGCCCGGTGGTGGTGTCGTTCAACCGCGTGCTCGAGCTGCTGCATGACGCGGCCGCGGCGCAGCAGCGATTTGTTGCCGATGCGGCGCATCAGATGCGCACGCCGGTGGCGGGCCTGCTGGCGCAGCTGGAACTGCTGCTGCGCGAGCCGCGCGCTGCGGCCGTGGCCGGTGAGCTCGCAACCTTGCAGAAAGGCATCGCGCACCTGGCGCACTCGGCCAATCAGCTGCTGTCGCTGGCGCGCGCGGAGCCGATCGCCGCGCTGCCGGAGGACCTGCAGCCGATCGAACTCAAGCCCCTGGTCGAGCAGCTGGTGGAGCGCCATCTCGACCGAGCCGACAAGGCCGGCATCGACCTGGGCGCCGAGACTGCGCCGGCGCAGACACTGGGCGATGCCTGGCTGCTGGAGGACCTGCTGGCCAACCTGATCGACAACGCGCTCAAGTACACGCCCGGGGGCGGCCATGTCACCGTGCGCAGCGGCCTGGACGCCGGCCAGCCGTATCTGGAGGTCGAGGACGACGGTCCGGGCATCGCGGAGAGCGAGCGCACGCGGGTGCGCGAACGCTTCTACCGGCTGCCGGGCTCGGCCGGCATAGGCTGCGGTCTCGGCCTGGCCATCGTCGATGAGATCGCCAGGGTGCACGGCGCCAGCCTCAGCATCGGCAGCGGGCGGCAGGCTCGCGGTGCACGCCTGCGGGTCAGCTTCAACGCGGGCGCCAAGGGGCGCCGACTGTGACCTGCGTCCCAGATTCAGAGCGCGGCGGCCAGCAGCCAGCTTGGTGCAAGCTGCGCTGGATATCGTGGTGCCCTATGGATAACCGGTCTCATCGACGAACCAGTCGCGGGTTCACCATGGTGGAGCTGGCGGTCGTCATGACCATCGCCGCGATCCTGCTGGCGATCTCGATTCCCTCGTACCGCTACGTGACCAACGCCAATCGCATCGCCGCCGAGATCAACGGCCTGTTGGGCGACATGCAGTATGCACGCGCCGAAGCGATCAAGGAGGGCCAGACGGTCACGGTGTGTGTGTCCACGGATAACGTCAGCTGCAGCGCCGGCAACGTCAACTGGCAGAACGGCTGGATCGTATTCTCCGACGTCAACGGCAACCAGATATTCACCGTCGGCGCCGATACGCTGCTGCGCGTGCAGGCTGCGTTTACCGGCACCGATACCTTCACGGCCAACAATTCCGTATCGGCCGTCACCTTCAACCGCGAAGGCTTTGCCACCGGTACCACGGGGGTGCCCGCGGGGACATTGATCTCGCTGCACGCGGTCCCGGTCAGCAACGCCTCGACGCGCTGCCTGGCGGTGACCCAGCTCGGACTGCTGACGGTGCAGACCTACAACCAGAGCAACAATGGCGTGACCTGCCTATGAAACAGCTGCGCTCCAATAGTCAGGGCTTCTCGCTGATCGAGGTGCTGGTGGCGCTGGTGATCATCGGCGTCGGCATGCTCGGCATCGCCAAGATACAGGCACTGGCCTACTCCAGCACCGCGACCGCGAGCCTGCGCTCGCTGGCCGCGATCGAAGCCTCGAGCCTGGCGGCCGCCATGCGCGCCAATCAGAATTACTGGACCACGGCCGCAGCCGCCGCACCGCAGACGATCTCGATCGTGGGCGCGGCAGTCACCGCGTCCACCGACGGCACGCTGGTGGGAAGCACGGCCGGCTGTGGCGCCGGCACGTTCGGCAGTGCCGCCGCACTGGCCGCCTATGACCTGCAGTGCTGGGCGCAAACGCTCAATACACTGCTGCCGGGCGAAAGCGCCACCGTCACCTGCAGCCCCAATGCCACGGCGACCTATCCGGTCGGTTGCAGCATCCAGGTGAGCTGGGTGGAGCGCTCCACCGCGATCAACACCCAGTCGCAGGGCACCACCATGGCGTCGCCGGTCTATACCCTGTACGTGGAGCCGTAGCGCATGAGCGAACTACACATCGCTAGGCGCGCACCGCGGCGCGAGCGCGGCTTCACGCTGGTGGAGCTGCTCATTGCGGTGCTGATCGGCCTGTTCCTGCTGGGCGGGCTGATGACACTGGTGCAGGACAACCGGCGCACTTTCGCCAGCCAGAACATGCTGTCGCAGCTGCAGGACAGCGAGCGCCTGGCGATGACCATGATGACCGACGTGATCCAGGCCGGCGGTTATTTCCCCGATCCGACCACCAATACGGCGATTACCGCACTGCCGGTGGCCGGCGCGATCGCCGCGGGACAGCCGTTCTTCGGAACCTACAGCGCCGCGGCGCCGGGCGACACCATCACGGTGCGCTATGCCACCACCACCGGCGACACCATCATCAATTGCGCCGGCGGCACCAACACCAGCGGCAACATCGCGCCGCTGCTCTACACCAACACCTTCAGCGTGCTCAATGGGCAGCTGTGGTGCAACCTGAACGGCACCTCGTATCCGCTGGTGGGTACGTTGACCGCGGGCGTGTCGACCCTGGTTCCGAACGCGATCATCGTCAACAACCTCAGCATCCTGTACGGCATCAACAGTTCCGGCAGCGGCAGCAACGTCGACACCTACGCCACCGCCGCCGGCGTCACCAACTGGAACAACGTCATATCGGTGAAGATCACGCTGACCTTCAACAATCCGCTCTGGACGGCGAGCTCGCCGCCCACGCTGCCGAGATACATCACCTTCCAGCGCATCGTCAGCGTCATGGGCCAAACCGGAATCTAGACATGAAACATCGGCGCCACCACTCCCGATCCGGCCAGCGCGGCGTCGTCCTGGTCACCAGCCTGCTGCTGCTGCTGGTGGTCACCATCATGGCGCTGAGCATGTTCCGCAGCTTCGGCATGCAGGAGCGCATCGCGGGCAACGTGCGCGAGAAACAGCGCGCGCTGCAGGTTGCCAACAGCACGCAGGAATATGCCGAGTGGTGGCTCGCCAACCAGAGCGGCGCCATCTACGCCGTCAGCCAGGGCAGCGCGGTCGCCGCCGATGTCACCTGCGGCAATACCGTGCTCGATGCCAATGCGCCGGTGGGTACCGGACAGATCTGCATCGACACCTTGCGTATTCGCGGCATCAGCCCGGCCACATGGCCGAGTTCGATTCCCAGCGCCGGCCCGACCATGGGAGTGCTGTACACGCCGCCTGGCATGAGCGCGGTGAATTACGCGGTCCGGCCCGGATTCTATATCGCCGATGTCGGCTCGCTGGCCACAGCGCGCGGCGAGGTCTACCAGGTCGATGCCTATGGCTTTGGCCTCACCAGCAATGCGATTTCCGTGGTTGAGAGCACCGTTGCAGTCACCTGCATCGTGTGCAACGTGGGAGGATTGTGATGAATGCAAGATATTCCATCGCCGCCGTAGCGGCGATCCTGGCCGCCGGCTTCACCAGTGTCAGCCCGGCGCAGACCACCTTTACCGAAGACTTCACCAGCGGCACCACCACCAACAACTGGTACTTCTTCAATGGCGCCTGCCTGACCGCCGGCACCGTGTCGAACGCGACCAGTCCGGGGAAAGTGCCCTCGTGCACCAGCATCCAGACCTCCTACTATGCGCAGCAGCAGGACCACGATTCGGCGCTGGTCGGCGGCAAGAACGGCGTCGCAGGCGCTGCCCAGACGCTGCCCGATCCGGCCAAGAACGGCGCCCTGCGCTTCACCAACGGCTCGCCCTTCGGGCACGGTGAGAACGGCGCGATCGTGTCGGCCACCGCCTTCAACGCCGGCCAGGGCATCCAGATCACTTTCAAGACCGTCACCTACCGCGGCGACAGCGGCGGCATCGGTAGAGACGGTGCCGACGGCATGAGTTTCTATCTCATCAACGGCGCTGAAAGTCCCGCCGATGGCATCTGGAACGGCATCGGCTCCTGGGGCGGCAGCCTGGGCTATACCTGCTCGAACAGTAATCCGCCCTACGACGGCCTGGTGGGCGCGTACCTGGGGCTCGGCATCGACGAGTTCGGCAATTTCCTCAACGGCAGCAGTCTGGTGGCCGGTTACACCGGTGCCAACATCGCCACCGGCGACAACACCGCGCTCGGTTACGGGTATTTTCCGGGACGCATCGGCTTGCGCGGGGCCGGCAACGTGTCGTGGGCTTATCTGAACAAGACCTATCCGAGCTACTACCCCGCGTCGCTGTCGAGCGCGCAGCAGCAGGCCGCGGTGCAGAAGACCTGCAGCACCGGCTCGGTGTGGAACTACAGCGCCAGTGCCAGCAACCCGACGCTGGTGATCAATCCGACGCCGGCGCTGCAGGACTATGCGCCCATCATCGCCGGCACCAACCCGGCGATCGTGCCGTATTCCGAGCTGCCGTCCTCGATCACGCTCGCCAATGAGTCCGCGATGGCCCGTCCCGATGGCACCACGACCAACGGGGTCACCAATGGCAACGTATTCCTGTACAACCTGCAGATCACGCAAAATGGCCTGTTGAGCTTCTCCTACAGCGTCAACGGCGGTGCCTACACGCCCGTCATCACCTCGCAGAGCATTACGGCATCGAACGGCGCATTGCCGGCCACGCTGCGTTTCGGCTTCGCCGGTTCGACCGGCGGCGACACCAACATCCACGAGATCCTGTGCTTCAAGGCAGCGCCGAGCACCGTGTCGGCGAGCTCGGCGGCGGTCAATGAAAAGCAGACCTCGCAGGTGCAGACCACATCGCAGGCGTACTTTTCGTTCTACAACCCGAATGACTGGACCGGCCGGGTGACCGCCTACGGGCTGGTGGACACCGGCGGACAGATCACCATCCAGAACAATGCCAACTGGGATTCCGAGTGCGTATTGACCGGAGTGCCTGCCAACCAGACCTGCACCTATACAGGCGCGGCCGGCCCGATGTCGGCCGAGGCGATCAGCGGCACCGGTGGCCGCCAGATACTGACCCTGAACGGCCTGGATACCACGGCCGCCGCGGGCATCAAGGGCATACCGTTCGAGTGGGCAAGCCTGACGAGCGCCGAGCAGAACGTGCTCGATGCGGGCGACAGCAGCAATACCGCCAATCGGCTGAATTATCTGCGCGGCGATCGCACCAACGAGATCAACAGCGCCGGTGTCGGCACCTACCGTGCGCGCGACGGCGTGATGGCCGACGTGGTCGATTCGAGCCCGGCGTGGGTCGGGCCGCCGTCGTCACCGTACATCCTGCCGTGGAAGGACCGCTACGTCAGCACCGACACGATCGTCGAGAATCTGTCCAACGGCCAGAGCAGCTATACCGCGTTCCAGACCAGCAACCAGTCGCGCCTGAACGTGATCTACGCCGGCGCCAACGACGGTTTTCTGCACGGCTTCAGGACCGGCTCCGAGGATGCCGCCGGCGACGTGATCAGCGGCAGCTCGACGCCCAATGACGGCTTCGAAGTGCTGGCCTATATGCCGGGTGCGGTGCTGAACACCATCCATTCCTCGACCCCGAGCCTGGACTACGCCAATCCGCAATATGCGCATAATTTCTACGTCGACGGGCCGCCCGGCAGCGGCGACCTGTATTACGGCGGCGCCTGGCACACCTGGCTGATGGGCGGGCTGGGGGCGGGCGGATCCGCCATCTACGCGCTCGACATCACCAATCCCAGCAGCTTCGCCGAGAGCAATGCCGCCTCCCAGGTCATCGGCGAGTGGGGCGCGGCCACGATCAGCTGTGTCGGCAACAGTACCTGCGGCAAGAGCCTGGGCAATACCTACGGCACGCCGCAGATTCGCCGCTTCCACAACGGCAGCTGGGGTGCTGTATTCGGTAACGGCTATGGCAGCGCCAATGGCGATGCCGGCATCTTCATCATGCTGGTCGGCTCCCCGACCGGCTCGGCGCCGCCGCCGGTCACGTTCTACTACCTGAGCGCCGGCAAGTCGCCCGGCAACGGCATTGCCTACGTGACGCCGGCCGATCTGGACGGCGATCACATCACCGATTTCGTCTATGCCGGTGACCTGAAGGGCAACGTGTGGCGCTTCGATCTGACCAGCGCCACGCCATCGAAATGGGCGGTCACCAGTCCGGGTCCGCTGTTTACCGCCACCGGCCCGACCGGCCTGGCGCAGCCGATCACGACCCCGGTGGTCGTGGCCTCGGCGATCGTGGCCGGCACGCAGCCGAACGTCATCGTCGCATTCGGCACCGGGCAGCGCACCCAGTTCACCAACAGCAGCGCGACCAGTTACACCACCAATACGCAGAGCATGTATGGCGTGTGGGACTGGAACTTCAGTACGCCCAATACCGGCTTGACGGTCGCATGGAATACCCAGGCCGTGGCCACCTACTCGAGCCTGACATCCACGGGCAGCACCAGCCAGATCCATACCGCATCGGGACTGGCGGCGCCCTATACCCTGGGCCGCGCGAACCTCACGGCGCAGACCTATACCGTGGTGCAGGGCACACCGGTCACCGTCACCGCCACCAATAATTCGGTCGGCTGGGTCAATTGCGCGAGTACCTGCACCGCGGGCAAGTTTGGCTGGTACGTGGATCTGCCCGGCAGCAACGGCACCACCACCACCAACGGCACGCCGATCATCGAGCAGATCGTCTCCAGCCCGTCCGTGTTCCAGGACGCGCTGATCGTCAACTCGACCATCCCGGCCAACAACCAGCCGTTGAACTGCAACAGCCCCACCACCGATGGCGGCGTCACCTATGCCGTGGCTCTGGTCAGCGGCGGCGTGTTCGCGCAGGGGGGCGGCTCGCCAACATCCACCACCAGCAACTTCTCCAGTGCCTTCGTGAACTACAAGGACACGATGGTCGCTGGAGTACAAAACAACGAGACCGGTGCGCTGTCCGTGGTCAATACCAAGGAGTCCACCACATTCCTGATCGGGCAGAGCATATCGGTCACGGCGGGCCAGGCCCCGGGCCATGCGGATCAGATCGCACTGTCGAACACCACGGTCAACCGCCTGACCTGGGTCGAATTACGCTAGCCACCAGGGCTGACAGGATAAAGACATGCACATGCCAGAACGAAATCAGCGGCGCAGCAGCGGCCCGGCCGGCGGCTTCACGCTGGTCGAACTGATGATCGTGGTGGTGATCGCCAGCCTGTTGCTGGCGATCGCCATCCCCAGCTATATCGACAAGGTGCGCAAGTCACGCCGGGTCGAGGCCAAGACCGCGCTGCTCGACCTTGCCGGCCGCGAGGAACGCTTCTTCAACACCAACAATACCTACAGCAGCACGCCCTCCGACCTGGGTTATGGCGCGGTAGCGGCCTCGTTTCCGATGCCGGTCGGCAGCAACTACTACAACGTCAACGTGACTTTCACGCCGGTGGTCGTCGGCCCGCCGCTGGTGGCCCCGACCTACACCATCACCGCGACGGCCATCAACGATCAGCTCAAGGACACGCAGTGCCAGACCTTCACGCTCACCAGTACCGGCCTGCAGACCTCCGCGCCCAACGCCACCGCGTGCTGGTAGTGCACTGAGCTGGCCGCGCGCTGACCGGGCGAACCCTGCTCCGGTCAGGGTGGCGCGTTTGGTGTAACCTGCCGCCAGGGCCTGCGGCTATGGGCCGCTGGCGCGGCAAATTGCGCAATGATCGGCAAGTACAACATTTTCCTGATCGGCCCGATGGGATCGGGCAAGACTGCAGTCGGCAAGTATCTTGCGCGCATGCTCGACTATCCGTTCCTGGACAGTGACCAGGAGATCGAACAGCGCTGCGGCGCCGATATTCCGCTGATCTTCGAGCGCGAGGGTGAAGCCGGTTTCCGACGCCGCGAGCGCGAGGTGATCGCCGAACTCACCAGCCGGCCGCGCATCGTGCTCGCGACCGGCGGCGGTGCGATCCTGAACGCGGACAGTCGGCGTGAACTCGCCAGCCGCGGCTGGGTGGTTTACCTGGAGACCTCCATCACACAGCAGGCGGAGCGCGCCGGCCGCACCAGTCACCGGCCGCTGCTGCACGGCGCCGATCCCAAGCTGCGGCTCGAGCAACTGATGCGCGCGCGCGAACCGCTGTACCGGGAGATCGCCGACCTGTGCACCGCCACCGACCGGCGCCGGGTACGTGCGGTGGCCGAAAGCATCGCCCAGCAATACAAGGCCTGCCTGCGGCGGCCGGCGGCGAGCGCCAGCAACTGATGGCAGCTATAGCTGGCATGCACACCCTCACCGTCAGCCTGGGCGAGCGCTCATACCCGATCCTGATCGGCTCAGGGCTGCTGCGTTCGCGCGAGCTGCTGGCAGCGCAGCTAGCGGGCCGCGATGTGGCGCTGATCAGCAGCACGGTGGTCGCGGGCTTGTACGCGGATGCGCTCAAGCAGACGCTGCAGCAGCCGCTGGCGGCCGAGGTCATCCTGCCCGATGGCGAGCAGTACAAGACGCTGGCCACGGCCAGCCGCGTGTTCGACGTGCTGATCGCCAATCGCATCGGGCGTGACGCCGTGGTGGTGGCGCTCGGCGGCGGTGTGGTCGGCGATCTGGCGGGCTTCGTCGCCGCCTGCTATCTGCGCGGCGTGGACCTGGTGCAGATGCCGACCACGCTGCTGGCGCATGTGGACTCGTCCGTGGGCGGCAAGACCGCGGTCAACCATCCGGGCGGCAAGAACCTGATCGGCGCGTTCCACCAGCCGCGCGCGGTGATCGCCGATACCGACCTGCTGCAAAGCCTGCCAGACCGGGAGCTGCGCGCCGGCCTGGCCGAGGTCATCAAATACGGCCTGATCTGCGACCCGGGTTTTTTCGACTGGATTGAAGCGAATATCGACGCGCTGCTGGCTCGCTCAGCCGAGGCTCTGGGCTTCGCGATCTATCGCTCGTGCCAGATCAAGGCGCAGATCGTGGCGCGCGACGAACGCGAACAGGGCGAGCGGGCCTTGCTCAATCTCGGTCACACCTTCGGCCACGCGATCGAATCGGCGACCGGTTATGGCTGGCAGCATGGCGAGGCGGTCGGAACCGGCATGCTGATCGCGGCCGAGATGTCGCAGCGGCTCGGCAATCTCGCCCCCTCGGTAGTCGCGCGCCTGCGTGCGCTGCTGCAGCGCGCCGGGTTGCCGGTGGACGCGCCGCGCATCGGCGGCGCGCGCGCCTTCGACTACATGCGCGTGGACAAGAA
>Ga0181537_10003889_pt1 | contig 12579 bp, 9 predicted proteins | sample PEATcosm2014_Bin_39_FD_119765 | JGI IMG/M metagenome (GOLD analysis project Ga0181537, IMG submission 119765) | Peatland microbial communities from MTU Mesocosm Facility, Houghton, MI, USA - PEATcosm2014_Bin23_10_metaG | ecosystem: Environmental > Terrestrial > Soil > Wetlands > Peat | place...
AGCGAGGTGCAGCCAAGGCTTCGAGCCTTGGCAAGCCGAGCGACAAAGCAGACGCCCGCGGCGCAACCGCTCGCGGTTGCGCGCGTTGGCTCGGCGGTTTCACGCCGGCAACGGCAAGCCGTTGCCGCGGGCCAACCCGAAGGGACGGGGCGTCGCACACGCGGATATTTATGAAATGAGGTCTAACCATAAGGTATCTCGATTGCGGCGACAACACCCTGCGGCTGATTCTCCACGAGTGCCAGTCGCCCTTCGGCCCCATACAGGGCCTGCAGCCGGTCGCGGATATTGGCCAACCCGACGCCGCTGCCGGATTGCGCCGCGGCCGCGCCGTCCAGACCCACGCCGGTATCGCTGACCGCCACCCGCAGGCGTCCGCCGGCCGCGCTGGCGTCAATGTCGAGGCGTCCGCCCTCGCGCTTCGGTTCCAGGCCGTGCTTGATGGCGTTTTCAACCAGCGACAGCAGCATCATGGGCGGCAAGGATACACCCTGCAGGTTCTCCGGAACGCTGATCGCGAACTGCAGCCGGTTGCCCATGCGAATCTTGAGGATTTCGAGGTAGGCGCGCGCGAGTTCGGCCTCGCGCCCGAGCGTGGTGCTGTTCTCACGCATCTGCGGCAGCGCCGCGTGCAGGTAGTCGATGAGGTGGTCCAGCATGGTGCTGGCGGCCGCGGCGTCGGCCTCCATCAGGAAGCGCACGTTGGCCAGGGTGTTGAACAGAAAATGCGGCTCGACCTGGGCCTGCATCATTTTAAGCTGCGCTTCCACCACCTGCTTGCTCATCAGGTTGCGCTCGGCCTGCACCCGCAGCAGGTCGGCGCGGGCGCGCGCAGCGCGATTCGAAGCCATCACCGATTTGCCGATCACCGCGCCGGCAAACAACAGCAGCGCGAAGCCGATTAACAGGCCGCTGACCACCAGCCGGTAACCCTTGAGCGCGCTGTGGACTTCCTCGCCGATGGTGTCCGCGACCGCGCTGCCGACGTCGCGCTCGACCAGTTGCATGGCGTCGTTCGACAGCGGTGTCACGCCGGGCAACGGCACGGGCTTGGTGGACGGTGCCGCAGGCGCCGCCGGTACCGCAGGCGAGGCGGGCGTGGGCGGCCACACCGCAACAATCGGCGGCGAAGCCGGCATGGGCGGAATCTTGATTTCGGGTATCTTGATCTCGGGTATCTTAATCTCGGGTATCTTGATAGTGGGAACCTTGTAGGACCTGCCTTCCCCCAGCAAGGCTGCTTCTTTATCCATTTCCCGGTGCGCCGCCTCCACCGCCTTCTGCGATTCGAGCTTGGCGTCGCGCATCGCCTTTTCGTATTGCCGGCGTTGCTCTTCGTATTCCTTGCGTGACTCGCGCTGCTCCTGCAGCAAATCGCGCAAGCGGCTCGCGTCGCCGTGCGTCTGGCCCATTTGGCGGCCAATCTCGGCCTGCTTGGCGGCGAATTCCCGCTTGGCGTCGCGCAGCTCGGTTTCCGCGTCGCGCTGCTTTTCTTCCAGTTCGCGCTGTGCGTCGGTGATGGCCTGCTCGGCTTCGCGGCGCTTGTCCTCGTGTTCCTGCAGCGCGTCCTGCTGCGCCTGCTGCAGCTCGCGCTGCACCCGCGCCAATTCGTCATGCACGCGCTTGCGAATGCGTGCTTCGAGATTGCTCGGCGGCATCGGCATCGGCGGAGCGGGCGGCGGCGCGGCTTCTTCGTCATGGACCGGAGCCTTAGGCGGCTCCGGTGCGGAAGGCGGCGCGACTTTTTTTACCGCCTGCTCGGCAGCCTGTTCGGCGATCCTTCCGGCCTCTTCGGAAATCCTGACCGTGCGGTCGACGATATTGGCGAGCTCGCGCCTGGGGGCCGGCGTCTCCATCATCGCGAACACCAGCGCAACCGCGATGCCGATGGCAGCGACACCAGCCACGACCAGGACCGGCCACGACAGCCGGTCGAGCAATCGACCCAGGAAATTCACGATTGTTTGGCGCCGGCACGTGCGCCGCAGCCTGCCGGAACGGTTACATCGAGATGGGCGGCAGGTTCATCGGCAACGTGATTGTGAATACTATGCAGCATTGCGTTCAATCATAGCAGAGGCGCGCGCAGCGCCTGCGATATTGGCGCGCGTTCCGAGTTTCGCCAGCGGCACCGAAAACGCGGCAATCCTGGAGCCCGAATAAGCGCTTCTGCGGCGGCCAATTCGGGTTTGAGGATGCGACACGGACCGCGACGACGCCGTCGCAGCCGCAGGCATGTGCATGGCCATGGGCTCCTGGCGTTGCAGCATCTCGGCCAGCAGCCACACCAGCAGCGCGCTCGCCATTTGCAGGCCGATCCCGATCAACAGCAGCGAGCCGGGGGTGAATTCATGAATTAGGTTCATATTGAGTCTCCGTGTAGCGCGCGTCGTTTTGCAAACCGGGTTGACGCGCCGTTGGAAAGAGAATACGGACGCGGTGAGGCGAGCCGCAATACCGCGGCGACGAACTGCAGGGAATACAGCACCAGTTGCCATCGGCGGCGATGGATGGATACGCAATTTTGCTGCCGGCGGTATCATCGGCAGCCGTTCGATCGGCCCGTGAGACCGCAATCCTGGAGACCGCAATGCGCTTTGCCCCGCTCTGCCTGTTGTTGACCTCGACTTTCGCCCTTGCTGGACCGCCATACGATCCTGCCGCAATAAGCCGTGGCTTCGCCGCCATCGCCGCCGACCAGCGCGTAAAACAGGGCCTCGAATTTCTGAAAGCTGACCACGCCAACACGCTTGCGGAACAGAAGGCAATCGCGGTGATCCCCGCGCCGCCGTTCAAGGAAAGCGTGCGCGCGCAGGAGCTCGCCAGGCGTTTCTCCGCGCTCGGGCTGACCCGCGTGCACATCGACCATGAAGGCAACGTCATCGGCGTGCGCACCGGAACCGCTGCGGGAGCCGGTCCGCGCCTGGTGGTGTCGGCCCACCTCGACACCGTGTTTCCGGAAGGCACCGACCTCACGCTGCACGAGCGCGATGGCAGGATTTACGCGCCCGGCATCGCCGACGATACGCGTGGCCTCGCCGCCCTGTTGTCGCTGATCCGCGCATTCAACAGCAGTGGCGTGAAGACCGACGGCGACCTGATTTTTGTCTGCACCGTGGGCGAGGAAGGCTTGGGTGACTTGCGCGGAGTCAAGGCCCTGTTCCGCGAAGACCCGGCAATCGACGGCTTCATCTCGATCGATGGCACCGATGTCACGCGCGTGACCTACCAGGGCACCGGGAGTCACCGCTACGAAATCACATATATAGGCCCTGGCGGCCACAGTTTCGGCGCATTCGGGCTGCCGAGCGCGATCCATGCCATGGGGCGCGCCATCGCGAGCATCGGCGACATCACCGTACCCAAGGAACCGAAAACCACGTTTACCGTCGGCACGGTGGCCGGCGGCACTTCGGTCAACGCCATCGCCGGCTTCGCGAAAATGGAAATCGACATGCGCTCCAACAGCAACGAGTCCCTGCTCGCGCTCGAAGACAAGGTACTGACGGCGGTGAAGCGGGGGGCGGCGGATGAGAACGCGCGCTGGAAGCCGGAGCAGGCGGCCAACGCCATCCGCGTCGAAATCAAGCTGGTGGGAGACCGCCCCGCCGGCGCCCCGACGCAATACCAGCCCATAGTCGAAGTGAGCAGTCTTGCCACGGCTGCCATCGGCCAGACGCAGACGCTCGAGGCCGCCTCGAGCACCGATTCCAACATCCCGATCAGCCTCGGCATTCCGGCGGTGACCCTGGGCGGCGGCGGCAAGTCCGGCGGCGCCCACTCGATCGGCGAATGGTTCGACCCCACGGATGCCTACCTTGGGCCGCAAAAAGTCTTCCTGACTGCGCTGGGACTGGTAGGCGTGGACGGCGTGGCTGCACCGGCGCTGGCGAAGCGCGCCGCCGGCAAGTAACAGCTGGAAACCCGCGCCTTGGTGCCGGCCGCCGTGGTGCGCTTCCATTGCCGCTTTGAAGTTGCCATAATCTGAGCGCCCGCGCCCGAGAAGGACCGAAACAAGGGCCGGAAGCGAACGGGGAAGCATGAGCGAGAAAACGGTGCTCCTGGTGGAGGACAACCCCGACGACGAGGCGTTGACGCTGAATGCTTTCGAAAAAAGCGGCGTCGCGCACGCCATGGTGGTGGTGCGCGACGGCGCCGAGGCCCTCGACTATTTATTCGGTACCGGCAGCTACGCCGGCCGCGACGCAACGGCAGTTCCGAATTTGATATTGCTCGATCTCAAATTGCCCAAGTATTCCGGGCTCGAAGTGCTGGAGCGGGTGCGCGCTGACGCGCGCACCCGTCTCGCGCCGGTGGTCGTGCTGTCGTCGTCTGACGAGCCGGACGACCAGGTCGAGAGTTACCGCCTTGGGGTCAACAGCTACGTGCGCAAGTCGATCGACTTCGACCGCTTCGCCCGCGGCATCCGCATGCTCGCGGAATACTGGCTCGAACTGAACCAGGGAGTCCGCTAAGGCGGGTCGCGCACGTGGGCATTTCATTGCGCGTCCTGCTCGCCGAGGATTCCGAGGACGATGCCCTGCTCCTGCTCGGCGAGCTCGAATCCAGCGGCTATGAGGTCATCCACCACCGCGTGGAGAATGAACCGGCGATGCGCGACGCGCTCACCGGCTCCGCCTGGGACCTCATCATCTCGGACTACACGATGCCGAGTTTCTCCGGCCTGGCGGCATTGCGCGTCGCGCAGGAACTGCGGCCGGATCTTCCGTTCATCGTGATTTCGGGCAACGTCGGCGAGGACGTCGCGGTCGAAGCCGTGCGCGCCGGGGCCAACGACTACCTGCTGAAGGGTAATCTGCGGCGGTTAAGCTCGGCGGTCGAGCGCGAGCTGCGCGACGCCGAGGAGCGCCGCGCGCGGCGGCGCATCGAGGACGCGCTGCGCGACAGCGAATTGCGTTTCCGCACGCTGGTATCGAACATGCCCGGCGTGGTGTTCCAGATGATGCTGAAGCCCGACGGCACCTTCGAATTTCCCTACGTCAGCGAAGGCTGCTACTCGCTGTTCGGCGTGCGCCCGCAGTCGCTCGCCGAAAGCCCGCAGCTGTTCCTCGAATTCATGCTGGCCGAGGACCGGCTCGCCTACAGCCAGGCGCTGATGAACTCGGCTCTGCAGTTTACGACGTTGAATTGGGAGGGGCGCATCCGGCTGCCGCAGGTCACCGAAAAATGGATCAGCCTGCGCTCGAGCCCGCGGCGCGGCGCCGACGGCGACATCATCTGGGACGGCCTCATCACCAATATCACGCACAGCAAGCTGGCCGAGCTCGAGATCCGCGCCTCGCGCGAGCAGATCAGCGCGCTGACCTCGCACCTGCAAACCATCAAGGAAGAAGAACGCGCCGAAATCGCGCGCAATATCCACGACGACGTCGGCGGCACCCTGGTTGCGATCAAGATCGAGCTGGCGTGGCTCGCCAACCGGCTGCCCAAGTCGCAACGCGCGCTGATCGACAAAGCGCGCTCGATCGAAATCCTGGCCGACCGCGCGATTGCCGAGACCAGCCGCGTGGCGCACAACCTGCGCCCCGGCATCCTGCTGGAATTCGGGCTGGCCGCCGCCATCGAGTCGCACGCCCAGGAATTCGCCAGCCGCATGGGAATTTCCTGTAACGTTGCAGTCGAGGACTCGGACGCCGACCTGCGCCCGGACCTGGCGCTGTCGATTTTCCGCATTTTTCAGGAGACGCTGACCAACATCGCCAAGCACGCCCACGCCTCGAACGTGGGCGTGAGCCTGCAGCGCAGCGAAGGCGAACTGTGGCTGGAGGTGCGCGACGACGGCTGCGGCATCGTGCCCGAGGACCGGCTCAAGGCTTCGTCGTTCGGCCTGCAGGGCATCGAGGAAAGGATGCGCCACTTCGGCGGCAGCGTTAGAATCGAAAGTGTCCGGGGAAGCGGTACCGTGATACGGGTCGCAGTGCCGCTGGAAAAGCCGCAGCCCACGACGGTGTTCGAGCCCGTCGAACTCCAGCACAACCTGTTTTGACGGAGCCCGCCGCCCCCGGCGTATCGACCATGATTCGCGTTCTTATTGCCGACGACCACGCCATTGTGCGCCAGGGCCTCAAGCTGATCCTGTCTGAGACCAGCGACATGTCGGTGGCGGGCGAGGCCGACTCCGGCCTGCACGCGCTCAAGCTGGCGCGCGAGGGCAAATGGGACGTCGCACTGCTCGACATCTCGATGCCGGACAAGAACGGCATCGACGTGCTGAAAATCATCAAGGGCGAATTTCCCAAGCAGCCCGTGCTCATGCTGTCGATGCACCCGGAGGAGCATTACGCGATCCGCGCGCTCAAGGCAGGCGCCTCCGGCTACCTGACCAAGCAAAGCGCGCCCGCGCTGCTGGTCACCGCGATTCGCCAGGTCGCGAGCGGCCGCAAATACGTGAGCCCCGAGCTCGCCGAGAAACTTGCCAGCACCCTCGGCGGTGACACCGACCGTCCGCTGCACGAAAATCTGTCCGATCGCGAATACCAGGTGCTGTGCCTGATCGCGTCAGGCAAGCCGCTGTCCGAGATCGCCGAGACCCTGTCGTTGTCGGCCAAGACTGTCAGCGTGTACCGCGCGCGCCTGCTGGAAAAAATGAACCTTAAAAACAACGCCGAACTCACGCATTACGGCATCAAGCACCAGTTGGTGGAATAGGCCCGGTAAGCGCCGGACCCGGCGCGCCCGCGCCAGGCATCGATCTGCACTCACAACGGTTTTCTCTAAAGTCGGCCCGGCGCGCGCCGTTAACCAGTCGATGGAAGACGAAAACCTCGTCCGGCGCCGTGGCTTTGCCATGCCGTCCGCTCGCGAGGCTGCGCGCGGGTAATAATTCGATGAGCTCTACGCTGTCCAATCCCTCGGAAATCGCGCGCGAAGCCTTGCGCCGGCTCGCCACCCGGCGCGTGGCGCCGACGCCCGATAATTACCGCGAGCTGTACCACGAAATTTCCGGCATGGCGGACGAGCGTGCCGCGGCCGAACGCGCATTCCAGGGCCTGGCGCAGGAGTTTGCGCGCACCGAGGGCCTGTCCCCTGCCCTTGCCCAGCGCCTCGACCGCGCAATCAAGGAGCGGGACTGGGACGAGGTCCGCAGCCTGATGGCAGACGCCTTGCGCGAGCGCCCGGGCGCCAAGGCGGTGCCGCCCTGGCCCACTCTGATTCGCAACCTGCTGCAGCAATGGGAGACGCGGCAGGTCGGGCTCACCCCGGCGCGCAAACGCGACAGCCTGGAACGGGTGTTGAACGGCGCGGCCAGCGATCCGGCGCTGCTCGGCAGCAGGCTCGGCGCCCTGGTCGAAAGCTGGGCCGCCACCCCGCCCTCGCGCACCGATCCCGCTGTGCGCATCGAGCCCATCGCCGGCCGCGAAGGCGACGCGGCGCCGAGCGAGGGCTCCGCGACCGCTGCGCTGCGCGAGCTGCTCGCCGATACCCTGGAAGCCGCAGCCAAACCTTATGCGGCGAGCACACCCGCCCTGCTGGCGGACGCGCGGGCGCTGTCGCGCCGGGTGCGTTCGGCGCGCGACAGCACGGAACTCGCCGCCATTGCCGGCGCCCTCAAGAATTTCTGGTTCCGCCTGGAGCTGGCCTGCGGCGACGACGCCGAGCTGCACGAAGGCGTGCTGCGCCTGCTGCGGCTGCTGATCGAGAACGTGGGCGAGCTGGTGGTCGACGACAAGTGGTTGGGCGGCCAGATCGAGCTGGTCCGCCGCGCCATCACCAACCCGGTGTCGTTGCGCATGCTGGACGACGCCGAGCGCGCGCTGAAAGAAGTCATATACAAGCAGAGCCAGCTCAAGCTCAGCCTCACCGAGGGCAAGACCCAGTTCAAGGTCATGGTCAGCGGCTTCATCGACCAGCTCTCGCGCATGGCCGAACACACCGGCAACTACCATGGCCGCATCGAGAGCTGCGCGAAGAAGATCCGCGAAACCGACGACATCGGCAACCTCAATAATATCGTCGAGGAAGTGCTGCGCGAGACCCGCGCCATGCAAACCGACACCATGCGCGCGCGCGACGAGCTGCTGCTGTCGCAGAAACGCGCGCAGGAAGCCGAGGCCCGCATTCACCAGCTCGAAATCGAGATCGAGCGCATCAGCGACCAGGTCAGCGAGGATCAGCTCACCCAGGTGCTCAACCGGCGCGGGCTGGATCATGCCATGCAGCGCGAGACCGCGCGCGCCGCACGCCGGCATTCGCCGTTGTCGATTGCGCTGCTCGATATCGACAATTTCAAGAAGCTCAACGACCATCACGGGCATCAGGCGGGCGACGCCGCGCTGAAGCATCTGGCCGACGTGATCCGCGAAACCGTGCGTCCCAACGACGTGGTGGCGCGTTACGGCGGCGAGGAATTCCTGATCCTGCTGCCGGACACCGCGGTGGACGCCGCCACCGAGATCATGGTGCGCCTGCAGCGCGAGCTCACGCGGCGTTTCTTCATGCATGGCAACGAGCGCCTGCTGATTACTTTCAGCGCCGGCGTGGCGATGTTCGAGCCGGGAGAGCACCAGGACGCGGTGGTGGCGCGCGCCGACGCCGCCATGTACGAGGCCAAGCGCAGCGGCAAAAACCGCGTGCTGACCGCCTCCGCGCAGGCGTTACAGGAAGAATCGGACGCCTGAAGGCGCGCGCCATGGCAGCCACCGTCCGCCGCGTTTCATCTGCCTCGCCGCGCCGGACGTTTTGTGTATCATGCCGCATTTTCGCAGGCTCCCCGCCACGCAACGCCTCCTGCCATGCCGGCAATCGTTGACATCCTGCTGGTCGAAGACGATCCCGACGACGCGGAACTCGCGCTGGGTGCGTTGAACCGCAGCGGCCACGCCGGGCGCGTGTATCACGTCGGCGACGGCGCCGCCGCCATCGATTTCATCTGTGGCCAGGGCATCCACGCCGGCCGCGACACCACGCGCCAGCCGCGCATGGTGCTGCTCGACCTCAAGCTGCCCAAGCTCGACGGCTTCGACGTGCTCGAGCGCATCCGCAACTTTGCCGCAACGCGCCGCCTGCCGGTGGTGATCCTCACGTCGTCCAACGAGGAGCGGGACCGGGCCCAGGGTTACAACCTCGGCGCCAACGGCTACGTGGTCAAACCCGTCGATTTCGACGAATACAAAGCGGCTCTCGCCGCGATCAGCCGCTACTGGATCGGCCTCAACCAGCCGGCCCCCTGAGACGCGCAGGCCGGCCGGACTGCGCGGCGAATTAACGCCGTTTTTGCCCTCAGTTCGCGGCCTGCCGAGGCCTGGACTCCTGATATCTTCGCCCTGCCAACCGGGAAAACCGGCGCTCGCACCTGCCTGAATCGCGCCCGCAGACAAGGTATTTGACGGGTTGCCGATGTTCCCGGCCTAAAGCTTTGTTGCGGGATGACCGATATCTTCGGCAACGGAGGTGGCTCGCTAGCACATGTCCTGGCACACCAACGTGATCGGCTTCAGGCCGAAACTTTTTAACCAGGAATAGGAGACGGGAAATGCCTTCAATCATTAACACCAACATCAACTCGCTGATGGCGCAGGGTAACCTCGCCAGTTCGCAAAACTCGCTGTCGACTGCGATCGAACGCCTGTCGTCGGGCCTGCAAATCAATTCCGCCGCCGACAACGCGGCCGGATTCGCGATTTCGGCGCGCATGACTTCGCAGATCAACGGCGACACGCAAGCTTCAGCCAACGCCAACGACGGCGTTTCCCTGGCGCAAACCGCACAGGGCGACCTCGGCACGATTTCCAACGACCTGCAGACCATTCGCACGCTGGCGGTGCAGTCGGCGAACGGCACCAACAGCGTGAGCGACCGCCAATCACTTAACGCCCAGGCGCAGCAGCTGGTTGCTGAAATCGACCGCGTTGCGCAAAGCTCCGCGTTCAACGGCGTCAATCTGCTCGACGGCACGTTTACCAACCAGCAGTTCCAGGTTGGCGCCAACGCCGGACAGACCATCACCATCGGCGCGATCGCCAGCGCCCGCACCTCCGCGCTCGGTGCAAGTTATTCCGCCAGCTTGACCAGCGGTGTAACCACCGGCCCCCTGGTGTCAGGTTCTTTGACGCTTAACGGCGTTGCCATCAACGCCTCGGTCGCCGGTTCGGGCCAAGGGCAGAGCGCGGACAGCGCTTATGCAATTGCACAAGCGATCAACGCGTCGTCCGGTTCGGGCGTCACCGCGACCGCCAATGCGACCAGCGTGACCGGTGCGGTTCAAACCACTTTCGGCGCCATTGCCGCCAACGCGATCCAGATCAACGGGGTCAACGTCGGTGCGATAGCAGCCGGCGGTGCCGCGCCGGCACAGGGTGTCAATGTAGCCAATGCGATCAACCTGGTTTCCGCCGCCACCGGCGTGACTGCCACCGCGGCTGCAAGCGGTGCGGTTACGCTGACGGCCTCCGACGGCCGCGACATCGTGGTTGCGGGAGCGGTTGCCGCGTCTTCGGGCCTTAGCAACGCAACGACCACCGGCACCATCGCACTGAGCAGCACTTCGGTTGCGGGTATCACCGTGGCTGGCACCACTCCGGCGCTTGCTGGATTGAGTGCGGGCACGACCGCTGCCTCGCTTACCGGCACCGCGCTCAGCAACATCAGTCTGTCGTCGGTAGCCGGCGCGAACACTGCGCTGGCTTCGATCGACGCTGCGATCGCCACGGTGGATTCGACCGCGGCCTCGCTCGGCGCGTACCAGAACCGCTTCACTTCCGTGGTGTCGACGCTGCAAGGCGACGCAACCAACCTTACCGCAGCCCGCAGCCGCATTCAGGACACGGACTACGCGGCGGAAACGGCGGAAATGACGCGCGACGAAATTCTGCAGCAGGCAGGCACCGCCATTCTGGCGCAAGCCAACCAGCTGCCGAACGAAGTGCTGTCGCTGCTCAAGTAATCGGGTAACTGAAGCAACAGACCGGGCCGGGGTGGCGATTGCCCCCCGGTCCCTTCGGCGCCGCAACAGAAACATCCGGCCATTACGGCCGATAACACCTCAGCGCATGCTGACTCAATCGCCCGCCTCACGCGGACGATTCTGTGAGCAACATGGAGGCTCTCATGGGCAAGCCCATTTCGAAGATCGCGACCCGGCGAGGGCGCAATCCCGTCTTGTCATTCAGCGTACGCATTGGCGCAGCTCTCGCGCCGAGCCGGTCGGCGCGCGTCTTTCGCACCGGAGCGTAACGCATGACGATCTCCAATACCGCCGCGATCTCGTCTCCGGGCATCGGCTCCGGGCTTAACGTCAACAGCATCGTTTCGCAACTGATGTCGGTTGAGCAGCAGCCGCTTACCCAGCTGCAGACGCAGGCCGCTGGCTACCAGGCGGATTTGACGGCCTGGGGCACGGTACAGAGCGGAATATCGTCGTTGCAGACCGCGGTGCAGGCGCTCGACAACCCGAGCCAGTTCCAGTCGCTGTCGGCGACGGTCGGCGACACCAGCCAGCTCTCCGCGAGCATCAACGCCACCGGCGCGCAGGCGGTTGCCGGCAATTACTCGATCACGGTCAACAACCTTGCGCAAAGCCAGAAACTTATCAGCAGCGGCTTTTCGAGCACCGGCAGCGGCGTCGGCAGCGGAACTCTCACTTTCGAGTTCGGCACTTACAACAACACAGCCAACACGTTTACGCCCAATGCCTTGAGCAACGCCGCGAGCGTCACCATCAGTTCCGGCAACGACACCCTGCAGGGCATCGTCAACGCGGTCAACGCGGCCAATGTCGGCGTCACCGCCACCATCGTGAACGATGGCAGCGCCAACGGCAACCATATCGTCTTCACCTCGAACAACACCGGCACCTCGAACAGCCTGCGGGTCCAGGTCGCCGACGACGATGGCAACAACACCGACACCAGCGGTCTGTCGCAGCTCGCGTACGATCCCACCGCCGCCGCGGGCAGCGGCCAGAACCTGAGCCAGACCCAGGCGCCGGCAGACGCGTCCATCAGCATCGACGGCATTGCCATCACCAGCGCGTCGAACACGGTCAACAATGCGATCCAGGGCGTGACGCTCAATTTGACGAAGGCCGACCCGAGCTCGCCGACCACCTTGTCGGTAGCCAAGGACGACAGCGGGATTTCCACCGCTCTCAACAACTTCGTCACCGCGTACAACGGTCTCAACAGTACGATGGCGCAACTGACGGCATACAACTCATCGACCAGCACCGCCGGATTGCTGCTGGGCGACCCGACCGCCGACTCGCTCGAGGAGCGCATCCGCGCAGTGATGTCGCAATCCCTGCCGTCGGGGGCATTGAGCTCATTGGAACAGGTCGGCCTCGGTTTCAATTCTGACGGCTCGCTGTCGCTCAACAGCACGACACTGAATTCGGCGGTGCAGTCGAACGCCGGCGATTTCGCCGGGCTGTTCGCGGCGCTGGGAAGCCCCAGCGACAGCCAGATCAGCTACGTGTCGTCGACCGCGGCGACAACCGCCGGTTCGTATGCGATCTATGTCTCGCAAATGGCGACCAACGGCAATGCGCAAGGCTCGCAGGCGGCGCAGACGACGATTACCCAGGGCGTCAACGACACGCTGGATCTGACAATCGACGGCATC
>Ga0181537_10003892_pt1 | contig 12571 bp, 9 predicted proteins | sample PEATcosm2014_Bin_39_FD_119765 | JGI IMG/M metagenome (GOLD analysis project Ga0181537, IMG submission 119765) | Peatland microbial communities from MTU Mesocosm Facility, Houghton, MI, USA - PEATcosm2014_Bin23_10_metaG | ecosystem: Environmental > Terrestrial > Soil > Wetlands > Peat | place...
CCAGCGGCACATGGAAGGGTCCCGGATCGAGCGGAAAGAACAGCTGCCCGCCATCCGGATGATAGTTCGCATGCCACATGAGCATGCGGCCGGGCGCACGGCGGTGCTCGGTGCAGGCGCGCTCCGGCGGCTCGGCGTAGGCGAGCACATAGTGACCGCCGACGGCCTCGTTGCGCCCGTAGAGCACATCGCCGCGCCACTCGGATACGAATACACCCTCGGTGGTGCCGCCCTCATCACCGCTGTCCGCATCGACGGGCCGTGATCCGAGCGCCGGCCAGCGCACGATCTCGATCGGGCAGGCCTCGGGATCCTCGACGAGGTGACCGAAGCCTGCGAGCGATTCGGGCGTTGCCTTCACCACGGGCATCGGCAGGATGCGAAGGCCGGGCGGCAGATCGGGATGCAGGTAATCGATTCGAGGTGACATGGGAGGCGACCTGGGCGGCGGCATGGGAGGTGGAGGTGGCATGGGAGGTGGAGGTGGCATGGGAGCTGACTCGAGGGCCCGTCAATGGGCGCTGACTAGCCCAAGAACTCGCCTTCTTCGAGCACCTCGATGAGCATCGGCGTATCGAGGCGATCGGCGCTGCGCAGGTGGGTGTGCAGCTCCTCGAAGCTGCGCGCGCGCCCCGCGCGGCAACCGAACGCGCGCGCGAGCGCGAGGAAATCCGGCGTATAAATGTCGACGCCGATGGCCGGGATGCCGCGCCCCTGCATGTAGCGCTTGATCTCGCCATAGCCGTGGTTGTTCCAGAGCAGCACGATGATCGGCGCCTTGGCCTCGACCGCCGAGGCGAGCTCCGGAAGAGTGAACTGCAGACCTCCATCGCCGATCAGGGCCACGACCGGCCGATCCGGTGCCGCGAGTTTTGCGCCGATGGCCGCCGGCAAGCCGTAGCCGAGGGTGCCGTAACCGGTGGCCGAGTTGAACCAGGAGCGCGGTCGGGATGCCTCGTAACAGTGGTTGCCGGAATAGACGGGCTGAGTCGAGTCGCCGACGATGATCACGTCGGGGAGCGTCTGTTGCACCACCTCGAGCGCGTGGCGTTGCGGTCGCCACGCCGCCGGCCACTCCACCTCGAGTCGCGCGCGCGCCCGGGCCGCGAGGCTCGCCCCCTCGGTCGCCCGCTCGCCCGCCCCCTCGCTCGCCACAGCATCCGGCTTCGTCGCGCCGAGCCCCGCGAGCAGCGCGCGCAACCCTAAGCGCGCATCGCTCAAGATCGCAAGGTCGGCCGGGAAATTGCTGTTCAACTGCTCGGCGTCGATGTCGATTCGAATCAGCCGGCCGGGGAGACGCAGGCCGTTGTCGTTGAACAGATCGTAGTCCGTTTCGCCGAGCTCGGTCCCCACCGCGAGCACGACGTCGGCGGCTGCGAGCAGCTCGCGCACCGCGGGGAAGGTGGCATTCGAGCCGAGCGCGAGCGGATGCCCTTTCGGTAGCACACCCTTGGCGTTGATCGTGCAAGCGGTCGGCGCATCGAGCCGCTCGGCGAGCGCGGTCGCCTCGGGTCCCGCATCCACACAACCGCCGCCGAGCAGCAGCATCGGCCGTCGCGCCGCGCCGAGCGCCTCGATGGCGCGCTCGAGATCCGCCGGATTCGGCCCGGGCCGGTGAGGCGGTGGCGCGATGCGGGTGCCCTCGAGGTGATCGGCCGGCGAGGTGATGACGTCGATCGGGATCTCGATGTGCACAGGCCGCGGCCGGGCGGCGCCAAAGACGGCGAAAGCCCGTGCCAGTACGGCAGGCAACTCGTCTGTTCGCAGCAGGGTGTGGCTGAAGGCGGTGACCCCGGCGGTGAGAGCGCATTGCGAAGGCAGCTCGTGCAGCCGCCCTCCGCCGAGACCGAGTTGTTCCGTGCGGTTGACGCTCGAGATCACCAGCATCGGGATCGAGTCGCCCCGCGCCTGCGCCATCGCGGTCATGATATTGGTCATGCCGGGGCCGGTGATGATGAAGCATACGCCGGGCTTGCCGCTCACGCGGGCATAGCCGTCGGCCATGAAACCGGCGCCCTGCTCGTGCCGCGGAGTGATGTGCCGGATGCGCGTTGCGGGCAGGCCGCGATACAGCTCGACGGTATGCACGCCGGGAATTCCGAACACGAGCTCGACGCCGTGCCCGGCGAGCAATTCGACCAGCCGCTCCCCGCATGTCATACGCGATCCCCCAGGTCGGCCGCGCGGCGGCCGCAGCTTGATCATATCTCGGTCCACGTTCGATGATGTATCCTCCTGCGGGATCGAGGGAGACGAGTGAATCGAGGGGTTCGATGAAAAAAGACCCAGCGCGGGTTTCACCCACGCGCCGCGAGCTCTTGCGCATGATCGGGGTCAGCGCCGGGTCGAGCGCGCTCTATCACGCGATGACGAGCCTGGGAATCGCCGCCGATTCGCCGTATCGCGGACCCATCGATCTCACAGGAGCACCCGCCGGCGCTTCGGTGCTCATCCTGGGCGCCGGTATCGCCGGCATGAGCGCCGCTTATGAGCTGCGCAATGCCGGCTATCGCGTGCAGGTGCTCGAATACAATCATCGGCCGGGCGGCCGCAACTGGACGCTGCGAGGGGGCGATCGCTACACCGAGTTGGGCGGCGCGACTCAGGAGTGCCATTTCGATCCCGATCACTACATCAATCCCGGACCCTGGCGTCTTCCCTATCACCACCGCGGCATGCTGCACTATTGCAAGACTCTGAAGGTGCCGCTCGAGCCTTTCCTGCAAATCAACTACAACGCCTACCTGCACTCGAGCCGCGCCTTCGGCGGCAAGCCGCGCCGCTTTCGCGAGATCAAGGCCGATTATCAGGGGCATGTGGCGGAGCTGCTCGCGAAGGCGACGTCGCAGCGCGCGCTCGATACGCATGTGAGCGCGGAAGATCAGGAGAAGCTGCTCGAGTCACTGCGCTCCTGGGGAGCACTCGACAAGCAGTTGTCCTATCGGGCCAGCGGGGCGAGCAGCGATCGGCGCGGCTATGAGAAAGAGCCCGGCGGCGGCTTGAGCGGGCGAGCCGTGCCCTCGAAACCGATCGGTCTGTCGGAGTTGCTCGACTCGCGTCTGTGGGAGGGCATCGCGAACGGCGACTACTTCGACATGCAGCAGGCGCTGTTCCAGCCGGTGGGTGGGATGGGCCGCGTCGGCGAGGCGTTCGGCCGCGAGCTCGGGCCCCTGATCCGCTACAACGCTCGCGTGGTGGAGATTCATCAGGACGATCACGGCGTGAGTGTCGCCTATGAGGACCTCGCAGCGCCCGGTACGCGCCTCTCGGCGCGCGCAGATTGGTGTCTGTGCACCATCCCGCTCAGCGTGCTCTCTCAGATACCGATGAACGTGGGCTCGGCCCTTGCCACGGCCATCGCAGCGGTCCCCTACGCCTCGGCCATCAAGGTCGGGCTGCAATTCAAACGCCGTTTCTGGGAAGAGGACGACCACATCTACGGCGGCATCACCTACACCGACCTGCCCATCACGAACATCGGCTATCCCAATTATGGTATGCACGGCGGCGGCAAGGGCGTGCTGCTCGGCGCCTACATCTGGGGAGGCGATGCGATGGAATTCACCGCCATGGCGCCCGAGGAGCGGGTTCAGGCCGCGCTCGCCTACGGCGCGCAGATCCATCCGCAGTACCTGCGCGAGTTCGACAACGGTGTCGCGGTCGCCTGGAGCCGTGTGCCGTTCACGCTCGGCTGCTTCGGCATCTGGAGCGAGGACGCGCGCGCCAACCATTACGATGACCTCTGTGCGATCGATGGGCGCATCGCCCTCGCCGGTGAGCATGCCTCCTTCATCAACGGCTGGCAGGAAGGCGCGGTCACCTCGTCGCTCGATGCCATCGGACGGATCCATCAGCGTGCGGTCGCGCGCGGAGCGGCCTCGTGAGCAGGTGGGGGGGAGACTTGCGCGCCGCCACGGCCCTGGTGCTCGCGCTCGCACTCGCGGTCACGCTCTCGCTCGCGCAGCGGGCGGTCGCCGTGGACGCGGCCGCGAGTCCCCTCGTGAGCGCACCGTCCAATCTCCTGAGCGGCGCCGACATCTACGCGCATATCTGTCAGAGCTGCCACATGGCGCAGGGCGCGGGCGCCGTCGGCGCGGGCCGCTTCCCCAAGCTCGCGGGCGACCCCGCGCTGCGCTCCTGGGAGTACGTCGCCATCACGGTGCTGAACGGCCGCCACGGCATGCCGCCCTTCGGCAGCTGGGGCGCGATGGGACCGCTTCGCTTGAGCATTCACTTGAGCGATGCGCAGGTGGCGGAGGTCGTCAACTACGTGCGCACGCACTTCGGCAATCACTACATCAGTCACGTGCGGGCGGATCAGATCAGAGGACTGCCCCACCCGGCCGATTCTGCAACCGACTAAACCTTGAGCTCTGAATCTCGAGCTGAAACCACGAGGGCATGTTCCATGCGAAAAGAGTCACTACGCCGACCGCGGTCGGCCCTCTCCGCCGGTGCCGCACCGCTCGCCGGCGCCACGCTGTTCGCCGGCGCCACGCTGCTCGCCGTGACGCTGGCTCACGCACAGGATGTCGTGCGCACGCCGCTGCCGGACAACGATCCCTTTCCGATCTCCGCGGCGGTGACGGTGCACGCCGGAGTCGACACGGTCTACGTGAGTGGCGCACTGCCGAACGCGATCAACAAGGATGCGCCCAAGGGTACGGCGCCGGTCTACGGCGACATGCAGACGCAGACGGTGAGCGTCCTCAACAAGATCAAGGGCACGCTCTCGAAGCTCGGGCTCGGCATGGGCGATGTCGTCAAGATGACGGTCTTCATGGTCGCCGACCCGGCCTTCGACAACAAGCTCAATTTCCCCGCCCTGATGGCGGGCTACAGCCAGTTCTTCGGCACGAAGGATCAGCCCAACAAGCCCGCACGCAGCGCGGTGCAGGTGGCCGCGCTGGTCGTGCCCGGACCGCTGCTCGAGGTCGAGGTGATCGCTGCCAAGTCGCATTGAGCGCCGGGTGCGGGCCTCGAGCGGCGCATGAGCATCTGGGTCGGCACGTCGGGATACAATTATCCCGAGTGGCGCGGCAGCTTCTATCCGGAGAAGATGCCGACCAAAGCGATGCTGCCCTATTACGCCGAACGCTTCTCGACGGTCGAGATCAACTACACCTTCTATCGCTCGCCCACCCCGAAGATCCTTGCCGGCTGGAGTGAGGCGGCGCCGCAGCATTTCAAGTTCACGCTCAAGGCGCCGAAGCGCATCACCCATATCGCCCGACTCAAGGACTGCGCGGAGCCGCTCGAGTACTTCCTCGAAACGGCGCGCACGCTCGGATCGAAGCTCGGCGTGATCCTCTTTCAGCTTCCGCCCTCCCTGAAACAGGACCTGGCACGGCTGGAAGCCTTCGCGGATCTCCTGCCGGCTGACCTCCATGCCGCCTTCGAGTTTCGCCATCCCTCCTGGCTCAGCGCCGAGACACTCGCGCTGCTGCGCTCGCGCAACTTCGCGCTGTGCATCGCCGACACCGAGGAGAGCTCGACCCCGCTCGAGATCACGGCGGAGCACGCCTACTTCCGCCTGCGCGACGAGGGCTATACCCCCGCCGATCTCGGCCGCTGGGCACGGAGCATCCGCGAGCGCACTGCTCATTGTCGTGAGGTGTTCGTGTATTTCAAGCACGAGGAATCCGGCTCGGGACCCGCCTTCGCGCGCATCTTTCTCGAGGCGCTCGGCAAGCCCTGATCGCGCTTCCAGAGCCGAATATGGCCAGTCGGAGTGGCCGGGCGGGGCATACTCCCCCAGATGCTCGAGCAGGCGGGTCTGACACGCGACGTACTGGACCGCGCACGACGCAGCCGCGATGCGCGCTTCGACGGCAAGTTTTTCATCGCCGTCACCTCCACCCGCATCTACTGCCGGCCCATCTGCCCGGCAAAGACCTCGCGCGATTCGAACGTCCACTACTACGCGACGGCGGCGGAGGCGGCCGCCGCCGGATTCCGTCCCTGCCTGCGCTGTCGTCCGGAAAGCGCGCCGGGGTCACCCGCCTGGATGGGAACCTCGGCGGTGGTGCGCCGGGCGCTGCGCCTGATCCAGGATGGCGCTCTCGATGAGCACTCGATCGAGGAGATCGCCCTGCGGTTGGGCGTCGGCGCCCGCCATCTGCATCGCTTGTTCACCCGTCACCTCGGCGCCTCGCCGCTCGCCATCGCGCGCACGCGGCGTCTGCACTTCTCGAAGCAGCTCCTCGATGAGACCGACCTGCCCGTCACCGAGGTGGCGCTCGCTTCGGGCTTTCGCAGCGTGCGCCGCTTCAACGATGCCTTCAAGGCGATGTACCGCCGTCCGCCGCGCGAGATTCGGCGCCGCCTGCGAGCGGGTAGGCTGCAGGGCGCCGATGCCGAGATCCGTCTGCGGCTCACCTATCGCCCACCCTACGAGTGGCGGCAGGTGCTGCGCTTCCTCGAGCGCGGCGCCCTCAAGGGCGTCGAGGTAATTCAGGAGGGGATGTATGCGCGCACCGTCCGCACCTCGAGCGGCGCGGCGATTCTCGAGGTCCATCATCAGCCTCATGCCGACGCGCTCGAGCTTCGCCTGCGCGGTGGCGAGTCCTCCGATCTGCTGCCGATCTCCTCGAGCGTGCGCCGCATGTTCGACTTGAGCGCCGATCCGGCCCGCATCGCGAGCATTCTGGCGCGCGATGCCGAGCTCGCGCCGCTGCTCGCGCGCCGACCGGGACTGCGCATTCCCGGTACCTGGGATGCCTTCGAGAGCGGCGTGCGTGCCATTCTCCTGCGCGGCTCGGACGAGACGAAGGCGCGCGGGCTGCTCGATAGCATCGTCGCGCGCTTCGGCGATCGAGTGTCGCGCAGCGAGACGTCGCTCGATCGTATTTTCCCGACCCCACAACGCCTGAGTGCGGCCGACATCGAGTCCGCGGGCCTCGATGCGCGACGCGCCCGAGCGCTGCGACGGTTCGCACGCGCGGTCTGGGACGGCACGACCCGGCTCGATGGCTCCCAGGCCGACCTCGCCGGCGTGCTCGCCGGGCTGCCTGGCCTCGACTCGTGGGTGGCAGGCTACGTAGCCCTGCGCGGTCTGGGCGAGCCCGATGCCTTTCCCGAGGCCGATCCGATGCTGATGCGCGGCCCGGCCGCGCTCGCGCTCACGCCCCGGGCCCTGCACGCGCGGGCGGAGCTCTGGCGACCGTTTCGCGGCTACGCCGTGCTGCATCTGTGGGAAGCCAGCGAGGCGCGTGCCGAGCCGTCGCGATCGGGCGAGCTGCGGCACAGCGACGCGCGATTCGAGGTCCGAGGACAGCCAGTGCGCACTGCCCCGTGTGACTAGAGTGAGCTCATCACTCAAAGCACAGCGGGGAGAATGCGATGATTCAACCATATCGACTCATGTTGACGTTGGGCTGTTGCACGCTGCCGGCGGGTCCCGTGTTCCCGGACTCATCCGCACCAACGCATTACCACGTCACGGTGCTGAGCGATGCCGGCGCCTCGGGCAACAGCATCGATGACCTCGGGCTCGTCGCGGGCAGCCATACCCTCGGCAACAACACGGTGCATGCGACGCTTTGGGCGTTCGGCGCGCAGATCGACCTCGGCACACTCGGCAGCGGCGCCTCCCTCAGCAGTACCGTGCAATGGCCGGTGAAGAACGTGCGCGCCCGCATCTCCGGCATCTCACTCACCGATGCGATCGATCCCAACAAGGAGGGTTGGAGCTGTGGCTTCTTCCTTCCGAACCCCAACTTCAACGTCTGCCTGGGATTTCTCTGGGACCCGGTGACGGCCACGATGCGCGCTCTCCCGACCTTGGGCGGCACGAACGGCTTTGCGACCGGCACGAACGACCGCAGTGAAACGGTCGGATGGGCGGAAACCGCCGAGCATGATTCGAGTTGCGTCGCGCCGCAGCTGCTGCAGTTCAAGCCCGTCGTCTGGGGACCCCACCGCGACGAGATCCGTGCGCTGCCGCTCGTCGAGGGCGATTCCTCGGGCGCCGCGACCGCCCTCAACGACCGCGGCCAGGTCGTCGGGATATCCGGGGCCTGCGGCATTGCCGTCGGCGGCGTGAGCGCCAAGCATGCGGTGCTGTGGGATCACGGCGAGACGGTCGAGCTCGTCAATCCGAATCACGCGCCCTACTGGAACACCCCGATGATGATCAACGAGCACGGCGATGTGGTCGGCTTCGCCGGCGTGCCGGGCGATTCGGCCGGGAACTTCACTCCGCCCTTTCTCTGGACGCGACGCGACGGATGGCAATTTCTGCCGTTGCTCACGGGAGACATCGCGGGGGTCGCCACCTCCATCAACGAGCGCGGCGAGATCGTCGGCTACTCGAACGATGCGAGCGGCAACTTGCATGCCTGGATCTGGCGCCACGGCATGTTGACGAACTTGAGCGAGGTCATCGAATCGGGCTCGCTCTCGGGATCCCTGCTCGCGTTCGACATCAACGATGAGGGCGAGATCACCGGCACGACGACCACCGGCCAAGCGTTCGTCGCCACGCCGATCGAGCATCACACGCCCTGAGGAGCGGCAACCCCGAGGCGACGGTGCCGGTGGCGACCGGTCCGTCGCCCCTGGGCGGGCCCTACGGTGTAGTCATCCCCGTGACGTACCATCGGGCATGTGCCAGATCGCGCTCAGCCTGCCCGGTTGCGCACGAGCAGCTTCCCAACAGCGCGCGATAGTACTTTACCGCTGTGCGCCGCTCGCCCAGTTGCTCCGCCGCTCGAGCGGCCCCAAGAAGCGCATTAAATCGCTTGGGATCACTCGCCAGTGATGCCCGATACTCGGCCAACGCCTCATTGAACTTCCCGCTCAGGAAAAACATCTCCGCAAGCATCTCCCGTGCCGGCAACTCGACCTCCCCCTTGCCGGCCTTCGCCTGTCGGGCGACGACGGGCCGAAGTAAACTGATGGCTCCTTGCAGATCACCTCGCGAGAAACGCGCCCAGGCGCGTATCTCATCGGGCAAGGAGGCGCGTGGAGCGCCTGCTCGCATGCGGGGGGTCGCCTCCGTCAACGACTCGATGCTCTGCGCCGCAACTTGTGCACCTTTCGCATCATGCAGATGAGCGGCGGCGACCGCGTGAGCCAGCAAAGTGTGGCTTTGACTGACCCAATCTCCCCCGTCGATCGGCTTCAGGTTCGCGGCCATCGCCCAGTCGCGAGTCTCAATCGCAAATAAGGCCGGAAAGCCAGCTTGGACATCTGCGTAATAGGTCGGGTAGCGTGGATCGACGTCGGATTGCTTGACGGTGGGGCCTTCGGTAAGGATCGCGCGAGCGTCGTCATCGTGTCCGAGCTGAAGATAGGCATATTCCAAAAATTCCATTGCGTGAAGACGGTTCTCCGCGCCCACATGCACCGCGGGGTTCTCTGCCGCAGCTTTCGACGCCAGGTTTGAACGGATGTCTTCCTCCCACAGTCCCAACCGGGCGAAGATATGGCTGGGCATATGCAGTGCATGAGGAGCCGCTGGTGCAATGGAGGCGTAACGTCGGGCGGCTTCCAGCCCTTGTCGCGCCATCCCTGGATTATCGGTGGCATGGATGATGTAGTGCGCGATGCCGGGATGGTTGGGATGCTGCCTGAAGACAGGATAAAGAATGGCCACGGCCTTCTTCAGGTTGGTAAGGTCCTCGTCGTCATCTTGGGCCGCGTTGATCAAGGCAAGCGCATAGAAGTCCTGGGCCTCGATGTCCTGGGGATAATTCCTCGCGACGACCTCCATCGCATCCGAATATTGCTTGGCGTGTAAGTCGGAATTCTCTTCGGTGTAGTCGTCAAAGAAGCGGTGCAGCGCGTGGATATAAGCCGCCTCACGGGGATCTTTCTCGCGTGCACCGTCCGCTTGTTTGAGGGCTATCTTGGCCCAGACCACGCCCCCGGTCGTGGGGCCGCCGTTAACCTCATTGAAATCCGCCATCGCAATTCCCCAGTCGGCCATTGCGCAATCGGGATCCGCCGCGGCTACCTTCTTGAATATCTTCTCCGCTTCGTCGAGCCAGAACGAGTGTAGAAGGGCCACACCGCGATTGAGATCTGCCTGGATCGCAGGTGGGCAGGTGTTTGCAAACGAAACAAAGCCCAATTGCTCCGGCGCCGGCCGCTCCACCATGGGTGGCTCCCCTGTTCGGGTCGCCGTGCAGAACCTACTGTTGGGATCCGACTGACCCGCCAGGGACACTGTCGCGACGCCCGCCAGCAGGAGCGACTTCGAGCGGATGTTCCTCCACATTCAGACCATTCTCCTCCGAAATCGGCCATCACCCGGCGGCCGCACATTTTTTTGCGGTACTGAGGGGATTCCAGCTCCGGTTACGCATTGTTTCATGAGAGTACAGTTCGCAGCCGTGCTCGGTCATCCTCGTAGCCAGTTCTTTAAGGAGATCGCGAACATGAAGACGCCAAATCACTCGAAAACGCGCCTCATCAGGCAACCCACTTTGCCGGGGCCATCATGCGCAGAGCCTTTGGGCAGCTTGGTTAAACGCATTGGAGACCACCTCCGCGTGTGCTGGCCATGGCGGTTGTAATGCTTGGCAACAATTCCTGTATGCGACGGATGGTCAGGGTGATGCGTCGGTGTTCATGCAGTATTGGCTGCTCGGCTGGGGATCGTCCTGTCCGCGGGGGTGGAACCAGGATGGCAAAAACTGCTGGAAGGACAGCGATGCCGTAGCGGCACCTGATGTGCCGATCACAGACCTCGGCAAGTGCAAGGCTTCTACGTTTTCCGATATTTTTTTAATTTTTCCTTATATCAAGTTCACCGAATCGAACTGAAGCGCTCGGGTGAGTCGGTACCGCCGCGATCAGGGAATCGGGTTGCTCGAATAGTCAGGGGGCGGGCATCAGAGTGGTTGAGTACATGGCTCTGGTCGGCGCAGAGGCATGCTTTTTCCGCCGTCCTCCTGATTTTTACTCTCGCCGCCGGGTCCGGTGCAGGTCTGAAACTGTGGTGATTCGGGAGGAATCGCGAGCGGCGGCGGCGGAGCCGGCACGAGGGGTTGAGCGAAGGGGGCCGGACGTCGATGCGCGGGGCCGGCGGACGGACGGCATCTCCCGATGATGCATACGGTGACGACGGCGGCGGCGGCTGCAAAGACCACGGTGAACAGCACAGTCTCTCGGACACTCAATTTGCGCTTCTGAATAAAGGCGACCTGGTCAATTGGGATCGACTCATGCTTGCCCTCAATCGTACTGGCGCTAACGGACGTGACGTTGAAATCGTGCGTTCTACCATCCTTCGTGAGAATCTCGACATGGTCGCCTCGTTTCAGCAGCTGACCGGAGGCGATGCGCTCTTGCAGAACGGCAGGGCTTCCGCTCACGGGCCGCAACGTCGTACATCCGACGAGGCAGATAATTAACCCCAAAACCGTGCATAGTATCGGCGCCCTGAAGGAATACTCTCCCATCGGCACAGCCACCTCCTCTCCGTCTGATACGCTAATCGCTGATCGCGATTGCCGATGGCTGGGTTCCAGCCGTGTACGGGGAGCCGCGTCAGGAATCGTGCCTCAGCGCTCCATTCAGCGCCTGATGAATCGTTGATCTCTTCCTGATGATGTGCTTACGGATGGGTGGTGGTCGCGGGATCGGCGGTAAGTCGGGCGAGGTCGGGCGCCGTGAACCGATTGCGCCGAGCAGTCCCTGCGCCGCGTACTCAGGTCAAAGATGGGTGGCGTCGCGCGCTATCACCAAGCGCCCGTCACCGGGTTCCAGCGATCACGCCACGCGCAAGCACAATAGAGAAATTAGAAGCGATACTCTAGAGTCGCGGTTTCCTGCCAGAAACGATTCTCGCTCGTCGAGGCGAAGTGGTCGACGCTCAAGCCGAGCCGCACATGGTCAGTGAGCGAGTAGTTCGGGCCGGCCCCAACAGTGAATCCCGTACCGTTATCGCCGCGGGACAATCGCCAGACGGATCCGACCCAGACATTGGTATCGGTGAACCAACAATACCCGCCGGCACGAGCATCCAGGGCGATGCGTGGCGATAGCGCGAAGCGGTAGCGCAACGCCAGCGAATACGCGTCGCCGCTGCCGCGCGTGTGGTCGGCAGTGTCGTTGAGGAGCTCGTTGAGATTGACCGGCGTAGTCCCGCTCAATGTGGCGCGGGTCCAGCCGAGATAAGTCCAAGCGAGTTCGAGACTGAGGTCCTTGCGCAGATAGTACCCGCCATAGACCGTGCCTGTGGCGGTACTGCGCTCAACACCCGCTTGAACCTGGAAACCGGCTCCCAGCAGATCACCGGTGAGCACGTGATCAGAGAGCGTGCCAATCGATGCGCCCGCGCGCGCACCCACGTAGAAACTCGATGACACGTCCGCGCCATCGGCTGCCCGAGCAGTACCCATGTATAATGCGGTCACCGTGATCATTGCGGTTCCAACCATGGCGAGCGTGCGCCTGGCATTTGCGACGCGCAGCACGATCAACAGACCCAGCAGGATGAGCGTGAGTATGCTGATGGCGCCAGTGCCGCCCGATTTCACCGTCACGGTGCCGAGCGGCGCCGCCGTCACTTCCAGCGTCGCGTCGACGATGGGACCAACGCCGACACCGCCCGTGGCGCCGG